>Ga0256834_1000067_pt1 | contig 67918 bp, 53 predicted proteins | sample 4281140metaG_FD_190536 | JGI IMG/M metagenome (GOLD analysis project Ga0256834, IMG submission 190536) | Hydrothermal vent microbial communities from East Pacific Rise, Pacific Ocean - 4281-140 | ecosystem: Environmental > Aquatic > Marine > Hydrothermal vents | place: Pacific Ocean: East...
GACGTAAGGGCCGAAGCCCCACTTTGAGGCCTGCCAACTGGTTGAGTTGGGCATCCCCCCTGTGCCGGTACGAATGACCTTGCCATTTGCCAACACCACTTCCATACCGCAGGAAAAGAGAAAGTGTTCGCCATAAGGGGTATAACCGACACCACGGTCGAGGGTGTTGCCAACCGGACTGGCCATCGATGAGGGGGCCGGGACATCGACCCACAGAGGGATATCGTTCTTCTTGAGATACTGCTGAAGGTCATAATAGGTAACCCCTGGCTCGACCAAGCAATAGCCAAGTTCGGCATCAACGTCGATGATCTTCTTCATGGTCTTCAGGTCGACCACAATCTGTCCTGAGGTCGCTGGCGCGGCGGAACCATACCCCATGTTTTTACCTGTACTCACCGTCCAAAGAGGAGTCTTGTATTTGTTGGCAATCTGAACAACCTTCTGTATTTCTTCGGTGGTCTTTGGGTACATCGCCGCCGAAGGTTTATGACTCTCTTCGGTCTCGGCAACCATGATCTTCATGTAAGACTGCAAAGAGGCCGGATCGATACGGACCCGGTCTGCACCGAGAAGTTCACGATACTCCCGAATAGCTTTTGCGAATGATTTTTCCGTGACTCCCTTGGGGAGTGCAACGAAGCGGCCCATAATATATTCCTCCTCGACTAAAGCCTGAGTTTTTGACTTACACCAGCACGGAAAAACTCACCCTGTGCCGATCATCGTAAGTGATGTAATGGAAACTGCCACCGCAGTCACTGATCGCTTCCTGTATCACAACGAAGTTCGCCGGGTCCGCCACACCGACAAAAGTGTTAACTGTACTTTTCACCTCTTCATAAAGCCCCTTGGTTTCCAGGTAAAAATCGGTCACTGAGCCTGTCAAGGTATGCACCCTCCAGGACCCAGGTGCGCTTTTCTTCATCTGCGCGGCGAAGTCAACTCCCATCTCCAGGTTAGGAACGAGAAGACATAGACCCTCGATCACCGCAGAATTGGCCGCCGCAACTTTGCGGGGGACTGCCGCTTCGGCAGAGACCGCTAGCACCGTTCCGGCCATGGCAATTTTTTTGAAAAAGTTTCGTCTGCTCTCATCAATCATTTGCCTCTCCTTCAAATTCTGCCATCGGCTGGTAATCAGAATGGGTCTTTCGGTACGCGGCCAGATCCTTCAGATAAGTGACGATGTCATCCATCTCTTTCTCACTAACTTCTGACAGCCTGAAAGCCGGCATAGCGTTGTAGCCAAAACGAGTATTGTTACGGATATACTCAGGGTGCAGGTAATTGCCCTCTTTCGTTTTCATATCGAAGATTCCGATGGGACCGATCTGCACCTTCTCCTTGTGGCACATAAAGCAATACATGCCGAACACGTAGGGCATCTTCGGTGGTTCATCTGCCTGAACCCAGGCACTAAGCAGCATTCCAAAGACCAGCAACGCCGCAAAAATTTTCAACGTTTTACTCTTCATCCTCTGAACTCCTCTTGGGCAAGCTTTTTTCAACAGCCTGACAACTACTCCTCAGCAACAAATTTCTCGTTGGGATAATAGTCCCTCGTGAAAACCCTCTCTGTAAGGCTCAGGACATAAGTTGTCAAAGCCTTGAGCTGGGTGTCGTTCATTGCATAGATACGCATCGGCGAACCCGGTGTGACCTTCTGAGGATTCTTGAAGTGTTCCAGAACCCAATTCTGCCTCGAGTGGTCACCATCGATATGAGTGAAATCAAAGGAACCGGTACCCTTGTCGGCGAAAGCGGTCAGCACCGGGGCCATAACTCCGTCACCGGGGTCGACTTTGTGGCAGCCGGAACAGTGCAAGTCCTTAAAGAGCTTCTGCCCCAAAACCAGCTCGTCAGCCTCGATCGCCGCATAGTTATTGTGACAGTATCCACAGCGGGACTGCATAAAGCCCTTTTCCACCATGGGATCAGGCCAATGGGCATTGGACTGATGAGTTGCCCCGTCGTAGGTCGTAGCCAACCCTTTACCGCCATGACAAATAGTACAGCCGAACTTTTCCACCGGATGGCTTTCCAAAAGCCGGGGGTCAGGATGTGTCGTAAGAGGTTGTTTGGCACCTGTGAAGAGAGAATCTTCAATCCCCAGGTGACAGGTTGTACAGCGATCGACCCTTCCAAGACCATCCAACATGACCTGCTTGATCTCAGGCTTCATGCTCGTAACCCTTTGGAAGAACACCGGGTTGGCAACGCGATCGATCTTTTCTAAAAGTAACGACTGATACTCTTGCTGATAATCCTTCCACTCACGTTTCCCGTCGCGGAACGCCACTAAGCCCAACAGTGCAAAACTGGCCAATCCACAAATAACGCAAAGCGCGATAAGCTTTCGCAAAAATGCCCTTTCCATCCAGTTATCCTCCGTAGGCTTTGTACCTATAATGTCCACTTAAACAACAAGCTTGGTCCTTTTGTGGTTGACCGTAGAAGCATCCACCACCAGAGTGCCCATATGATCCATGTACATCTCGTACCAGGGGAGATCTGTCGGTGCGGCCCCACCCAAAACCTTGCCCGTAGGAGCAAACCTGGAGCCATGGCAAGGACACGCATAGCCGACCTCAGGGTCATTCTTCACCGGGTTAACAAGACATCCCAAATGCGTACAAACCAGAGAGATGGCATGAATACCCTCTTTACCCCTGACAATTTCAACACCGCGGCCTTCAATAACGATACGACTGCCAATCGGAAAATCGCCCAACTTACCAACCTTGAAAACTTTTGCAGCTTCGTAAAGAACATTGGGTGTCATAAAGCGACCGAACTGAACGGTCAACCCTCCGGCACCTAAAGCCAGAGCCGTCACGGCCAATTTCTTAACGAAGCCTCTGCGGTTCTCTGCAACCGGCTTACCGGAGGTTTCAACCGACAGATCCGTCTCACCGCTGCTGTTTTCAAAAGCCATTTCATTTCTCCTTCCAAGAGGTGTCAACTTCAACCTGCCACTACAACCATGGCCAATATATATTCCAGTTCGGTCCACGTAAAAATTCCCCGATCAGAATAAGAACAATCATGACAATGACAAAAAGGGAAAACATAACGATGCCAAATTTACGCGTACCAGAGAACCAGACACCGACTCCCCTTGGATTCCGGTCCAGATATGGCAGCAACAACAGGGACAATACAATGACCCCAGGAGCAACTATCCCTCCCAAAAAGGCTGAATAACTGACTAATTCCTGGATGCCGACAAAGTACCAGGGGGCCTTGGCAGGATTGGTCGAATGAAGGGCATTGGCCGGTTCTTCAAGAGGAGCGTTAAAAACCATGGAGACACCGAGAATCACGATAAAAACCACCAGAAAAAGCAGGAGTTCACGAACCACCAGATGCGGATAAGTCATGACCATATTGTCAGGTCCCCTTTCAACCTGGAGGGGTTCCCCCTCGACAATCCCCATCAGGGAATAGGTTTTATCCGAACCTTTCGGGAATAATTCCTCTTTTTCAGATGCTTGCATGTTTAAACCTCCTCGACGCTCTGGCCCATCTGCTCCCTCAATTATCCAACGGCCGCGACAAACCTCCGTCCTTGCGGATTCTCCAGAAATGCACCCCAACCAAAGCCGCCATAACCATAGGCAGAACCGCAATATGCAACACGTAGAAGCGTAGTAAAGCCATTTGGCCAACCTCTGTCCCCCCCAGCATCAGGTAACGCAGTTCATCTCCGATCCAGGGTACATAGGTAACGATATTTGTGCCCACAGTAATGGCCCAGAAAGCCAACTGATCCCAGGGCAAAAGGTAGCCGGTAAAACTCAAGAAGAGCGTCAGGAGCAGCAAACACACGCCGACAACCCAATTAAATTCACGGGGCGACTTGTAAGAGGCAGTATAAAAAACCCGACACATGTGAAAAAAGACAAAGGCCACCATGGCATGGGCTGCCCAGCGGTGCATATTGCGCAAGACCACACCGAAAGAGACGGCAAATTCAAGGTCAAGCATGCTGTTATAGGCCATATCAATAGAAGGGATGTAATAGAACATCAGCAATATCCCGGAAATGATCAGGATGACAAGCAGGTAAAAAGAGATCAAACCGAGACCGAGTGTATACCCCAGGCGCAGAGTGTTAAGGTGAACCCTTACCGGATGAAGGTGCAGGAACAGATTACCGAATACTACTGAGGCCCGTTCCTGGTCCTCGCTGCCACCACCTCGGCGAATCACAGAATTTCTGATATTCACAGGCAGGAGTTTGATCGATTCGGCCAGACTGTAAGTTGCTTTATTCATAAATATCTCCACGCTCTGGATTCACTTCTGGAGCACTATTCCCATTCCTCTTCACAGCGGAATTCTGCCATAGTGATGGCATCTCCAGGACATCGCCTGGCGCACATACCACAACGGACACAGCGGTTCTCATCCTTAATAATCGCGGCCATACCACTAGCCTGCGGTGACTCCTGTGCCATCATCCTGGTCAGGCTCTGAACTTCCTGATCGCCATAGATCTTTGACATTCGGACAATTTTCAGAGAGTTGTCTACACAAGTAGCCACACAGGTCCCACAAAGCAGGCAACGCGATCGGTCAAATACAGTCTGCGTATTACACTGACGACATCTGGCGGCCTGCCGGCGCGCTTGCTCTTCCTCAAAGACAAGAGTGATCTCATCCTGGTTCTTGACTCTTTCCCGGACGGCTCTCTTGGGTGGATTTTCCGGCGCTATAGATTCGCAGAGGGTATTCTCAAAGTCCGGTGCCAGAGCCCTCATATAGCCCCTTTTCTTCACCTGCAATGGCTTGCCGCGAAGATGGCTATGGATGGATCGGGCAGCTTTTTGCCCGTCGGCTATAGCGTCGGTTGCGTTTCTGGCAAAACGCCAACGGATATCCCCACCGGCAAATACGCCGGGAAGGCTCGTAGACAGGTCATCTGCAGCACAAATCAGGCCCGTCGGTGTCATCTCCAGGCCATCCATCCCGGCCAGAAACGGCAGACTGGAAGACTGTCCTACTGCCAGTATTACTGTATCTGCGTGCAAGGTAGTTATGGCTTCTGAAACGTAAACAGGATTGAACTTTCCGCTATCATCAAAGATCGATGCCACAGGCAGAAACTCGATGCCAGTCACACACCCATTGTGCCCAACAATCCGCTGTGGACCCAGAGAAGGACAAAATCTGACACCCTCCTCCAGTGCATCCTCTTTCTCGGCCAAACTTACAGGCATATCGTCCCAGGACTCCAGGCAGGCAATTATTACCTGCTCAGCCCCCTGGCGAACGGCATGCTGAGCACAGTCAATCGCTACCCCTCCACCACCAATGACCAGGCAGGTTTTTGCCAGCGGAACTTTTTCATAATCACGCACATAATCAATGCCGTGACACACCCCTTGCAACTCGGAACCTTCCAGATCCAGAACCATCGGATTTTGCAGACCAATACTGATGAATACGGCCTCGTAGCCCTGCTCGCGCAGGTCAGCCAGGGTCCTTTCCACGCCAATGGGACTATTTAATTTTATGTCAACACCAAGCTCCTGAATGGCCTCGATCTCTTGCAGGACTATCTTCTTTGGCAAGCGAAATTCCGGAATCCCCGTCCGTAACTGCCCACCCGCTAAGGGTGCCGCTTCAAAAACAGTCACCCGGTAGCCGAGAATGGCAAGATCGTGAGCAGCAGACAAACCTGCCGGACCGGAACCAACTATTGCGACGCGAGCCAAAGGAACCTGCGAATCCCTTGTTTCTTTGATCTTCTGAGACAGTCTCGACATGGTCAAGATATGATTGCCCGTCTGGTCACTCAACCACTGGCCCCCATGTGAGATCTCGACAAGCCTTTTCACGATTGTCCGGGATGAAGATGCACCCTGCTGGTCACATGCAAAACGCTTCAAGGCCCGGAGGCCCACCGGGGTGCCCTCCTCCGCCTTACGACAGGCTTGCTCGCAGGGAGCCGTACAGACTCTGCTGCAAACAGAAACCAAAGGGTTCGACTGGCGGGCGATCAGGTAAGCCTTTTCATCATCTCCTTCAGCAATAGCCTTTACGTACCCCTTGGTATCGGTCCCCAAGGGACAAGCATTTTGACATTCTGTAGAAGCCTGATAATCCTCAAGTCCTGGGACCTTTACCTGGTATTTGTCGTTGAGGTCTAGCTTGTCCATGATTTTCCTCTTCGTCATCCTTCGACACCGTAATTGTGATCAAATTTATCGTTTAGGACGCAAGCAGGGCGTCAGACGGAACCTTTAACCACAAGAAGATAGAACAGAGTTATACTGGCATCAATGCACGGGATATGCCATCCCTGTCAGCTGCATATATATACGCATAACCAGTTGTAATTATGAGCTTATTTTAGGTGTCAAGCGAATGGCTGGATTTACACAGGACTTGTTCTATGAAATATCGTAAATCTTTTTATGAAGTTTCATAATGCTCAAAAAACCAGTGCCCCTCTCCCACCGTAAACACAATGAAAGAAGGGCCCTGGATTTTCAGCAGAGGCAGCCTCAGATATATCAGACAGGCTATACAGAGCAGCCTATCTGCCAGAGGCACGCATATTTTGTACGGTAAATTTCGAAGCCGGGCTAAGTGCGGGATCGACGATGCCCTTGAACTTCCCGGTGGTACAGTGCTGAGCCTGAACATCGATCATCGAGAAACTGTCGTCGATAGAAACCCCGGTACCCTTATTTTGCGGCAGGTGGAAATCAGGATGGGCCTGGGCGATAGTCCAAGACTTCCAGAGATCGCCTTTGCGGTCATACATGTTGGTTCGCGGAATAGTGAAGGTCTGGGCATCGAAGTAATGGACACGCTTGCTTAGAGGATGACCGGGGTCGACCGGTACTGCTTCTACCTCATAGACCTTGCGCAACTGCCAGGTGATAGCTGGGAAGCAACCACCTTTACCGACCATTTTTACAAACTGATAACCGTCTTCGTCTTTCTTTTCCTCCAGAGGCATATCGTTATGGTTGTAGAAGGGCATAAGCAGTTCTCTGGTGCCGAGATATTTCCACTTCATGTCGGCAATGCGGCCGTTATAACCCTCAAAATCTTCGATCATCAAGTCAGAGCCGAGGAAGGCATCGGTGACCTGACCGGAGGAGAGGCGACGGACCCGGCGCTGAAAACCGAGATAGAGGTAAACGTTGTCACGTTTCTGATCATCCTCATAACGATGGATCAGCAACTGGGTGTTCTTGACATCAAAAGGTGCCAGGACCTGTAAATAGGTGCCACGGAAAAGGTCAGAAGGGTTGGGCAGGATCTCGGGCTTCGGATCATTGACAACGCGATGAGTGAAGTTGAGAAAGTGAAAATTGAAGGTTAGGTTACGTTCGATCTTGCCGGTTTTCATGTTGCGGTACTGCCAATAGAAAGGCTTAATAGCTGCGGAATCGCCCCAGTTGTAACCGTACTTGAAGTTCCAGGCCAGCTTCTCCCCAGCCCTGGGGTCGTCCTGAGATGGTTCTGCAGGGAAAGGCCGACCAGCGTCAGAGCCATTGATCGTGCCAACTTCGGCACCAAGCATCACCTTGCCAAGACGTGCTTTGGTAGCATCGACATAGTTGGGATGTAGATCAAAAGAAGTCGTTGCCGCTACGTTGATTTCATAATCACCGTTTTTTACGAACTCCAGCATAACCGGATCGAGCACATCTTTGGCGACTTGCCAGTTGTCAGCATTGATGACCATGCCTACTTTGATACCCTCAGCATGAGGGACACTGTTTTTGTAAGGGTAGAAAGAGTTTTCCACATCCTGCAACGTGGCGGCATAGGTAGCCGATGTCATTAGAGTCAAGGTCATTAAAGCCAGAAATATTTTATTCAACATGTGACTATTCCTTTCTGCGTTAGAGGCTAGAAGCTGTAGCGAACGGTAAGCTGAAGTTCATCTTCCTGATTGGCAACACCTATGGGCCCGTTCTTAAACCGCGCCAGAGGTTCATAATCGCTCGGCAAAGAGCCAGGCACTCCCGTCAAAGCGTCATTTACACTCCAGTCAAACTTTTTCTTGCCACCGGATACGATGTTGCCACCAAAGGTAATCTTCAAGTTGTCACTCACAAGCCATTCGACACTTGGGGCAATCGCCATGCCATCACTTCGCAGATCACGCGCCACGAGGATCTGGGGGCTGATCTGGTCGCTGTCCCACCAGCCCTTGAAAAGGAAAGTCGCAATCCAATTGTCCTTGTAGTCAGGCATATCGTTCTCATGATCCAGAACATGCTGACCGAATAGCTGGCCGGAAATCAGAAAAGCACGTCTTTTGTTTAGAAAGGGGATAACCTGATTCTTGTCTATACCGAGCACATAACGAAGGATATCGGTTTCTTTGTGCCCGTCCTTATCGCGAGGCAACTCTTCGCCTGTGGTAAAGGTGGTTTCCAGACGCCAGATGGCATCCGTTGCCTGATTGAAATAGTCGATAGAACCACCGATCAGCTTGACCCTGGGGAAAACAATATCGAAGACGCCGTCGCTTGCCGGCAGACCGCTCCCCGGCGCTACGACAAGCTCACGAAAGTGCAGAGACGGCAGCTGCTGACGGTAATACAAGCCATTCAGGGAGAAGGTTGTGTCCCTATAGACACCTTCCCATTTAAGTCCGATCTGGGTGTTTCTCAAGCTCCAGCTTGGTATATCAACATCATGAATAATCGGTACCGGTGCCGTATAGAAGCCGGGAACGCCGCCGTTGCCGAGGGCCGGATGCGCGTCGATATTCAGGTAGGAAGCGAAAAAGTTGCCAGCATCCAGAATTGCATAAGGTTGACCCGACTGACCAAGAACATTGGGCCTGAACTTGTCAAAATTCCACACCAGGGAAGTGTTGAAATCATCAAAAATACCGGTCGGTCCCATGCGCGACTCAGCCTGCAGTATCCATTGAGGAATACGGATGTCTTCCAACTCGTCGTAGATGTTATGCCGTGAATAATCGACCGGATTGATGACATCGAGCACCCGGAACAGGTCGGATCTTCCCCATATAACCTGCTGCTTGCCGAGACGAATCGATAATTGATCGCCGTTGGCCAGATCGGCGGTCGCATCGATATAGAGTTCTCTGATGAAATCCAGTCTATCGTTGAATTCTGGGAACTTGGCATCGTTCTCATCGAGGTCCATATAACCATCAAGGTTTTTACACAAGGTCGGATCGTTGTCGCAGGGGAATGGCACGCCAGCAGACAAGAAAGGCTTTCCGCCCAATACGGGGTGGCCGGTGGTTGCGTCGCCACGGGGGTGCCAGTTTTGGCCAAGATAGCTTTCGTTGGCATCCTTGCCGAACTCGTCGTCATTCAGGTCATAAACACCGTCGTAGGTGGCTCGGAGTATGCCGTTGAGGTTGACTTGAGACCAGAAACCGCTACTTTTAACCGGTATCAAAAACTCTAACTGGGCAGTATTGCGAAATTTGGAAATTCCTCGGCCGTCACGCAGATAGGTAGCGTTCTCCACAAAGCCATCCAGCACGACATCCTCAGCCATCGCCGGCACTGAAGCCCCCAGCAGGACGCAGATAAAAGCCACCGCCATCACCGGGTAAAGCTTTTTAAAACTCATTGTTACATTCCACATCATCTTCTCCTTTTTTTAGGGGTAAAATGACCAGCATCAAGAGTGAATCACGCCATCCTCATCTTTGTAAGCAGCGCAGATAAATTTAGGTTTGAACACCAGAATCCAGGCGGGGACCAGCAACATAGCGGCAATCGCATTGAGTACAACCATCACAATGAGCAACAGCGCCGCATCAGCTTGAAAGCGCAGATCGGACAAGATCACCCACATGATGATTCCCGAAACCAGGGTAAAGGCTGTAAAACTGATGGCCAGGCCAGTCGTAGAGATAGCCCGATTTACGGCGGCACTAATCGATTTAAGATTCACCATCTCGGCCCGAATCCGATCCATCATGTAAATCGAGTAGTCAATGCCGACACCGATACCCACAGCAATGATCGGAACTGTATTGATATTGATCCCCATGCCGGTTATGCCCATATAGGCGTAGGTCAGGGATGTAGCAAAAAGCATCGCCATAAACATCATCATGCCAGCGGCGAAGGAGGTGTAAAAAAAGGTCACAAATGCGAAGATCAGCAGGAACGCCAACGGCAACACCCAGAGGTTAGTTTCGTAGGCCGCTTCATTCATTGCCGCTGTTACCCCGATGGTGCCCCCGGCAAGACGAATCTTCAAACCTTCAACTCTGCCCTGGTTTTTGTCTATCCACTGCTTGGCGGTGTAGATGGCACGACGGATTGTCTCTCCTTGATGATCCTTGTAATAGAAAACCAGGTTAGCTACCCGCTCGTCGGTATCGACAAACTCGTTCAACGCGCCAGGAATCGGGTTGGACATCATGTAGGTGAACATAAGGCCGCCAACGTACATAGCGCTCGCCGGGATCTGACTCCACCTGGGATCATCGTTGTGCAGCAGTCGGTTAACCTGTTTTACCAGCCCCTGAATCCCCTTCGCACCGCCTATGCCGGGGTCGAGCAACATGTGCCTTTCCAGATCGGCCAGGGCTCGCAGCACCTCGGGGCGCTTGATCCCGCCTACGGCGTCTGTCTCTGCAACCAGGTACAGCTCCTCAGACCCAGGGAAGCTATCGTTGATCGCCTTGGAAGAGATATTGTAGTCATGATCCTGATATAGAATTGGAGACCCAGGTTCTGACTCGCCAATAACGACTTTCGAGGCGGCATACCAACCCACGCAGAGCAAGAGCCCGGCGATCATCAATGCCAGTTTTGCCGACTTTCTCGAACTGATAACGTTGGCACAAAAGGTCCCGACAACACGAAAGAAGTTCTGCTTGATCACTATATTTTTCGGTTTGGGCAGAATCGACAACAGCAGCGGCACCGCCAACAGCACGGTAATAATTATGGACAGCGCCCAGAGCGAAGCGTAATGAGCCAACTTGGTGTTAAGGGGGATCGAGCCTATAGCGATCAGCAGCAGACCTACAGCATCGGAAACAACTCCTAAGGTGCCGGGACGAAACAGGTTCTCAAAAGTCGTCCGTGCGGCCTTCTGAGGATCGGGATTTTCGTTCAGCTCCTGATAATAACGCTCCACCAGCTGGATCCCGTGTGACATGGCTCTGGCAACAATCAGAAAAGGGATGACCAGGCCGAGCGGGTCGAGGTTGTAGCCAAACAGGGAAATAATGCCGAGCCCCCAGATGCAGGAGACAATCACCCCAGCCAGGGGAATAAGTACGCCGTAGGCCTTACGGAAATAAAAGATCAGCAGGGAAACCATGATCAGCGCTGTAAACAGAAAGATCTCTATAACCTGGTTCAGATACTGATAAGCCCAGCCCACCAGCATCGGCTGGCCAGTCACATGAATGCGAACCCCAGGTTCAGATTCATCGCTACGTAACTTCTGAATCTGCTCAAAGGTTTTGGCGTAATCAAGCTGGCCTTCGTTCAGTTGCGCCTTGATCAACGCCATGTGCAGATCCGGCGAAACCAGAGGACCATAGACAAGGGAATTGGCGGTCACATCCTGGCGCATAGTTGCCAGACTTTCTGCCGACAGGTTGGTGTGCTCAGGATTGTAGTAAGGCTCGGAGTTGACGTTACCCTCCATGGTCAGCCAGACTTTACGGGTGTTGCGATGGGTGACACTGGCTATCAGGTTGTGATTGACTCCTGGCAGCCTGTCAACCGCCTGGGTAACCCGATAAATCTTAGCCAGATTTGCATTACTGAAAATGTCGCCATCCTCAAACTCGACACCGACGATGATCACGTTGGCACCGCCAAAAGACTCCTTAATTTCGTTGTGCAATTGGATATAGCTATGACTCTGTGGCAGCAAATCAGCAAAATCCGAATAAATCTTAACCGCCGGGATCTGGGCAGCAAAGAAGATCGTCACCAGCAGGATCAAGCCAAGCACGATTTTGGGATGATTGAATAATCGATTATCGAGGTTGCGTAGAAAGTGGGTTGCCTTATGGGCCTTTGCGGATTTTTTGTCGGCCATTAGCGTGACTCCCGATCAGCACTTAAACTCTGTTTGATATCTACGGTAAAGAGAGTGCCCCGGCCACCGGTTACCAGCAGCAGATCATCAAAGAGAATCTCCCCATCAGATAAGTAGGCGGGCAAAGCGGGCGTATCAACAGCCACCCAGTGCTGGCCATCCAGCTCGAGAACTGTGCCATGGTCGCCGAAAACGAAAAGCCGACCACCCTTGGCGTGTAAACCATAAAGAGGGAAGTTGGTGGGCGTATCCTGCTTCTCCCAGCTGTCACCACCATCGCCGGTGTATAGAATGGCACCGTCCAGACCCACAACCCAGCCATGTTGAGGATCGGCAAAGTAGCTGCCGGAAGGATAGAACTCATCCGGGATGTTGTTGGAACTCTGCCAGTTCTGGCCGCCGTCTTCGCTCTTAGCGATCAAACCGAACTCGCCGGCAATCAGCCCGTTTTGCGCATCAAAAAACTGCACCCGCGTCAATATCGCGTCGTCACCAAGACTCGATTCTTCCCAACTCGCGCCTTTGTCGCTACTGTGCAACATGGTGGAAAAGCTCCCTACAACCCAGTAATCACCACCGGGAGTACAGGCGATTGATAGCATATCCTCTTGAGTCGGCAGATCCGACTTGGTCCAGTCCTGGCCGTCATTGGTGCTAATCCAAATCTGACGTTCCACGGCCAGCGCAACCAGCGAGTTGTCTGGGCAGCTATCGATATCAATAAAATTGGGTTGTCCGGCCAGCTCGGTGCGCGTCCATTGCAAAGCGTCTTCCGAGCTGGCCCCAAGGGGACTGCTGAGAATCAAACCGGCAGAACCAACTGCAGTGACCACTGTTCCGTTGGTTGCGAGGGCAAGAAACTGGTCTGTGCGGCGCACCGACTTGTGCAATTCAGCCTCTACGCCATCAAGATGCAGCTGCGCCTCACAACCATTCAGGATTAAAGACAAACCCAGCACTGCCAATGCCGTTATAATTTTGGCAACAATGGAAACCGTCCTTTTTTTCATCTTTGCACCTTTTAATTCCTCGTGATGGTCAAACATTTAAGCATTGGGAAAGACTCCCCATACACAACCCCCAAAAGGAGTCCTGTTACCAGATAATCCGGCTCACGTAGCGACGCGTAACGACCCCTTCTCCAACTCTGGGCTGTCTTGACCGCTCCAGCGTTTGAACAGCTGGTGCTCGATACCAACTTGATCCAGAGCTTTGCCGATGCTCTGGTGGATGATGTCCATTATCGACTCAGGTTGATGGTAGAAAGCTGGCATCGGCGGCAGAATTATTGCGCCATAATCGGCGGCACGAGACATGAGGTCGAGATGGCCTTTGTGTAGTGGCGTTTCTCGGAACATCAGCACCAGCTTGCGTCGTTCCTTGAGCGTTACGTCTGCGGCACGAACCAGTAAGTTGTAGGTGAATGAATTTGCGATGGCCGAGAGCGTTTTCACCGTGCACGGTGCGACAATCATGCCGCGGGTGTGAAAAGACCCGCTGGCGACGGCAGCAGCAATATTCTGGTTGTTGTAAACTACACTTGCCAACCCCTTGACCTCGTCTAGAGAATATTCCGTCTCAATCGATAGATTTAAGGCCGCCGCATCGCTAATGATGAGATGGGTTTCGTGTCCCAACTCTTTGAGCACTCGTAGCATTTCCACTCCATAGATCACGCCCGTTGCGCCGGTAATTGCTACTATTAATGGAAGTCCCATGATTTTGCGTCTCCCGTTCATGTTGCTTGGTTACTGTTTGTTTCGCCTGATTTGGCCATTTCCGAATCTAGGCGGACTGCGTTGGTTTCTGTGTTCCGATTTCGCTCACAGGAAAGCCAGCTGTCTCCAGCGCGGCAACAACAGCCCCTACATCGTCGGAGCGAAAGCGCAAGATGACCTTCTTCTCAGGGTATCCGTCATGTGTCTCTTTATCGTGATGCCTGTGTGGATAGATTGCTTGCAGCACGGCACCCGCGCCTTCTACCACATCGGCGATCTTGCCCAGCACGCCGGGGCCGAGTTTGACCGGCGCCAGCGTCACACCGGTGCGGCGCTCCCAGGCACCCAGCAGATGAGCGGCGAGGTGAAAAATTTCCTTGGCTGAGAGGATGCCTACCACCTGCTCGTCTTCCATGACTGGGAACTGGGCTATCCCTAACTCCTGACCTTTTTGCAGGCAGTACTCCAAGGTATCGTCACCCTGCAGAGTGGCGGGGTTGCGCACCATGACGTCACGCACCTTGAGACAGTTGACGAAGAAATTGAATTCGTCAGAATTCTGTGTGCGCAGAACAAAGTGCCCTAGGCGCAGCATGTTGGCCCGCGTCACCAAGCCGCGCAACTGTCCGTTGTCCACCACGCACAGAGCATGCAGATTTTCGTCGCTGAGAAGTCGCTTCGCCTCCGATACCAGCGTATCGCTTGGAATTGTCATCGGGCTGGTTTGCATCCAATTGCGCACAATCATGATACGTTCTCCTTCTCGGATGATCTCCAGCACTTACCGGGATCAAGATGGTCGCCAAGTTGCGCCAGCGAAAGAGCGGCGACTGTCATTGCATTGTTGATTTCGCCGTTGGCGATGCGTTTCGGAATCTCCTGCGGGTCAAGCAGTACCACTTCGATATCTTCGCCAGCATCAAGGTTCTGCCCGGTAACTGGCCGCAAACCCTTTGCAAGGTAAACCCAGGCTCGGTTCGAGAGTAATGCCGGCTGTGGCCGCAGTTCACCTAGCAAAACAGGAATAGTACTGTCGGAACTGCAACCATAACCAGTCTCCTCCGTCACTTCCCGCACAGCCCCTTTTGCCGGACTTTCGTCGGCCTGGTCATGGAGCCCTCCGGGCACTTCGAGACTAACTTCTTGCGTGCCGTGGCGGTACTGTCTGACCAGAATCAGCTTGCCGTCAATGTTGAGAGGAACCACTAACAGCCAGTCAGCCATGTGGCGCAGATGGAAATCCAGCTCACCACCGGTACGCGGCGAGCGCACGCGGTCTTTGGTCACGCGGAAAATGCCAGCATCAAACACAGCCTCTGAAGCAAGCAACGGCCAGGGACGAATCATGTGGTTGCCTTCTTTTCGGCGTAGAGTCGTACGAATTCGTCAACTGCAACACGGGCGAATTCAGGGGTGTAAAGGTGCAGGTCGACCTCTTTGATCCGCTCGGTGGCGACGATCTTTTCCTTGAGTCGCGCAACAAAGGCAGCATCGGCAACCGGGTCGTATAGAAGTCTGCCTTCCATGTCCTGTGTCGACCATCCCTTAAGGGGTACCAGAAAGCTCCAGGGACCTTTGGCTTGATTGAGCCGCTCAGCAATCACTTCGGCAGCCAGACAAAGCTCCTCGGTGGAGGTACGTACCTGCGTGCGTAATGAGTCCTGTACGTATTGAGGGCGGTCCTTGGTCTTTTCAAGCATGTCAGGACGTCCACCGTAGGAGAGCATATCAAGGCCGCAAGTCGACACAACCATTGGGATCCCCAATTCGATAGCCGCTTTCAGGCGGTCCGGGCCTGCGTCACGATTGCCATTGAACAGGTTCTCGACGATACCTCCGGTGCAGATATCGAGCACTCCCTGAAAAGCACCGGAGCGGATCATATCTTCCATCGCCTTGTCACCCTTGCCTTGGGCGTGACAAACAACCGGAATCATCCCTGCTTCTTCAAGCATGCCAAGCGCAGACTGCACCGCCATCTCGCCGAACCCGAAGGAGCTGATGGCAATGACCGGTTTTTCAAAGACAAACTCGGTTCCCATGGTGAGTTCGACCATGCCGCAGATGGCACCGACTGCATTGGTGATCTGGGCTTTTAGCAGCGGATTCATTTTGACAATATCGAGGACCGTGTGATGCATGGTGATATCACTGGTGCCGACATATTGGCTGACATAACGGGGATGGGCAGCCATCGGTGAAGCCATGAGCTTGGGCATGCCAAAGGGCAAGCCCCTCATGACGCTGGTGCCGACCAATGACGATGTGCCGCCACCGACTCCGAAGACACCCTGGACTTTGCCTTCTTTCATCATATCGTCGACGATTGCACATGCACCGCGAATCTGGTTTTCCATCGCGCGATCGCGATCTGAGCGATAGTATTCACGGACCGCCTCGATTGTCAGTCCACCGCGCTGCGCTACCTGCTCACAGGTGATGTCACCAGGGAAAGGAGGCGGTTCTTCCATGCTAAAATCGAGGAAATATGCCTTGTGTCCACGTTGCTCAATCAATTCTTTGACGAAGATGATGTCCTCGCCCCGCGTATCCAGGTTGCAAATGATAACTATGCTCTTTTTACTCGCCATGGTGATGCCCTTCTTTTGAAGATTGCCCCCCGATCCTCGTCTCAAAGAGCAAACGAGGACCGGGAAGTTGGTGTTGATTGAACCCTTTATTTCTTCTTTTCTACCGCTATTGGCTTGCTGAGACGGTCAATCATCTCGGACACGGGACTGCTGCCCTCGAATCCATACTCGTTCCAGCGGTCGGAGACCTTCTGTAACACCGTACGGTCCATGAAGATCTCGTTCGGCTTGTTTTTCCACTCGTAAGGTGTGGTGGCATCCATAATAATACGACTGACTATATCGCGCGCTTCTATTGGCAAGCCCGGATCAAGCGGGGTGGAGCGGCCACGATTGATGATCTGGGTTGAGCGCTTCGGATCGTAGCGGGTGGCCAGCGCCCACCAGACACGATCCATATCGTCCGCCTCGATATCATGATCAACGATGATGATCCCCTTGACGCCGTAATGCCCGGTGGTACTCCCCATCACCGCGTCGGCGACGTGATTCGAGTGGCCTGGATACATCTGCTTCACTGAGACAATGACCCAGAAGCGACCGGTGGCCGCAGCCGGGAAGTAGACGCTCTGAATGCCCGGGACCTTCGCGGTTTCCAGATCGTGCCATAGCGTGGCGGTGCGGTTAATCGACTGGACCATGTGGGTGTCGTTGATCGGCTTGCCGACCGTGGTTGCCCAGAAGACCGGCTTGGTGCGGTGGATGATGCGCTCCACGCGTATCACCGGTTTGGGATAGTCCTTCATCTTGTTGCCTGAGTAATAACCGGTGTATTCGCCAAACGGCCCTTCCTCCATCAACTCGTTCGGATCCATCCACCCTTCGACAATGATCTCGGCGTTAGCCGGAAGCGTCAATCCGGTAAGCTCCGATTTGAATACTTCGATCGGGCGACCGCGCAGAGCGCCGCCCACGTCATACTCGTCGGTTTGGGCACTTACCAGGGTAGAACCGGCCAGAAACAGGACCGGATCGCCCCCCACCACGTAGGCGACTGGCATCTTCTCACCGCGTGCCTGATATTTCTTCATGTGAAAATCGCCGTGTTTGCCACTGATTATCTGTGAACCGAGGATGTTCTTGCCCAGAACCTGTGAGCGATAGGTGCCGCAGTTTGTCCAGCCGGTATCCGGATCCTGAGTAACCAGATAGCCGGAGGTGCCGAAGAAACGGCCGCCGTCATCTGGATAAAACCAGGGAGCGGGAAAGTTTGCCAGATCGACCTCGTCCTTCGGAATGATGTTTTCCATTACCGGCGGATTGTCTACGAATGTGGGTTTGATCATCTGCTTGGTGGTCAGCTCCATCCATTTCCTGGAAAGCTGACACATGCTAAGCGACGGGTCTTGCTCCAGACAGATGGCGATACGTTCAGGTGTGGTGAAGGCACTGGTGAAGACCGGAATCGTATGCCCTTTTACGTTCTCATAGAGCAGTGCCGGACCTTTCTGCTCTTCGTTAACCTTGGATACATGAGCGAGCTCAAACTTCGAGTCCACCTCTGTTTCGACGCGATGTAGTAATCCGTGAGCATCCAGTGCTTCGATGTAGGTGCGGATGTCGTTGATGGGTTTCGTTTTAACTGTCTCGCTCATGTGAGTCTCCTTGTTTTTTCTAGTGGGTGAATGGTATTCGCTGTCTTGTCGGCCTCTTGCCTCTACATTAGTTTCTTTCCCCGCAGCATGCTGGAAAGGATGTAATCCATGGCGGTTGCACCCGCATCGGTGGTAACTGGTTTTTCTTTATCGCTCCACACTGTTTCCGGACGCGCCTGTAGAATGAAAATGTTACCGCCGATCGGCAAGTCCTTATCCACCGCCCACTCAATGTCCATGGGACGTCCGTAATGCTTTTCGATCTTCTTGCCCATCCAGGCCAGGGCGGTGATTTCATCGTCTACCAGCGACTGCACTTGCTGCCGTTCGGGGGGTAGTTCGATGGCTTGGCTGGTCTGCGTCTTGGTATCGACCGTGTAGTAGAGTTCCTTTTTCGAGATCGTTCTCTCGAGGATATCCAGCGTGACTTTGTTTACGACAAAGTTGTCTGGCGTCACCTCGCCCGAAACCACTGATTCGCCGAAACCGAAGTTGGAGTCGATGACGATCAAAGAACGGTCACCATTGGCCGGATTAAGGGTGAACATCACCCCAGACGTAAAGGAATTGGCCATTTTCTGTACGCCGACGCTGATTGCCATGTGCTCATCGTCGAAGTTTTGGTTGGCCCGGTATGCAATGGCTCTCCCCGTGTACAGGCTGGAGATGCAGCGGCGGATGTGGTGCAGCACCTCATCGGTGCCGCGGATCCAGAGGTAGGTGTCCTGCTGCCCGGCGAAACTTGCTCCGGGAAGATCCTCGGCTGTGGCACTCGAGCGCACCGCTACCGGAGTCGCCGGCAGACAGCAGCGTACCGAGAGCTTACGGTAGTGTTCGGCTATCAAGTCCTCCATTTCGGTGGAGAAGGTCAGGTTCTCGATCATCTCGCGAATCGTCTCACTGACCTCTTCCAAGTTGTTCATATTTTGGATGTCGAGCCCGTTCAGCAAAGATTGAATTTCCCGGCCGACTCCCGCCTTGGCCATGAAACGCCGGTAGCCTTCGGTGGTTACGGCGAAGCCGGGAGGCACTCGGATTCCAGCATTGATCAATTCGCCGAGGGATGAGCACTTCCCCCCGACCAAGGGGATCGAATCTTTCCTGCAGTCCTCAAGCCAGCAGACTAAAGGCAATTCGTTACTTGCCGAATTTTCTGCAATTGAATCCATGAGTTTCTCCTTCTTGGTCAGCGCTCAATAGTCACGATGCCTGACGAGCCATCGATGCGGAGCTTCATGCCGGTTTTGATTATTTTGGTTGCGTGTCCGGTGCCGACGATCGCTGGCAGTCCGTATTCTCGGCAGACAATGGCCGCATGGCTCATGACACCGCCTACATCGGTCACGCAGGCCTTGATCTTGGCAAAGGCCGGTGCCCAGGACGGCGAGGTTGTGGGCGAAACCAGGATCTCCCCCTCCTGCAAGTCACGGATCTCGTTAGCACTGCGGCAGACTCGAGCTCGGCCCTCGACGATGCCTGGACTGGCGGCAAATCCCTTCAATTCTGTGATGCTATCGGGGTCCGAGACGTCTTGAACTGCCGCCCAGTCGGCCAGGGAATTGTTAGTCACCCCCCAAAGCACGATGGTGAAAGGTTCCTGAATTACCTCGGGAGCGGTGCCCAGAGCGGCCGGGGCACTCCAAGCGTGGAATTTTTCCATCACCCCCTTGCGCCAGGCGATCTCGGGCGGCCACACTGACGTACCGCGTGGTTTGACCCCGGTGGCCCAGGCCGTGACTACGTCCCAGAGGCCTTGTTTGATCTCGTCGCGGCGCAGATACCAGATGTCTTCGATATCTTCGATGAGACCGTGCTCCTTCATGATTGCTGCAACTTCGCGGATCTTTCCCCAGAAGACCGAATGGAACCAGTGTTCGATGTAGAAGAGATGGTTTTCCACATAGGGGAAGACCGTCCTGGAGGTGCTGAGTAGTTCGTCGAAGGTCTTGCGGTCCTCCTCCGACTCGATCAGATCGCGGTACTCGGCGGTGATGCGGTCGCGCTCCGCGCGTATCTGCTCCAGAGGACGTTCGATGTCCACCCCCTCCTTGAGTTTCTTGATGTAGGTGGCGATTCCCATCAGCGGAATGTTCAGATCGTCGTTCCAGCTACGGTCTTTGTGCGACCAGCCGGTTCCAGAAGAGATGTAGAACCATGGGTAGCGAGCCTCTTCGTGGCAAGCGAGCCATTCCTGCCCATTTGGCAGCGCCTTGACTGCCGCAGTAACCTCGAGCCATTCCTGGCTGGAAGTGATGGCCTCATCGACTCCCAGATCGATGGCTTTTTTGGCCAGCTTCTTCAACTCGTCGTCGGAGCGAAACATGATCACGTCTATGCCCGAGATCATCTGCGTCACCCGCTGCTGTGGAATACTCGGGAACTGCTTCTGGACGAAATCAAGAAAGAAGACGTAGGCGGCATAACCAAGATTGAGAAATTCAAAATGGTACTGCCAGCACTTGATGCCGAGATTGATCAGATCGTCGTAAGCCTTGATCAGGTGGTAACCCTTGGATTCGCCCACCGCGTCTGTCACTACGCTGAGTTCTTCGAGCTCAGGCAAATGAGGAATCTGTAACTCCTCGAGTTCCTTGATGGTAGCTTCGGTCTTTACTTTCCATTTGGCTTCCAGGGCGTCCCAGTTTTTGTAGTAGTATCCGGCGCGTTCCATGAAGTTCGGAACACGGCGACCAATCTCCTCGGGGTCTTTCACGGCCACCGGCGAGATGTAGACGTAGCCGTTGATTATTCGATGGTCGACGCCGCGCACCGGCGGGATCTGGAAAATGCGGTTATTGAATTGGGACAGGGCCAAATACCAGGCTTCGTCCCAGATTGTGTCGAAAGGATAGAGCGGCTCGGGGTAGTGAAGACCATCGTAGAACCAGAACGACTCTTCCTCATGTGCTTTGCGTTCTGGATCGTCGGTGCTGAACTTGTATTGGTACGGATACATCCTTTCCCAGCCTTCGGTCCCGGGAATGTCTTTGATCTCATGTGGACTTGGAAATTTCATTTCTTGTTTCCCTTTTATTTTGTGAGTGCCTGGTTACAAGCATGAATGTTATTCCCTCGGGCTCAACTTGAAGCTCTTAAAGATTACTAAAAAACGGTGTTTTAAATTCTTTACAGAAATGCTGTAAGCCAACCTTAAAATTCTTGACCGCCACCCTAGTTGTTAGCACTTGGCGTGCCAAACATTGTTATTTTGTTAAAAAGTCTGGGTTCACTAGCCTGGTAGGCTACTTAAACCAGTGATGTCATGCGGGATTAAAAATCTATTGTGCCCGGGGAAATACCGTCAATAAACAGTCAACAGCAGGAAGCAGGTAATCAGCTATTGATCATTTCATGATTTTTGCTCTGGCAGGATTAGCCAATTTAATCATTTGGTGAACTGTTGATCGCAGAGAGTCAGACGTCGCCCCGATGGAACGGGGAACAGATTCTGGTTTAACGTGGATATTCAGACTGACTTCAGCGTTATAGATATCTAACTTTTTGTCGGAAGAATAGTGTAGGTGCGCTGGGTGGAAGGTTCACAAAAACATTGTGCAGGGGAAGATGGGACATCAGCCGCTGGTGATTTTTTAATCAGGGCACACAGGAACTCATAATGAGGGTGGCAAGTTCAGATTGATCTCATCACGGTGCCCAAGTCCGACCTCGTTGTCGATAAAGTAGAGACGTTGCGGGACAATCTTGAACCAACGCACCTTGGCCAGAGCCTTGACTATAGCGGCAGGAGCCTGGGCAAGTTTGCCGACGACGGGAAACTTCTGACCGTAGAGTCGGCGAGCTGTTCTTTCCTCCTCACCAGAGATCTCAGTGACAACTCCTTCGATCTGCAGCCCCTTGATTTCCAGCCAGTCGGTGTAGTCTTCCTGTATAGTTACTGCCACGCGAGAGCATTGAGCCAGATTCAAACAGTGACGGCTGGTTGGTGAGGAGAGGAAATAAAGCGTATAATCGGCATGGACATAAAAGACTGCGGCAGCCCACAGATCATTGTCGCCATGTGTGGCCAGGGTGGCTACCTGATGATCACGGAGATAACCTTGCACGCGTTCATTTAGCCCTTTCTTCATTGAGACGGATTGATCAACGGGTCGTTGGCAGGGCCATCGTCACTCCCAGCAAACTCGTCTTCCTGGAGGCGTCCGAGGCGATAAGCGAGTTGCGGCCGGGTCAGACCGAGAAGCCTGGCTGCTGCGGAGAGGTTACCGCGCACCTTGTCCACGGCAGTTTCGACCAACATGGCCTCAACCTGCTTCAAGGTCATGGCACCGCTGAAAACCATCTCACAAAGCTCTTTTCCTGACTCTCCAGGATTAGTATCCAAACTGCCTTTACTGTTAAGTACAAATTCCAGTGGGCTATCATCACTGTAGGACGAAAACATGTGGTTAACCTCTATCCGCCCCCCTGATGGCGCAAGCAGAACACCTCGGTCGACCATGTTCTGCAATTCACGGATGTTGCCTGGCCAAGAATAACCAAGGAGCGCCCGCTTGCTCTTATCAGTGAAGCCGCGCAATTTCTTGCCATGAATCGCAGAATATTTTGCCAGGAATCTATTAGCAAGGGGTGAAATGTCTTCCTTGCGCTCTCGGAGAGGCGGGATGTTGATCTGGTAGGCGTTGAGCCGGTAATATAGATCAGCGCGAAACTTGCCGGTTTTGACCAGAGACTTCAGGTCAACGTTGGTCGCCACGACCAGACGCACATCAACCTTGCGGACTTTCTCATCACCCAGACGTTCAATCTCCCCTTCCTGCAGGACCCGCAGGAGCTTGGCCTGTGCCGAGAGCGGCAGGTCACCGATCTCATCGAGAAATAGCGTTCCGCCACTGGCTCGTTCGAAGCGGCCGGGGCGAGACGCGAGGGCACCTGTAAAGGCACCCTTTTCAACGCCGAAGAGTTCTGATTCCACCAGATCGGGAGGGATGGCAGCGCAATTGATGGCAACGAACGACTTGCTGCTACGAGGCCCCATGTCATGCAAAGAACGAGCAAAGACCTCTTTTCCAACGCCTGTTTCACCAAGTAATAAAACTGTAATCCGGCTATTGACCGCCTGTTTGAGAAGTTCATATGCGGCAAGGAAAGTCGGCGCATTGCCGACGATATCAGAGGGGAGTTTATCCTCCTTGCCAATAGCTGAGCGCAATTGCACGACCTGGGTTTGCAGATCTATGAGCTGTTCGACAATCGATTCCTGATTAAAAAAGTTAACTTGCTCGGCACCATCCTCCCATTCCTCAATGGGTTTGCCAATAATGCGACAGTTTTTATCCCCCTTGCCGTAACAATCAACTTCCTTGTACAAAATTGGCCGCCCCATGAAAGCCGAAGTATAACCACAGGCGTAGCCAATCTGGGTCCAGCAGACGGAATCTGAATTGATTCCATATTGGCGACGGTGCCAGAGTGCTTCCCAAGAATGTTCCCAGAGAAACTCGCCATAAAACTCGCCGGCATCTCGATTGAACTCGACCTTGATAGGGGTTACCTTGACTTTTCCTTCCAACATATGGAGTTTCGGGCCAGTCATGAAAATTTCTGTATCATTAGCACTCGGGGTACGCGTGCGTATGAGTTCGGCGTCGCGGGCACCGGAAGCATAGCCCATACGGCTAAGAAGACCGCGAGCACGAGCCATACCAAGAGTCTCGATTAACTCTTTACGCAGGGTGGCCTGAGCCTCGACGTGGATCAAGAGCATACGGTGCTCATGAAGCCAGATCTGGCCGCTTTCAGCACAAAACTGCACCTGTGAGCGCAAGTCATCACTAATCGGGTTCAGGGTAGCTCGTTGCCGTTTGCTGACTTTGGACATAAGTACCATCTAAAGGTTTGTTGAAAACATTGCAACTGCGACACGAAAACTGATCAAACGTTACATGTTTTCAGACGCGACGAGCATCGTAATCCTTGCGAAGACAGTGACTTAAGCCAAAGGAAAACGATTCTAAAACGATGTTAAGTTAACACTCGCAGTCATCATTTGGCAAGTGAGAACAGAGGATTAATTCAGGCCGTTTGGCCTTTGAGGCAGGAAAGCAAAACCATTTATAGAAAATGGTTTAATTTGCCGATACGGTAGACAACCTATAGTTTTTTCCTTAAACTTTAATATTTTATCACAAAGTGGTCACAAGCCATGCCCTTACAGAACCAGCAGGCGCTTTGTGGTGCTGATGGGACCTTGGCCTTTGATAGCTCAATCGAGAATCAGGAGAGTATGGCCAATATCAACAGCATCTCCTTCCTTGATAAAGAGTTGACCTATAGTTCCATCTCGATCAGCAATGATTTCGTTCTCCATTTTCATTGCCTCAAGAATAATGAGCAGGTCGCCCTCCTGAACCTGCTGCCCAGTAACAACCTCAAGCTTCCAGATATTACCGGCGAGCGGAGCAACCACACCATTTTCGACGACTGCAGGAGCACTCGCGACAGCTACGGAAGCGGCCGAAGTCAAGCCGCTATTGCTGCCGACAAAGCTCAAAAGAATTGCACCAATATCAACGGCATCACCCTCATTAACCTGAATCTCTGCGATAACACCTGATTTCTCAGCCACAACTTCATGTTCCATCTTCATTGCTTCGAGAATAAAGAGCAGGTCTCCTTCTTCAACTTCCTGCCCCGGTGTCACCTCTATTTTCCATATATTCCCGGCAAGAGTGGCGTTGACTGTGTCTGCTGCGACGGTAGCAACAGTTGCCGCCGGTGCTCCAGCAGCAACAGCGGCAACGGCTGCTGCAGCCGCACCCTCTGCACTGGCAACCTGAACCACAAAACTCTTTCCACCACCAGTCACGGTGTAGACATCACCACCGGCAAGCGCTGAAACTGACTCCGCAGGGGCATCTTCCTTACCTGTCGGAACGGGCTCAAAGGCATCGGGATTGCCACGGTTTTCGATAAATTTCAATCCCACCTGTGGAAACAGCGCATAAGTTAGAACATCCTCGATCTCGTTCTCTGCCAGGGTGAGTGCCTTTTCTGCTGCTATTTCGCAAAGTTCAGCGGTAAGCTTCTCCACTTCAGATTCAAGCAGATCGGCCGGACGACAAGTTATCGGCGTGGCACCCTTCAGGATTTTTTCCTGAAGCTCCTTGTTCACCGGTGCCGGGGTCGTCCCGTATTCACCTTTAAGAACAGCAGTCGTTTCTTTAGTGACTGCCTTGTAGCGCTCTCCAGACAGAATATTTAACACCGCCTGACTGCCGACAATCTGCGAGGTCGGGGTGACCAGAGGCAGAAAACCGAGATCTTCGCGAACCAGGGGAATCTCTTCAAGCACCTGATCGATCTTGTCGCTGGCTCCCTGTTCACGCAACTGGCTTTCCATGTTGGTCAGCATGCCACCAGGGACCTGCGCCATGATAATTCGCGAATCTATTCCTTTAAGAGCGCCCTCGAACTTCACGTACTTTTTACGCACCTCGCGGAAATAAGCGGCAATCTCCTGTAGCGGAGCCAGATCAAGGCCGGTCTCATGCTCGGTTCCATCGGTCATGGCGACCAGGGTTTCCGTGGGGGAATGCCCATAAGTCAGGCTCATGGAAGAGATTCCGGTGTCGACACCGTCAATACCAGCCTCGATAGCCTTCAGGTAGGCGGAAGTAGACATGCCAGTCGTAGCATGACAGTGCATGTGAATGGGAATATCCAAAGTTTTCTTAAGTTTTTTAACCAACGCGTAGGCCGCGTAAGGGGTAATCAGACCAGCCATATCCTTGATACAGAGCGAATGAGCCCCCATATCCTCGATAGTCTTGGCCAGATCCACCCACTTGGCAAGGGTATGAACCGGGCTAACGGTGTAGGAGATGCAACCCTGGGCATGTTTGTCCTGCCTGATAACCGCCTTGATGGCCGTCTCGAGGTTGCGGGGATCGTTCATGGCATCAAATACACGGAAAACATCGATGCCGTTAACAGCCGCCCGCTCGACGAATTTCTTAACAACATCATCAGCATAATGACGGTAACCCAGGATATTCTGGCCCCGGAAGAGCATCTGCTGCGGGGTGTTGGGCATTGCCTTTTTCAGGGCCCTGAGACGTTCCCATGGGTCCTCACCCAGATAACGGATGCAGGAGTCAAAAGTGGCTCCACCCCATGTTTCCAGGGACCAGTAGCCAACCTTATCCAGTTTCTCTGCGATTGGCAGCATATCGTTCAGTCGCATGCGAGTAGCGAACAGAGACTGATGCGCATCACGTAGTACCAGTTCAGTGATACCCAATGGTTTCTTGACCTTACTCATAGACCTACCTCGCTTTCATATTGTCACTCAGGGCCTGTCATTTCTGGCAAATCGGTCGCTGAGTGTCTCTTTTTAATCCTAATTGTATATTTGCATGGGTGGAAACGACTAGTCAACTATTTTTGAAATCCGATTCCGCAGAATGGAACTGGCAAGAAATAAACGGTATGCCTTTAGTCCTGATATTGGACCGGAAAAGTTCTTTATTCAGGCTTCGGAAAAACAGAAGAAATGTCCTGAACACTATGAGATTGCCTGGGACGAAATTTAAAACAGGAGTCTGTGTCGCACTCGCTTTGGCGCATGGGCCATGATTGAAGCTATGACGAAGACCAGCAGTACTGTTTCCTGCGGTGGTAAAAAGCCATGGAACGCGGCTCCCATAAAGATGATTTTCATCAGCGTGGTCATACCCGAGAGTTCCCGATAAGATTGACGATGCCGCATCCATTCGGAGATAAAGAGCAAACCACCGCTGAGAAAAGCGACCACAACATATAGCATCGGTGGCCCAGGAATGGCATCGATTAGGTAGGCCGCAAGAAAGACTGCAGCCCCAACCTGATGCACCGCCCTGATAAGAAGAGAAAGATGAAGAACCCAGTAGGGACGGTAGCCAATCCTTCCCATTTTCACGTTGTCTTCACAAGCGTTTCCGGGCTTTTCCCGCATTGGTTACCCCAAAGGTTTTTCCATAAGATCCTCACTCGGATTGTCGGATACGTCGGCAACTATTGCCGATTGATCTGCATCACCATATCGCAATTCTCGCGTTTTCAAGAAAAATCCCACATGCACCCAGTCTATGTACTTACCCTGTGTTGCAGGATATGAATCTTACAATTTCGGGGATACACCTCCACGATAGGACCTGTCTTTTATCTGCCTTGCTGAGTATAGGTTAACTCAGGTTCAATTCAGCCTTTAGATGTTCTGGCAATCTGCGCAACTATCTTAGCGACCTTTTCTATGCCATGCTTGCTTATTAACGATTCCAACCCTAGATCTATCTCATCGCGCCTCACTTCTTTTACATCTACCACCTCTTCCCTTTCCACGTAAGTCAGGGCGTCACAACAGCACACCTGAACACACATCGGTTCTGCCAGCGGCGGAACCGATTCACACATATCGCATTTTAGAGGTAGATCGGAATCTGGTTCTTTGAACAGGTCTCTGGACGGGCAGGAAACAGTACAGAAACTACATTGTGAGTAATCCTTACCGTTAATCGTATACGTATTTCTGCCAGCGCATTCAGCTGACGAATAATCACCCGCCCGGATTGGCAGATAGACATCCTTACGGTCTTCCACAATCACCCGAATACGTGATCTCGCCGGATTGGTGCTGCTGAATTTCGGCTCGGCGTGAAACCCGGAACATGCCATTTCGCAGGCGCGACAACCAATGCATTTATCAAGATTGACCTTTATTTCCTTAATAATTCTTTTTTTCAACCCATTACTCACAGCTTCCCCCGTCATTTTGTATTTCCCTGCCTTCTATCAATACCATTCAGGAAGGATCGCCTTCACTCTAGGATTCCCCGCTGGATGAAGTCTTTGCTCACGTAATTCAGGCCCAACTTGTCTAAGGTCTCCCTAGTCGGAATACCATCATTATTCCAGCCTTTAAACTCGTAATACATATCAAGCAGCTTCTGCTCGTTCTCGGGTTCACGCTTCTGCCAATGGTCTTCCGGGGGCCTCTCGTCAGCCCTTCTCAGACCTCTCCTGATATTCAGGGCCCGAACCAGGTTCCGGTTCCGCCTGGCCACCTCCCAGAGTTCGTCCGAATCAAGCTCGATCCCGGACGCACGCGTAATGAAATCCGGCATATTGTAGATATGATAAGGTGGACGACCGCCAAACTGGCCCCGGAATGAAGAGAGAAAAGCACAGGTACCGATGGCATCGTCAATGTAATGCATAGCCTCGTTCCAATCGCAGATATGGACAGCAGCCTCCAATGATACGTTGGTTCGCGGTTCCCACTCCATAAACCACTTCTTGAACCGCTCAGGGGCGGCATCCCAATTCTTGACGAACTCTTCCCGCTCTTTCTTATCAACAATTGGTGCCTGTGGGTAGGATCCTTCTATCTGGGTGATATTCATTTTCTCACCGGTGGCATACATCAGAAAATAAGGATAGTTAACGTAACCCAACTTGATCGGCACCTGCTCAAATTTCTTTATGGTATTATGATCGTATTCTTCTGCACCATTACCAATCTGGCGAGCCGCCGCATAGATGCCATTGGCCAGGACATCGCCAATTCCTTCGCGTCTGGCGATCTTTTCAACCAGATAGAAAAAGCGAGAAGTGTTAATATTATAGCCCTCGACAGTCTCGCCATCGGCACCCGGGAAGTCTGGCAGATCCTTGTCGGTAAGGATTCCCGCCTCATAGAGTTCGATTGCGAAGGCAATCGTCTGTGGAGTTGAGTAGGCATCCATCCCGTACTCCTGGGTGATGCCAATAATATTGTAGTCAAAGTCGAGGTCACCAAAGGAGCCCATCGCGTAGGTCAGCTTGCTGTAGCACTTCTGAAAGTAAGGCATCCGACCCGGATAGTTGATTGCCTGATGGCAGTCCTTTGGGCAGTTATGACAACCGGTCCAGCGCATCCGCAATTTGTCTTCCAGCGATATCCACTCCTCTTCCATCTCCTTGGTAAAAAACTGATTTCTCCGGGTGCGGGCATTGCCCCAGGCAAAGTTGTCGACGTGAAATTCGTCGCCTTCGCCGTGGGCCATAGAATCACCACAATCTTTATTATCGTACATCTCTTTGTACATGGGGATGCTGATCTCCGCCAACTCAGTCGGCTGGGCGATATAGACATCCTTTGTTCCGCGAACGACGATCGCCTTGATCCGCTTGTCACCCATGATCACGCCGACACCACGAGAGGCACTGGAGTTGGCATGCTCAATACTGGCCATATATACCCGGTTTTCACCAGCCAGGCCGATAGAAGCCACCTGGGCATTGTCGTCACCTACCTCCTCCTTCAGGATAAGTGCTGTTTCCTGAGCACCCTTGCCACGAAGATGGGTCGCATCACGTATTTCCACCTTGTCATTATTTATCCACAGGTAGACCAGATCGTCAGCCTTGCCGCGAAAAATGAACTTGTCGTAACCGGCGTACTTCATCTCTGGCCCAAAAAAACCTCCGAACAAAGAGTGCGAATAACGACCAGTTTGTGGCGAAAAAGTATCAACCGACGTACGATTAGCGCCGGGAACTGGTGTGGAATGCAAAAGACCGGTACTGAAGATGAGGAGATTCTCGGGATCAAGAGGGTCGATTTCAGGCGGAACCCTGTCCCATAATATCTTCGCGGCAGTACCCTGCCCCCCCAGGTAAAGCGCAGTCAATTTTGGGTCCGTCGCGACTCTTTCAATGCTTCCCCTAGAGAGATCGATCTCTAAATCAAACCCTGTCTCCGCGTACCTCATCTTCTTGCTCCTTCTGACAGTTCGTCAGACTTATCCCTGCTACCACTTTACAGATACCTACTGCTAACAAACACGCTATTTATGTAAACAGGTACCACAATACCATTTTGACTGTCAAGAAATTATTGCCAAGTTTTCAGTCCGTAATTAATTTCACCATGGGGCTATCTTCCATAATCAATATTGCATTAAATTACGGCTTTTGCAGTGGAGGGAAATCCGCAAGGATGACAAGCAAGACACTTGAATCCGAACATGGGAAGAAATCGGGACATGACAAGATTATGGTGTAGGGTGCCATGTCCACGCCCGAGCATTGCAGACGCTCCCATCACCTGCGTCACACGTCCTCTTAAGCAAACCGCGTCGATGATAAACTTTCCGGGAGCCAGTCCGAAAATCCAAGCTCGGCTGCAAACCCAATTGCTTAATTCAAATTTCGGCTCCTTTTGACCAATAGCTATGGCTATGGCTATCACTCTCAAACGAGCCCAAACCTGTTCTCAAACTCCTGAGTTTTCGCTTCACCCTTATTGTCGGACAGACTTCTATTCGAGTTCTTTCCACTTATAATCGATGAGCTCCAAAAGGACGCCATTCATTTTTTTGGGATGGAGAAAAGCAAATTCGCAATCTCGGAAGGGGCGAGCCTTGCCGGTATCATCGTCGGCGAGAGGCTCAGGGTTCGGAATAAATGGATAGTCCTTTTCCTCAAGCTCCCGAACAGCTTCGCGGGTGTTCTCCACATTAAAGCTGATGAGCATGACTCCTTCACCGTTCTTCTCGATCCACTTACCCACAGGGCCGTCTGGTGAGGTGGACTCCATGAGTTCAAAACCTACGCCAGCCAGCCAGTAGCGGGCGACCCGGATCTTTTCAGGTTCATCAATGTAAGGATCATCCGGTTCCGATTTACCAAGGATGGGCTCCCACACTTTCCTCGCGGCGTCGAGATCTTTTACGGCAATACAAATATGGTCGATCTGTTTACTCTTCATAGTATATTCCTCAGCTTGTACGGGCTCTCATGCTCAAGAAAGTGACCCGTTTATATTCTGCCATGTCAATAGCCAACGGACAAACAACCTACTGGCGATTCTCAAATTAAACTATCACGGTATTTCTGTACCACATTACCCTTTAACCGTCAAGGCTTTATTCCCGTTAAGATAGTTGCGGTTTACACTTTTTCTAACGGGTTTATTTCCAAGTCTATTTCTGGCATAAGAAAACAACTTGCACCAGAGCAGCAATCATGGTACTAGAATACCATATTATGTCTTTTGCATAGAAAAACAACCTCAAGCAAAAAGCAACAATTCATTTATAATTTTTATGGGTTAGATCCCAGCAGTGTAACTTTGCTTGCGTCGTTGCCTGCGCACTCAAGTAGATCTGCACTGGATATAACCTCAACGGGATATTGATATGTCAGACCAGATCACCATCCGCAATGCCGTACCAACCGACCTTAATGTAGTTATCTCACTGGATAGCGTGGGTACTGAAAAGGAAAAACCAGCCTACTGGAAAGATGTGTTTGACCGTTATCTGAACGCAGGGAATAGTGACCGGATAATTCTTGTCGCTGAAACAAGTGAGGATGTTGTCGGTTTCATCGTTGGTGAAGTGCGCGCCTGGGAATTTGGTTCACCTCCTTGTGGCTGGGTGTTCGCTTTGGGCGTCTCGACGAAGACCCGTGAAATTGGCATTGGCCACCTCCTGTTCAAGGAGCTATGCTTACGTCTGAAACAGGCTGGAGTAACTTCTGTGCGGACGATGATAGCCCGGAAGCAAAAGCTTGTCCTGTCGTTTTTCCGCAGCCAGGGCTTGCGAACAGGGCCATATATCGAACTGGAAAAACAGCTTGATTGACTTTATACACAGGAATCAACCATGAAGTTACAAAAAGCCAGCCTATTTGCCCTCTATGCCGTACTCGAGCTTGCCAGCGATCCCGAACGCCAGCTCTCAGCCACTGATATCGCGGATAATTATGGAATCTCCACTCACCATCTCGCAAAAATCCTACGTACACTTGTTCGTTCTGGCCTGGTCCAGGCCGTGCGTGGTGCAGGTGGCGGGTATCGATTTGCCGGGTCAGTCAATCGAACAACACTACTCGATGTTATAGATCTATTTGAAACTCTGGACTCCGAGATCGAGAACCCGAATCTCGGCAATCAAGCTGGCCGACCTATCATGGAAGAACTTCAAAGCATTTCCAACGAGATCGGCGACCTGACCAAAGCAATCCTCGACACGATAACTCTGGAAACGGCCCTCAACAGCAGTCGTCAACAAAACTAACAGACCAACAGATTCGGCAGTATCTAGACGAAAGAGTCTCGACTACCGCCATGGCCATTTTTCCTGACAACTGTGCTTGAAATCAGCTTCCCTTCGCCATTGTCAACTCCTCTTGAAAACAACAGCCTGCCACACCAAGCTTCTGACCGGTCTTTACACGCCGCCCACAGCAGAGAGTAACGGCGGGAGATCAATTCTCTCCGGGCAGGTGTAAATATTCAATTTGTCACCTCGGGCAAAACCAATGACTGTAATATTCAGGTCCTCAGCAAGAGCCAGGGACAAGTCAGTGGGAGCAGAGCGGGCCACAAGAATGGGGATATTCATCTTGGCCACCTTCAGAAGAATTTCCGATGATACCCTGCCACTGAAGAAGAGGACATGGTCAGAAAGATCCAGATTCAGCAGGTAGGCCCGACCAAGGATCTTATCGAGGACATTGTGCCTTCCTATATCGTAGCAGGTAAAGCTAACCTCCCCAGAATGCCCCACTCCGCCATTATGGATTCCACCCGTCTCCTTGAAGAGAGAAGAGTGTTTATCGAGATAGTTGGCATAATAGACAGCTTCATTGAGACCTATCTTTATGGCAGACTTCTGAACCTTGACCAGAGAGGCATCGTTTTCGAAATTGAAAGAAGCCCTGCTTTTGCCGCAACAGGCTGACATAACGCGCCGGTTCATAGCTTCTTTCTGGGCCGGTCTTGGCTGGCCTTCAACCCGAATGGTATTTTCCTCGCAGTGATGACCGATGCTGTAAATATCACCACGGTCACGAACGAAGCCTTCGGAAATCAGGAATCCGATCGTCAACTCCTTGATATGATTCGGTGAGCAAAGAACTGTAATGATCTCTTCTTTGTTGAAGTATAAAGTCATCGGAATTTCCCGAACTATTGTGTCCTCGGTCGGCCGATGGTCCCTACCCCTGACCTTGATAATGGGTAATGTTACGGTTTCGTCTATCATTTTCACATCCCTTCACGACACCTAACAACATTGAAAGAGTCACGGCTGAAAGCTGATAAGCTCATCATACCGCAACTTTCGTGCCTACCAGCATGTTTTGCTACCACATGATTTTAACATCATACAATCACAATACTTTTCCAAACAACGGGACACCAGACAATCGTAACAATAAAGACATCAGTCCCAAAGAATTGGAGATTTCCTCATATATCGGAGACGCTGAAACGCCATAGCCCAAGAAGACCACCCCGTAACGGTGGTGAAAAAATCACCGTTACGGGGAAAGCAACTAGCAGAAGTCTATTTCAGGAACTTATCAAGTCCACCCGAACCTGCTTGCTGCAGCATTTTCGGTGAAAATGCTTTATCAGTAAATTCAGGGTTATTCAAGTTGGTGTTGATAATATCGATATAAGTCGCACGATTCCTCTGGAAATCGATCGCCTGTGTACTATTGAAGGACAGGCCAGGCTGACCATTTTTAGCCGTGGTTGCGAAATAGGTCTGTCGCCACATGCGCCAGAACTCACCTTTGCGGTCATATAGATCGCTTTGATAAAAGAAGGGATACTTGGCATCCATGTAAAGGACTTTCTTTGAGTAGGGATGTTCTTTGGGCGGGATCGCTTCTATGACATAAACTTCCCGCGGTTCCCAATTCACATTGGTCGGATTCCAATAGGGAAAGGCCTGCTCAACATTATCTTCGAAATGCGGTTTGTTATCTGTTTTGTGTCCCGTGACAATACCCAGAATCCATCGTTTACCGATCAGTTTCCAGCCCTGATACCAGAGCGGATAGGCGTTCATTGCCTGGTTGTCGTCATTGAGCAAGTCCATCTTCGGCTGTGGATCCATCCAACTCTTGCCGCCGGCAATCCGCCGGGTTCTCCTGATAGACTTAACGTAGGCCCAGGCATCATCTGACTTACCTGTGCTGTACTGCTTGGTAAAGATCCCTAGCCCGGCCAAGTCGTAGGGCTTGGAGATAACCAGTAAATAACGGGCATGGTCTCCCTTATTCCCAATACTTGCGTCACCTGTAGTGCGGCCCTCCATGATCATCTTAGCACTCTTTGCCTCAAAACGATCTACACGCCCTTTTTCAGCCTCAACAATCGAGACATCACCGGTCGCAATCCAGTTGTCACCCATGACAGGGTTGGCGTAATAGTTATTCCAAGCCAACTTGTAGCCAGCGTCAGGATCATTCTCATCCACTTTTGGGAAAGGAATCCCGGCCTTGTAGTTGCTAACAGCCTTTGTCCCGGTATCGAATTTGGCCAGTCCGGCATTCTTCTTAGTGGCCGCCAGGTAAGCTGGATCCAATTTCAGCTCGGTAGTTTTACTCAACTTCATCTTCAGATCGTAATCTTTGATCCACATTTTCTGGGAGTCCGTCAACAGATCGCCGATCTTGATCCCCTGAAAAGTCTGGTTCTCCAATTCCGCCAGATTGGCCTTGCTCAGGACAGTCCCTTCAGCAACATCCGTAGCCATAGCGTTCCCGGCAAAGATCAGCATGAAGAACATCAAAGCGACCGCTTGGCCTAACCTCTTGAGTGTTTGAAATTTCATTTATCGTCTCCTATATGCTGGTATTATTGATGCCGTCTCTCTTGCACCAATTAGAACTGGTAAGTAATTCTGGAGAACCATTGGGAGCTGTTGTCAAACGAACCGAACAGGGTAGCTCCGCCAGGCGTATCACTCTTAGTCCCACCATAGAAGAGATCCAGCTCAGTTTTAACACGCCAACTCGGACCGAATTGAAATTCCACCGAAGGCACAAAGACCCCGCCACCGTTGCTAACATCATTAACTGCCACGATTTGACCGATAATCGTATCATTTTTGTATGGGAAGGTCAGAATAGCGGTGGTCCAGGTCGTATGCTCATCCTCAGAACTGCCGAACGCGTTGGTGATCCCTTCACTTTTTTTGTAATCAGCAATCCAGGTATCGAAAATCTGCAAGCTCAACATGCCCTGACTACTAGTGCCGATATAATTCTGCAGGCGCATATTGGTGTCGAGACCGATCATGGTTCGCCAGGTATCCTTCTCGATCACCTGGGAGTAGGGACCGTAGTTGAAGGGATTATCAGGAATAAAAGCGGCTTCAAAACGGTAGACTGAATCAATGTAAGGGATGTAACCACTCATAGTACCGCCATAGATATCTATTTCTGGATAAATAAAAGCAATAGGGGCAGGACTTAAAGGTGGCAGCGGGAAGTCTTCTGCGCCGAAAATCACCGGGTTCTGGGCTTGGGTACGGTAATAGTTCAGAGAGTAATCCTGATCCCATAATGTCCCAACCCAGCGGGCTCCGTAGTGCATGTCGTCGGTATCACCCTTAGAGTGGTGGTATTCGATTGGGATCAGAGACCCATTAAGATCAAAACCTCTGCTGCCGTTCTGCGACCAGCGGCCACCAAACATATCGTAAGTGTTGCCAATGTCTTCTTCATCGTCGAGACCCGGGCGTACGACTATCTGCAGACTGCCATCCAACTCGGGAATATCGATGGTGGCAGTGGTCAGGATGAGAGGCTTGCGCCACTCTTCGTTCTCTGGCTCCAAAAATGAGCGCCAGGATTGGTCGTAACCATGCACCACGTCCATGGCCTGGAAGAAGTCTGTCTCACCCCAGACAACCTGCTGCTTGCCAATACGCATATTGACCCGCTCGCCAATTGGGATATCAAGAAAAAGTTCTCTAATCTCGGTCTCATCGTATTCGTCCCGAAAATCGCCGCTACCTCCAGGAACTGATTTAGCCAGATCTTGCAGATCGCCCTGGTAATCGGTAATCTGCTCCCTGCTGAACCTGGCAATAGCGGTCAATTTGGCCGGGCCAACAGGCCCACGCAGCTGGAGCAGCAGCGTCTGCCTATTCATGGAGAGTTTACCTTTATCGTCTCCACTGGTTTCCGGGACATCATCGAGATTAAAGCTCAGGTACTGCCGGGCATAACCATTGAGCGTGAAATCACCAAGCTCCACAGCTTGTGCGTCACCGGGCAGCAGAGTTGCAACCAAACCCAGAGCTGCCAACATTGTCACCCATAATCTACATTTAATCATCATGCATACCTCCTCTTCCCTTTAATGTTTTGGGCTGACGGATTGCTCACTCCGCATCTCTATGCTCCGCCGGACCGTTCAGAAACTATATTATCAACCATAGAAACAGCCTCTGTTTCCTGAGTAACTACTGACTTAGAGCACTCATTTCCAAGGATAAAGCGGGGCTTAAAAAGGTAGATCATGGACGGAATGACCAGTAGGGCACTGATCGCCGAAACTGTCATCCACACCGCTATCAGCAAGCCCATCTCGGCTTGAAAGCGAAGTGATGAGAAAAAATACCAAAACACCACTGAAGCAATCATGGTGGCCGCCGTAATCAGCACCCCTCTGCCAGCAGTCATAAGACCAAAATTGATGCTCTCTCCAAGGTCTCCTGTCTCCAGATAGCCCTCTTTGATCCGGTCCGAAATATAAAAAGCATAGTCCACACCCAAACCTATCCCTAAAGCCGCTACCGGCAAGGTGTTGATATTGAGACCAATACCAGCCAAGCTCATGAAACTGAAGGTGACAGTGTTAGAGAGCAGAACCATAGGTAGAAAGAACAGGCCAGCCTGAGTCGTTCGATAAGCAATGACACAGAAAATGAAGAGCAGCAGAAGAGCTAAGGCAATACTCTGAATCTGCCCGGAGAAAATCACTTCGTTGACTGCAGCCAGAACACCAACCAAACCACCGGCAAGACGGTAACTCGCCCCTGCCATAGGGTTTGCCGCCGCAAAGTCATTGATGGCCTGGATCGCCTTGCGAATGGTGTCCCCGGTATGATCACGGAACATCATCATCACCGAACCGTTCTGGTACTTGTTGTCAGTGAAACGATCAATATCCCCGGGGTCTGATCCGGTCAGGGCAAAGAAGAGCATCTCCGCATTGACGAGGGCATCATCACCGAGCTTGAAATAGCGCGGATTCCCTTCGTGAAGGATCATGTTGACCGGTCTGATCACATCGGCCAGAGAAACCGTGCCGCCAATCTCCGGTTGTGCCTCGATATATTGCTGGAATCGGGAAATATTTTCCAGGATCTCAGGGTCTTTGAGGGCGTTCTCCTTTTCTCCGGCAATGACCACGAACATCCTGTCACTTCCGGGGAAACGGGAATTAATGGCAGCATCGTCCTGGTTGTACTTGGACTCCGGCCAGAGAATCGGTGAACCTGGATTCGAATCCCCGATGGTGATATCTTTGGCGAAATACCCCGACAGCAGCAATACAGCAAGCCCTGTCGTCAGAATCAGGGTCGCCATGCTTTTACTGGTTGACAGTCGGCCGCACCATCGCAGCACAGCTTTCATCAGCGGATTAATAGTCCAGGGGATAATCCGTTTTTCATGGTGAGCACGACACCATGACAACATTACAGGGATCATGACAATGGTACAAACTACCATTGCGGCGATCCATATAGCACCGATAATGGCCGCTTTTTTCAGCAGCGGAATCGGCGTCATGGCCACCACCAGCATGGCGCCCATATCGGTTGCCAGACCCAGCATCCCAGGCCGTAAGAGTTTTGCCAACGCCATCCGCGCCGCGTCAGGGGCACTAAGGTTCCCTTCTGCCCGTTCAGTGTTAAAAGCAGCATTTAGCTGTACAGCATGCGAGATGGCCCGTGCTGAAATGATAAAGATAATGACGATCGCAAGTGGATCCAGGTTGTAATCAAGCAGTTTCATGACCCCAAAGATCCAGATCCCAGAGATCAGCCCTGAAAACAGAGGCAGACACATGCCCCGCAGCGTCCCTTTGCTGATGAGCAGAATCAGAGCAATAACTCCGACAATCAGGAATACAATATTGAGAGTCTCTGGCAGATAATCAAAAATCAAACCAGCTAGAATCGGCTGACCGACAACCTTGATATCAATGTTCGGACTGCTTGCTTTAGCTATAACTTCCCTGATCTGGGGCAGGACCGTCTCGTAATCAATCAGACGATCGATAAAGTCCACTGTAATCAGGGCCGACTTTTGGTCATAAGAAACATAGCTGCCATAAACCATCGGGTTGGAGATGACATCCTTCCTCACCTTATCAATTTCGTCTTGCCCTTCAGGAAGCTCTGGCCACATGATCGGTAGAGTCTCAATCCCTACGTTTGAAGCAATAACATTTTTAAGTTTTTTGGAGGCCAGTGAGACAATCTGAAATTGATTAACCGCATCCACATACTGAAGATCGTCGGTGATCTGCTTAATCGTCCCAAGGGTTTCAATGTTGAAAATGTCACCCTCTTTGGGCTGAACCATGATGGTGACAACGTTGGCACCACCAAAGGTATTTTTGAATTCTTCGTTAGTCTTGACATAGGGATGATCACCCGGCTGCAGATCAGTAAAGATCGTCTTCACTTCCACCTGCACGGCAAAATACCCCAGACATATAGTTACCAGCGCGATGACTGCCAATATTGCAATTCGCCAACGAATACAGAAATCTGCAATCAAATTAGCCATTGTCACTGTTCCCCTTTTCGTAGTCTCTGCGACCTGGTTCGAACGGCATCCATGTCCCTGCGGAATAAACTCCTGCACCAGCACCGGAGATGAAATAGGAGCTACCCATGCTAGTTATCCCCGTATACCAGCCAAAATTCTGAGGGGCCAACTTGCTTACATCCCACGCAAGACCCTGCGCATCGGATGACAAGATCATCCCGGCATCGCCGATAGCATGGTAGTTACTACCATCCCAGAGCAGACCAAAAAGATGAGTCTGAGCCTCACTCTCCACCAGTTGCCAGTTCAGGCCCCCATCAACCGTCGCCAATATCGTCCCGGACAGCCCCACGATTACCCCGTGGGTAGCATTTGAAAAATCGATAGCATTAAGGCTCGCTTCCGTAGGGACGCTGACTAGTTCCCAACTTTCTCCGTTATTCTTGGAATATTTGACGGTCCCAAACTCCCCAACAACCCAAATGGTTTTGTCCGGGGCCACCTTCACATCGTTCCACGAGACATCTTCTTCGGGATGCGCCATACTCCAGCTTTTACCCCGATCGTCGCTCATGAGTACCGTCCCCATGCTGCCGACAACCCACGCACGACCATTGTCAGGGTCGATGTCTGCGCTCAACAACTGGTCTCCGTACGGAAAAGAGGGCACTTCAACCTGAGTCCAGGTCTGTCCTGCATCTTCAGTAACCAGAACGGCACTTTTGTCACCAATAGCCAGCAACGCCTGCTGATCCCATGCGGCAACCTTTTGCAGGTGATTCCGAACCGGTGTTTTCTGAATTTGCCAGTGAACACCACCGTCATCAGTGCGAAGAATCTTGCCATAGCTGCCAACGACACAGATTGACTGACCGTTCTCGTCGAGCGATGCAGCAGAATAGAATGCATCCCTGCGTTCAAAAGGAAACCTCTCGACTTTCTCCACATGCACGGTCGGTTTGACAAAAAAAGCCACCCAGAAAAGACCACAGACAATCAGTAATGACAGCGCCACCTCTGCTACATAAATAAAAACTTTCTTATTCAAAACAGCCTCACTCTCTTTTTGCCTTAGTCTGGGAATAAATTGCTCAGTAGAACACTCTGCAACTCTATCAATCCCATAATAGTCCTACGATCTCTTAGGCGACCGGTCATTCAGCTACTATCTAGCTTGTTTTTTCAGCAACAAAGAGGATTGTGCTAATACGAACAAGCAACCTAACCAACAGCAGTAAAACGATGTTATTGAATGGGGGAAACCCTGTCAACAAAAAAACAGATATTTTAGTACTCGTTTACTTTTATGGCATCAGAAGACACCAAACTCATCTCAACAAATAGCGTTAAGTATCGCTTAAAGTTTTTTACCGTTCAGTCCAATGAGTTTTTATTTATGGTTTCAAGTACTTGCGAATTCAAACAGAATTAGTACGACATAAGGGCTTAATCACCATGATCAACTTCGCAAAAAACTCTGTAAGCACAGGGATAATTATTTTTATTTAATCTTTCCGCTTCTATCTGTTCAATTCAGAGAACAGCCTCTTATTCCGAATACAACAGTGTTTATTTGACATTGATAAGCCCTTATTTGCTGGCAAGATATTGCCATTTCGCAAATATCTTCAAGAGCAAAGGACATCCTAAAACCAAAAAAGGCAGCACTAAATAAGTGCTGCCACAAAAAAACAGTTTCTTAAAAACAGCTGCTTAAAATTTCTTCTGCAGCCGTGCCCAGTCGTGATCAACTTCCGCCTGGATAAGTTCAATATTCTCGAGCGACAAATGCCGATAGCGTTTTTGCGTAGTAACATAATCGGCGACAGAAAGACCATTTGGGCCATAATTCAAGGTGTAGAACTCACCATTTTCTACTTCGTAGAGGGGATAGATACCCGACTGAACAGCCAAACGGGAGGTTTTTGGCCCAGCACTATCAGGAACCCCCCACCCCGTCAGGCAGGGTGTCAGGATATTAATAAATCTCAAGCCACCCTTTATTTCCATCGCCCTCTTTACCTTACGAGCAAGGTCATCCGGATAACCGATGGTCGCGGTTGCCATATAAGGAATATTATGAGCAACCATAATTTCCGGCACATTTTTCTTCGGTGAAAGCTTACCGGCAGGCGTTGAAGTGGTAAACGCCATTGAAGGTGTTGCCGAGCTCTTCTGAGAACCGGTGTTCATATAGCCTTCATTGTCGAGACAGATATAGATAATATCTTCATTTCTCTCGGCAGCGGCTGACAGAGCCTGGAAACCGATATCATAGGTGCCACCGTCACCCGCAATAGCCACTACATTGGTATGATCGTTGCCTTTTGATACAAGTGCTCGCTTGATCCCGGCAGCCGATGCGGCACTCGCTTCCAGAGTTGTCTGGTAGACGGGGATACCCATCGAACTGAGCGGTTGCGGTCCTGAAATAATTGCAATACAGGATGGGGGGACCACAGCAATAGCATCTCTGCCGAGAGTATTGAGGACAAACCGAATCGCCAAGGCTTCACTGCAACCGGGGCAGGCAGCATGTCCGGAACTAAAAACTTTTTCTTCGTTTATTTCATAACCCATTTATCTTCACCCCTTCCAGACAGAGTGGGCCGAGGGTTTTTCACCCATGGCAGATTGGACCATTTCTTTAATGGCAGCGGGAGTGATATTTGTTCCTCCGACCCCAGCAAGATACCCGTGAATTTCCGGCGCATCTTCCAGCCCATACAAAGCAGCCTTAAGCTCTTGGTAGAGAATGCCGCCAGTTCCCGGAGCAAAGTTGCGGTCCAGAACCATGACCTTGGGGATTCCAGCCAGGATCTCGCGGACATCAGCGATCGGAAAAGGCCTGAAGAGCTTGATCTTGAACAAGCCGACCGGAAGCCCATCAGCTCTCAACTCGTCGACAGCATCCCGAACGGTTCCGGTCATGCTTCCCATGGTGGCTATGATAAATTCAGCGCCATCGCAACGATATTGCTCATGAATACCATAACCTCTGCCAACCAGTTCTTTCATCTCCTGATCAGCCTTTTTAGCAACCTGGAGAACTCGCTCCATGGCATCGCCCATATCCCGGCGATGGTTCTGAAACATGACCTGCGAAACCGTATTCCCCCAGGACTCGCCGATCTGAGGATCGAGCCGGTGTGGTGGATTGAAGTCAGGCAGGTAGGCATCAACCTGATCCTGGGTGGCAAGTTCAACTGCCTCCATGGAGTGGGAGACGTAAAAAGCTTCATGAATGACCATGGCTGGGAGCAAGACCTGCTCAGCGACCCGAAAGGCCTGTAAGGTAGTGTCGTGAGACTCCTGACCGTTTTCACAGTAATACTGAATCCAGCCAGTATCTCTCTGCGCAAGACTGTCTGTTTGATCGGGCCAGAACCCCCAGGGGGAGCCTAGCGTCCGATTGACATTGAACATAACGATCGGGGCACGCGCACCGGCAGCATAATGAAGCATCTCGTGCATCAGCAGCAGCCCCTGCGAAGCAGTGGCGGTAAAGACCCTGACCCCGGTCAAAGAGGCGGTGATCGCTGCGGCCATGGCCGAATGCTCGGATTCCATGGTCATAATCTCGCCAGTCATCTCGCCTGCCGCATGGAACTCGGTGATCAACTCGAGAATCGGCGTCTGCGGTGTAATGGGGTAGACAGGCATCACGTTCGGATTGACCAGCTTGACCGCATGCGAGACAGCATGATTGCCACTAAGAAGCAGTCTATTGCTATCTGCTTTCATTTCGTTTCCTCCTTGACACCCATCGCTCCCCGGGGGCATTCCTCCAGGCAACAGCCACAACCTTTACAGTATTGCTCAAGAACCTTGTAATACAACGGCGCATCGGAATCTTTTATGATGGCCATGTCAGGGCAGAAGATGGAACAGTTGTCACATTCGATGCAAGAACCGCAACTGAAGCAACGCTTGGACTGATCAAACGCCTGTGCGTCCGTCAGCCCCAGTCTGATCTCGTCAAAGCCAAACTTTCTGATCTCCACAGCAACTTTGTCACGCTCGCCCGGTTCCTGGGTCGGAAAGTAAAAGGTATTGATATCATCAATGGCTACCTCTTTAGCCTCGTCCGCAAAACCTTCCTCGACCACAATCTTCTGACCGAGATATCTGACGATACTATTGGCGGCTCTTTTCCCGTCCCCGACTGCGGTGGCAACAAAACGTTCGCTACTGGCAACGTCACCGGCAGCAAAGATCCCGACGCGGCTGGTCCGATAGTCGTTGTCGACCTCAACCATCCCCCTGGCAACCTGTACCCGGCCTTCCCAGTCGACCAACTCAGGATCCTGCCCAACGGCCAGAATAACGGTATCGGCCTCCAGGGTAAATTCCGTGCCGGCAATCTCAATGGGTCGAATCACTCCGGGCGGAACGTCCTGGTCGAGTTCTACCTTGATACAGTGAAGTAAAAGGGTCCCGGAAAGATCCTCAACTGCTTTGACCATGGCACCGTCATTCAGGATGGCACCCTCTTCGATCACATCCTCAATCTCGTCTTCAGGAGCGGGCATAACCTCTCTGCCTTCCAAAGCCAGGATTTCAACCTGCCGCGCCAACCTGAGCGCCGACCCGGCAACATCCATTGCCACGCTGCCACCACCGACAACCAGAACCTTACGGCCGAGCTCCATGGGGGCATCCAGTCTAACACTACGGAGAAAAGTGATCCCGTCCAGCACTCGGCTATCGTCTTTGGAAAACTGGGGGAGCCTTTTCGGCTCATGTGCTCCAAAGGCGATAAAAATGGCCGAGTAACCCTGATCGAGTTCACCCAGGTCTTCCCCGGTCAGCTTACGTCCAGTGACAACCTCTATTCCAAGATCGACGATTCTTTTGGTCTCTGCAGCAACCATTTTCTTGGGCAGACGGAACTCAGGGACACCGTAACGCAGAACTCCACCCAACTCGGGATTAGCATCGAAGATGGTCACTTGGACACCTTTACGACGCAGCTGATAGGCACAAGAGAGGCCAGCAGGTCCCCCGCCAATCACAGCAACCTTCTGATCCAATTCGTCTGAGGGGGCAGGGAATTCCCAGCCTTCCCGTATCGCCATATCGCCGACATACTGTTCCAGGGCATTAATCGAAACGGCACCGTCATACTCGGTCCGGTTGCATGCACCTTCGCAAGGACGATGACAGGTTCTACCTATAGCTGCGGGAATCGGATTGTTTTCTACCAGGGTTTGCCACGCTTCCTTGAATTTCTCATTGCGTATCTGCTGTACCCATACCGGGATATCCCCATCGACGGGACAGACCCCATAACAGGGGGCTGGCCGGTGTTCGTGCACGGCAATAGCAGTACGCCAGGTACCGGTATTTAATATATCCGTCGATCCAGTGGTCCAGATCGACGGGACTCTTTTCACTGTACCCGTCATCTAACAACTCCCTTCACTGGCAACTTGATAGCCTTCCATGCAAGCTGCCACGTTATTCTGCACCTTGACCGGGCTCGTTTCACCAACAACCTTTTCCATCAGGTCAACATTGGCATAATCGATTAACCCAAGGGCTGCCCCCACCAGGGTCGTGTTCACAATTCGTCCCAATTGGTGTTTCTTGGCAATCGTCTTGGCATCGATCGTAACAACCTTAAAGTCGCCCAGATGAGCAAACTCTTCAGCGGGAAGTGATGAGTTGATCAACACTATCGTTTGTGCCGTCGCCCCTTTCAGCAGGGTTCCCCCTTCAAGCAGGCTCGGATCGAAACAGACAATGATATCAGGATGTTCTATGTCGCAGCGCATCCTGATTGGCTTATCGTCAACCCGAAGCGATGAACTGACCGGTGTACCCCTGCGGGCTCCACCATAAGTGGCGTAGACCAGGACATCCTTGCCTTCCTGGAAAAACATATCCGCCATGAGCTTTCCGGCCAACTGAGCGCCCTGACCACCCCTGCCTTGTATGATGAACTGCAACATGCCTAATGCTCCCCTGACGACTAGATTTTAAGGAATCCAAGCACCGGCTTGAACACGCCGACTTTCAGCAACAGGAAAAAGATAAAGTAGTGACCGATCAGGTCAGCCACAGTGATCAGAGCAACGGTTCCAGCACTGGCATGAGGCCCGGCATAAATGCTCATCAGCAGGGTAAACACCAGGCCTACTCCAATAGCCAGAGAGAAGAAAGGTACAGCATATGGACCCTTGACCAGCAGGTCAAAAGACTCCCGACCCGCGCTGCCAGTGTTAATACTGCCGATCAAGAAGAGTATGACAATGAGCAGGTTGGCCACCAACAGACCGAGCTCAAGGTTGGGGAGTATAGCGGTGAATTTTTCACTCAGCTCCATGAAACCCATATGCGTCATGAACAAGACCATCGTGGTGCCACCCAGAAAAGAATAGAACATGCACATAACCGGCATGAGAGCAGTATTCCAGATCGGAATGGCTGGTGATGAAGTCAACAGAAAACCATCGTAAACGGCAACTACAAAAGCACAGATCACGGCAAAAATAGTCAGTGGCATATACAATGAACTACCTACCGGCAGGCTAAGGGCGGCAAAACCTGCAACCATCATCAACCCCATTGCCCAGATCCCACGAGCAATCCAGGAAGATTGTGGCCTGGCCATGCCACGCCAAAAACGCCATGGTCGCCCCAGATAGAGGAAATGAGCCCCGCCCTTGCCAACCAGGACGATCAACAAACCAACCAGCATACCAAGGCGGCTCGGCAGAAAAACCGACATGATAAAGAGTCCGGAACCGACCTTGCCGAAGAAGAAGGCGCTGGCGATGAGCCCGGCCCACTCTTTCTGCTGTCGGAATCCGGCAACAAATTCTTTTTCTACCAAGGGGATACTTATACCCATGAGATTTCTCCTAATCTAAATAGTAAATGGACGGATCGGTATCATCTTCGCAAAGGGGCTGCCGACCACCGCGACTGCGGATCAGGCGACTGACCTTGCTTTCCGAATCATCCAGATCACCGAAAATCCGCGCATCTGCCGGACAGGTCTGTACACAGGAGGTTTCAGTGAGGCCCTCATCGATACGGTGTGAGCAGAATTTACATTTCTCAACAATCCCGTCCTGGTGCTCCGCGTACTTGACCTCTTCGTACGGAGTCATTTCCTTGCCATAGTAGCCTACCTTGATTTTTCCTCTTTTCAGATAAATTCGATTATTGTACGGGCAAGCCACGTAACAGGCCCGACATCCCATGCATTTGTCGTGATCTACCAGTACCAGACCATCCTCACGCTTGTAGGTGGCACCAGTCGGACAAACCCGTTGGCAGGGAGCATTTTTACAGTGATTACACAAAACCGGCACGAAGTTCTTGCGGACATTGGGATACTCACCTGAAACCTGATCGAGAACCTTGGTATACATGATGCCTGGACCGTTGCCATTCTCGGATTTACAGGCGACGGTACAGGCTTGGCACCCAACACAACGCTTGAGATCTATAACCATTCCATAACGCATAATCTTTATCTCCTATTCAGCGATAACGCTCAACTTAACTCTGGTGGCTGTCTCCAGGTGTCCGGTCATACCGTCGGTCCACTTGACATCGGACGGTAGCAACTGGTTGAAGTGGGTGGAAATTCTCTGCTTACCCACCGGATGCCGTGACCAGCGACTGATGGTATTAGAGATAGCGATGCATTCCGGATGCACCTCCTCGGTCACCCGGGCAAGCCCCTTGACCTCGCCAAAGGGGGATTCGATCTTGAGAACATCGCCGGTCTTAATCCCCTTGGCCTGGGCTGTCTTACCGTTGATCATCACTCCCAGATGGATCGGCTGACAAGAAATGACCTCCTCGATCCAGGGCATGGTGGTGCTTTCGGAAAAGTTCGACTGTGCTTCCTTGAAAGCGAAGGCGTACATGTCGTACTCAGGGTCGACATTATGTAGTGGGTGGCTATCCCGCCAGACCGGTACCGGCAAGTATGAGGAGGTATCCCATTCACGACCAGCAGCCTTCATTTTTTTGTCCAGGTCTTCACCTACCTCTTTGATGAAGTTGAAGTAGATGGGAATCCGCAGACCTTTCTGAGCAGCAGACATATACAACTCGTCCGGACGCATCAAGCGGGTGGCATGCCCATGCTCCTGGAACCACTCGAGCCCTTGGTCCGGGCCATAGATACTCTTGGCCATCCGGTCGGTCAGTTCCAGGTTACTGTAAACTTTATCTGGTTCCAGATGATACTCAGGAGCCAGGAAACAGGTAAAATTAAGCAGTCCATTCCAATTTGGCAGGAAACCGATCCTCTCAGCCAGATCCGAAAGAATATCAGTCGCATCGCGACCGTCGTAGAGCGGCTTGATAACCGGACGCCGGTAAAAGTATCCCGTAACCATCGGTGATTCGATACAGATCAGCAGGTCCGATTCCAGGTAGGATAGATCCGGCAGGACAATATCGGCCCAGTCAGACGACTCGTTGAGAACGATATCGATCGCGACGATAAACTTGAGCTTCTTAAAGACCTCCTTGACCTTCGGGGTTTGCGAGAGGTTCCACATCGGATTGGAGTGCTCGATGATTAACGCCTCGGGCTGATAGTCGTAGCCGAAGTGTTCAGGATCCATAATATTCGACGAACAGAGGTGGCCTGGATCGATCCCGATCGGGTACCACTCGATCATCTGGAAGCTATCCGGCTTGGCGGAGAAATTCCCCGGGGGATGCAGAAGGTGAGGTTGCGGCTTCATCATGCCATCCTCACCTTCTTCAATAATCAACTGCTGATGGTTCAGCCCAACACCAAGATGCCCGCCGGGAACATCAATATTACCAACTACCAGGTTGACCAGCTTCATGGCCAGCGCATCGAGTCCGCCATCGACGTGGCCGATAGCACCACGGTAGTAATTGACCGCGGCCGGACGATATGGATATTCCTTACCGTCAAGGGTAATATTACTGCCGATACAGGCCGCGTCGCTGTACTCCTTGGCGATCCGGCGGATCGTCTCGGCCGAAACCGAGCAGATTTCTGACATCCGCTCAGGGGTATGATCTACAAGAGAATCCTTGATCACCTGGAAGGCAGGACGACACTCTTTGCCATTAACCTGGTAGCTCCCCTCGAGGGCCATATCCTGAACATCCATCTCGGCATCGAAATCCCTGGCCTGATCAGTCGCTGTATCCCAGACCATAGCCTTGTTATTTTCAGGATTGCGCAGCAGGTTGCCATCTTTTTGGATCAGGTGGATGCCGTTGGTGTGCTTGCGCATAAACCCGGCATCATAAACATTCAGTTCATAGAGCATGGTGTAAACCATGCCGAGCACGAAGGCCCTGTCGGTTCCTGGACGCGTCGCGATCCACTCGTCAGCCTTGGCCGCCCCGGCCGACATGCGCGGCTCGACCACGACCAGCTTCATTCCCCGGTCAACCCGGGCATCGGCCATCCGTTTGATCGACGAAGCCAGGTGCAGGTGGGCCGAGAAGCCGTCACCGGCACCGATCTGGATCCAGTACTTACAGTGGTCATAGTCGTTGATCGCAGCGAAGGCACCATCCAGAATGCCATTGGTCGGATGATAAGCGGCGCCACAGTATTGCCCAACAGTCGAGAAGTAGTGTGGAGAACCAAAAGCAGAACCCCAGCCCCAAATATGAATGCGATGAAAATCGTTGATTGACACCAGCAGCTTGCGTGGATCATCCTCACGAATAGCCTTGAGCTTTTCGGCAGTCGTGCTGAGAGCTTCTTCCCAGGAAATCGGGACCCACTTCGGATCAACTCCAACACCCTTCTCGGGGTTGGTCCGCTTCAATGGAGTTTTAACCCGGTGCGGGTCGTAAAGACGGTTAATCCCCGCCTGTCCCTTGGGACACAACTTGCCTCGGTTGCCTGGGTTATCCGGGTCGCCCTCGATCTTTACCACAACGCCATCAACGACATGAGCCCTTATCGCGCAAGTATGAATACACATTTTACATGCGCTCTTTGCCCAATAATCCTTCTGTGCCACCATTTCGCTCTGTTTCAAGGGTCTTCCTCCTCTTCTTTACAACGATGCCAGATATGATCGAAGCACCCAGACAGTATTATGGTACCTATTTACCTTTTTAGTGTAAAGGCTACATTAGCAGCAAGTCATGTGTCAAGAAAAATAAAACACTGTTTAGTGTTCGATAGAAAACCATATTCCCTCCGAAGGTGCCGGAGAAGGATCTACGGGCCAATGATCAGACCTCTCAAACATCGTTTGTAAAGCAATCAGCAAAGCTTCATGTTTTCTTTACGTCTGCAACCCACATGCCACATCTTCACCGACACCAAACACAGCCAGAACAAACTGTTTTTACACTATTTTTATCAATAACGAGATCAACTTCAGAACCGACCCCAGACGTTTGACTTCCAACATCTTGGGAATTTTCCCAAATATAGGAAACACTACACACAAAATACACTGGAAAGTAAAACCCCCTGCCCAGAGAATTGTGGGTTTTACTTCGTACAAGACATTCTATTGTAATACGAATGCAACAAGGCTCACACATCAACATGAGAGCCTTGGATTACTAGCCATGCCCCCAGAAACCTTGGGAACAGAGGATACTAAATATAGATTAGATTAAAAACTACTGTGTCAGGTACTCAGATACACTGGCCGGCATCGACCCGCACCACTTCGCCAGTAACCATACTTGCCGCGTCAGAAAGCAGAAACAACACTACATTTGCAATATCTTCGGGCAGAGCCAACTTGGGCAGCACACACTCTTGCCTGGCCTTGGCAAGAACCTTTTCGGGCAGGGTCTTAGCCATCTCGGTCATTACCATACCGGGAGCAACAGCGTTCACTGTAATACCTTTTGGACCGAGCTCTCGTGCAAGAGTCTTGGTCAGGCCAATCAAACCAGCCTTTGAAGCGCTGTAGTTAGCTTGGCCAAACTTGCCACGGATTCCGTTAATAGAAGTAATATTAACGATCCGGCCATAACCGGCATTGCGCATAGCGGGTGCCAGCGCCCGTACAATGTTGAATGATCCCGTCAGGTTGACTGCGAGAACCGAGCTCCACTCATCGTCACTCATCTTGACCATGCTGCGGTCACGGGTTATGCCGGCATTATTCACCAGCAGAGACACCTCATCTGGCAACTGTGCAACAACATCAGCGACACAGGCAGAATCTGTAATATTGACTTGGTGGAACTGATACGGAACCTCAGTGCCAGATTCTCCAGGAGCAACATCAAAGACATGTACGCGCGCACCACGATCGACCAATGCATGAGTGATTGCCAAACCGATACCGCGAGCACCACCTGTGACCACCGCTGTGCGGCCTTTAAAATCTTGCAAATCGCTCATTAGATCCCTCGTTGATAAATAGGTAATAGTGAAATGAGTCCTATTTCCAGCTTGAAGACTTCTTCACCAGAGACAGACTCTGCCATTAATTGAGCACCGAACGCACTACCCTGACACCAGCCTAAGTTGTTGACCCACTGTTCAAAATATGCTTTAAGTATTGTAGTACTATTTTGCCTATTTATGTCAAGGAAATATTTGACCTCTTCCTTACGAAGAGCAACAGACATCAAGAGATGCAATAAAAAGGAGCGTAAAATGAGTATTGAGAAGGAAACCATCCAACCAGACGGATGGGCACCTGCCACGGGCTACGCCAACGGCATTCTCGCTCGACCGGGCAAGATCCTGTTTGTCGCCGGCCAGGTTGGTTGGGACGAGAACCATCGCTTTCTCAGCGAAAAACTCGTGCCGCAATTTGAACAGGCCTTAAAAAATACACTGACGATTTTAGCAATGGCAGGTGGTGGACCGGAGGATATCTGTCGCATGACCTGTTTTTGCACCAACAAGAAAGAATACGTTGAAGGCCGCAAAGAACTTGGTAAAATATGGAAAAGTCTGCTCGGCAAGAATTTCCCCGCCATGAGCATGATATTTGTGAGCGATCTCCTCGCCTCTCAAAGCCTGATTGAAATAGAAACGACTGCAGTCATTGCAGAAGAGTAATCGAAACCGGCATACGAACCGTCAAGAACTCTATATTGGCTAGACGCACGGAGGTCTTATCCCCTGACGGGTGTGACAAGAGGGATAAATAACATTTTTCTTGCCATCCCAAAGAGGTTATAGTATTAAGGTACCAAATTATTTATTCTCGACAGATCAAGTCTTCGACCTGAGTAACAAGCTCAAACTCGGATGTCTTGTGCATGACTTTTAAAAAACAATTTATTCTCGATCAACAAACCCTAAACAAGAATAGGAGTTGAATTATGAGCACGTCAAATTCTTCACAGGCATTGGCCCAAGTCCTTAGCAATCTCGCTGATGAAAGCATCAAGGTGGTTGATTTGACCAACCCGTTGGGAGAGGATACCCCTGTCATTGCCCTTCCACCCGAATTTGCCCAATCTCCCCCTTTCAGCAGGGAGGTCATTTCCAAATATGATGAGAAGGGACCAGCCTGGTACTGGAACACCATCACTGTCGGTGAGCACACCGGGACCCATTTTGACACCCCGAGCCATTGGGTAACGGGTAAAGACCTACCCAATAATACTCTAGATAAAATTCCCGCGCAAAAACATGTCGCACCGGTCTGTGTCATCGACACCAGCAAGGAATCAGCAGCGGATGCTGATTTTCTGCTAACTCCCGAGTACATCGAGAACTGGGAACAGACTCATGGTCGCATACCAGCAGGTTCCTGGGTCTTGATGCGTACTGATTGGTCCAAGCATATTGGCGGAGAGACCTTTCTCAACCTGAAAGAAGATGGTTCACACTGCCCGGGACCGAGCGTTGAGTGCATTAACTTCCTGATCGAGCGTGACGTGATCGGCTTTGGTGCTGAGACTGTCGGTACCGATGCCGGACAGGCCCATCTCTTCGAGCCCATGTTCCCATGCCACAATCTGATCCATGGTGCGGGGAAATTCGGTCTTGCCAGCCTGTGTAATCTCGACCAACTACCGCCCACCGGAGCAATGCTCATCACCGCGCCAATGAAAATCGTAGACGGGTCGGGTAGCCCGGTTCGCGTATTTGCCCTGACCCCGGCATAAATTCGGCATGCACAAACAGCGCATTCGGCTGAAAACACTGAATGCCATTGCTTAGTATAAAGGCCGCCCTCGCAAGAGGGCGGCCTTTTTATATTCCCGATTCAACAACAACTTCCGGCTCAATACTTACCTGCAGGAGCTGTTCGACAATAAGGATCTAAGCGAAAAGCCAGAAGCTACTAGTGTCCCGTGCGGTTAATCGTGACGTATAATTCTGAGACATTTTGGTTGCTGTCAAGGCGTGCTGATGAAGGCCTAGCGTGCGTTAAACCAAAGAGGCGCAACGCAGACAGCGGGCAAAAGGGCCATAATTAAAGGATAGGATTAGCCGCACGGGACACTAGTGTCGCAAAGGGCGCAGCAAGCAGCGCCCCTACGTGTTGCGGTATGGCGTTAGCACCTTGCATGATAGTCCTCGAATTTCACCCTTAAATCACCTGGTATCGGCACAGGTGTGCCATCCTCCAGGTTTATGAAGACGAGAACCGACTGGCCATGTAAACGCTGCTCGCCAGCAACGGAACCAAAGAATTCTACAGTCAAGGATGTACTTCCAACCTTCGTCAAGCGTAACGACAAATCGAGTATCTCGCCAAGGCGGCAAGGTTTCAAGAAATTGCACTCGGTATGGGCCGTCGGCAGCCCTAGCTCGCGATCCAACAAAATGCCGGCGTAGTCGACTTCCAGCTCTTCGTTGAACCAGTCTTCGACCGCAGATTGGAATTTTTCAAAATAGCGCGGGAAAAACACGTACCCGGCAGGATCTGTATGGGTGAAACGAATGCGGCTACTATGCGTATAGGGTTTATTACCTGGCATAAAGAGTCCTCCTTTGGTTAAAGGTAAACCTGACAAAACTCTTGGATATCATGGCAAGTCCGGCTGGAAATACCTTCGATCGGCATGCAATCTTGGCAACGTAAATTGCATCTATCGGTAACAGCTGGATTTACAGACAATCATAGATTGTCGTACAGGCTCCCAGACGCAGGTAGCTGATCTTGCGACCATACGAATCAATGGGTTTCATAGTAACATTCGGTTAAGCAATAGTAATCATTTTAAGCATTATAGTACCACGTTGCCACTTTATTGCCAAGCAACATCTCAGACCACAGATACACCCAGGTTAATGCGCCTCGCGCCAGTTGTTACCACTACCAATTTCTACCAGAAGAGGAACGGAGACATTGACAGCTCCCTCCATCTCTTCCTTGACTAGTACCGTCATTTTTTCAACTTCCGCAAGCGGAACATCGAACACCAGTTCGTCGTGTACCTGCAACAACATGCGGGCCTGTAATCCTTCGAGAACAAGGCGGTGGGCGATCTTCACCATGGCAACCTTGATGATATCGGCAGCCGAACCCTGTACCGGGTAGTTGATGGCGTTACGTTCGGCATAGCCACGCACTGCTCCGTTCTTGCTGTTGATCTCAGGAATAGCGCAGCGTCGCCCGAGCAGAGTTGTCACGTACATTTTCTCGCGTGCCTCAGCGATACAGGCATCCATAAAAGTGCGGATGCCAGGATAACGCTCGAAGTAGGTCTCAATAAATTTCTGGGCATCGCGACGACTGATGCCAAGCTGCTTGGCCAAGCCAAAGGCGCTCATACCGTAAATCACGCCAAAATTGATTGCCTTGGCCTGACGGCGTTGCTCATCGGTGACCATTTCCGGGAAAAGGCCGAGCACTTCACTGGCCGTACGCCGGTGAATATCCTCACCACGGGCGAAGGCTTCCTTGAGGGCCGGTTCATCGGCCATGTGAGCGAGAACACGCAATTCAACCTGGGAGTAGTCTGCCGAGAGCAGCAGACAACCATCAGAAGGAATAAATCCTTCGCGGATGCGCCGGCCTTCCTCAGTACGAATCGGAATATTCTGCAGGTTGGGGTCACTCGAAGAAAGTCGTCCTGTCGCTGTGACCGCCTGGTTGAAGCTGGAATGGATCCTGCCGGTCTCCGGGTGAATCAGCTTAGGAAGAGCATCAGTATAAGTTCCCTTCAACTTGGACAGGGAGCGAAAATCAAGAATTTTCGTGGCGATTTCGTGTTCCTCGGCGAGTTTATTCAAGACCTCTACATCAGTTGACCAGCCGGTCTTAGTCCTCTTGCCTCTTGGCAACCCAAGGCGTTCGAAGAGAATTTCACCAAGCTGTTTCGGAGAACCAATATTGAAAGAGCCTCCGGCCAGTTCATGAATCTCCCCCTCAAGCACAACAAGCTTTTTCTCCATGTCGGCAGAGAGTCCACTGAGGAATTCAGGATCAATACGAATACCAGCCTGCTCCATCCCGACCAGAACCGGCAGCAGGGCCATCTCCACATCTGTAAAGAGCGCCTGTTGTTCATGTTCGGCAATCATCGGCAGCAATTTTTCGTAAAGACGCAAGGTGATATCAGCATCCTCGGCAGCATAGACCGTTGCTTTTTCAACCTCGACCTCGTCAAAACAAATTTTCTTCTTGCCGCTGCCGGCAACCTCGCTATAGCTGATAGTGCGATAATCAAGTAGGTCAGCGGCCAGGCTGTCCATGCCGTGGGATTTAGCCGCTGGATTGGCAAGGTAGCTGGCCAGCAGCGTATCGAAGAGCGGTTCGTTGACCTCGACTCCAATCCGGCCTAAAACCAGGATATCGTACTTGAGATTCTGACCAATTTTCAGATGATTAGCAGAACTCAACAGCGGGCTGATTGCAGTAAGCACCTTATCGAGAGGCAACTGCTCCGGGACGCCAAGATAACGATGGCTTACCGGCACATACCATGCTTCACCTGGAGTCACAGCAAAAGAAAGCCCGACCAGATCGACTCGCAGGGGATCCAGACCGGTCGTCTCGGTATCAAAAGCGAAACGTTCAGAGCTCTCCAGAGCGGCAACCATCTCCGAAAGATCCGTTTCATTTAATACGGCACGGTAACCGTCGCCATTTGCACTGGCACGTGAATCTACCGAGAACTCCTGCAGTAGCCGGGGAAACTCACATTCTTTAAAAAGCTCGGTCAAAGCCTCGCGATCAGGTTCAGTCAGGACAAAGGCGTTGTCATCGACATCAAGATCGAGATCATCAACCAGGGTGACCAAGCGCTTCGACAAACGAGCCTGATCGGCAAAGTTTTTCAGATTTTCACGGCGTTTTCCCTTGAGTTGGTCAAGGCTGGACAGCAGTGTTTCGATGTCACCGAATTCGTCGATCAGAGCTTTAGCCGTCTTCTCGCCAATCCCCGGCACACCGGGAACATTATCAGAACTGTCACCGGAGAGCGCCTGAACTTCAATCACCTTATCCGCACCACCGAAACGCTCGAAAACCTCTACAGGACCGGAAATCTTGTCCTTCATCGTATCGAGCAGGCGAACACGGTCATTGACGAGTTGCATCATATCTTTATCGCCAGTAACAATTGTCACTTCCACACCTTTGGCAGCGAACTTTTTGGCGAGGGTGGCGATAATATCATCAGCTTCATAACCGGCCTTTTCAATCCCTGGCAGATTAAAAGCATCCACCAGCCGTTTGATATAGGGAATCTGCGGCACCAGATCTTCCGGCATGGCCGAACGATTTGCTTTATATTCGGGATATATATCCTTACGGAAAGTCGGGCCCTTGCTGTCAAAGATGACAGCCAACTGGTCCGGTTCCAGTTCACGCATCACTTTGAGGAGCATATTGGTGAAGCCGAAGATGGCGTTAGTTGCCATCCCCTGTGAGTTACTGAGATGGCGGATAGCATAATAGGCGCGATAGATATAGCTCGAACCGTCGATCAGGAAAAGCCGTTGAGGCTGATTGGGCATGAGTTAATCTCCTTGCAGACCTGGATCAGAAAAAGTGTCGGTATTATTTCACAAGATGGTTTAGAGGCAAAGGGGAAGAAACAGTTTTTGTCAATCCATTACAAGTCTTGGTTAAAAAAGCTTTTTTCTTCCTTTCGTCCCTCCCCAAGGTTGACAATGCCCTTTGAAATGATTAGCTTTTCAGAGGATTATCTTGCCAACAAGGAGTTAAATGCATGTCTGATGAAGAACAACCCAACGATCTGATGCCCGACTTCGAGATCGATCATGAAAAAATATCCGAAATTATCGAGGAGCACGTCAACGAGGGGGGGCTGGTGGTCGCCTCGGATATCCTGCCTACCGGTCTGCCGATTATTCCGCTGCGCCCGCGCCCAGCCTTTCCCGGCATCATGATTCCCCTGATCCTCAACGGCAAGGCTCAGGTGGCCGCAATGCATCAGGCCATGGAGCATCAGGCTCAAACCATCGGTCTGGTTATGGCCCGCGATCTTGACCAGGAGGACGGCGCTGATAATCTGCATCAGGTCGGTGTCGTCGCCAAAATCGTTAAAGTGCTGCACACCGAGAAGAATGCTGCGCACGTGCTGGTCAACAGCCTCGAACGTTTTGTTATTGAGGAAGTCCACGCAAGCGGCATCAGCCTCTACGCCCAGGTGCACTATCACCTGGCCACAGAGCTTGCGGACAATCCAGAACTACGTGCCTATTCGATGGCGATCCTTTCGACCCTGAAAGAACTTGTGCAGATTAACCCTCTTTACAGTGAGGAGATCAAGCTTTTTCTCAACCGTTCCAGCCTTGACGATCCGGGTCGTCTCGCTGACTTTGCTGCCAACCTGACCACTGCAGACGGTCAGCTGCTACAGGAGATTCTGGCCACACTTGATGTCCGCAAACGCATCGACAAGACCCTGGTACTACTCAAGAAGGAACTGGAAGTCTCCCGCCTGCAGACCAAGATCTCCAAACAGATTGAGGATAAGGTCTCCGCCCAACAACGCGAGTTCTTCCTGCGCGAACAGCTTAAAGCGATCAAACAGGAATTGGGCCTGGAAAAAGAAGGCAAAGATACCGAGATTGAGAAGTTCCAGAAACGGCTCAAGAAGCTTACACTCAACGAAGAAGTGGAACGTGCAGTTGAAGAGGAGATGGAGAAACTTCAACTGATCGAACCAACCTCACCAGAGTACAACGTCAGCCGTAACTATCTTGACTGGCTGACCATTCTCCCATGGGGTGTTTTCAGCAAAGACTCCTACAGAATTGCCCGGGCCCGGAGAATCCTCGATCGGGATCATTATGGTCTTCAAGACGTCAAGGAACGCATCCTTGAATTTATCGCCGTTGGTAAGATGAAGGGCGATATCTCCGGCTCGATTCTCTGCCTGGTCGGCCCCCCCGGAGTCGGTAAAACCTCGATAGGGCATAGCGTAGCCGAAGCTCTGGGCCGCAAATTTTTCCGTTTTTCACTGGGCGGAATGCGCGACGAAGCTGAGATCAAGGGACACCGCCGTACCTATATCGGTGCCATGCCAGGCAAGTTCATCCAGGCGATGAAGACTGTCGGGACTGCCAATCCGGTGATTATGCTTGATGAGGTCGACAAAATCGGTGCGTCCTTCCAGGGCGACCCGGCCTCGGCTCTGCTCGAGATCCTTGATCCAGAACAGAACGGCAGCTTCCGCGATCACTACATGGATGTACCCTTCGATCTCTCTAATGTTCTCTTTATTGCCACGGCCAACCAGCTTGACACTATCCCCAGGCCCCTGCTCGACCGCATGGAGATGATCCGCCTTTCCGGTTATATCCTCGAAGAGAAGCTTGAGATTGCCAAGCGCTACCTGATCCCCAAAGCGCTCAAAAGTCACGGCCTTGTACGTAGCCAGGTGACCATTCATAAGACGGCACTCAGGCAGATTATCGATGGTTACGCCCGGGAAGCAGGCGTTCGTAATCTCGAAAAGCAGATCAAGAAAATCATGCGTCGCGCAACCATGGCCTTTGCCGAAGATGAAAACCTGAAAAAAGTCTCTATAACCAAGCGGAATCTGGAAGATTACCTCGAAAAGCCGGTCTTTACCGCCGATGAAATTTTCGAAGATGTTCCCGGTGTCATTACCGGGTTGGCCTGGACCAGCCTCGGTGGCACCACCCTGCAGATCGAAGCAACCGCAGTGCGCGCCAAAACCAAGGGCTTCAAGCAGACCGGGCAACTTGGCAAAGTTATGGTCGAGAGTTCAGAGATAGCCTATTCCTATATTATGGCTCATATTACCGACTATGGCGTTGAAGCAGAATTCTTTGACCGACATTTCGTTCATCTGCACGTTCCGGCCGGGGCTACCCCTAAAGACGGACCGTCAGCCGGCATTACCATGGCAGCAGCCATGGTGTCGATGATCACCGGGAAAACAGCCCGTAAAAAGCTCGCCATGACCGGGGAATTGACTCTTACCGGACGTGTTCTGCCGATCGGCGGCGTCAAGGAAAAGACAATTGCTGCGCGTAGATCAGGACTGCAAACGCTTATTTTTCCAAACGACAACCGCAAAGACTTTGAAGATTTGCCGGATTATCTGAAAGAGGGTCTGGAGGTTCATTTTGTGGAGACCTTCAATGACGTCTACCAGATAGTATTTTGATTCTCCATTGGTACACTTAAGTTCTGGGTCTGGGGGCCAAAGGGATATGTGATGAGTGCCACCACATCGTGGACAAAAGTTCTCTGACAATCGAATAGCCACCAGTCATTCTTCTGAACATCAACCCAATTTGGAGGTGTTCATGAAGGATGACATAAAGCAAAACCGTATTTGTGCTGTGCTACGTTTTATGGCAGGTGAAAAGACAGAAACAATCTGCTCTTCACTTGGTTGCTCACGATCTTGGCTCTACAAGTGGGTCGCACGCTATGACGAAAATAACGAGTCTTGGTGTGAGAATCAGTCAACTCAGCCTCTCAATATCGTAGGTCGCACACCGTCTGAAGTTGAAGAGAGCGTCAAGATGTTGAGACTCAATCTCTACAACAAAGATCTGTTCTGCGGAGCACAAGCCATTTTGTGGGAAATGGAAGATCTTGGCGCTAAGCCTCTGCCTTCCCTGCGTACAATCAACCGTATTTTGAGTCGGCATGGATTGATACATCGGCGCACTGGCAATTACGAACCCAAGGGAACGCCGTATCCCAAGCTACCAGAGTTGTTTCCCAACCAGACCCATCAGCTAGACTTTGTCGGCCCATGCTATCTCAAGGGGCCAATTCGTTTTTACGGACTCAACGTCATTGATACAACAACAGTTCGCTGCGGCTTGCATACATCACCGTCTAAAGCCGGACAAGACGTTCTGGGCGGTGTTTGGTCCATATGGTCACGGCTTCTGCTCGGATACATTGACATACTGCTAGACAGTGATTTGAAAAGCAACTTCAGCAATGAGCAAAAAGAAGAGTTCCTCAACGAAATACATTCCAAAGGAGAGACGCTGTCGGTAATGATTGATGATCTGCTAGACATCAGCCGGATAGAAGCCGGGCAACCGTTGTAGAGAAGGCCGTCAATCAGTTTTCCATGACCAATCAGAATCATCGATTTATTACTGAGTTCATACTTCCGCCGAAAGACATTGATATTCCGAATCGATCCGAAGCGCATCGTCCAGGTAATAGAAAATATTCTCAGCAATGCGGTAAAATACTCGGCTCCTGGCAGTCAGATAAAAATCAATGGCAAGCCGCTAACCAATCAATACCAGATAATTATAGCTGATGAAGGGATCGGAATTCCAACGCAGGATATTCATCTAATATTTGACAAGTTTTACAGGGTCGATGCTCCGGATACTGCCGTTGGTGGGTTGGGCCTGGGACTGAGTGTCGCCCAGCAGATTATCGACGGTCATGGCGGAAGCATTCAGATATCAAGTACACCGGAAGCAGGCACCAACATGTTCCTCACATTACCGGTGAGTTATAGGAATTTACTTTAAAAATCGACCAACAAGCTGTTTTTACTTTAATTTCAACAGTTTACCTCGATCAACCCTCTGCTTATTCATAAGATTGAATTTACATCACATTTCTGCTAAGTTTGCGCCTCCTAAAATACCGACAATGGAGTATCAACATGCGCGTTCTATCCGGCATCCAGCCTTCAGGCTCCCTGCACCTCGGCAACTACTTCGGCATGATGAAGAAGATGATCGACTACCAGGAGCATGAAGAACTATTCTGCTTCATCGCCAATTATCATGCCCAGACTTCGCTCAGCGACGGCAAGGCTCTCGCTCGCGGCACTATCGAGGCCGCAGCTAACTTTCTTGCCCTCGGCATGGATCCAGAGAAAAGTATCTTCTGGGTTCAGTCTGACGTTCCCGAAGTTCAGGAACTGGCCTGGCTGCTTTCCAACTTCACCCCGATGGGCCTGCTCGAGCGCTGTCACAGTTACAAGGACAAGGTCGGCAAAGGCATTACCGCCAATCACGGCCTGTTTGCCTACCCGGTGCTGATGACGGCAGACATCCTGCTCTTTCAGAGTGAAAAGGTACCGGTGGGCAAAGACCAGAAGCAGCATGTGGAAGTTGCCCGCGACATCGCCATCAAGTTTAACAACGAGTATGGTGCGATTTTCACCCTGCCGGAACCCGAAATCGATAATGAGGTTGCGACAGTGCCAGGGCTTGACGGTCAGAAGATGAGTAAAAGTTATGGCAACGCGATCGACCTGTTTGCCGAGGACAAGGCCCTGCGCAAGCAAATCATGCGTATCGTAACAGCTCCCATTCCGGTTGAGGACCCTAAAGATCCTGATGCCTGCAACGTTTACAAACTCTCCCGACTCTTTCTTGATAAGGACGGTGATGAAGCATTGAGGCAGCGTTACCATGCAGGTGGGTTGGCATTCGGTCACGTCAAACAGGAACTCTTCGAAACCGTGCGCGATTACTTTGCACCTCAGGCTGAGTACCGCAAAGAGCTTCTCGCTAATCCGGATGGGATCCGTGAGATTCTCGCCAAAGGGGCGGACAAAGCACGCTATGCAGCTAGCAAAACGTTACGGAAAGTACGCAAGAAGACCGGGTTAACTTACTGATCCTCGCCCCGAAGCGTGACATTAATTGCCGTGTAAATGGTCTTATAACTGATATTGCAGCGTAATGTCCTTCTGATTCTTGCGTTTTAGTACGCCAGAGATTTGCCCGGTGAACAATAATCATCTAATACACGCGCAACTCCATACAAGGACTACCTCCCTACCTTGAGTCCGGCATATTAGTTGCAAACAAAGTGTGTGTTGCTGCAAACATTATTGCTTTCAGTCAGAAAAGTTTTCTGTTATCATCGGAGCGTTTAATTCTTGACATTTTAATGTAAAGAATTAGCGACTGATTTAAACGGTTTAGCTGGCCTGCTGTTACTGGCATCATGTCCTTCGCTTAAAATTTGCGACAATTGATAAATAAGGGGATAAAAATGGTAAACAAACAAAAAGAGAGTTTCATTGTGAAAAACTTTTACAAGTTTCTGGCAGTGTTTTTTGTTCTAGCCTTGGCGGCTTGCGGTAGTAGCGGCGGTGGTGGCGATTCAACCAAAACCGCAAGCATTGAGATGGCCTCTTCTCTCGCCAGCGGCGAGCAATTGCCACAAAATGGAACAGCAACCATAACGGCAACGGCTTTTGATTCATCCGGCAAAAAGGTACCCGATGGCACGGTGCTAATATTTGAAGCAACAACGGGAAGGATTGAATATCTTGTTGCCACAGCTTCTGGTGTAGCCACGACTCCTTACTTTGCTCCAACAGAGAGCGGGTTAGTGACAATCACTGCTAAATTCGGTGCACAAGCCTCTGCTGACTTTGGAGTCGCTTCGGCTACACTTAATCTGACAGTTGCCTCCAGCCCTGCCACTGTTACTTTGGAAACATCCCTTCCGCCGGGTGATCAGTTGGCACAAGGGGGTACGACCACCATCACGGCGACTGTGATCGGCGATGATGGCACCCTGATTGCTGATGGTACAGACGTTGTTTTTACTACAACAGGCGGAGCTATTACCCAGGCGGCACAAACAGTTTTAGGCAAAGCGACAGCTACTTACACTGCCCCCACAGTCGGAGGACTGGCTACCATTACTGCAACTGCTGGTGCTGCGACAAACTTTATCGATCTGATAATTGCCTCCGGTTCAGCTGCCTTTATTGAGATTGAGAGCATTACCCCTGAACGCCTTGGTCTCGAAGGCTCAGGTGTAGATGGGATTGGCACCTTTGTCTTCAACGTTCAGGATAGTGTGGGGAACCCGGTCGCAGACAACACGACAGTGTATTTTGCTCTTAATTCGCCCACCGGCGGTGGCGAATATTTGTCCGCCACTTCAGCACCAACAGTTGGTGGTAAAGTTTCTGTCTCATTAATAAGTGGCACTGTGCCAGGTGTTGCAACCGTGACCACATCAACCACCGGCACTACAGGCACTGTAACCACAGAAACAAAAATAACCATGGGGTATGGTAAAACAGATCAAGATCATATCAGCCTTTCCTTTACACCACTCAACATCGCCGGCATGCTTTTCGATGGGCTAAAAACCGAGCTTGGTGCCTACGCTGGCGACCGCTTTTCAAGCCCGGTTCCTGCGAATACACCGATGTACTTTGCCAGTTCTTGCGGGATTGTTGACCTGCCTGCTGGAATGGCCTTAACCGGTAGCAATGGCTCTGCCAGTGCTGAATGGATCACTGCAAACCCCAGGAACCCTCTCTGTACCACAATTATGTGGACGGAAGGAGAGGAAGCCTACCAGGATCTCAATGCCAATGGTATGTACGACAATGGTGAAACACACGAAGATATTGGCGAGCCCTATGTCGACGCAAACCAGAATGGTCAATATGACGTTGGGGAGCTTTATCTTGACCGTACCGGCGACGGTGAGTATACAGATGCCAACGGTGTCTGGGATGGTGACACCTTTGTCTGGGTTGCCGGTGTGACCAGATGGTCCGACGTAACGGCAACTCCGGCAATTTCACCGACAAGCTTCACGATTACTCCTGGTGGTTCAGTTTTATTCACTATCACTGCAGCAGATGTGAATGGTGGCCCGCTGCCAGCGGGCTCAACAGTTAAAGTCACTACTGATTGTCTGAACAGTTCTTTAAGTGGCGATACTGACGTTACCATTCAAGACGCTGTTTATCCTGGCATCGGAAAGACTATATTCAACGTGACCCTGGCATCTACAGATGGCATTGCAGGCGATCCAGCCTCGTGTTCTTTGACTGTAGATGTTTCGGCAGATCCCAATGGAGACAACTCAAGAAGCATTAACGGCACGATGGACTGATCGCTCATAGATATATGCCAACCTCTTATCTGATTTGAGGTGGGCTTGGATTAAAAAAAGCAGGAATCTGGAGTTCTTCCAGATTCCTGCTTTATATTATATAGAGCTATCCAACATTCTAAGCAGACTCTTCTCGGGTAAAGAACACAAAAGCCATTGCAGGCCTTTTGCTGGCATCACGAACGACAAACTGGATCGTGTCAAAATGCCATCCCTTGGCCGTCCAACTGTTCAACGTCTCTTCAATCGACTCATCTGTGACCACTGAGAGTTCTACTACTTTATACTCGATCATAGATTCACCTTCCACGTTTCAATACCAAAAGTACAAGCCCTGCCAAGATCACGATGATACCGGTAAATGCCTGGGTATTGAGCTGTTCTCCCAAGACCAGGATTCCCAGGACTGTCGCGGTCATCGGTTCCGCCAATGACAGGGTAACTGCAGTTGATACCTGTACCGTCTGCAAACCACGAGCGAACAACCAGTAGGAAAGCGCCATAGTCACCAGTCCCAGGTGCAAGACGACAGCAAGTGAACGCGGCTGTAGCAGCCAGTTGAGGTCAGAGTTCAGTAACCAAGGCAAGAGCATGACCGCGCCGAAACAAACCACCAGGGCCATAACTGCATTGGGAGTATGTTTTTCCAGCAAGCCCTTGACCATCAGAGTGTAACCAGCATAAGCGGCTCCAGCCCCGAGAGCCAAAAGGATTCCGTAGGTATCTATAGCAACATCGCCACCGCTCAAACTGAGCAGAACGCAGCCGGTAATCGCCAGAAGGGTCGCCATTAACCAACGCCTGCCGGGCCTTTCACCACGAAAGATAATACCTAAAGCACCACCAAAGATTGGCGCACTACCGATACCGACTATAGTACCAACGGCCACCCCGGTTTTGGCAACAGCAGCAAAAAAGCAGAGCTGATAAATGGCCGTAAACAAGGCTGCCAATAAAACTGAAAACCAGTTCCAGTCGCACAATCGGCCCAGCTCCTGACGATGGATAGTCAACCCCAGTAAAGCTGCACCACCAATCAACAACCGCATGGCACCGATTACTTTTGGATCAAAACCGGCCGGAGCGAAGGCCTGAGCAGTGCCAGTGGTCCCCCAGAGCAACGCCGCTCCGAGGATAAACCAGACGCCGGCACGGGGATTATGATTTTCCATTTATGACTCCGGGGGGCCCCTTGCTGAGCAACGGATCACAACGCTGCAATCCAGAACATGACCTGTACAGGTAAAACAGTGCCAGGAGTCGACCAAACAGGTAGGCAAACGCCGCAGAGGTCACTCCTGGAAGCGCTGAGTATAGTACAAGCAGGGTCAGAATTGAAAAAATTCCAAAGGCTTCAAGAGCTGTCGCCAGAGTGACCGGCAGCGTGATACCGGCATCGATCAGGATCGCTCGCTGGTAACCGATGGCAACCGTCAAAGCCGGGAAGAACGCCAGAATTTGTAATGGCGTAATCGCCAGTTGCACCAATTCGGCAGGCAAGCCGGAAAGAGTTGCAAACCAGAAAATATTCAACGGCGTAAAGGCGATCAACGACAGGCCACCACCAAGTGCAAGCGCCAGATAGAGAGCGAATTTTCGGATTACGTCACGATTCTGTTTACCATCCTTCAAGGTGGCGATAGCCACTTCAGGAAAAGAGAGCCCCAAAGCGCGAAACAAGAAGGTCAGCGCATAAAGAACCGGCATGACTGCCAACGATTCAAGCGGCTTGTAGCTGTGGCCGAGAAAAAAGGTCACTACCGGATGGGTGCTCAAACCAATCAGCGGGGTCATAGCGAGTGGCAGGTAGAAACGACTCAGGGCAGCGTAAGAAGGCATGACAACATCCTCGTCATCACCACTTAAAGACAGCTCAATCGCTCGGCTGGCCAGCCAGCGGGTTGCCAGTGCTTCGGCAACCACCCCGGCACTCAATGCACAGGCCCCCATACTTGCACCTGGCAGATGGCCAAACTCCCATAAAGTGAATGCTGTCGTCGACATCACCAGCAGTCTGACCATGGTGCCGACAGCAACCAGACCAGGTTGATGATGGGCAATCAACACTCCCTGGTAAAAACGACGCATACCGATTGCTGCTGGCCAGGGTAAAAGTAACAAGAGCGCCTGATAGACATGTCTGGCGACATCTGCAGACAACCCAAGGAAAGTTGTTGTCAAGGGAACAAAAATTGCCGGAACCAACAGCAAGAGTAGTAGAAATGTGACAAGAGCGCACAAACCGATGGCGAAGATCCGCAAGCGCAGATAATCACTACGACTCCTGGCCAACAAGGTCGATGCACTCAGCAGCATGATTACCGGAGCTTCGGTAATCAAGCCAAAGGCGTAGGCAATCCCGTATGCCGCCAGGTTGGTGGTGCTATCGCCCATACGGGCGATAATCGCCGCCAGAAATGGCCCCTCTATGGCCATCATCAACCAGGTTAGAGCCAGTGGCCACCAGAGGCGGTATATGGTTTTGAGGGTTGCTTGTTGGGTCATTTATTCACCGGGGGAAAGGGGACAGACCAAGAAAGCCACAAGAGCTATAATTTACTCCCTATTCATCTCTGTTCAATAAAGTTTTTGATTGTCTCAGCATCTCTTCGCCAGTGCTAGTAAAACATATAAAAAGGGGAAGCCAACAAGCAGGCCTCCCCTTTTTATGACAGAAATATTTTTGGACCGTCAGACTGACAGCGCCGACATGCCAAGCATCTGCTTCAGAGCATGCTTGGCGATACTCGGATTCTCTTTAAGACGACGTCTGGAATACGGCATCCATTTTTCGCCAAAGGGAACGTAGATACGCAAACGATGACCCTGCTCAACCAAGAGATCGCGCAGTTCTGGATCGACACCAAGCAGCATCTGGAACTCATATTCGTCCCGTTTCAGGCCAAACTTGTTGATCAGCTGTTGTGCTTCAAAGACCAGAATTTCATCATGAGTGGCAATTCCGACATACGCCTTGTTCTTGAACATTTTTTCAAGACAACAGGTAAAGTTCCTGTTGATGATCGCCATATCCTTGTAGGCAACCCTTCGGGGCTCATTATAGATTCCCTTGCAAAGACGAAAGTTGAGCGGACCGTCACTCAAGCCTTCAATATCGTCCAGTGTACGGCGCAGATAGGACTGCACCACCACACCAACGTGTCCCGGGAACTCCTCGCGCAGACGTCGGAAGAACTCCAAGGTGTCATCGGTGCAGGGATGATCTTCCATGTCGATGCGCACAAAATTATCAAGTTTCGCTGCCAGAGCAACGATTTCACGAATGTTTGCGAAAGCAAATTCCTTATCAAGTTCCAGTCCCATCTGGGTCGGCTTGAGCGACAGATTGGCATCAAGGCCTTCCTTGTCGATACCATTGAGGATATCAAGGCACTGTTGTTTGAAAAAGGTAGCCTCTTCTCTGGTCTTGATGAACTCACCAAGGATATCAATGGTCGCAACCATCCCCTTGCTGTTCAGCCCCTTGGTCGTCGCAACCGCAGCGGCCAGATCCTCACCGGCGATATAACCTTTGGCGAAGAAGCCGACAATCGGGCTGGGCACATACATGATCGTTTTTGAGACGAGAAAATTAAACAGGGACATTCATTCCTCCACAATAAAACTGGTCTCATTCAGCATCCATGAAGGGATAGGCAAAGTGCGTTGGTGCCTCGAAAGTTTCCTTGATAGTGCGCGGCGAAACCCAGCGGACCAGATTCAGGTAAGAACCGGCCTTGTCATTGGTGCCGGAAGCACGGGCTCCGCCGAAAGGCTGCTGACCAACCACCGCACCGGTCGGCTTGTCATTGATATAAAAGTTACCGGCAGCATTTTCCAGTTTGCTCATAGCCAAGCTGACAGCTGTGCGTTCGGTGGCGAAAACCGCACCGGTCAGAGCATAGATCGAGGTCTGGTCACATAGCTCAAGCATCTCTTCGTATTTGTTATCGTCATAGACATAGATGGTCATAACCGGACCGAAGATTTCTTCTTCCATAGTACGGAAATGCGGCGTCTTGGCCAGGATCACGGTCGGCTCAATGAAGTAACCTTTGCTGTCGTCATAACTACCACCGATGATAATCTCGGCATCCTCAGCAGCTTTGGCGTAGTCAATAAATTCAGTGATGGTTGCAAAGGCCGATTTATCGATGACCGCATTGAAGAAATTGCTGAAATCCTTGGGGTGCCCTGTCTTGATCGTTGCCATATCGGTTTCAAGTTGCTGGCGAACTTCACCCCAGAGTGAGGTCGGGATATAGGCACGTGAGGACGCGGAACATTTCTGGCCCTGAAATTCGAAGGAGCCACGGATGATCGCGGTAGTTAACTGCTTTACATCAGCACTCTCGTGAGCAACGATAAAGTCTTTACCGCCGGTTTCACCGACAATCCGTGGGTACGACTTGTACTTGGCAATATTACTGCCAACGGTCTGCCACATCTGATGGAAAACGCCGGTCGAGCCGGTGAAGTGAATGCCACCAAGATCGCGATGATTGAGGCAAACTTTGCCGACCATCGAACCGGGCCCCGGCACAAAATTTATAACCCCGTCAGGCATGCCAGCTTCTTTGAGAATCTGCATGAAGAGATAGGGGGTATAAACACAAGACGACGCTGGTTTGAGGAAAATCGTGTTACCCATGATGGCTGGTGCCGTGGCTAGATTGCCGGCAATCGCGGTGAAATTGAATGGCGCGACGGCGAAGACAAAACCTTCGAGAGGACGCTGCTGGACAAAGTTCCAGAGCCCCTTCGAGCAATAAAGCGGTTGGTCCGTATAAACCTGTTGGGCGTAGTAGACATTGAAACGCAGGAAATCAATCAGTTCACAGGCAGCATCAATCTCGGCCTGGTAGGCGCTCTTGCTGGTGGACAACATACTGACCGCATTCATCAGGTAGCGATATTTACCAGAGAGCAGTTCGGCTGCTTTGAGAAAGATAGCAGCACGTTCTTCCCAGCGCAAATTGGCCCAGCCTTGCTTGGCTTCCATGGCAGCATCAATCGCCATGTTGATTTCTTTTTCACCGGCAATGTGATATTCACCAAGCAGATGCTGATGATCATGAGGCATGACAATCTTGCCCATATTACCGGTGCGAACTTCTTTGCCACCGATAATCAGAGGAATCTCCACCTGCTTCGCAGAGATTTCATCAATTGCCGCCTTGAGC
>Ga0256834_1000068_pt1 | contig 67837 bp, 38 predicted proteins | sample 4281140metaG_FD_190536 | JGI IMG/M metagenome (GOLD analysis project Ga0256834, IMG submission 190536) | Hydrothermal vent microbial communities from East Pacific Rise, Pacific Ocean - 4281-140 | ecosystem: Environmental > Aquatic > Marine > Hydrothermal vents | place: Pacific Ocean: East...
TAGATCTTTTTAGTGCAGGTGAAAAAGATATAGGTGCAGGTGAGGGTAGAGATACTTTTGTAAGTATAGAGGGTGTGATTGGCTCTCAGTTTGATGATACATTAAAAGGAAATAGTGAGAATAATGCCCTTTATGGAGGAGCTGGTAATGATACTCTTGATGGAAGAGGTGGTGATGATATACTCGATGGTGGAGAGGGTATAGATGATATTGATTATAGTTTTTCTGGAAGTGGAGTTAGTGTTAATTTAAGTTTAAGTGAAGCACAAGATACGCAAGGTGGTGGAGTTGATACTTTGAGTAATCTTGAGAATTTAAGTGGAAGTAATTTTGATGATACATTGATAGGAAATAGTAGTGATAATATCATCGATGGGAGTGATGGAGACGATACCTTAGAAGGTGGAGCAGGTGATGATGTTCTTAAAGGTGGTAGTGGTGTAAATAGTGTTAGTTATGAAAATTCTTCTGGAAGAGTTGAAGTATCTTTGCTTACAAATAGTGCTTCAAATGATGGGTATGGCTCTAGTGATATACTTGAAGATATTCAAAATATATCTGGTGGAGATAGTGATGATACGATAGTAGGAGATGGTGGTAGCAATATACTCAAAGGTGCAAAAGGTGATGATACCTTAGAAGGTGGAGCAGGTGATGATAATGTACAAGGAGGCTTTGGAGAAGATATAATCATTGGAGGAGCAGGAGATGATTTTATTGATGGTGGTGAAGGCATTGATACGATTAATTATGCTTCAAAAACAGCTGAAGTTTTTGTAAATTTAAGTACCAATAGTGCAACTGGTGCAGATATAGATCAAGATAGTTTTATAAGTATAGAAAATGTTATAGCATCAGCATATGATGATGAGCTTATAGGAGATGCTAAAGAGAATAAATTAACGGGGCTTTTAGGAGATGATACAATATCTGCAAGAGAGGGAGATGATACACTTTATGGAAATGAAGGGGATGATTTTTTAAGTGGAGATGAGGGTGATGATTTTTTAAGTGGAGATGAGGGTGATGATACACTTCGTGGAGGACTTGGAGATGATATACTTAGTGGTGGAGCTGGTGAAGATAGTGTTGATTATAGCTTAGTTTCAAATAGTATAAGTGTAGATCTTAGCTCTGGAGTCTCACTTGGTGAGGGGAGTGATGCACTTAGTGGTATTGAGAATATTATAGCAACGAACGCAAAAGATACTCTAATTGGTGATAATAATCAAAATAAAATTTATGGAAATGGTGGAGATGATTTTTTATCAGGCAAGGGAGGTGATGATCTACTTGTTGCAGGAGATGGAGATGATACACTCTCTGGTGGAGATGGAGATGATACACTTGATGGAGGTGAAGGAAGTGATAGTGCTGATTATAGCTTTGCAAGTGGTGGAGTAACAATTGATCTCTCAGCTGGTAGTGTTCAAAATAGTACAACAGCTGGAGTTGATACATTTTTAAGTATTGAAAATGTTATAGGCTCTAGTTATAATGACTCTTTAATTGGTGAAGATAGTGTTAATACTCTTATTGGAAATGGTGGAGATGATTTTTTAAAAGCAAATGGTGGAGATGATACTTTAGATGGAGGATTAGGTGCTGATACTCTTTTTGGAGATGATGGAGCTGATAATCTCTTTGGTGGAAGTGGAGATGATACTTTAAGTGGGGGATTAGGTGATGATATTATTGATGGTGGTTTGGGGATTGATAGTGTAGATTATCAAGCTTCTACAGCTTCTTTAGATATCAATTTAAGAAGTGGTGAGGCTAGTGGTGAAGGTGTTGATACTATTATAGATATTGAAAATGTTATAGGAACCTCTTTTAATGATACGATAGAAGGTAGTGCAGGAGACAATATCTTAGATGCAGGGTTAGGAGATAGAGATCTTTTAAGTTTTGAAAATGCACAAGGCTCTATTACTGTAGATTTAACTAAAACTACTGCTCAAGATACCTCATTTGATGGCATGGATACTATATTGGGTTTTGAAGATATAAAAGGGTCAGCATTTTCTGATATTTTAATTGGAGATGACAGTAACAATGTTTTATCTGGTTTAAGTGGTGATGATATTTTAAAAGGTGGAGCTGGTGAGGATACTTTAGAAGGTTCAGTTGGTGATGATACTTTAGAAGGTAATGATGGCAGTGATTTACTTTTAGCAGGGGTTGGAGATGATCTTTTAGATGGTGGAGCTGGGGATGATACTATACTTGGTGGACTTGGTGATGATACAATCTTTCAAAGTTTGGGTAGTGATGAGATTGATGGTGGAGTAGGTAGTGATACTCTTGATTTTTCAAGCTCTTTATCTTTAGTCACAGGTTCATTAGATGCAGAGAATTTTTCTTTAGTTGATGGAGATAGTGTTAAAAATGTTGAAAATATTATAGGTTCATCATTTGATGATATCTTAGATGGTGATATAAAAGAGAATACTTTTGTAGGAAATGCAGGGGATGATACACTTGATGGTAGAGAAAATAGTGATTTTCTTGATGGGGGACTTGGTGATGATTCATTAATCGGAGGAGATGGTGATGACTCTCTATATGGTAGAGATGGTGATGATACATTAACAGGAGGAGCTGGTGATGATATTATTGATGGTGGTTTAGGATTAGATACAGTTTTTTACAATCAAGCTACAAGTTCAGTAGATGTGAGTTTAAGAGATGAGAACCAACAAAATACAGGTAGCTCTTCAGGGTTAGATACACTTAAAAGTATTGAAAATATTACAGGTAGTGATTTTAATGACACAATTGAGGGAAATAGTGCTGATAACTTACTTCAAGGTGGAGCTGGAGTTGATACAGTTAGTTTTATAGATGCAAGTGGCGGAGTTGATGTTTCACTCTCTATCGTTGGTATTCAAGATACTAAAAGTGATGGAGAAGATACGATAGTAGGATTTGAAAACCTTACAGGAAGTGGTTATGATGATACACTAAAAGGTGATACAGCTACAAATATCATTGATGCAAAAGGTGGTGATGACACACTTATCACAACAGCTGGTAATGATCTTTTAAAAGGTGGAGTTGGAAACGACACAATAATAGGTGATGCAGATGATGGTGTAGATACTATTGATGGTGAAGGTGGTAGTGGTGATACAATTGATTATAGTGCTTTAAACAATAAGATTGAACTCACTTTAGATAGCTCAAATAATGCAACTGTCTATATAGATGGTGGAGATAATGATGTTATAAGAAATGTTGAAAATATAAAAGGTGGAACACTAGGAGATACAATTAGTGGTGATCTTTTTTCAAACACTTTAGAGGGAAATGGTGGTGAAGATACATTTTTTGGAGCAGGTGGAGATGATTATCTTTTGGGTGGTAGTGAAAATGATTTTTTAAGTGGTGGTAGTGGTGATGACACACTTGATGGTGGAGTAGGTGATGATACACTCTATGGTGGTATTGGAAATGATACCATAGATGGTGGAGCTGGAGAGAGAGATATATTGGATTTTTCTACTACTACAACTGGAGTTAGTGTAGATTTAAGCAGTGAGAGTGAACAGTTTATAAGTTTGGCAGAGGGTAGTGATAGCATAAAAAATGTAGAGGATATTTTAGGCTCTTTCTTTGATGATACTCTAAAAGGAAGTAGTGAGAAAAATATCTTAAGTGGTGGTATTGGAGATGATACATTTGAGGCAAATGATGGAGATGACACTCTTTATGGTGGAGCTGGAGATGATTGGTTTATAGCTACTAATAAAGATGATGGTACAGATTTATTAGAGGGTGGAAGTGGTTATGATACGGCTGATTTTTCTAGATTAAGTGAAACAATTTCTGTAAATTTAAATGATTTGGGTGATGGTACAATTGTAGTTAATGGCGGAGATACAGATACACTTAGAAGTATAGAGAATGTTATTGGGTCTATCTCTGAAAATACAATCATAGGAGATGATCAAAATAATATACTTGTGGGTAATATCGCAGATGATTATATCGATGGTAGAGGCGGAGATGATACATTAAAAGGAGAGGGTGGAGATGATACTCTTCTTGGTGGAGATGGTGATGACTTGCTTGAAGGTGGAGATGGTGATGATACTTTAAAAGGTGAAGCTGGAGATGATACATTAAGAGGAGATGCTGGTGATGATACTCTTAGTGGAGGAAGTGGAGATGATTTTATAGATGGTGGAAGCGGTGTTAATACCCTTACATTTGAAGACTCTTTAGGTGAGATAAATATAAATATAAGTAACTCCAACCAACAAGATAGCGGTGAGGGAGATGATAAAGTTATAAATATCGACAATGTTATTGGCTCTAACCAAAATGATACCATAGAGGGTAGTAGTGGTGATAATATCCTTGATGGTAGAGATGGCAATGATAGTGTAAGTTATCTTGGTGCAAATAGTGGTATTAGTATCAATTTAGCAGATACAAATGCACAAGATACAAACTATGGTGTTGATACTCTTTTAAATTTTGAAAATATTATAGGTTCTCTTTATGGTGATACACTTAGAGGAGATGCGGGTACAAATATAATAGATGCTTATGATGGAGATGATTTAATCATAGCAACTGATGGTAGTGATAGGATAGATGGGGGAGCTGGGTCTTTGGATACTGTTGATTATAGTTTAACAGCCAAAGAGATAGATATAAAATTATCAGGTACAAGCTTCTCTACTGTAAATGTAAATGGTGGAGATAACGACACTATACGAAATATTGAAAATATCACAGGTAGTAGTCTAAATGACACAATAAGTGGTGATAATTTTGATAATAAGCTTTTAGGCTTTTTGGGAGATGATACACTATCAGGTTCTAGTGGAGATGATTATCTTGATGGTGGAGCTGGTGAAGATAGTGTTGATTATAGCTTGGCTACAAATAGTATTAATGTTGATCTATCTCAAAGCAGTGAACAAAATATCGGTGGTGGTGAGGATAGTGACACATTGATAAATATTGAAAATATTATTGCTTCAAACTATGATGATACACTCATAGGGGATGATAATATCAATACAATTTTTGGTAGAGATGGAGATGATTTAATCATTGGAAAAGATGGTGATGATAATCTTTTTGGAGAGAGTGGAGATGATACCTTTAAAGCAACAGATGCAAATGATGGTGCTGATACAGTTGATGGAGGAAGTGGTGTAAATAGTGTTGATTATTCAAGCTTAAATAGCTCTATCTCACTTACACTAGATGAAGCAACTTTTACATCTGTAACAGTTGATGGAGGAGATAGTGATAGTATAAGAAATATTCAAAATGTTATTGGCTCAAAAGTTAATGATAATATCGTTGGAGATAACAGTTCGAATAATCTTTTAGGAGATGATGGAGATGATACACTTCTTGGTAGAGGTGGAGATGATCTGCTTTTGGGTGGAGTTGGAGATGATACTTTAAGCGGAGATGTTGGAGATGACACACTTTTTGGAGAGAGTGGAGATGATACACTTTTTGGAGATTTGGGAGATGATAGAGTTGATGGTGGAGTTGGAATTGATACTATCACTTATCAAAATGCTACAACCTCTATAGATGTGAGTTTGAGAGAAAATATCGAACAAAATACAGGTACATCAACAGGCTTTGATACAATTTTAAATATAGAAAATTTAACAGGCTCTGCACAAAATGATACACTCCAAGGTAGTAGTGGTGATAATGTTATAGATGGAGCAGGAGGAGATGATACTATAACTTATAAAGATGCATCTTTAGGAGTTAATGTTGATTTATCTCTAACTACAGCACAAAATACAAATGATGGATTAGACACCATTTTAAACATAGAAAATCTAACAGGCTCTTTGCAAACTGATACACTAATTGGAAATGATGGTGACAATATAATCAGTGGTAATGATGGTGATGATACACTAGAAGGTGGAGATGGTGATGATACATTAAGAGGAGATGAGGGTGATGATCTCTTTTTAAGTGGTTTGGGTGCGGATGTTTTTGATGGTGGGGCATCTTTTGGTGACATGGTAGATTACAGTAGTAGTTCAAATGCTATATCTTTAACATTAAACAGTAGCTCAAATGCAACTGTATCAATTGTTAATGAAGCAGATGATACTTTAAAAAATATAGAAAATGTTATAGGTTCATCATCAGATGATAGCATCGTTGGTGATTTAAACAGTAACTATCTTGATGGTAGCTTGGGAGATGATACTTTAAAAGGTGGCTTAGGAGATGATACACTTGATGGTGGCTTAGGAGATGATACACTAAGTGGAAATGGTGGAGATGATTTACTTGATGGAGGGCTTGGAGAAAATAGTGTAGATTATAGCTCCTCTACAAATAGTGTTAATGTTGATTTGTCACAGAGTGTTTCTCAATATATAGGTGATAGTGAAGGTAGTGATACTTTAGTAAATATACAAAATATCATAGGCTCTACAAAAGATGATACATTTATAGGAGATAGTTCTGAAAATAAGATAGAAGCAAATAGTGGAAATGATACCTTTATCACAACAGATATAAACGATGGAAGTGATACTCTTGATGGTGGGCTAGGTAGTGATACTATAGATTTATCTGCTGTTAATAAAGCTATAGAGTTAGAGTTAAAAGAGAGTATCAATACAACTGTAATTATAGAAGATGGCGACAATGACACAATTGTAAATATTGAAAATGTAAAAGGTGGAAGCCTAAATGATACTTTGCAAGGAGATAGTTTATCAAATACTTTGATAGGAAACGATGGAGATGATACTATTGAAGGTGGTTTGGGTAATGATAAGTTAGAGGGTAGTTTGGGTGAAGATACTGTAAGTTTTGAGAATTCAAGTAACAATATAAGTATAAATTTAAAAGATATAACGGCTCAAAATACAGGTGATGGAGTTGATACGATTGAAGGTTTTGAAAATATTTTAGGTTCTTCTAACAATGATACTATCCAAGGAGATAGCTCTGATAATACTCTTGATGGAGGAGTTGGTGAAGATAGTGTTAGTTTTTTAAACTCAACATCAAGTGTAACAGCAAACTTAGATACAGAACTTTCAACTGGTGATGGAAGTGATACTATCTTAAATTTTGAAAATATCATAGGCTCTACTAATGCAGATACATTAACAGGTGATGATGAAGTTAATATAATTGATGGAAATCTTGGAAATGATGTTATAGATGGTGGACTTGGTGCTGATAGATTAATAGGTGGAGAGGGGAATGATCTTTTTATCGGTAATAGCTTTTTAGGTGATGTTATAGATGGTGGACTTGGAAGCAACGATAGAGTTGATTACTCTTCTCTTATTGATAGTGTTACTCTTGATTTAGATGGTACAACTGATGTTGTAGTAACAAGTGATGCAAATATTCATACTATTAAAAATGTTGAAAATATTACAGGTGGTAGTGGAGATGATACTTTAAGTGGAGATGATAATAAAAATATCTTAGAAGGTGGAAGTGGAGCTGATACACTTAAAGGTGAATTAAACGAAGATAGTTTATATGGTGGAGCTGATAGTGATAAACTTTATGGTGGAAGTGGAAATGATCTTTTAAGAGGAGATGATGGAGATGATGAACTTTATGGTAATAGCGATAATGATGAGCTTTATGGTGGAGTTGGAAATGATATCTTAGATGGTGGAGATGGAGCTGATATCATTCGTGGAGAGAGTGGGGATGATATTTTAAAAGGTGGAGCTGGAGATGATAAGCTTTATGGTGGAGATGAGAGTGCTGATAGTGGTATAGATACTGCTGATTATAGCTTAGCTTTAAAGTCTATGAGTGTAGATTTGGCTGATGGAAATAGTGAAGGAAGTGCTAGTAGTGATGACCAAGGAAGTGATAAACTTTATGGCATAGAGAATGTCATAGGCTCAAATAGTGAAGATGATTTAATTAGAGGAAACTCCTCTTCAAATTTGCTTGAAGGCATGGGTGGAGATGATATACTTTTTGGTAGAGATGGAGATGATACTTTAAGAGGTGGTAATGGAGATGATACACTACAAGGAGAGAGTGGAGCTGATACATTAGAAGGAGATGCAGGAGCTGATACATTTATAACCACAGATGCAAATGATGGGAGTGATGATATCGATGGTGGAGCTGATAGTGATACTATTGATTATAGCGCACTTGGTGTAGTTAATCAAATTGAGGTAGATTTAGCTGATGGAGTAGTTTCTAGTGTAAATATAAATGGTGGTGATAGTGATAGTGTTATAAATATCGAAAATGTTATAGGTACAAGTGGAGATGATACGATTGCTGGAAATAGTGATGATAATACTCTTATGGGGAAAGATGGAGCTGATACATTATCTGGTGAAGCGGGAGCTGATTTTATCTATGGTGGTGATAGTGCGGTTGATAATAGTACAGATGATACAGTTAGTTATGCTTACTTACAAACTCAAAGTATCAATGTAGATTTATCTACTTCAGATGCAGCCGTGGCAAATAGCACTGATATAGATAAATTATATGGTATTGAAAATGTTATAGGTGGAGATGCTAGTGATACTATAAAAGGTTCAAATGTCTCAAATACTCTAATTGGTGGAGATGGTGATGATACTTTAAGTGGACTTGGTGGAGATGACCAACTTCTTGGAGGAGAAGGAAGTGATACGGCTGATTATAGTGATGAGGGTCAAATTGTTGCAACTACCTCAAGTGTAACTATAGGAGCTGATACAGATATATTAACCTCTATTGAAAATATCACAGGTTCACAAATAGGAGATGACGAAATCACGGGAGATGTAAATGAGAATACTCTTTTAGGTCTTGGTGGAGATGATACCATAGATGGTGGAGATGGAGTTGATTATATCGCTGGTGGAGATGGAGCTGATACATTAATAGGTGGAGCTGGTGGAGATATCTTAGAAGGTGGAGCTGGTGATGATATCTTTTTACAAGCAGATGGATATGCAGATGATGATATAGATGGAGGAGATGGAGTTGATAGTGTAGATTATAGCACTACTTCAGTAGCTGGTGTGGAAGTGACATTAGATGGGGCATCTACATCTGTTGTAACTATAGGAGCTGATACTCAAAATATAGTTAATATCGAAAATATAATAGGCTCAAACCAAGATGATACAATCACTGGTGACTCTTTTAGAAATATCTTATCTGGAAATGATGGAAATGATACAATCTTAGGAGCAGATGGAGATGATGTTATAGATGGAGGAGCAGGAGCTGATAATCTACGAGGCGGTAAAGGTGATGATTTTATAGATGGTGGAGCTGATGATGATCAAATTTATGGAGATGATGATAGTGATACACTTTTAGGAAATATAGGTGATGACTGGATTGAAGGTGGAGCTGGTGAAGATACATTGTTGGGTGGAGATGGAGATGATACTTTAATTGGTGGAGCTGACAATGATAAGATTTATGGTGGAGTTGATAATGATACTGTAGATTATAGTAGTGAAATCTCATCGGTTAGTGTATCATTGACAGATGCTTTTGCAACTGGAGCTGATATAGGGTATGACAATCTATATGATCTTGAAAATATAACAGGTGGTAGTGGAGATGACACTATTAAAGGTGATTTAGGTGTTAATACTTTAAAAGGTGGAGCAGGGGATGATACTGTTATCGCAGGAAGTGGTGATGATATTATCGATGGTGGAGCAGGTGAGAGTGATTTACTTGATTATTCAGAGTTAACTCTTAGTGATGCAGATGGAATCACAGTTGATTTAGCACTCACAACCGCTCAACTCATTCATGTAGATTATGGAAATGACACTATAAGTAACATTGAAAATATTATAGGCTCAGATGCTACGGACTTTATAAGAGGTGATAACAAAGCAAATAACTTACAAGGTGGAGCAGATAACGATACACTTTATGGTGAAGGTGGTGATGATACACTTCGTGGCGGAACGGGAGATGATACTTTTAGAGGAGGAGCAGGCGAAGATACTATATATGGAAATGCTGGAACTGCTGATTTGATTGATTACTCATATGAAACAAACATAATAGATGCAAACCTTGATAGTGGAGATGTTAGTATCGCTGGAGCATTAGAAGATAGTATAAGTGGAATTGAAAACTATCTAGGTTCAAGTGGTATAGATATAGTTATAGGAAATTCTAGTGCAAATAAGATTGAGACTGAGAGTGGAAACGATACACTAAAGGGAAGTTTAGGAAGTGATATCTTAGATGGTGGAGCTGATGAAGATACGGTTGATTATAGTGGATATAGCTACAGTGTAACAGTAGATCTTGATAGTGATGATAATGATGTAAATGGCAATGTAGGAACAGCTCTTGATTCACAAGCTACAACAGACAATCTTTTAAGTATTGAAAATATAGTAGGAAGTGCTGGGAGTGATGTGTTGGAAGGCTCATTTGGTGTAAATACTATAATGGCTGGAAGTGGAAATGATACACTTATAGGATTAGAGGGGGCTGATAGGCTTATTGGTGAAGATGGGGTTGATACTATTGACTTTTCACAAGCAACCAATGGGATAGAAGTGAACCTTTTGGCTACTCAAACAGATGGTACTGATACAACTTATAGAGTACAAAATGATGGTTTTGGAAATAGAGAGTTTGTAGATAGTGTTGAAAATATCATAGGAACTGATCAAGTTGATATTATCATAGGTGATAATGCAGATAACTCTATAAGTGGAGGAGCATCTGATGATACACTAAGTGGTAAAGGTGGAAGTGATACTCTTAGTGGTGGAGCTGGTAATGATACTTTTAGTGGTGGAGCTGGTGATGATATCATTGATGGAGAAGCGGGAAGTAACAATGTTTTGGATTATAAAAACTCTAGTTCAGCCATAAAAGCTGATCTTTCAAACTCTATTGTAACTGGTGAGGGAGCTGATAGTGTTAGCAATATCCAAGATATTTTAGGCTCAATTTATGATGATACTATCATAGGCGATAGCGGAGTTAATACTCTAAAAGGTGATGATGGAAGTGATACTATAAAAGGTCTTGGTGGTATTGATACTCTCATGGGAGAAAATGGAGAAGATTTTTTACAAGGTGGACTTGATGGTGATAGCTTAGATGGAGGAGCTGATAATGACTGGGCTGATTATAGCTATATAAGTGATACAACTGAGATAAATGCAGATCTTTCAAATACAAGAGTAGAAGAGTTAGCAAATGCTTCAAACTTTGATACAACTATAAATATAGAAAATGTCAAAGGAAGTAAAAATGATGATATTATCAAAGGTGATGATAATTTTCTTATAGATAATACACTTGATGGATATGATGGAGATGACACACTTATAGCTTCACAAGGTAAAGATATATTTGATGGAGGAGATGGGGCTGATGTGCTTGATTTTAATCTTGCTACAAACAGAGTTATAGTTGATTTGGCCTCTGGAACTATCAGTGATGATGGATATCAAAATGCTACAGTTGCAGTTGAAGATAGAGTCTCAAATATAGAAAAAATCATAGCAACTGGGTTTGATGATACCCTTTATGGAAATACTCTCTCAAATACTTTAGTTGGTGGTGAGGGAGCTGATGTTATAGATGCAAAAGAAGGTGATGATGTTATAGAAGGTGAAGCTGGAATTGATACTCTTAGTGCAGGTAGTGGTACAGATATAGTTTATGGTGGAGATGATGGAGATACAATCTTTGGAATCTCTGGGGCAAATGAGCTTTTTGGAGAGAGTGGAGATGATACTTTTTTTACAGGAAGTGGAAATGATACAATAACTGGTGGATTAGGAAGTGATACTTTAAGTTATGCATATAAAATAAGTGGAATAGTTGCAACTCTAAGAGATGGATCGGCTGATAATTTTGGAGATATAAGTGCTGGTAGTGAAGGAGTAGATAGATTAAAAGATCATATAGAAATCATTCGTGCAACAAATGAAGTTGATATTTTAAAAGGGTTTGATGGTAGTGCAATTGGTGGGAACAGCTATGATGATACTTTTTATGCTAGAGGAGATAATGATACACTTTGGGGTGGTATAGGAGATGATGTTCTTTTTGGAGATGGTGGAAATGATATTATCAAAGGACAAGAGGGTGCTGACACGATAGATGGTGGTACTGGTGACAATGATATTCTTAGCTTTGATGAAGATAGTATAGATAGTGGTGTTGAAGTTTATTTGGATGGTAGTAGAGGTGCTGAGGTTATAAATGATGGGTATGGTACACAAGATGTAGTTGTAAATATAGAAGATATCATAGGATCAAAATTTGGTGACACTATAAAAGGTGATGCTAATGAAAATACCATTTTAGGAAATGGTGGAGATGATCTTTTAATCGCTAGTGGTGGTAATGATGTTATAGTTGGTGGTGAAGATAATGAGATTAATGGAGATACAATCAGTTTTGCTGATAATACTACTGATATTTATGTTCGTCTTGATAATAGTAATGTTACAACTGGAATAGCTTCTATCACTGATGTGGAAAATGTTATTGGATCCAATTATAATGATGATATTTTTGGAGATACACAAGATAATACTCTTGATGGTGGTTTAGGCAGTGATGCAATTTATGGCGGAGATGGAGATGATACTTTAATAGGTGGAGATGGAAATGATGCTTTAAATGGTGGAGATGGAATAGATAGTTATGATGGTGGAGATGGTAGTGATGGAATAGGATTTGGGTGGGGTGCTGTTAATGTTGATTTGGCTGGTGGTGATGTTTTTGATGATGGTTATGGAAATGAGGAATTAAATTCTATAACAAATATTGAAAATATTTCTGGAAATAATGGAGATGATATACTGCAAGGAGATGTTGAGAATAATATTATTAGAGGTAATAATGGTCAAGATTTTTTAAATGGTCGTGATGGAGATGATCTACTTCAAGGTGGCGAAAATGAAGATATTTTAGTTGGAGGAGATGGAGATGACAATCTTCAAGGTGGAGAGCAAAATGATACACTCTATGGTGGTAAAGGTGTAGATATTATAAATGGTGGAGATGAGGTAGATACAGTAGCTTTTGATAATCTTTATGGTGAAGATGATTATACACAAAATATAGAAGTTGATTTGTCTATAAACAGTGTTATAAATGATGGTTATGGAACTTCAGATACTTTAATCTCAATAGAGCAAGTTCAAGGCTCAAATTATGCAGATACTTTAAGTGGTAGTATAAATGGTGATAAACTTTTTGGTAATGGTGGGGATGATACTATCTATTTATCAGATGGTTTAGATGAAGTTGATGGAGGAGATGGGAATGATTGGCTTGGTTTAGAGAAAGTTAGTTTAGGTGGGGCAACATTTGAATTAAATTTTGATAAAAATACAAGTAATTTTGAAAATATCATAGGTGGGAGTGCAGGTGAAAATGTTGATGGAACTGATGGGGATAATATCTTTTTAATGAATGGTGGAAATGATGAAGTTTATGCAAAAGATGGTGACGATATTATCGTTTTAGGTGATGGAAATGATAGGTTTATTAACTCTAGTGGATCAGATACGATGATTGGTGGGGCTGGTGTTGATAGATTGGAAACACATTGGGGTACAGCAAATAATGGAATAAATTTTCAGATTAAAGATTTAAGTGGAAATTTTACAACTACAACTTCAAAAACTGTTGATGGGGTTATTTATGATTTTTATGAGTTTACAGATGCAACTGGCGATACTGATTTTATTGCAAAAGCGGATGTAAAAGGGGCTGATTTTGAAAATATTTACACAAAAAATTATGGTACTTATAACGATACTATAAGTTTTGATGATAATGATAATGTTATTTCCACTTATGATGGAGATGATATTATTTACGGTTGGGGTGGAGATGATGATATTGATGCTGGAAGTGGTGCAGATTATGCACGTGGTGGAGATGGTGTAGATATAATTCGTGGTGGTGATAATGATGATACTATCTTTGGAGATAGTGGAGCTGATAGACTTTATGGTGATGGAAACAGAGATACACTTTATGGTGGAGATGATGATGATATATTAGAAGGTGGATTAGGTGATGATATACTTTTTGGAGAAGTTGGAGCTGATACTTTAGGAGGAGGAGCTGGAAATGACACTCTTTATAGTGATGAAGGAGTTGATGTAATAGACGGTGGAGCTGATGAGGATACGGTTGTATTTTCTGAAGGTACATTAGGAGTAGAGGCTATAGTAAATGGAGTTTCAGTAGATGCATTTGGCAATATTGAAAATTTATCAAATATTGAAAATTTAATAGGTACAACTAAAAATGATACTTTTACAGGAGATGCAAATACAAATACTCTAATTAGTGGTGATGGAGATGATATATTAAATATTACAGCAGGAGAAGATTATATTGATGGTGGGGTTGGAGTTGATAAGATAGTTTTAGCTGATGTTGATACAGTAGTAAATATCTCAAACACTATAGATAATCTTACATATGATTCAAATACACAGACAGTTTTACGAATTGAAAATGTAGATGGTGGATTAGGTAATGATGATGTGACTGGAAATGTATTTGATAATATTTTAGTTGGTAACGGTGGTAATGATATATTAAAAGGGAATGAGGGAGATGATACTTTAAGTGGTGGAGTGGGAGCTGATACTCTTATAGGAAATAGTGGAACAAATACTCTTGATGGTGGAGCTGGGTTAGATGATTGGGCATTTTATGATGAAGCAAGCAACGATGTTACAGTAGATTTAACAGCTGGGAGTGCATCGGGTTATGGTGTAGATACTCTAACGGCTATTGAGCATATTAAATTTGGAATCGCAAATGATATAGCTTATGGTGATGGACTATCTAATAGCTTAGTTGGAAATGGTGGAGATGATACACTTTATGGAAATGGTGGAGATGATTATTTAGAGGGTGGAGCTGGAAAAGATACTTTAAGTGGTGGAGTTGGTGTAAATGAGCTTTTAGGAAATGGTGGAGATGATACTTTTATCATATCTGGAGGTACAGATGTGATAGATGGTGGTGGTGCTAGTGATACAGTTGATTTTTCAACTGGTGTGGCTATTGATTTGACACTAGAGGGCTCTACAAATGTTACAACTGGTACAACTACACTTAAAAATGTTGAAAATGTTATAGGTACAGCTGGAAACGACATTATAAGAGGAGATAGTGAAGATAATAGCCTTGAAGGTAAAAGTGGAGATGATACTCTAAGTGGTGGAATTGGTACAAATATTTTAAATGGTGGAGATGGTAGTGATTGGGTTGATTATAGTGGTGCTAATGCAGTTGATATAAATTTAAGAGATGATAGTGGTAGTGGAGTAGGAGTAGATACACTTACAAGTATTGAAAATGTTATAGGTTCATCAAATGATGATATATTTAGAGGTCAAGCAGCTGAAGTAAATGAGTTTAGAGGTGAAAGTGGAAATGATACACTTTCATATGACAATGCAACAAATAGTGTAACGATAGACTTAACCAATAATCAAGCTACAAATGATGGTGGTGGAGCTATTGATAATTTTTCATCTATTGAAAAATTAATAGGTTCAAGTTATGTAGATAGTTTTAGTGGGGATGTTACAGGTATTGAGATTGATGGTGGTGGGAGTAGTGATAGTGTAGATTATAGCTTAGAGAGTGCTTTAAATATTACATTTGGTTCAATAGATAGTGTAAGTGATGGAGTAAATACAGATACTATAACAGAGGTAGAAACTTTCATAGCTTCAGCCAATGGGGATAATATTTATGTAGATGCAACTGCAAATCTGAAAGCTATTGATGCTGGTGGTGGAGATGATACACTTCATTTTACCTCTACAGCAAATGGTGATACACTAACTTTAAGTAACTCTTTGAGCAATCTTGAAAATGTGGTATTAGATGGTAGTGCAGATACAAATGTAGATGTAAGTAACCATAGTGTGGCTTTAAATATCAGTGGAAATAGTGGTGATAATGTTATAACAATAGATAGTGAGATAGATACTATAGATGCAATAAGTGGAGTTGATACACTTAAATTAAATGCAAATAATTTAAATCTAGCAAATATAGACTATAACAACATAGATATAGTTGATGTAGATGTAAATGATGCGACTATAAATAGTGCAAAACTAAATAATCAAACTTTAGATTTTGTAGGAGCTGGCAAAGTGACTTTTACAGCAGGTACAAGTGCTAACAATAACTATGCAAATATAACAAACTCACTTACAAATGGGCTTATAATGATAGTAGCCTCAACACTTACTTTAGCTGGTGGTGATAATCTAGGAAGTATTAACAAAATTGATGTAACGGCAGGAACTTTTACATTAGATGCATCTAAGTTAGATGGTAAAACGATAGATATAGGTGATATTGGAAATGTAGTGATAAATGCTCAAAATGGAGAGGATTTATCAAATCTTACACTGAGTGGTAGTGGAAATGTGACAATAAATTTAGCAGATGGTACAGCTACACTAGATGCAAGTGGTATAGATACATCATCTTTTACAGGTTCAATAACTATAAATGATGGAGATGGAGCTGATAGTATAACAGGCTCACCATATGGAGATACAATTGCCTTAGACAGTGCACCAACACTTATAAATGGAAGCAGTGGAAATGATACACTTATTATAAAAGAGAGTATGGATTTAAGAGTTACTGCACTTGATAGTATTGAGGATATAGTTGTAAATAGTGGCAAGATACTTACTCTAACATCAGACCAAGCAACTGCCTTAAACTCACTCACAGGAGTTGGTAGTGTTTATGTAGATGTTGTGACTGACAATGCCGATTTATCGAGTGTTGCTACAACAGGAGCTGATAATACTGCTATATTTACTCAAACTAGAGATTTTACATCTGGGGATTTTGGAACTATTAATAAGGTTGAAATTCAAAATGGTACAACAACCGTAACAGATGATATATTAGGAGAGACAAGAACAGTTAATGGAGCAGGATCTATTGTAGTTGAAGTTAATGGAAACTCAGATGCGAATTTTGCAAACTTAACTCTTGATGATTCAGCTAATGAAGTGGTAAGATTTACAGGAAGTTCTACTTTTAGTGGTGATTTTGTAGACTCTTATGTTGAGGTTATAAGTGGAGTTACTTTAACAACAACAGCACTAATTGCTGATGGAGTTACCGTATCAAATAGTGGAACTATCAAAGTAACCAATCTTGAAACTAAAACAGATGCAGATATATCTCTTATAAATGGAGATGTAGAGGTAGATTCAAACAGCGATGTAATTTTTAGTGGAAAGTTTGGAGTAGCAGATGTAACAGTAATTTCAAATACACTAACTCTTGGCATGACAAATGATGCAGACTATGGTACAGGGACTAAAACTATAAATGTCGGAGCAACTCTAAATGGTACAGCCGCACTTTTGAGTGATAAAACGATATCAAATAGTGGAACAGTTGATATAACAGATTTAGATAGTACATTAGATGCTGATTTTTCAAATATAGATAACACAAAAACAGCCACATGGGATAGTGCAATCGATATTTTTACAGGTGAATTAAATGGTACAGATGTAACAATTAGTGCAGGAAAAATGACTATAACTGAAACAAAACTTGACGAGTCAGAGATAACTGGAGCTGGTAGTATAGATGTAGAAGTTACAGCAAACTCAGATCAAGATTTTGCAAATTTACAACTTGATACTCCATCAAATGAGACAATTATATTTAAAACAAACAACTCTACATTTATTGGAAACTTTCAAAATTCTAGTGTAAATATAGATGGAGTTATACTAAGTGTTGATGCGGATATAATTAACAATGTTGATGTTACAAATACAGGTACAGCAGATATAACAAATCTTGAAGGTGCAACTGCAATTGATTTGACTAAAATTATTGGCGGAGATGTAGATGCTGATTGGAGTGGAGATGCTATATTTACAGGTAATCTTGGAAGTGCAGATTTAACTGTATCTAGCGGTACTATGACGATTGATGATAGTGCAGTTATAACTGGTGCTTCAAGTATAAATGTAGATGGTACAGTGATTGTAAATGCTTCTAAAGTAGATGGTGATACTATAAGTGGAACTGGAATACTAACGGTTAATAATCTTGATGCAACAACCAACATGGACTTTTCAACTCTTACAACTACAACTATAAATACTGATTGGAGTGGAACTGCTACAGCATATACAGGAAATCTTACAAATGTAGATATTTTAAGTATATCAAGTGGAACTATGATTGTAGCAGATACAACATTAGGCTTAACAACAGTTAATGGAACTGGAGCATTAACACTAACAGTAGATGATGGAACATTAGAGAGTTTAGCTAATGTTGCAAATACAGGAATATTAACTCTTGATTTGGCTGACACAATTGATTTGAGTACAAAAACTGATTTAGGCAATGTTGATGCTTATATAGTTGCAGGTGCAGAAACATTAACTCTACTTGATTCTCAAATAGATGCAAACAGTGCCACAGGAGGTGGAAGTTTAGTTATCAAAACAGATACAACAAATGTTGATTTAAGTTTAGTTGCAAGTGGATTAAATACTACAATGCAATTTGTAGGAGATGCCACTTACATAGGAGATACTACAAATATTGATAATTTTGTTATAGATAATGCTATAACACTTACAATAGCTGAAGATAAAGTTGAAGCTAAAAGTGTTACAGGAGCGGGTTCTATAGTAGTTGAAGTGGATGGTGATTTAGGTACTAATTTTGTAGATTTAGCTCTTGACACTCCTTCAAATGAAACGATAAAGTTTATAGCTGATAGTACATTTAGTGGTGATTTTGTAGACTCTACTGTTGAGGTAGACTCTACTGTAACATTAACTACAACAATCGCTACAATAGATGGCAAAAGTGCTACAAATAACGGAATTATAAAAGTGACAAACTTGGAGACAAAAGCAAATGCTGATATCTCGGCAATAGGTGGAGATGTAGAGGTTGATTCAAATACAACAGTTACTTTTATAGGTAAGTTTGGTAATGCTGATGTAACAGTAAGTAGTGGAACATTGACTTTAGGCATGAGTACTAATGCTGATTATGGGATAGGAGTTAAAACAGTAGATAGTGGAGCAACTCTACAAGCTAAAGCATCACTTTTAAGTACAGAAAATATTATAAATAGTGGAACAGTTGATATAACAGATTTAGATAGTACACTAGATGCTGATTTTTCAAATATAACAGGCACAAAAACAGCCACATGGGATAGTGCAACCAATGATTTTATAGGAGATTTAAATGATACAAGTGTAACAATTAGTGCAGGGAAGATGACAATAACTGAAACAAAACTTGGAGATAGTATTATAACTGGAGCTGGTAGTATAGATGTAGAAGTTACAGCAAATTCAAGTAAAGATTTTGTAAATTTAGCTCTAACTACTGCAACAAGTGAGACAATTATATTTAAAACAAACAACTCTATATTTACTGGAAATTTTCGAGATTCTAATGTTAGTGTAGAGGGAGTTACTCTAAATGTTAACTCAACGATAGTTGATGGAGTAGATATAACAAATACAGGAGTTGTAAATGTTGCTAATTTACAAAACTCTTTTGCAATTGATTTAACAAGTATTAGTGGAGGAGTTGTAAATGCTGATTGGAGTGGGAATGCTACATTTACAGGAGATTTAAGTACATCAAATTTGACGGTAAGTACTGGTGTTATGACAATTGATAATGGTGCTACAATAGCAGATGCTTCATCTATCGTTGTAAATACTGTTATGGAAGCAGATGCTACTAAAATAAGTGGTGATACAATTTCAGGAACTGGTACACTAAATGTCAATAACTTAGATAGTAAATTAGATGCAAGTTTTACAAACTTAACAACAGATACTCTAAATGTTGATTGGAATAGCCTAACTGCAACATATGCAGGAGATCTTGATAATGTTGATACTCTTAGTATATCTGGTGGTATCATGAGTGTAGCTGATACAATACTTGGCTCAACTTCGGTTATAGGAAGTGGTGCATTAACTATAATTGTAAATGATGCTATTTTAGTAGATATTACAAATGTTGCGAATACAGGAGCTTTAACTCTTGATTTGGCTGAGAGTATTGATTTAAGTGCAAGAAGTGATTTGGCAAATGTTGATACATTCTCAATAGCAAACTCAAAAATACTTACTCTAACAGATGACTTAGTTGATACAAAAATAGTTGATGGCAGTGGTAGAGTTCTTATAAAAGTAGATGATAGTTCACTTGATAGTGATTTATCTGGAGTTGATAATGCTACTTTGGTTACTTTGGATTTGGCAGATGATATTAATTTAACAGCTGCTAGTAACATGGATAAAGTAGATACTTTTAATATCGCAAATACAAAAACTCTTACTATCAATGATGAACAAGTAGGCACAACTGAACTTGACGGTGGTGGAGAGATGCTTATCGTGATGAATAATAGTGTAGATTTTGATTTAACAAACTTAACTAAAACATCAGGAACTATAAAGGCATCAGCACAAGGAAGTGTTGATTTGAGTGCTGAAGTTACTACACAAGTAGATAGTTTTGAGATAACAGGAGCAAATGATTTAACACTTACAGATGCACAAACTGGCACAAAAATAGTTGATGGTGCAGGTGATTTCACAGTTAAAGTAGATGATACATCACTCGATACAACTTTTACAGGAGTTGCAAATACAGGAACACTTACTTTGGATCTAAATGATGATATTTTATTAGATGCAAAAGATATTAGTAAAGTAGATATTTTTGATATAGCCAACACAAAATCAGCAACTCTATTAGATACTCAAGCACAAAATATCACTCTTGAAGGTGGTGGAGAGATAGTTGTAAAAGTAGATAATGAAGCCCAATTTGATGTAGATAGTATCATAAAAACAAGTGGGACAATCAAAGCTCAAATAGATGCAGATGTTGATTTGAGTAGCGAAACCACTACAAAAGTAGATAGTTTTGATATAGCTGGAACAAATGAGTTAACATTAACAGATAATCAAGTGGTAACAAACACAATCACAGGTGCATCAGGAGGAAAATTAATTGTAAAAGTTGATAATGGAACTTTAGCAACTGATTTTTCAAATGTAAGTAGTAGTGGAGATATAACATTGGATTTGGTGAGTTTGATTGATTTGAGTCTGAATACTAACTTGGTAAAAGTAGATGTTTACAACATCGCAAATAAACTCACCATCAAAGATAGTGATGTAACTGGTAAAGTTGTAACAGGAGATACTTTTGATTTGGTTATAGAAACCTCTTCTGTTGATGTTGATTTAACAAATGTTGCAGTTGGTGTTAATACAACAATGCAGTTTGTAAGTAGTGTTATTTATGTAGGAGATACAACAAATATAGATGAGATTTTAGTAGATGGTGGAGAAACTTTAACTATCTCTATAGATAAGATAGACTCTAAAACTGTAACAAACAGCGGAACAATAGAGGTAACAAACCTAGATACAAAAACAGATGCGGATCTATCACTCATAGATGGAACAACAATAGCAACATCAAACACAAATGTAACATTTACAGGAAATTTAGGCACAGTTGCATTAACAGTAGATGGTAGTACAACATTTACAGCAGATGCTAGTGTTGTAAGTGGAAAAAGTATTACAAACAGCGGAACAGTAGCTATTACAAATCTTGATGGAACACTAAATGCAGACTTATCAACAATAACAGGCACAAAAACAGTTACATGGGATATAGACAGTGGAGTTTTTATAGGAGATTTAAGTGATGCTACAGTTACAGTAGCTAGTGGAACATTAACAGCAGATGTAAATAAACTAAGTGGAAAAAATATTAGTGGGGCAGGTAATGTAGTTGTGGATAACCTTGATACTCTTTCAACTGCTAACTTATCAACAATTACAACTACAACCTTAAATGCAAAATCAAATGGTAATGTAACATTTACAGGAGATTTAGCAACTGCAAGTCTAGAAGTAACAGCTGGAACTTTTACAGTTACAGATGATGTTTTAGGTGCAAATGCTGTTACAGGTGTTGGTTCAATTGTTGTTTTAGTTAATGGAGATTCAGCTCAAAACTTTAATACAATAAATGCAACACTAAATGAGACTATACAATTTACAACAGATTCAACATTTACAGGAGATTTTTCTAATGCAGATAGTGTTAGTGTAGATAGTGGAAGAACTTTAACATTAACTGATGATAGAGCAGCTGGATATACTATCACAGGTAATGGTAATACAAAAGTACAAATAGATACAAGCTCATCAGATGCATTTGCAAATATTCAAACGCTAGGAGCAAATATTGCAGAGTTTACGGCAACATCAACTTTTAGTGGAGATTTGACAAATTTTAATTCTGTAGAAGTTAGTGGAGGTATTTTAACTATAGCTGATAGTATTTTAGGTGCAAATGCTACTACAGGAGCTGGTGCAATTGTTGTTTTAGTTGATGGTAATTCATCACAAGATTTTAATAACTTAAGTTTAAGTGGAACAGAAACTATACAATTTACTGCAAGTTCAACTTTTACAGGTGATTTTAGAAACTCGCAAATTTTAGTAGACAGTGGACAAACTTTAACTACTTCCATAGATAAGATAGATAGTAAAACTGTAACAAACAATGGAACAATAGAGATAACAAATCTAGATACAAAAACAGATGCAGATCTTTCATTAATAGATGGAACAGCAATAGCAACATCAAACACAGATGTAACATTTATTGGAAATTTAGGAACAGTTGCATTAACAGTAAATGGCAGTACAACATTTACAGCAGATGCAGGTATTGTAAGTGGTAAGAGTATCACAAACAGTGGAACGGTAGATATTACAAATCTTGATGGAACATTAGATGCAGATTTATTAACAATATCTGGTACAAAAACTGCCACTTGGGATGGTACAGGAATATTTATAGGAGATTTAAGTGATGCTACGGTCACGGTGGCTAGTGGGACATTAACAGCAGATGCAAGTAAACTAAGTGGAAAAAGTATTAGTGGTGTAGGAGCTGTAGTTGTAGATAATCTTGATGATTTTTTAAATGCTGATTTAGGAGCAATTACGACTACAACTCTAAATGCTGATTGGAGCGGAACTGCAATATATAATGGAAATCTTACAAATGTTGACACTTTAAATATATCAAGTGGAGTTATGAGTGTAGCTGATACAACACTTGGATTTACTTTAGTTACTGGTGGTGGAGGTTTGACACTAACGGTAAATGATGTAACATTGGAGAGTTTAGCTAATGTCTCAAATACTGGAACTTTAACTCTTGATTTAGCTGAAACAATTGATCTTAGTGCAAAAGTTGACTTAGGCAATGTTGATGTTTATAATATTGCAAATACAAAAACTTTAACTTTACTTGATACTCAAATAGATGCAAATAGTGCTACAGGAGCAGGAAGTTTAGTTATAAAAACTGATACAACAAGTGTTGATTTAAGTTTAGTTGCAATTGGAGTTAATACAACAATGCAGTTTGTAGAAGATATAACTTATACAGGAGATACAACAAATATAGATGAGATTTTAGTAGATAGTGGAAAAGCTTTAACTATATCTATAGGTAAGATAGATGGAAAAAGTGTAACAAACAGTGGAACGATAGAAGTGACAGATTTAGATACAAAAGCAGATGCAGATTTATCACTGATAGATGGAACAGTAACAGCAACATCAAACACAGATGTAACATTTACTGGTGATTTAGGAGCAGTTGCATTGACAGTAGATAATAGTACAACATTTACAGCAGATGCAAGTATCGTAAGTGGTAAAAGTATTACAAACAGTGGATCTGTAGCTATAACAAACCTTGATGGGACTCTAAATGCAGACCTTTCAACAATAACAGGAGTTAAAACAGCTACATGGAATGGTGCAACTGCAACTTTTACAGGAGATTTAAGTGATGCTACAATTACAGTAAATGGTGGAATATTAACAGCAGATGTAAGTAAATTAAGTGGAAAAAGTATCAGTGGAGCAGGAGCTGTAGTTGTAGATAATCTTAATACTCTTTCAACTGCTGATTTATCAACCATCATAACAACTTTAAATGCAAAATCAAATGCTAATGTAACATTTACTGGTAATTTAGGAAGTGCAGACTTAGAGGTAACGGCTGGAACTTTTACAGTAGATGAGAGTATTTTAGGGGGCAATAGTGTGAGTGGAAGTGGAGGGATTGTTATCGATGTATATGGTAGTTTATCACAAGATTATAGTACAATTGCAACTTCTTTGACATCTGAAATTAAGTTTAGAGCAAATTCTGAATTTACTGGTGATTTTGGAAATATAGATACTATTGAAGTCTATAGTTCAAATAGATTAACACTTACAGATGATGTACTTGGCACTCATAATATTATTGGAGCAGGTAGTGTGACTGTTCAAATTGATTCAAACTCTTCTAATCTTTTTACAAATGTCCTAACAACAGGGGCATCGGTGACAAATATTGCAGAGTTTACGGCGACATCTACTTTTAGTGGAAGTTTGGCAAAATTTAAAAGTATTGAAGTGAGTGCTGGAGAACTTAGCATCGCTGATACTATCATTCAAAGTGTGATAGATGGTCCTGGAAGTATTACTGGTGCTGGAAAGATTAAGGTGACTATAGCTAATGATTCAGCTATTGATTTAACAGATATTGGTGTTGGTGCGAGTGATGAGAGTGTTGAGTTTACAGCTGACTCTACTTTTAGTGGAGATTTTGGAAATACAGGAACTATAACTGTAGCAAGTGGTACTTTAACAGTTGATGACTCTATATTAGGTACAAATGCAGTAAGTGGAGCTGGAAATATTGTTATAAATGCAGATGATTCAAATGCTGATTTATCAAATATCTCGGTATTTGGGTCAATAACTATAAATACCACAGCCACTAGTGACACTATAATAGGTAGTGGGCAAAATGATACTATCAATATAGAAGCTCTAAATTTAACTTCTGCTGATGCAATAGATACAGCAGGTGGAGTAGATATATTAAATATTACAACAGCAGGTATAAGTGATGCTACAAATGTTACAGTAGAAACTATAAATCTAACAAATGGTACAAACGATATAGTAGTTGGAACTGGTATAGGTACAGTAAATGGAGCTGCTGGAGCTGATACATTTACACTTGATTTTTCAAATGTTGCAACATTAAATGCTAGTGGAGGAGTTGATATAGTAAATCTAACAGGAAGTGCAACTGTAGTAGTCGATGGTGATAATTTTGGTGGAGCAATTGGGGCAAATGGTATAGAAGTATTAGATTTGACTGATTTAAATGCGGGTAGTGGATTTAATGCAGACAATAGTATAGAGTTTGAATTTACTACTAGTTTGATTGAGAGTTTAGTTGGAAATACTACAGGAGATTTGACAATAAAATTAACAGCAGACCAAGCTGAAGATATACAGTTTACTGATAGTGGAGGACAGGTACATGATACTACAGCTTCTGGTTTATCTGAAATTATAGATGCTGGAGTGTACGCTTTAGATGCAGATACAAATATAATTATAGATATTATATAACAAGGTTTATAGGTTCACCTATAAACCTTGTTTTAAGATAGTAGACTTTTTCTATTTTCCATTTTTTGAAGTACAAAATCAACATGAGTTTTTAACATATAATACTCATTTTTGTAAGATAGAGGGACATTAACTTGATTTCTTATTTCATTTTGAAGATCTTTCATATCACTTATACTATTTGTCAAATCTTGTGAATTGTGTTTTTCCCACATCTTTTCATGCTTATCTAGCTCTTTATACCATCTGTAAATTTTTGAGCGAATTCTCCATCTATATATTGGGAAAAAACCTTTAAAAAGAGGTAGCAAAAGTGTAAGTATAGGAATTAGCATAATCTTAAATCTATCTATATTTGATGCGATCCAATATGGAAAATTTTTTTCTAAAAAGCTATCTCCTTTTAGTAGATAAGATTTTGCTTGCTCATTTATTGGGAGTTCAAGGTAGTTAGTTGAAGGGAAACCGTCATTTCTATCGTTTTCAATTTTTACAATTTTTGCAAAAAGTCGCACCAATGTATCATCAACATTTTTTGAAACAAGTAAATTTGCAGTTGTAGCTAAAAGAGTTATATTTGATTTTGGAATGTTGTCTTTTAGACTTATTCCTCCTTCAGGTATTTTTATAGAGTGAAGATAAGGAAATTTCTCCTCGTAAGCTTTAACTCTTTTTAGTGAGATAGCTTGAAAATTTGTATCTTTTAAAATATCTAATATCATAGGAGAGGAGGCTGATAAAACAGAGAAAAAAGCATCTATTTTTAACTCTTTTAGAGCTTTATAGGAGTCTGTAAAATTTAAATATTTGATTTTATCATTACTAAATGTAAGCTCATTTGCTTCAAAGATTTTTGAAACTAATAGATTTGTTCCACTTCCTTTTGAACCTATAGATATATGAAGATTTTGAAGTTCACTTATATATTCAATTTTTTTATATGATTTTTTCTTAAAAAGCCATAAAGGTTCAAAATAGATACTAGCAATTGATTCCAAGCTATTAGATGCATCTTTACTTGCTACTCCACCTTGGACAAATCCGATGTCGACTTTCCCTTTTTTTAATAGTTCAAGGCTCTCATAAGATCCTGCACTTTCAATTATTTTTAGACTTACTCCATACTCTTGGAGTAGTTTTTTATATCTTTTTGCATACTCAAAATATACTCCATTTTTATCTCCTGTTGCAATTGTTAGCGTTTTACTTGGTGGGGGTTTTATAAACTTAGAAGTTATCCAAAAAAGTCCAATTATCAGTAGAAGAATTGGAAACCAAACTTTAAAAAATTCTTTCAAGAAATATCTCTTTTATTATAAAAATCTTTTTTAAAAACTTGAAAATTATTATTTAAGATAGCCTCTCTAGACTCTGCTGTCAAAGTTAAATAGTAGTGCAAATTATGCAGACTAGCTAACCTAAAGTATGTAAGCTCACCTGCTCTAAAAAGATGATTCATATAACCTCTTGAATAATTTTTACAAGTGTAACATAAGCATTTTTCATCTATTGGCGTATCGCTTAGTTTATGGCGTGCTCCTTTTATATTTATCTTTCCAAAGGATGTAAATAGAGTTCCATTTCTAGCATTTCTAGTTGGCATAACACAATCAAACATATCAATACCTCTATCGATATTTTCAATTAAATCTTCTGGTGTTCCAACTCCCATTAGGTATCTTGGTTTATCTTTTGGTAAAAATGGTGTGGTAAATTCTACTGTATCATACATATCTTGGTTTGCTTCACCAACACTAAGTCCACCAATTGCAAAACCATCAAAATTAAACTCTGTTAACTGTGTTGCAGATAATTTTCTAAACTCTTTATCTATGCCTCCTTGGACTATCGCAAAAAGAGATTGGTGAGTGTGGATGCCTTTTTCTTTTTGTTTGTTATGGTATAAAATAGATTTTTTTGCCCAAGCAGTTGTTCTTTGTATAGATAACTCTATCCTCTGTTTTATTGCTGGAAGTGCTATAAGATCATCTAAAACCATCATGATGTCTGAGTTTAAGTTGTACTGAATATCTAAAACTTTTTCAGGTGTAAAGTAGTGAAGTGAACCATCTATATGACTTTTAAATGTTATGCCGTTATCATCTTGTTTGCTCATTTTTGAGAGTGAAAAAGCTTGAAAACCTCCACTATCTGTTAAAAAACTATTTGGATAGTTAGCAAACTTATGAAGTCCACCAAGCTCTTTTATAGTTTTATCTGTTGGTCTGAGATAAAGATGATAAGTGTTTGCCAAAATTATATCTGTTTTTAGATGAGCAGTCATATCAAAACTATCAAGTGCTTTAACCGATCCTTGTGTACCAACTGGCATAAAAACAGGTGTTTTTATAGTTGAAGAGGCTGTTTTTATAGTGCAAGCTCTTGCATTACCATCTACTTTGTCTAAATTAAAGTGCATTTTACTCTCTATTTTTTTAATAGATTATAGTGCAATTTTTTTATTAACTTGCTTTTTTTTGCTCTTGGGTATTGTTGTTTGTATTTGAAAAAAATCCGTTAGAGACTTTTAAACATTGTTTTGTGATGTCACTTATCTCTTTATGGGTTAATGGCCAAGTGCGAAGTTTATAAATCTCATCCTCTTTTTTTATGATGCTATAATCTTCTAATATAACAGATGCAAACTTTTCAACTATTGTCTCATAATGTTTTAAGTCATGTTTATACTCAAAGATATAGATAAGTCTAGCTATCTGCTCTTTTGTACCCCAGCCATCATTTTTAATCAGATATAAAATAGTTGCAGGTACAAAAATATCATTCGCTCTTATACGAGAGGTTATAAAGTTTGTAAGATGTTGATAGTGCATAGAAACTCCTTATTTATAAGGATACACCAATTTTTGGTTATTTGAAAAGTTTTATTGACAAAAGAGTTGGAAAAGTTAATAAAGTGTATATAAGAGTAACACTTATGGTAAAAGAACTCTTATTATCTGTTGTATTGGTGTAAATATAATTGTTGAGAGTGGGGTTGCGATGATGATAATTAAAAATATCATACCATATTTTGAAATTTTACTAAAAAACTCTTCAACTCTATAATTTCCAAACTTTGCAAAAAGATGTGCAAGTGCATGTGAGCCATCAAGTGGAGGAATTGGGAAGAGATTGAAGATGCCTAATACTACATTGTAGATAACAGTATATGTTAAAAAAGCTTGAATAAAATAGCTAAAAAGTGTGCTTGGTGGTGAAAGGTAGATAAGTATAAATGAAGCTATCAAAGCTAGTGCAAAATTAAAAGCAATTCCTGCAAGACTTACAGCGATTGCACCGTTATAACCTCCATTTTCTATGACAGTTTTTATATTTATAGGTACAGGTTTTGCCCAGCCAAAAAGAAATCCAGCTCCTGAAAAATGAAGCATTGCAGGAACCAAAATAGTTCCTATTGGATCTATATGTACAATTGGATTTATGCTTAATCTCTTTTGGTTTTTAGCCGTGTTGTCTCCATACTTGTATGCTACAAGACCATGCATTATCTCATGTCCTATTATTGCGATTGCAAGGGCTAAAATTATGCTGATTATATCTATAACATCGGTTGTATTCATAAACTTACTCTAGGGAGCTATTTAAATCTATATACTCTTTACTATCTGCAACTGTATCTACAAACTTTCCAATTCTGCTCCATCTTATTTCATAGTTTTCATCCCATGAAAAGTAGATAAACCAAGGTTTCCCTTCAACTAATCTATATGGGATTTGTCCCCAAAATCTACTATCATTTGAGTGATCTCTGTTATCACCCATCATAAAAAAGTGGTCATCTTCAACTTTAGTTGGAGGGAAATTAAAAATTTGTTGAGGGTAGATGCCATTGTTTGTAATACTCTCATCAATTTGGATTCCAGGGTGCTTTTTCATGTATGGATTTTTTACCCATAAAACCCCGTTCATATCTACAATATCCTCTTTTGGATAATTCTCTCTTATATACTCATCTCCCTCATGTGGTTTTAGAAAGAGGACTTTATCTCTAATTGCAATTATATCTCCACCAACTGCAACACATCTTTTTACAAAGTGTGTTTTTTCATTTAAGGGGTATCTAAAAACTACTATATCACCTCTTTTAGGTCTCTCTCCTTCCCATAAGTGACCATTTCCATTAAAATCTGGTAAAACAGGAACCTCTATCCAAGGAATATGAGGTATAGGTAACCCATAAGCAAATTTCTTTACAAAAAGATGATCTCCTATGAGTTGTGATCTTTTCATAGAACCACTAGGAATTACAAAAGCTTGTGCTATAAAAAATATTATAAAAAGGACTATTACTATTGTGCCTGTCCAACTATTTGAAAAATCAAGAATTTTTTTTAACATACTTATCTGCTCCTTGCAGCTTTTATACTATTTTCTAATAACATGGCAATTGTCATAGGACCAACTCCGCCAGGAACAGGTGTTATAAATGAGCATTTTGGACTAACTTCATCATATGCAACATCCCCTACTAGCTTACCATTTTCAAGACGGTTAATACCTATATCTATTACTATTGCACCATCTTTTACCATATCTTTGGTTATTAAGTTTGCTCTACCTACTCCTACTATTAAAAGGTCAGCTCTTTTTGTATGAGCTTTTAACTCTTTTGTATATATGTGGCAGATATCTACAGATGCATTTGCATTTAAAAGAAGGTTCATCATAGGTTTTCCGACGATATTGCTAGCTCCAACGATGCAGACATCTAAACCTTTTGGTTCAATCTTATAAGCTTTTAACAATTTCATAACACCAAGAGGAGTGCAAGGTGTGAAAGTATCTAAATTTAGTACAAGTTTCCCTACATTAAATGGGTGAAAACCATCTACATCTTTTTTTTCACATACAGCTTGGAGTACTTTTGTTGTATCTATATGTTTTGGGAGTGGGAGTTGTATTAAAATTCCATCTATATTTGGATTTTTATTCATCATTCCTATAGTCTCTAAAATTTTATCTTGTGAGATATCATCAGGCATCTTATGAATGATAGAGTAAATCCCTACCTCTTCACAAGCTTTCTCTTTCATCCTAACATATGTGTGACTCGCACTATCATCACCTATAACCACCACAGCAAGACCAGGTGTAATACCTTTTGCTTTGAGAGTTTTTATATCCTCTTTTGCTTTTGCTTTTATCTTTAAGGAGAGTGCTTTACCATCCAAAATTTGCATATAAATTACCTAGAACCTTTATAAAATTTTAGGTAGTATATCGCACAAAGCTTTTAGTAAGGGTGTTTAGTGAAAATTGTTATTTTGATTTTACTACTTTTTTTTTCAAATGCAAATGCAAAAGATAGTTTCTTATCAAATGATGAGTATGCCAAAATGTTATATAAAAACCCAAGAGGCATAGGATGCAATCTCTGCCATGGAGAAAAAGGTGAAGGGTTGGTTATATCTTCTTATATCAAAGGAGATAAAAAGATTTCATTAATGGCTCCTAGAATCAACAATTTATCTATGAGAAGGTTTACAAAAGCATTAGAAAAAGGTAAAAGACTTATGCCTGAGTATTTTCTAACCCAGCAAGAGAAAGCTTATTTGTATTATTATTTAACAAAACAAAAAAATTAAAAGGTTGTAAATGTTTATAGATAGAAGTAAAGAGGCTTTTAAAGAGGCTAAAGAGGTAATCCCAGGAGGTGTAGATTCACCAGTTCGTGCTTTTAAAAGTGTTGGAGGGACTCCTGTTTTTATAGACAAAGGTGAGGGGGCTTATCTTGTTGATATTGATGGAAATAGATATATCGATTTCGTCCAAAGTTGGGGGCCTTTGATTTTTGGGCATTGTGATAAAGATATAGAAGATGCAGTAATTTCTAGTGTTAAAAAAGGGCTTAGTTTTGGTGCTCCAACTGAGGTTGAGACTTTATTAGCTACTGAGATATGTTCTATGTTTGATGGCATTGACAAAGTTCGATTTGTAAGTTCAGGAACTGAAGCTGTTATGTCAGCAATTCGTTTAGCTCGTGGCTTTACAAATAGAGATGATATTGTGAAGTTTGAGGGCTGTTACCATGGTCATAGTGACTCTTTGCTTGTTCAAGCTGGAAGTGGGGCGGTTACTTTTGGTACACCATCTTCTCCTGGAGTTCCATCTGATTTAACAAAACATACACTTTTAGCAAAATATAATGATATCCAGAGTGTAAAAAAATGTTTTGAAAATTCTAGTGATATATCGTGTATCATCATAGAGCCAATTGCTGGAAATATGGGTTTAGTTCCAGCAGATGAAGAGTTTTTAAAAGCTCTTAGAGTTATCTGTGATGAAAATGGAGCACTTTTAATTTTTGATGAAGTTATGAGTGGTTTTCGTGCTAGTTTAAAAGGTGCTTGCGGGTTGGTTGATGTTAAGCCTGATATTGTAACATTTGGTAAAGTTATCGGTGGTGGGATGCCTGTTGGTGCATTTTGTGCAAGTGGGGAGATTATGGATAGATTATCTCCTGATGGACCAATTTATCAAGCAGGTACACTTAGTGGAAATCCAATTGCTATGAGTGCAGGATTAGCATCTTTAAAAAAGTTAAAAACTACAGCTAATCTTCACAATGAACTCTCTAAAAAAGCTAAAAAATTGATGGAAGGTTTTAGTGAGAGTGCAAAGAGTGCAGGTATACCTTTGCAAACTGATGTTAGAGGAAGTATGTTTGGTTTTTTCTTTAATGAAAACGGAGTTAAAAATTTTGATGATGCACTAAAATCTGACACTGATAGATTTGCACTATTTCACCAAAAGATGCTAAAAAATGGAATTTATTTTGCTTGTAGTCAGTTTGAAACTGGTTTTATATCAACAGCTATGAGTGAAGAGATGATTGATGAAGTTATAGAAGTTTCTAAAAAAGTTTTTAAAGAGCTTTAGTGGAAAATAAAAAAAAGCCAAAATATGGAGTGTTTATCAATGGAGCTGAACAACTCTCAATTGGTATATCTATGGTTGTTGCAGTTGCAGCAGGTGTAGGTGTTGGTATCTTGATGAAAAAATATTTAGGATATGATTGGCTCCTTTTTCTAGGTATTTTCTGGGGATTAGCGGCTGCATTTTTAAATGTGAAAAGAGCTTATGATAAACAAGTAAAAGAGTTAGATAAGCTAAAAGATGACCCAAAATACAGACATGCTAAAAAAGATTATCAAGAACAAAATGATAAAAATTAAAAATTTTGTAATCATCTTTGTTACCCTTGATATCGCTCTTATCTCTTTTTCTATCTATAAAGGAGATAATTTTCTTATAAGCTCTCAAAGTGCTTTTTTTGCTTCACTTTTAGTTACTTTGGCTTCATTTTTTGGATATAAAAAAATGGTAGAGAAGAAGATTGAGATAGGAGATATTCCTAAAGAGGATAGAGATGATATAGAGATACTAGAAGATAAACACGATTTATATAATAAAGATAGAGATTTAAAAGAGGTTATTAAAGAGGAGAGAGCAAAAATAACAAATCTAAAATCTACTGCTGTAAACCTTGGAAAAAGTATAACTGGTGCAACATCTATCTTTAGGATTTTATCTTATGGTGTGCTTTTCTTGTCATTTTTATATCTAAATAACAATAATCTTTTAAATATTGGAGCTTATTTGATTGGATTGGCTGTTGTGCCTATTGGAGTTTTGTTATCTATATTTTTATCTTTGGCTAAGTAGCCAAAGATGACTTTTTAACCTCTAATTTCTAAACTTTTTATAACTTCTGTATATCTTTGGAAGTCTTTTGATTTTAAGTATCTTAAAAGTCTTTTTCTCTGACCTACAAGCTTTAACAGACCAAGTCTTGAGCTGTGATCTTTTTTATTTACTTTTAGATGCTCTGTTAGGTAGATAATTCTATTTGTTAAAAGTGCTACTTGAACTTCTGGAGAACCTGTATCATTCTCACCTCTGCTAAATTTCTTAATGATCTCGGATTTTTTCGCCGTATCTAAAGCCATTTTTGACCTCCTGATTGGTATTTTTTTTAAATGGAGAGATGATTATACACATATAAACAAAAAAACTCCTTAGTCTAATAGACCATTTTTATAATTCCACTCCGCTTTTTTATTTCCATTTTCAAAATACTCAATTGATAGACCGTTTAGTTTTCCATTTTTGTATTTTAGTTTGTATTGTGGTTTTCCATTTGGGTAAAAAATTGTGCTTCTTCCATTTTTTACACTATTTTTGTAGTTGTATTTTGCTTTTAGTTTTCCATTTTTATACTCTTTTGAGATTCCATTTAGCATCTCATTTTCATAATTTAATTCATATTGTAGATTTCCATTTTCATCATATCTTGAAGTTATTCCCGACTGTTTACCATTTTTAAAGTTTATATCAGAGATTTTTCTGCCGTTTTTATCATATTTTGTACTAACCCCATTTAAGATGTCATTTTTAAAGTTCCATTTTGCTTTTTTTTCACCATTTTTATAATACTCTGTTGTGATACCATTTTTTTCACCATTTTGATAGTTGTACTCAAACTTTAATCCTCCTGTATCAAAATACTCTTTTGATACTTTAGCTTCCAATGATAGTGCCAGAAGTGCTGATATAGTGATGCTAATACAGAGTTTTTTACTCATATTTTAATCCTTAGTTTTAATATTGCTCTATTTTATCAAATTATTTTAATAATTATATTATATCATGATGCTTAAAGGATTATGATTATGGAAAATAGAATTTTTTTACTCTCTCTTGGGACTCTTATGTTTATTTTTTTAGGGTGTGCATCTAAAAATCCTCCATTGCAAGATATATCAGATGCAAAGATGGCAATTTTAGATGCAAAAGATGCAGGAGCTAAAACTCTTGCATCTGATATGTTTAAAAATGCTGAACAAAAATATCAAAATATGCAAAAATTAATGCAAGAGGAGAAGTATATAGATGCAAAGTATGCTGCACAAAAAGCTTATATACAAGCAAAACTAGCAAATACTATCTCTAAAAACATAAAGATACAGCAAGAAATAGATGAACTTATGAGTGAGATAAGAGTGATAAAAAAAGATTTTGCAATACTACCTAAGGATGAAAAATGAGATTTAAGATAGGGTTGACTTTAATTGTAAGTGTTGTGTTTTTAGGTTGTAGTCAAAAGGTTGATGATTTTGTTGTATTAAAAAAAGCACAAAAAGATTATCTTCTTATAAAAGAAGATAAAGAGATAAATGAATATGCATCTAAAGAGCTTTTTAAAGCTACAAAGATATTTAACTCTAGTAAAAGTGTTGAAGATAAAAAGGAGGCAGAGCATTTAGCTTTTATGTTAAAAGCTCAGATCGAGATTGCAAAACAGAGTGCTAGAGATAAGGAGCTTAAAAGAGAGCTTGAAAAGCTTAAAACCGCAAAAATAAAAGCACTTTTAGATGAGAAAGATAGTGAACTTCTTTTACTAAAAAAAGAGGCACAAAAAGCAAAATTAGAGGCTAAGATGACATTAGAGAAGTTAGAAGCTTTAAAAGAGTTAAATGCTAAAGAGACAAACAGAGGGTTAGTTTTGACACTTGGAGATGTCTTATTTGAGACTGGTAGGTCAAATTTGCTTGATGGCTCTATGCGGGCAATTTTGAAACTCTCAGAGTTTTTGATAGATAACCCTGAGAGATCTGTGCTTATAGAGGGACATACTGATGATGTTGGAACTCTTACTTCAAATCTTGATCTATCTCTAAGAAGAGCCGCTTCTGTAGAGAAGGCATTGATTGAGAGAGGTGTCTCTTCTTCAAGATTGTTAGTAAAAGGGTATGGTGAGATGTATCCTGTTGCTACAAATAGTGATGAAAGTGGGAGGCAGAGAAATAGAAGAGTTGAGATAGTCATTTTAGAAGAGGGTGTAGATCCATTAGAGATGGTGTTAGAAAATAGATAACTTCAAAAAATGCTACTTTTAGTAGCATTACTTCGAGTATAGTTAAATTTTACTATTAAAATAATTTAATATTTATTCATATTCATTAACTATATTTAATCTAGTCTTTTTTCATTATTTTTTAAATTAAATCATATTGAATTTTTTACGATTTACCTTAAATAATTTAAATATTTAAGGATAAAAAGATGCATCTATTTTATAGTTTTTTAATTTTAATAGGATTAGTAATTTCAGGTTGTAATGGAGGAAGTAAAGAGCCTCAAAAAATCAAAGTTGAAGTTGATGGAGAAAATAAACAAGAGGTTTCACAAGATATTAAAGAGGAAGTTAAAGAAGAAAAGTTTGAAGAGAGTTCTATAAAAATTCTTCCACATTTTCCACCAAGCTTAGAAAATATTGCTTCAGATACTTTTGATTCATCTTTTGAGAGTGAGAGTAGAAACTACTCTTTAGTTGGTGGAGCATCTTTTGATATAGATGAGAGAAGAAGTGGAGAGAGATCTATAAAACTTCAAAATACTAATGATGCTATAAATATATACAATATCCCTGTAAAAGAAGGATCTTGGTATATGTTTTCAGGATATATGAAAGTTAAATCACTTCCTAGTGATGTAATTCGTTTTTATATAGGATATACAAATAATGGTGAGCATATTCACTCAGTTGCATTTCCGCTCATATCCACTGCAAAGACTGGTGTTTGGGAAGAGTTCAATATGCCTCTTTATATTCAAAAAGGTAAAAATATTACAGATGTGAAGTTGATTATTCGAAATGTTGGTGAGCCTGATTTTAAAGCGGGGGTAATTTCTGATGTTTGGATAGATGATTTGAGTCTTCACAAAGTAAAAGATAGTGCACATCTTTTTGGATTTACAAAACCATCTATTAAAAAAAGTTTCAATGGCTCAAGAGTAAAGGTTGATAACTTAGGAAATTTTGAAGTAAAAACCGATCAAAAGTATGAATCATTTTTCCCTCTAATTGTCTATCCAGCAGGAGCATATGAGAGTTGGAAAAAATACAAACAAAAAGGTTTTAATGCCATAATGTGCCACAATCCAGTAGATGGAAAAGGTGCTGTAGATGCTGGGATGTATTGGGTTTGGGATCTTTATAGTTATGGGGTAAATGATTTAAGTGGTGATGGGTTTGATCGTTTTGTTGCAGAGTATGATAAGTTAAAAAGAGAAAATCCTGAAGTTTTAGATAAGTTACTCTACTTTTATTGGGACAATGAGGCATATTTTGTTTTTGATAGTTTTAAAATCTACTCAGATAAGATAAAAACTATGGATGTAGATGTAAATGGAGATAGAAATAGACCTATTTTTATGCATCTTGATTTTACAGCTGGAAATAAAAACTATCACAATGATGTTTTTGAACTTATAGATATTCAAGGGACATATGCTAATCCTCTTTTATATCAAGAGAATGATAGGCTTAGTTATTCATACGATTTTAAAGGAAACTATAATGCTGAATTTGCAAACTTTTCTATGTTTGAAAATATCTCAAATACAAAAATACCAAAAACTATTTTTGTCATAAATTCCCCTCAAGATGCAAATTTGGAAAATACTATTTTTGCTGCATTAGCTAGAGGAGGAAAAGGTTTTGCTTACTGGAAAGATAGTGGTTCACAACCTGCAATTGAAACAAGACCTTGGTGGAATGATTTTTCAAATATTAGTAGTAAAATAGAGAAGTTAAAACCTCTTTTAAGGTTAGCTCATTGGACTAATTGGGAGCTTTTGTATACTTTAAAAGATGATGAAGATGGTATAGTTGTTGGAAAGAGAGATTATGGCTCTAAAAGATGCATGATAGTTGCTAGCAGATCCAATAAGAGTGAAAGTGTAACATTTACAACCAAAGATAGAGAGATAAAAGAGGTGTATGATTTTTTTGATAATAAAGTTGCATCAACTGGAGTAGGGCATAGTTTTACTCTTTTATTTGCTCCCTTACAAAGTGGGGTTTACTGTTGGGATAAGTAGCTTTTTGCTACTTCTACCGCTTTTTTAGCATCTATTTTACCGTATGCTCTATACTCATTAAAACCATTTGCATCATAGCTAACATCACCAATTTTATCTGCTGTTTGGATTAAGATATCTCTTATCTCATCTGGAGTTAGATTTGGATTTACACTTATCATCAAAGCTACAACACCTGCTACTATAGGTGCTGCAAAACTTGTACCGTCAATAAAAGAGTAGTTATTGCTTAGACCTCTTTGTAATGTATTTCCAAATGAACCACTATCGTCAATTGCTAAAATACCAAGTATATTAGTGTCTCCTCCAGGGGCCAATAAGTCTATATTTTTTCCATAGTTTGAGTAGAAAGCTATATCATTGTACTCATTACTAGCTCCTACACCTATAACAGATGCAAGCTCTGATTCATCGTTAATTTGCTCTGCATCTAAACTATATCCACCAAGTGGGCTATTTCCACTAGCAAAGATGACTGTGATACCTCCATCTTTTAGTTCTTTAATTTTTTGTGCAACTATTTGAGATACATTTTCAGTTCCCCAACTACAGTTTATAACCTTTGCACCAGCATTTTTTGCATACTCAAATGCTTTGATAATATGAGCATCATTATCTTGTAGCTGCTGTATTAAGATTAATTTTGCTTTTGGAGCTGCACCTACTAATCCTGTTGCATTTATAGGAGATGCTATAAAACCAGCAACACTCAAGCCATGAGATGCATCATCTGTTCTGTTTGGGATATATCCACTTGGATTATCTATACTATAAAAATCTATGATATTCTCTTTTAAGTCTTGATGGCTTATCTCAAAATAGTTATCAATGACAGCAACCTTAACTCCCTCTCCTTTTGTAATTTTCCAGGCACTTTCTATATTTATGTGAGATTTTGGAGAGATATTAAAATTTTCTACTAAAGTATCACTTTGTTTAAAATGCCAAGCATATTTATAGTAAGGCTCATTTTCTATAGTTAGTTCATTACTATCTATCGGCTTTTTATCACATGCTAAAAATTGCAATAGAGTTGTTATGAAGATAACTTTTAAAGAAAATTTTATCATCTTCTATATCGTTTTTTTATAAAATTAGGGTGTGCTATGGTGATTGTCTTTTCTAAATATAGTTTTTGAGATATTTCAAATATATCATCACTCTTTTTTAATTTTATTAAAAAGATATTTGAACTTAGGGACTCTGTATTTTTAAAAGAGTATTTTATAAAAGTCTTTTCACATTCTGTTCTAGAGTTACATTTTACTAAAATCTCATCTCTTACACCAACTTTTTGACCAGCACTGTTTTTATAATAAAAAGTTCCATCTGTCACATCTCTTTGCTCTTTAAGCTTAGTTAGTTTTACTTTTTTGCCATACTCATAGTAGTATACATCAGAAAAAAGTGTACTATATAAAAATATACTTAATAAAAATTGCTTCAATTCTTTTCCTAATCTTTTAAATATTTATTATTATACATAATTTAAACTTCTTTTGTTACAATTAGGACAAAATTACCCTGAATTGGAGTTATATAAACTATGTTATTAACAAGGGCTAGTGAGTATGCCTTGCTCTCTTTACTTCTAATTGCTAAACAAGATGGACCAGAAGATGTTGATACTCTTTCAAAAAGATTAGGTATATCAAGAAGTTTTTTAGCAAAAATTCTCCAACTTTTAGCAAGAAAAGGCATCTTAAAATCCTCTCGTGGGGCAAAAGGTGGATTTTCACTAAATAAAAAGCCATCTGAAATATCTATAAAAACTTTGATAGAAGTTGTTGAAAAGAAACCTATTGTTGTTTTTGAGTGTTCACGAGATACCGCCCATTGCCCATCAGGAAAAGGTGATTTTTGTACGATTTGGCCATTTTTGAGTAAGTTTCAAAATAAAATTGATGATTTTTTTAAAGAGATGACACTAAAAGATATTTTATGATAATATCGTAGGATATAATATCTTTAAGGATTAGTTTGGCTAGAAAAAATGCTAGTGCTTTAAATATCTTTATGCGACTGCTTGCACCAATTGCTAAAGTTAAAGATTTGACAATGGTCTTTTTTGTCATTGCTATTTTAGCAATTATCATAGTGCCTTTGCCTAGTGTTTTTTTAGATTTTTTCCTTACTATCTCTTTGGCTCTTTCGGTTTTGATACTGATGATAGCTTTATATGTCCCAAAACCAACTGATCTTACCACTTTTCCTACTATTATCTTGATTGTTACACTTTTTCGCCTCTCTTTAAATATCGCAACTACAAGGATGATTTTATCAAATGGACATGAAGGTCCTGATGCTGTTAGTGAAATTATTAGTAGTTTTGGAGAGTTTGTTGTTGGTGGAAATTATGTAATTGGTGTTATTGTTTTTATTATATTGGTTCTTATAAATTTTATGGTTATTACTAAAGGATCTACTAGAGTTGCTGAAGTTGCAGCTAGATTTACACTAGATGCAATGCCTGGGAAACAGATGGCAATAGATGCAGATTTAAATGCTGGTTTGATTGATGAAAAAACGGCACGAGAGAGAAGAGAAGAGATTTTGCAAGAGGCAAACTTTTATGGAGCGATGGATGGTTCTAGTAAGTTTGTTAAAGGGGATGCGGTTGCTGGTATTATCATCACTATCATTAATTTAACTGGTGGATTTTTGATAGGTATGTTTCAGTTTGATATGAGTGCTGCGGATAGTGCATCTACTTTTACTATTTTAACTATTGGAGATGGATTGGTTTCTCAACTTCCTGCTCTTATTATGTCGACCGCTACGGGTATTATTATAACTAGAAGTAACAAAGGGAGTGAAGGGTTTGCTGATGGGGCTGTTGATCAGCTTATTGGGGATTATAAGACTCTTTTTATTGTTGGACTTATCTTGATGATGTTTGCAGCTGTTCCTGGTCTTCCTACATTTTCTCTTGGTTTTGTTGGGCTTATCTTTCTTACAATGGGATATTTTGTTAAATTTTCTGGAGAGATTGAAGAGGTAAGTGTTGATGAAGATGAGGAAGAAGACACAAAAAAAAGCACACAAGAGAAAAAATCTCCAACAGAACTGAGAGAAGAGGAGGAGAAAACTTTAGCAGATATTTTAAAACAAGAGGTTTTAGAGTTGGAGCTTGGTTATCAGCTCATTCGTTTAGCAGACCCAGCTATGCAGGGAGATTTACTTGAAAGAATTAAAAGTATGCGAAGAAAAATTGCAACTGATTACGGTTTTTTAATTCCTCAGGTTAGAATTCGTGATAATCTGCATTTATCTCCAAATCACTATCAACTTCTTTTAAAAGGTGTTGAAATAGGGAGTGGGGAAATCTATCCTGATAAATTTATGGCAATGGATAGTGGTTTGGTTAGTGAAGAGATGGCAGGGACTAAAACTAAAGAGCCTGCATTTGGCTTAGATGCAATTTGGGTTGATACAGCTTTGAAAGAGGAAGCTATCACCAAAGGTTATACGGTTGTTGACCCTTCAACTGTAATCTCCACGCATATAAGTGAGTTGGTTAAAAAATATGCTCCAGAGCTTTTAACAAGACAAGATGTAAATGAGTTGATTGAAAATGTAAAAAAGAGCCACTTGGTTGTTGTTGAGGATACTTTAAAGGTCGCGACAGTCGGACTTGTGCAGAGAATTTTAAAAGAGCTTTTGGCTGAGAAGATACCGATAAAAGATATGCTAACAATCTTAGAGACTATCAGTGATGTTGCAGAAGTTACTAAAAATACAGATATAATTGTAGAACAAGTGAGAGCAAAACTCTCTCGTGTTATAACAAAACTTTATAAAGATGAGAGTGGAGTTTTGAAACTTTTAACTTTTGCGGCTCCAACTGAACAGAAACTTCTTGAACATTTGCAAGAGAAAGAGGGGTTAAAAGATTTGCTTTTAAACATAGGTCAGATAAACTCTCTTGTGCAAAAAGTAAGTGATGAAGCGGCTAAGATTTTACAAATGGGTGTGGCTCCTGTTATCTTGATAGTAGATCCAAATCTAAGAAAATCATTAGCAGAAATTTTTGCAAAATTTAATTTAGAAGTAGTAGTTCTCTCTCACGCAGAAGTTGACCCGACAACCACATTTGAAGTGTTAGGTTCTGTTGATGTGGCGGAACTTTAAGGAGTAAAAGTGAAAGTTTTTCATCTCTCACATATTGATTTAGATGGGTATAGTTGTCAACTTATAACAAAAAGGTGTTTTGAGGATATAAGTTATTATAACTCAAACTATGGAAAAGAGATAGACCAGAGAATTGAACAGATGCTTTTGGATATTGAAAAAGTTGGAAGTGAAAAAAATCTTATTTTGATTACTGATTTAAATCTCACCCTAAAACAAGCAAAAACATTGACTTCATTAGTAGATGCATCTCATAAAGATATAGAGATACTTTTATTAGATCATCATAAAACTGGTCAAGATTGTGCAAGTTTGTATGATTGGTATCATCTTGATGTAAAGCGATGTGCTACAAAGATAACATATGATTATTTTTTAGAAAAAGGCTACGATATAGCTGATATGGGAAAATATGTAGATGTTGTAAATGCTGTTGATATTTGGCTTAGTGATAGTGAGTATTTTGAGCTTGGTAAGGTGTTTATGCGGATAGTCTCAGGAGCAAGAGAGGTAAATAGAATGCTTTTTTGTGAAAAAAACAGTGAGTATATCTTCTCTTTGTTGGAGGGTGCTTTTTTATATCTTGACAAAGAAGATGCAAATATAGCTCTTGATAACAATCTTCACTCTCTTAAAAAGAGTTATTTTAGAAAAGATAGAGATGATACTTTGGAAAATCTAATCTCACACTTTGTAGTCTCCATGCTTAGTGAGAAAAAAGAGCATCTTAGTGTTACTTATGGTAAGTATCGAGGAGTTTTAACTTATTCTATTGGGAATACTTCGATTATTGGAAATGAGTTTTTAGTTACAAATCCTGATTTTGACTTTTTTATGGATATAAATGGACGAAAAAATGTAAGTATGAGGGCTAATAATAAAGCTGATGTAAGTGCAATTTGTAAAAAACTTTTTAATGGCGGAGGTCATGCAAATGCCAGTGGTGGCAGGTTTGATGATTTTAAAGACTCATTTATATATGAAGATATTAAAGAGCAGGTACAAGATATTATGATAATAGGAGAAAATAGTGAATAAGATAAAAGATTTAGAAGAAGAAGTGCAGGATTTGACAATTCATTTAGCTGATATGTTGGAAGCAGTTTTATACTTTGGGGGTGTGAAAGAAGGAAAGATTGAAGAGGCTGTAAAAGCATATATAGATGCTCTTGATGAAGTGTTTGAAGATGACGATGGTGAGATGGGATATAAAGAGGTTGTTGTGGTGGTTGAACATTTAAAAAGAGCTAAATCAGAGCTTTTTTCTTAAAAAATATAGTCCAAGTTTTTATGTAAAAATGCATAAAAACTATATAAGTAAAGAGTGATTTTTATAAAATCTTCTTAAGAATACTTCTAGATATAAGGGAAAGGTATTTTTTTAAGAATAATGACTTATATCATCTTAAAGACTAACCCAATAGAGTTTTAGAATTTAATGTATTTAATATCTATGATAAGAGAATTTTAAAGTTTCTTAAATTAAATTATATTTTTTTTATAAATTTCTTAAAAATAGAGAAAATTAGGGGTATGAAGAGTTTAAAAAGCTTAATTAATAAACAAAAATAGAAAGATATTTTTAATAAGAGTCTTTTATATTAAAAATATCTTAAAATAATAAATAAGTATTGTTATTCAGGTATTTAATTATTATTTAATCTTATATTTTAATTTTTAATTTTTAGTAATTTGTCATGACTATCCTATTATAATTACATCAGAATTCTGTTTTAACGGGTTCTGGTTTAATTCAGTTTATTAGACAGAGAGTAGTTTTATTTTATTTAATCTTAAATAGAAGATTTCGCAAGATTTAATGTTTTAAAATGTGAGCTTTAAAGGCATTAAATTTATCGAAAGTAAGTATTGTAGGTTGTTTGCACAAAGATATAGCTATAAAAATAGCAGAGTTTTGTTTGTGGTTTTCATAAAATAATTAAAATAATTTAATAATTTCTTTAATTAATAAAACTATTTAATATTTTAAATATAAGTATTGCTAATATTTGTTTGATAAAACATGGATTAAAAAAGGTAAAACAGCGCATTGACTATTTATTTATAGATGGATATAGATGGTTGTTAGTAGATAGGTTAGCTAATCTTTAAAATTAGCTTAAACACAAGTACGTTTTGTACTTGAATTCATATAATATAAGGAGCGATATATTATGAAAAAAAATAAGAGATCGTTTGTACAATCTTTTGGTTTAGCACTATTTTTTTTAATGGCTAGTGTTACTTTTAGTTCGGCAAATGTACCAGCACCTCCGGTGAATCAAACAATAGGTATTCCAGATACTACTTTTGCAAACTTAAGTAAGTTGAATTGTGCTTATTGTCATGCACCTGAAAAATTAACAGCAGCGGAAATAGCTGAAATGGGTTGGACTTTTGATAGACCAACAATGAAGCCTGGTATCATAGCAGATCGTCATCATGCTAGAGTTATAAACGAGATGATTATGGGTGAAAAAACACAAGCACCATTTGGTACACCAGGTGATCCTTATGTATGTTTATCTTGTCATAAGATTGAATGGAACGAAGCGACTATGACTAATGAGTTGATTCCTAATTTCAAAGATTGCCAAAATTGTCACTTTCAAGTGGATGGTGCTACGGTTCATCATTTAACAGAGATGGCACAAGCGTTAAACTGTAAACATTGTCATGGTGCTAGAATAAATAATCCAAATGAAGGACATTTTGTTCCACTTGGTAGAACACCGACTCTTTTTACTCCAAGAACTAGTAAAGGAGAAGGACCAGGTGGTCAAGGTGCTTGTACATACTGTCATAATTCAGGAGTGGATACGGCATCTGGTATCGCTGTAAACGAAAATTCTGTAAATCACCATAATACTGGTATAGGTCAACCAGGAATTTCAGATATAAGTTGTGATCTTTGTCATGATAGAGCTGGTACTGAGTGGGCAATTCGTCGTTGTGAAAGTTGTCATGGTATAAGCTCAATTCACAATATCCAAGCTGATTCTAATGGAGATGGACAGATAATAGTAGGACAAGAGTTAAGATACTTTGGTCATATTGGTAATGATCCAAATGATTGTAAAGGTTGTCACAACAATTTAGAAGTTGGACAAAATGGTTTAGGTGCTCCTGAGTCTGGTCCAGTTATTCCTCAAATCTCAGATATGAGTGAATTTAAAATAGTTGCTGGTGTTGCTACTTCTATCACAGTTACTGGGTTAGCCTTTACAAATCAAATAAGTGGTAGAGTTTTACAATCTACTATTACAGTTACTAATTTGGATAATATTGTTGTAGCAGAGTTAACACCTAGTTCTATCTCTGAATCTACTATGATAGTAACTATTCCAAGTAGTTTAGAAGCTGGAAGTTACTATATTCGTGCAAAAAAAGGACCAAAAGATAGTAATCCTATGAATTTGGTAATTGTGCCTAAAGTAGTTATTAGTGATGTAAGTACAAATAATAGTGTATTTACTATTGCAGGTAGCGGTTTTGGTAAATATTTAAATGCTGCGGAAGCAAATACACATGTTACTATAGCTGGAACTAAGTGTAGTATCGATTCTTGGACTAGTAGTCAAATTGTTACACAATGTTCATCAAGATGTGGCTCTTTAGTAGTTAATAGTATTTTTGGAAGTGCTACTTACACAATTGATTGTGAAGGTGGTGGAGACAATAACAATGATTATCAAAGAGGGTATGATGCAGCTCAAGATGCGGCATTTGCAGAAGGAAATGGCGATAAGTGTAGCGGTAAAGCTTGGAATATAGATGCTAGCTTAAACTATGACACAAGATATAATCAAGGTTATACAGATGGTTATGTAGTTGCTTATGATACAGGCTGGGAAAGTAGTTGTGGAAATGGCGGGAACGATGGTTCAAGTTATGAAGATGGTTACGAAGCAGCTTATGATGCGGCATTTGCAGAAGGAAATGGCGATAAGTGTAGCGGTAAAGCTTGGAATATAGATGCTAACTTAAACTATGACACAAGATATAATCAAGGTTATACAGATGGTTATGTAGTTGCCTATGATACAGGCTGGGAGAGTAGCTGTGGTGACAACAATAACGGAAGTTATGAAGATGGTGTCACAGCAGCTTATGATGCTGGTTATGCTGAGGGTAAAAGTGACTCTTGTGGAGGCAAAACTTGGAGTATAGGAATTGAACTTGCTTATGATACTCCATATAACGACGGTTATGCATTTGGCTATGTAAAAGCCTATGATGAAGGCTGGGAAAGTTGTAGATAGCGGTTGGGGTAGATTTATTTACCCCTATTTTTTTACTTATATTGGGAGTGCTAAATGCACTCTCATTACTTAAACTTCAAAAATTAAATACTTTCATATAAATGACTATAATTTAACTATAGTTAATAGACTAAATAGAGCTTTCAATTATAAATTAATCTTATATATTAGTTGATAAATTTTACTAAAATATCATCAATTTATTATTATAATTATCTTGGATAATCTTTGGTTTTAATAAATTTATATGAGGAAATACAATATGAGAAAAAACGGCATAAAAATATTTAGAGTTAAAGCAATTCTATTTTTATTAATAATTAGTTTTACTTTTAGTTTTGCTAGAGTACCGCCACCACCTCCTGCAACAGTAAATCAAAATATAGGTATTCCCGATACAACTTTTAAAAACTTAACTAAATTAAATTGTGCATATTGTCATGCACCAGAGAAATTGACACAACAGCAGAGAAATGAGATGGGTTGGACTTTTGATAAACCAGAGACTAAACCTGGTGTTTTGGCAGATCGACACCACAATAAAGTAATAAAAGGTGTAATTATACCAAAAGGAACACAAGCACCTTTTGGAACAATTGGTGAGCCTTATGTATGTCTCTCTTGTCATAAAAGTGAATGGAATGAAGCTAATATGCGTTATGAATTGTCTAATAATTTTAAAGATTGCCAAAATTGTCATATACACAATGAAAATGTTACAGTTCACCATTTAACTGCAAAAGCTCAGGCTCTTGATTGTAAACACTGTCACGGTGCTAGAGTTGATAATCCAAATGATGGACATATTATTCGAACTTCTAGAAGAGGAAGTTTATCTATTCCTCGTCCCAAGAATGGAACAGGACCAAATGGCGAGGGGGCTTGTACATTTTGTCATAAAGCAGGAGTTGATAGTGCATCTGGTATCTCAATAAATACAAATGCTATAAATCACCATAGTACAGGTATAGGTCAAGATGGAATTTCAGATCTCTCTTGCAATCTTTGTCATGATGATCAAGAAGAGGATGAGATGTGGAAATTTAAAAGATGTCAAAATTGTCATGGTATGAAATCACTTCATAGTATTCAATTTGATTCTAATGGAGATGGACAGATAATAGTAGGACAAGAGTTAAAATACTTTGGTCATGTTGGTAATGATCCTATAGATTGTCAAGGTTGTCATGGTGGATATTTAGCACTATTAAATCAAAATGCACTTGGAATGATGTTTCCTAATGTTGTTGCTCCAGAGATTTTAAATTTGAGTACATTTAAAATAATTGCAGGTGAAGAGGCTACTATCAGCATAAGTGGTCGAGGATTTACAAATGTTACCTATAATATAACAATGAAATCTTTTATCACTATAACTGGTAAAGACGACAAAGAGATAAAGTTAACACCTATCTCTATCACTGAATCTTCAATTGTAGTAAAAACTCCAACTAATATAGCCCCAGGAAACTACTATCTGCATGCAAAAAAAGGTACTTATGAGAGTAATCCTATGAGTATTGTGGTTATTCCCAAAGTGTTTATTAGTGAAGTTAGTGAAAATAATAGTATATTAACTATTCAAGGTCAAGGATTTGGAAAGTATCTTGATAGCATTGGTACAAATACTAAAATATCACTAGAGAACTCAAAGTGTAGTGTTGAGTCTTGGAGTGATACCCAAATTGTTGCAAAATGCTCTACTAAATGTGGTTCATTAGTAGTTGATAGTGTTTTTGGAAGTGATACTTATATAGTTGATTGTAATGTTGGCATAGGAGATTATGAGAGAGGTTATCAAGCAGCAGGAGATGTGGCATTTGCAGAGGGAAATGGTGATAAATGTAGCGGTAAAGTTTGGAATTTAGATGCTGATTTAAATTATGATACAAAATATAATCAAGGCTATACGGATGGATATGTAGTTGCTTATGATGTAGGCTGGGAGAGTAGTTGTGGAGATGATAATTCAAGTTATGGAGATGGTTATAAAGCATCTTATGATATAGCATTTGCAGAAGGAAATGGAGATAAGTGTAGTGCTAAAGTTTGGAATATAGATGCTAATTTAAATTATGATACAAAATATAATCAAGGCTATACAGATGGATATGTAGTTGCTTATGATGTGGGCTGGGAGAGTAGCTGCCAAGGAGACAATAACGGAAGTTATGAAGATGGTGTTAAAGCAGCTTATGATGCTGGTTATACTGAGGGTAAAAGTGACTCTTGTGGGGGCAAAATTTGGAATATAGAAGCCAGGCTTACTTACGATACACTATACAACGATGGTTATGCATTTGGCTATGTAAAAGCTTATGATGAAGGTTGGGAGAGTTGTAGATAGTGCTTGAGAGGGGGGGAGGTTTTATAGCTCTCCCCTTAATCTTTAAAATAAAATATATTTTATATAAATAGTTATAAAATAAACATAAACAATAAAACAGAAAAAGTTTTCACTTATAAATTAATCTTATATATTAATTTTTGAATTTTACAAGAGTATCATCTGTTTCTTATTATAATATGTTATAACTATAGCATAAGGAAAAATCTATTATGACAAAAGATTATAAAACTCTTGTACCATCTTTTGTTATATGGTTTTTTTTAGCTATTTCTACAGTTAGTTTTGCTGCTCCTCCTCCAACAGTAAAACAAAATATCGGTATTGCTGATACAACATTTGAAAATTTAACTAAACTAAATTGTGCATATTGCCATGCACCTGAAAAGTTAACAATTAAACAGAGAGAAGAAATGGGTTGGACTTTTGATATTCCAGAGTTAAAACCAGGTATTTTAGCAGATCGTCACCATGCAAAACTAAGAGATGGTGTGATTATGGATGAAAATACTCAGGCACCTTTTGGAACTGCTGGAGAGGTTTATACCTGTTTCTCTTGTCATAAAGTTGAGTGGAGTGATCTTAGTTTAAGATATGAGTTATCTGATAATTTTAAAGATTGTCACAATTGTCATAAAGAGCAAAATGGTGCTACTGTTCACCACTTAACACCACAAGCACAAACCCTTAATTGTAAACATTGTCACGGAGATAGGATTGATAACCCAAACAGTGGACACTATATTCCATATGATAAAACCCCAACTAATTTTACCCCTAGAACTAGCAGAGGAAAAGGACCAAATGGTGAGGGTGCTTGTACTTTTTGTCATAAAGCAGGGGTAGATAATGCATCTGGAGTTGTTGTAAATTCTAATGCTATAAATCACCATAGTACAGGTATTGGTCAAGGAGGAGTTTCTAAGCTTCACTGTACTTTATGTCACGATAGTAGTGCAGGTACTGATTGGGCTATTCGTAAATGTCAAAATTGTCATAGTATAGATTCTCTTCATAGTATTCAAGCTGATTCCAATGGAGATGGTGTTATAAAAATAGGAGAAGAGTTGCCATATTTTGGTCATATTGGCAATGAACAGGCAGATTGTAAAGGGTGTCATACTGGATATTTTGAGATGGAAAATGCTTTAGATATGATTACAAAAGCTTCTATAACTCCAGAAATCTTAAATTTAAGTACATTTAAAATTGTTTTGGGAGTTGATACTGCTGTAAGAGTTAATGGATCGGCATTAACTGATGTATTATCCAATAAGAGAGTTAAATCTGTTGTAACTATGGCGGATAAAGATGGTAAAGAGATTGAGCTAACACCTGATTTTGCTTCTGAATCTTCACTTACTATTACAGTTCCAAATACTCTGAGTCTTGGAAATTACTATCTTCGTGTAAAAAAAGGTTTTAAAAGTAGTAATCCTATAAATGTAGTTGTTATACCTAGTGTGAGTATTGATAAGGTAGATGTCTCAAATGAGCTATTAGTTGTTCAAGGTCAAGGTTTTGGTAAACATATGTATGGATTAGATTCAAAGACTAAAATATCATTAGATGAGTCGATATGTAGTGTTGACTCTTGGAGTGACAATAAAATTGTAGCCGAATGTAGCTTGGAATGTGGAGCATTGGTTATAGATAGTGTTTTTGGAAAAAGCACCTATATGGTTGATTGTATTGATAGTAGTGATAACTATCAAAAAGGGTATGACTCATCTTATAAATTAGCATTTAACCAAGGAAATAGTGATAGATGTGAAGGCAGAACTTGGAGTATAGATGCTAACTTAAAATATGATACAAGATTTAACCAAGGTTATGCGGATGGATATGTATATGCATATGATGAAGGTTGGGAGAGTGATTGTTCAGGGATTGATAATGGTGATTTTGAAGTAGGATATGAAGCGGCACAAGATGCAGGATTTACTAAAGGTAGTTATGATAAATGTAGTGGTAAAAATTGGAATATAGAAGTTTTGTTGAGATATGATACTAAATATGAACAAGGATATAGTGAAGGATATATAGAGGCTTATGATGAAGGTTGGGAGAGCTGTAATTAGCAGTTTTAAAAAATTTAGGAGAATATTGTGTTAAAAAATATATGTAAAATGGCTTTTGCTATTTTGATGATAGTATCTTTTTCTCATACAGCTCTTTTAGCTAAAGAGTCTATAATAGTTGGGTTTTATAAGGATTTGAGTAGTAGTGAAAGGGTATTGATTGAAAATAGTGGAGGAGTGATTAAACATACTTATAAGTTGATTCCAGCTATCTCTATGGAGATAGCAAAGGAGCGTATTGAAAAATTAAAAGGCTACTCTTTTGTAAAATATATAGAAGAAGATAAAAGTGTTGTCTCAATAAAAAAGTTATCTAAAAAATCTCAAAGAGCTTATCAAAACTCTTTTTTTCAAAATGATATTTCAGGTGATGAGTATCAAAATAGCTTGGGAGTTTCCAAGATAAATAGTAAAGTAGCTCATGATAAAAATATCACAGGTAAAGGTGTAAAAATTGCTATTTTGGACTCTGGAATAAACTACAATCATCAAGATTTAAAAGATAACTATAGTGGTGGACATAATTTTATAATGGATGCAAACTCTTCTGACCCATATGATGATGGTTGGAATACTCACGGAACTCATATGGCAGGAATAATTGCTGCAAAAAATAATGGAGTAGGTGTAGTTGGTGTTGCACCTTCAGCCTCTATATATGCTGTAAAAGTGTTAGATTATAATGGTTTTGGAATGGTTAGTGATGTAATTGCTGGTATTGAGTGGGCTGTGTCTAACGATATGGATATAGCAAATATTAGCATTTCAGGTATTGATTCAGATGTGTTAGAGGCTACTTGTGATGCGGCACAAGATGAGGGATTATTGATAATTGCATCTGCTGGAAACAGTTATGGTGAAAGTGCCTTGTTTCCAGCATCTTATGACTCAGTTGTTGCTGTTGGTAGTGTTGATGCTGAAAATAAATTAGGTTTTTTCTCACCTATCGATACAGCAGTAGAGATAGTTGCTCCTGGTTTAGATATTTTGTCAACTTCAAAAGATAATGGATACGATATTATGAGTGGCACTTCTCAATCAACTGCTTTTGTTAGTGGTGTGGCTGCTTTGATAATTTCATCTGGTGTGCGTGATATTAACGAAGATGGTGAGATAAATAACTTGGATGTAAGAGAAAAACTACAAATCTCTGCATTAGATTTGGGTGAGATTGGTCGTGATGATAAATTTGGATATGGATTGGTAGATGCAAATAGTTCACTTTTTGTCTCTTCTTTACCTATACTTACTGAGGATACATACGAGCAAGGTTATAAAGATGCACAAGATGCAGGTTTTGCAGAAGGCAGAGATGACTCATGCGGATATAAGATATGGAATATAGATGCAAATTTAACATATGATACTAAATATAATGATGGTTATGCAGTTGGTTACATAGAAGCCTATGATAAAGGCTGGGAGAGTTGTAAAAATGTAGATAACAACTCTAGTGACAACAATAATTCTAGTTATGATGATGGCTTTAAATCTGCTCAAGATGCGGGTTTTACAGATGGTAAAAATGATTCTTGTGGCAATGATGTCTGGAGTATAGGAGTTTTTCTAAGTTTTGATACAGACTATGATATAGGTTATGCAGATGGATATATAAAAGCTTATGATGATGGCTGGGAGAGTTGTAGAAGTGACGAGGATAAACTTAGTTATGATGAGGGTTTTAAAGCTTCCATAGAGATAGGGGCTAAAAAAGGAAAAAGTGACTCTTGTGCCAATAGGGCTTGGAGCATTGATGTGGAGCTAGATTATAACACTAGATATAACGAAGGTTATGCAGATGGTTATATAAAATCTTATGATGAAGCTTGGGAGAGTGATAAGAGTGATTGTTCTGAACAATCGGAATAATATTTTATTAAAATTAGGAGATAAAAATATATGAGTATAATTAAAAATAAGAGTAATGGTTTGTTGATTTTGGGTTTTAGTGTTTTAATTTCAGGTGTTTTAAATGCATCTGTCAAAGTAGACAACAATACAACAGTTACAGAGCAAAAAACTGTTTTTACAGAAATTGTAGCTACCGTTAATGGAGAAAATATTTATAAAAGCCAATTAGATAAATTGATAAAAAAAGAGTTAAGAAACGATAGTATATTAAAATCTTCAGGTACAAATAGTGCTCAAGAGAGTGTATTAAGACATACAATTCTCAATAAGTTAATTGAAAAAGAGATTTTAAAACAAGCTAGCTTAAAAGAGCCTATTTTAGATATTGATAAGAAGATAAAAGAGGATATTGCTACAATCAAAGAGAAATATGGAAGTATTGAAAAATATAAATCTTATCTGCAAGATATGTCAGATGAAGAGTTTAACACTCTTTTGAAAAATAAAGTACAAATGAAAGAGTATCTTAAAAAACAAGGAGTTGTTAATCCAGATATTCCAGAAGAAGAGATAAAAAAGTTTTATGGTGATGGAACAGGAAGTTTTAAAGTAGAAGAGCTTATAAAGGCTAAACAGATTTTACTTCTTTTTAAAGCAGATATAAATGAAGATGAAAAAAATAAGATTAAAGAGAAAGCAGAAAAGTTAAGAGAGCAAATTGCAAATGGAGCAGATTTTTCAAAATTAGCAAAAGAGCATTCACAAAGTGGAGAAGCTAATGCAACTGTAGCAGGAGATCTAGGAATTGTTAAAAAAGGTTATATGCCAAAAGAGTTTGATGAAGTTGCATTTGCTATGAAAAAAGGAGAGTTAAGTAAAGTTTTTGCTTCTAAATTTGGATATCATATCGTCAAAGTTACTGATAGGCGAGAGGCTGGAGTTACTCCTTATGAAGATGTAAAAGATTTTATTCGTAAATTTTTACAAGAGAAAGAGACAGTAAAGATGTTAGATGCTCTTAAAAAGAGACTTAAGTCTGAAGCAAAAGTTGAAATAATGTTAGATAAAAAGTAGTATTTAGCTTGATAAACTAACATAACTTGACAATACTAGACTCAATGTTGTATAATAGTGAAAACTATTTAATTAAGGAGACAACATGAGTAAAGAGTTATTTGATAAACTAACAAATGCTTTAAATGAAGCAGTCCAAAGTGCAATTTCTTTAGCACTTCATAGTAAAAACCAAGAGGTGCAGCCACTGCATCTTCTCTGGGGACAAATTACAAATACAAGCTCACTTTTAAATCAAGCACTAAATAAGATGAGTATTGACAAATCAGCACTTTCGCTTGAACTAAAAAGTGAAGTGGAAAAATTTCCAAAAGTCTCATCTGTTACAAAAGAAAATATTAAACTTTCACGCCAATTGGTAGAGTCTTTGCAAAAATCAGAAGCATTAATGGTTCAAAATGGAGATAAATTTATCTCTGTTGATACTTGGATTTTAGCAAACCTTGACAATGTACAGATAAAACCATCACTCTCAAAGTTTGTAGATTTATTGGAGCTTAAAAAGACACTTGAAGCCATTAGAGGTGGGAGAAAAATCGATTCAGCTAGTGGTGATGAGAAATTAGAAGCACTTGAAAAATATGGAATTGATTTAACTAAAAAAGCAATTGAAAATGAGCTAGATCCAGTGATTGGAAGAGATGAAGAGATACAGAGAATGATGCAGATACTAATTCGTAAAACTAAAAACAATCCTATACTTCTAGGAGAACCTGGTGTTGGTAAAACTGCTCTTGCCGAGGGCTTGGCACAAAAGATTGCAGATAAAGATGTACCGCTTTCACTTCAAAATAAAAAAGTCATCTCTTTAGATATGAGTACTTTAATAGCAGGTGCAAAGTATCGTGGTGAGTTTGAAGATCGTTTAAAAGCTGTTATTGAAGAGGTTAAAAAAGATGGAAATATTATACTTTTTATAGATGAGATTCATACAATTGTAGGAGCAGGGGCAAGTGAGGGGAGTATGGATGCTGCAAATATCTTAAAACCAGCTTTAGCTCGTGGAGAGCTTCATACCATTGGAGCTACCACACTTAAAGAGTATAGAAAGTATTTTGAAAAAGATGCAGCACTTGGTAGAAGATTTCAGCCTATAAAAGTTGAAGAGCCTAGTCAAAATGAAGCTTTACAAATTATGAGAGGAATTAAAGAGCGTCTTGAGGCTCACCATAATGTACAAATTTTAGATAGTGCACTGATAGCTGCTGTTAAGTTAAGTAGTAGATATATAACAAATAGATATTTACCCGATAAGTCGATTGATCTTATTGATGAAGCTGCAGCTGAGCTTAAGATGCAAATTGAGTCTGAGCCTTTTGAGCTTAGCCGTACAAAAAGAGAAGTTGAGACTTTGAAAGTTGAAAAAGAAGCACTTTTGATGGAAAAAAATGCCAAAAATAGTGATAGATTAGAGATGATAGAAAAGGAGATTGCAGACCTTGAAGAGAAGAGGTTATCTCTTCAAACTCAATTTGAAAATGAGAAGAGTGTTTTTAAAGAGATAGCAGAGCAAAAAAGTAAGATTGATGAGTTAAAAAGAGAGAGCGATATTGCAAAAAGAGATGGTGACTTTAATAAAGCGGCTGAAATTGAGTATAGTGAAATTCCAAAAATAGAGGATAAATCTAAAGAGTTAAACTTAAAATGGGAACAGATGCAAATAGGTGGAGTACTTTTAAAAAATAGTGTTGATGATGAGATGATTGCCACTATTGTTAGCAAATGGACTTCTATTCCTGTAAATAAGATGCTTCAAAGTGACAAGCAGAGAATACTTGGTGTTGAAGATGAGCTTAAAAAAAGAGTCATAGGTCAAGATAGTGCATTAAAAGCAATTTCAAGGGCTATTAAAAGAAATAAAGCTGGACTTTCAGATGAAAATAGGCCAATTGGGAGCTTTATGTTCTTAGGTCCAACTGGTGTAGGTAAAACTGAAAGTGCAAAAGCATTAGCTACATTTTTGTTTGATAGTGATAAGTTGCTTATTAGATTTGATATGAGTGAATATATGGAAAAACATGCTGTGAGTCGTCTTGTTGGTGCTCCTCCTGGATATGTTGGTTATGATGAGGGTGGACAACTAACAGAAGCGGTTAGAACAAAACCATATAGTGTAATTTTATTTGATGAGATTGAAAAAGCTCATCCAGATGTTTTTAATATACTGCTTCAAGTTCTTGATGATGGAAGATTAACAGATAATAAAGGTGTGACGGTTGATTTTAAAAATACGATTATTATTCTCACTTCAAATATAGCGAGTGATAAAATCATGGGAGAGAGTGATACACAAAAGCGAGAAAAAGCAGTTCGTGATGAGCTTAAGTTACATTTTAAACCAGAGTTTTTAAATAGGCTTGATGATATAGTGATTTTTAATCCTCTTGGATTAAAAGAGATAACTTCGATTGTGGATATAATTATAAAATCACTTCAAGATAAATTAAGTCAAAGAGATATATCTTTGGAGATTAGCTTGGAGGCAAAAGAGCTTATTGGTGAAGCTGGGTTTGATCCAGTTTATGGGGCTAGACCTTTGAAAAGGGCGGTTTATGAGATGATTGAAGATAAGCTTGCTGAGATGATTTTAGAAGATAAGATTGTAGAGGGAAGTAAGGTTAATGTCAAAAGAGATGCGGATAGACTTGTTTTTGATGTAGTTTAGATAATCGTTTTTATATGGTTAAAGCTCTGTTTGGCGATTAGATTTATATCTTTATTATCTATTTGTATCACTGTGTCATCTACCCCTAATGGACCATAAAGCGAGGGGTTGGTGGCATTAAATAGAGCTATTACAGGTGTTAGTGAAGCACTTGCTAGATGCATAGGTCCAGTATCTGCGGAGATAAAAATATCTAATGCTGAGAAAATTTTTGCTAAATCTCTTAAGTTTGAAGATGAGATAAATGGCAAATTAGGGAGTAGGGCTTTTTTCTCATCAGGTGGTAAAATGTCTATAAAAATGGTATTACTATCAATCTCTTTTAGCTCTTTTAAAAACTCTATCCACCAACTATCTTTAATCTTTTTTTCACCTCTTGCATCTCTAAAGATACCAACAATTTTTGATGAAGTCTTAAGATTTAGAGCCTCTTTAAGCATTTTTATGCCTTCATCTCTCTCTTTTTTAGATAATGCTATATCTAAATACTTAGTATACTCTTTTTCCTCTCCTTCAAAAACACTCATCAAAGCTAAAGGCTTTAGTGCTTCGTGTGATATGTTTTTTGGGTATATTGCAAATCTATTTAGAGGTAACCAAGTGTTTGTATTATAAAAACCAAGTTTTAAGTTAGCTTTGATTAAAAAAGTTGCAATATTTGAGCTTACAGATACTGAAACTGGGGATATTAATAGGTCATAGTTGTTTTTATTTATCTCTTTTATCTTTTTGAAAAGTTTTATAGGGTTTTTTGTAAGCTCTCTTGGTAGGGCATATACATTTTCAATATTTGGCATCTCTTTGATAATTGGTATTGTAAAAGGAGCACCAACCAATACATCTACTTTTGCATCTGGTATTTTTTTTTCAAGTGCTCTTATCAAGGGGGTGAGAAATATAATATTTCCAATTCTATAATTAACACGAACTATGAGAACTCTTTTTATGTAAAAGGGATTAATTGTTATGTTAGTGTTTTTTTGATTTGATAGTTTTGAAAGAGCTAGGTTTAAAAAAGCTCTTAATCTTTTTCTTATACTCATTTTTTAATACCATGTAGATGTTTAAACTCTTCGCAGTTTTTCAAAAGAGAGCTGTTTGTCCCCTCACAAACGATACGACCATCTTTTAAAACTATAATCTTATCTGCTTTTTCTATGGTGTTTAATCTATGAGCTATTATAAATGTTATCTTATCTTTTGAGATATTTTCAAGTGCATCTGTGATTTTTTTCTCACTTTTTGTATCAAGTGCAGATGTTGCTTCATCAAAAATTAAGATTTGAGGGTCTCTATATATTGCTCTTGCTATTGCAATTCTCTGTCTTTGTCCTCCTGAGAGATTTGTCCCAAACTCATTTATATTTGTATCAACACCTTTTTCTAAATCTTCTATAAATTCCCAAGCATTTGCTTGTTTTAAAGAGTCTATAACTTTTTGTTTATTTATCTCTAATCCATAAGCAACATTTTTAGAAATACTATCATTCATAATATAGACTCTTTGAGTTACAATTGAGATATTTTTTCTTAAACTTTTTAACTTTAACTCTCTTATATTGATACCATCAAATAAAATTTCCCCACTAGAGGTATCATAAAAACGAAGAAGTAGATTTACGATGGAGCTTTTTCCACCACCACTATTTCCTACAAGTGCAATTTTTTCTCCTTTTTTAGCTTGTAAAGATATATTATTTAGTGCATATTTGTCATCATATTTTAGTGATACATTTTTAAAACTTATATTTTTAATCTTCTGTTTTATCTCTTTTGTTCCATCTTTTATGTTTGAGTTTCTATCTAATATAAAGAAGATTCTCTCACTAGCAGCTACTGCATCTTGGAGTTGATTGTAGAGTTTGGCAACTGATTTTATCGGAGTATAGAGCATAAAAAGAGCTGTTAAAAATGAGAAAAAGCTACCTACACTCATATCTCCATTTATAACCTCTCTTCCACCATAAAAGACAATAAGAGCAGCTGCAAACCCACCAAGTATCTCCATCATCGGACTTACAAGCTCATTGGTTCGTACAGCTTTTCTGCTTATCTTATTTATCTTTTGATTCTCTTGTTTGAAAATCTCTAACTCATAGCTTTCAACTGCATTTGCCTTTATCATCTCTATATTGTTAAATATCTCACTAAGTTTTGATGTTAAATCTGATATCTTCTCTTGTAAAGAGAATGATAAAGCTTTCATCTTTTTAGCCAAAATTGAGAGAGGCTTAAAGCTAAGAGGTAAAAATACAATTGATATAAAAGCCATCATAGGATTTAGATAAAAGATATACCCCAAAAGCATAACAATAATCAAAGACTCTCGAAGCAGATGCGGTATGATATTTGAAACAATTAGTTTTACTCTCTCTATATCATTGACACTTCTACTTATGAGTTCTCCACTTCTAAATTTATGAAAAAAATCCATCTCAAATGATAATATTTTACTAAGTACTTCATCTCTTAATCTTCTAACAATATCCAAGCCTATATAAGATGCATAATAAATCTGAAGATATTTACCTATACTTTTTAGTGCATAAACAAAGACTAAAGCGATAGGTAGTAGATATAAAAGTTGTTCATTTTTCTCTATAAAAATTTTATCTAAAACAGGTTTTATCATATAAGCTGTTAGTGTTGTACCAACTGCTGCCATAATCATACCAGTTATTGATATCGCAAATTGAAGTTTATAATCTTTAAAGTATGGTAAAAATCTTTTAAAAAAAAGTTTTAATTCTTTGTTCAATATCTTCTCAACTTATATTTTTTTAGCCATTATAGCATTTCTTAAATTTTTCTCCTCTTTTAACACTTCATCTACCAAGATAAGCTCCATACATTCGTTAGTTTTTAAAGGACACTCTCTTTTCATACAAGGTGAACATTTAAGCTCGTGTCGAATAATTTTACTATGTCTATTTTCCCATTGGGATGTTTCAATATGTTTTGTAGGACCAAATAGACAAATAGTAGGAATTTTATAAGCTGAAGCGATATGCATAGGTCCACTATCTGCTGTTATAAACATAGATAATCCTCCTATATTTTCACAAAGCTCTTGTATGGTTGTTTTACCTGCTAAGTTTGAGATATTTTTTATACCTTCATCTATTAAAATTTTCTCTATATCATCTGCTATATCTTTTTCACTTTCACTTCCAAAAATGATAATATCATATAAAGAGCTTAAGCTTTTTGCAACTTTGGCAAATCTTTTTGGAAACCATTGTTTTGCACTTCCATAAGTTGCTCCTGGGTTTATACCAAGAGTTGGTTTTTTAAATTTTTTTGGTTTATGATATAGTTTTAACTCATGTGCATCCAAGTTTACATCTAGAGATTTATTAATAAAATCATTGTATCTTTTAACTTGATGTATCTGTTTTTTTGAGTATCTTTTATATCTAAATTTTCTTTTTGAAGATGAAAAAAAGAGAAACAATTTTGAAAAAAAGACTCTTCTAAATGAGAGAGTTAAATCAAACTCTCCTAAAGATTTTACAATTTTAAATAGTCTGATAAATCTAAATTTGGCACTTTTGCTATTGTCTAAAACGATTTTTTCTACATTTGGATGGTTTTTTAGAGTGCTTATTGAGACAAAAGAGCCAAAAAGGGTTAGCTTTGCATCTGGATAAGTTTTTACTATATTTTCAACCGCAGGAGTTGCCATCACACTATCACCTAACCAAGTTGGGAGCTCTATGAGGATTCTCATTTTATTAACTCTAATAATCTATTTTCTATCTTAAGGTAAAAGTCTCTATCGTAGTTTTTTGGTAGTTCAAAATTATTTTGCATCTTATCATCACTTATTGTTGCCCATCTTTTAGAACTTGAAAATAAATCTTCTCCAAAAAATGATAAAGTTTTTTTATTGATTAAACCTGCTAGATGCATAGGCCCTGTTGAAGTGCTAACAAATAGTTTACAAGTTGCAATAAATTGAGTAAAATCCCATAAGGAGTTAAAATCATCTCTAATAGATGCATTAAAATCAAGCTTTTTTTCAATATACTCTTTTGAATCTCTATCATCAGGACCAAAAGTAAAGATAACATCTATTATTTTACTAGCACTTTTGGCTAAATTAAGATAATCATCAAGTGTTAAATTTCCATCACTACTACCACCAAAACCTGGATGAAAAATGATAAAGTTTTTAGGTTTACTCTGGATTTGAAGTAGTGGAGTGGTAAACTCTAATTTTAAATTCTTGTCAAATGCTTTTAATAAATCAAGATTATATTCCCACTCTTTTTTTTTAACTTCACTTCTTCTTTGTTTTATTTTTTTATTAAAAAAGATTTGAGCTATCTTTGTAGAGGGAGCAATTCTAATTGGAATACGAGCTAAAAATAGAGTTAACCCAAGATTAAAATCTATATATCCACTAATACTTATATCAAATTTATATCTGCTTAATCTTTTTAAAAGTACTAAATTATCAGAAGTATACTCAATAACATCATCTATAAAATCAAGTTTTTTTGCTAGTTGAACATTGATGCTAGAGACAAGCATAATGATGTTGTGATTTGTTTGCTTCTTTAATACTTTGCACATTGGAAGTGCAGTGATGAAATCTCCTATTTTATCGTGTCTTGTTATGAGAATATTCATTTTAGCTCTTTGTTTAATTCGTATAATTTCATATATTTATAAAAGTTTGTTACTGCATGAGAGACTGATATTAGTAGTCCAACATAGCCATCTAAAAATCCTTTTTTTAGTATATATGTTTTAAAAAATGAAAATGTTGCATTTAAAACTGCCTTGGTTGGAGTTGAAGATTTCTTCCTAATATTTTGTTTTGCAAAAATTTCAGAGTAATAGTCTGCTTTTTGGATAAATTGGCTAATTGAGTTATAAGGGTAGTGTTTTAACTCTCCATCAATTGTGATTATGTTTAAATCTTTTATCATAATCTTCTCATGTACCATATTATTATTAAATGCTGTTACTGTTTTGTTGTAGATTCTTATAATTTTCTCTTCACTCCAGCCACAATGCTCTATCTTTTTACTTTTATAGTAGTTGGATCTTTTTATCTCATAAACAGCTAAATTATCTAATTTTAATTTTTCAATATTTTTAAACATCTCTTTACTTATCACTTCATCGGAATCTAAAGAGAATATCCACTCATTTTTTGCAAATGAAGCGGCTTTGTTTTTTGTAGGACCAAAACCTAAAAACTCTCCTTCAATAATCTTAACATTTTTATATTTTTGTGCTATTTTTTTTGTATTGTCGCTTGAATCATTTAAGTATAAGATTACTTCATCAAACTCTTTTAGGCTATTGAGTGAGCTTTGAAGACTTTGATCTGCATTTTTAGCAATCATAACTATAGATATTTTATCAATCAACAACTTTTTCTCCTTTTAGTTTTTTCTTTAGATTTTTAAAATTTTTATGTTTTTGTGAGTAGTAAAGAGCTGTTTTTATACAATTTTTTGGATCTTTACCTAAAAGTTTTGAATACTCTTCTACAATTGTACTTAAATCCTCGTCTTTTGCCCAGAGTTTAGAGAAATTTCTTAGCCTCTCATTTAGAGTTAGTTTTTTAAATTTCATTCTATTTATATCAACAATTTTAAATTCAAAATTTTTACCTAATCTTTTTATTAAAATATTTCCAGGAGAGTAATCAAGATGCAGTATAGAGTTTTGATGCAACTTAAATGTAAATTTTGCAAAGTCTTTAAATATCTCCTTTTTATCTTCAAAATTTTTATCAAGCAGTGGTTCTCTTATGGTAAAATCAAAATTAAATTTTTCACTTATAAAGTAACTTTCATCAAGTAGCTCAAATTTTTTAAACTCAATATATCCTATAGGTTTAGGGGTGAAATCTATAATTTTTATACTATTTTCATAAGACTTTTGAGCTTTAGAGTTTTTAAAGTAGCTATAAGCTATCTTATTTAATAGATGCGGAATTTTAAAAGATTTTACAACATATTTTCTATTTTGGTAGGAGATAATTTTTATTTCGTTTCTAGCTCTATGTATAAAAGAGCTATTTTTTGAAAAGTATTCTCTTATATTCAAAATGAAATTTTTATAAGATTTATCTTGTTTATATATGAGATATTTATGCATGTTATAGTGTCGAATATCTTTTTAGTGGACTTTGTATAATAGATGTTGTCTGTAAAAAATCTTGACACAATTTAACTGTTTTAACTCTAAAAGTAATTTCATCTAAGTTTATTACAAATGATTCAATTTTGCTTTTATCAAACATGACATTTAGTGTAAATAGGGCTGTTGAGAAAAAAGATATGATATGTTTTGGATAAACTTGGTTTTTTAGAAAAAATATTTCTATTGGCATGGTAGTGTCTTTTATGATAAAATTATCGTTTACTAAATCTTTTAATTCTTTATGTAAAATTTCGGTTCTATGTGGCATGTAGATGATTTTTTTATTTTTATATCTGTTTATTATCTGTCTTATGTAATATATATACTTTTCTTTAGTAACTATATTTCCTTGTGTTAAGTTTTGTCCAAGCAGATATATAGTGTCATCATGATGTTTGTGGGATAAAAATCTTTTTTTTACATTATTAAATGTATGTTTGACAATAATTTCATTATTGAGTTGTTTTAGGTTAAATATCGTGAAAAAATTTATATCTTTTTTTATCTTTGCTTTTAAGCCAAAAAGTAAAAATCTTAACTCTTTTAGTCTTAATTTTCTTTTATGAAAGTAGGTACTTATCGTTTTATGTGTGATAATAGTTGCTGTTCCATCGTCCATCAAGTATGATTGTTTATACTCTAAATTAGCCAATAATGATTTAAAAATTGTACCAAAATCACCGATAAAAATTGTTTCATACTTATTTTGTTGTAATGATTTTATAAGTTTAACATATTTGAAAAATTTTGATTTTTTATTATCTTCTATTTCGATGATTTTACTCCAAATATTGTCCAAATTAAATATATCAACCATGTTTTTAATTTGTTCTATATTTTTACTTCCAGCATTATGGATAATAACTAATATATTTTGTGTTGTATTAAAGTGTCTACTTGCTTCATATGCATTCATAATTTGTAAAGGTGAGCGAACAATAAATAAGTTATGCATTATGTTTTCCAATTTTATTAGATTTATCTTCTTGTATTTTTTGTCTGATAATTATTCCACTCATTAGTGCAAAAAGTGCTAATGAGAACTGTTTTCGAAAAGGAACATCTACGAAAAAGACTAAAAGAAAGGTCATGATTAAAATAATTTTTATATTGTTTATTATGTTATTTTTAATTGAAATACTCATCAAAAAATAGAAGATCGCCAAAAAAGATATCAATCCTAAAAGACCAATTTGTGCTACAATTTCAATGTACTGTCCGTGAAAATAGACTATCATATTTTTAAGATGACAAGTTGAAAACCTCTCATCACTATCCATAGTATCTCTTAAATATTCTAAATGATCACCCAGTCCAATACCAATTATGGGATGCTCTTTTACAATCTCATAAGTTATTACCCAAGTAAAAGCTCTACCTCCTAAAGAGTTACAATAATTCTCTTCTACGAGAGTTTGTACAATATCGCTTTTTATAAAATTTATTCTCTGTTTAAAAGTATCATTAAATGTATAAAATGTTCCTATTAGAATTGTTGATAAAATTAAAGCGATACTTATAGCTCTTATCTTATGTTTAAAATTATTAATTAATAGTAAAAAAATTCCTACAACAAGTATTACCTGACCTGTTCGTCCAATCCCTAAAAATAGTATACCTGTAAATAAAATTGCTAAAAATATATGTAGAAAAATCACTCTTTTATCTTTTGAGTTAAGGGCAAAGTTTAAAGCCAAAAGAGAAGAGAATGCTAAAAAGATGCTATAAAAGACATGATACATAAATGGTGATAAACTACCAGCTGTTACCTCTTTAACTTGCCACCAATCAAAATATATTCCCCAAGAGATTATCACACTTACACTCATGCCGGCTAAAAAAGCATATAAAATTTTGGGTATATATTCATGTTTTAAAGATGTAAATATGGGGAAAAGTATAAGTAAATACCAATATTTTCTTATATAATTTATACCTTCTTTCAAGTTTTGCTCTTGAGCCCAAAGCAGTGAAAGGGTGCTAAAAATTAAAAATATAATCAAAGATAAGGTAAATTTGCACTTAAATATCTGTCTAAATTTATCTCTAAATTTTCCTTCAATAATCCAAAGTATAAATAAAAGTGCAGTAAAAGCAACTATACCAGCACGACTTAAAGGCAAGATAAAAGCATAAGCAACCACTAAATAATTAATTGTGCTATTTATATGAATTTTATTTATCAATTTTTAACCTATTTTCTATCTCTTTAACAATCTCTTGTGGTTTTATATTTTTTATAAAATCTGTATCTTTTATGCACATCTCTCCTCTAAATAGATATGAACCAAAATTAACTTTTGGCTTAACAACTTCAAAAGGACTTGCACTTTTGCCTATAATTGTTATAAAATTGGTATTTGTAGCTGCGGCAACGTGCATAGAAGATGAGTCAATTGTTACTAAAAGATCAAGTGTATTTATGATGTCTATAAATTCACCAACGGATGTTTTTCCAGTGAGATTTTTGACTTCTATTTTACTCTCTTTTAGCTGTTTTTCATATATTGAGTTATTATACTTATCGTCACAATCACCTAAAAGTATGATTTTATAAGCACTATTTTTCAAAAGAGAAAAAAGTTCAAGACTCTGTTTTTGAGGATAACCTCTAGTGTCTTTGTGAGTTCCTAGAACAAATCCAATAAGTGGCTTACTTTTTTTTGTAACAAAACTTTGTTTTTGAGCATAAAGTTTCAATGGAGGTAAAAGAGTGTATTTTTCTTTTAAGTACTTGTTTATCAAGTTTGCATAGTGATTAATATAGTGCTTTGATCTATCAATTTTTAACCAAAAATCTAGAAGTATTTTTCTTTGCTCTTTATCGTATCCTATGATAGTATCTATATTTGATAGTTTAAAAATTAATGCATCCATAAATGTATTGTGAAATACCACACCTAAATCATATCTCTCTTCTCTAATACTTTTGATAAGGTTTAGTGCTTTTTTAAGCCTATTGCTACCTTTTGTGTTATCAATAATAATTTTATCTATATCATACCCTCTAAAAATATCTTTGCAATTATTTTTACAAACTACTGTTATTTTAGCTTTTGGATACTCTTGTTTTATAATCTGTAATGCTGGTAACATCATGATGGTATCACCTATAAATCCAGGTGTTTTTATAATTATATTCATAAGTTATTTTTTACTACATACATAAAATTTCCAGATTTAAACTTTTTGCCATATATATCGATAATCTTATCGCACTCTTGCTTTTTTAATGCTATATTTTTTGACCAATACACTTCAATAGTTTCATTTTTTTTAAATTTCATATATTTTATCTCATTTTTAAAATCAAACTCTACTAATTTTGCATCTTTTAACAATCTTACCATAGTTTGATAAGCTTCAAATGCAGGATATTTTTTAACTCCTTGACGATTATCTATCAGACCATACCCAGGGGCCACAAGTTGATGCCAATAGACTCTTTTTATCATACCAGTAGAGAGTGCCAAAAGATAGTATTTCACCATATATAGTGCATAATTATCTAAACTTACACACTCTTTTTCACTTGTTGGAGCATAAGGAGCAGTATTTGAAATGGGCCAATTTGTCTCTGTTATGATAATTTTATTGCTACTTTTTGGACTCAAAGATACCATCGCATAAAGAAGTTTTATCTTTTTAATCAAATCCAAACCCATTTGCAAGTTTTCAGGACTTCCTCGTCTATCTACATAGAGCAGTGTACTAAACATATCATAATGAATTTTATAAAAGTTAAAAAGAGTCCGAACAGAAAAATGATACTCAAAATCAATTACTGAAGAGCCAATGAGTTTGATATCTTTAAACCTTGCGTCTCGTATATCTTGCACCACTTTATAAAAGCTCATATACTCATCCATAGTAAATATTGCCCATTTTTTACGATTTATGGCATTGCCTATCTGATACTCTTTTACATCTAGAGTTTTAAAGATATTTTCAATGGACTCTTTGGCTAACTCCAAATCTTCTATATGTCTTCTATCTTGCAAAATATTTACCAAAACATTATACTCTTTAAGGGAGTCTAAAAATGTTTTATAACATGAGAGATTTTCTATATCACTTAGTGGAATTCGTACAAGTATATCTTTAACCCCTAACTCTTTTATAAGATGTAAATCACAATCAAGACTCACACCCATCGCAAAAAAGTTTTTTGTCTCTGGCTCTTTTCTCTCCAAAAGTGCAACTAAAAAACGAACTAAGATGAGAGGAAAAAGCAAGATATTTACCCCTAGCATCTTTAAACTATCAAATATTGTCCGTTTATAAATCTCTTTTTTTGCCTTTTTATCTCTAATAGGGTAGGGTTGGTCTGAAAATTTATCCCACTCAAACATCAAGAAGCTCTTTTGCTAACTCTATAATTTTCTCTTCTTTAATCTGTGAGATAGAAAAATCGTTTTTATCTAGTTTGTATGGATTTACTTTTGATGGAGATTTTAAGAGTTTGTTTATTTTCGTTTCATAAATTCTTGTTGGTGGTGTTGGTCCAAAAAGGGTGATTGATGGTATATTATTTGCCCATGCTATATAGCTAGGACCTGTGTCATTTCCTATTATAAGATTGGCATCTGATATGAGTGCTTTTAACTCATCTAAGTTCATCTTTGGAAGGGTGGTTACATTTGTGGTATTTGCAGCGATAAAATCTGCATCTTTTTTTTCATCTTTGTTTCCAAAAGGTATAAGTATATTTGCTTGAAGTGAATTTGCAATAGTTATTAATTTCTCTTTTGGATAGATTCTGCTTTTCCAGTTTGCACCTATTATAAGTATAATGTTATGGTTATCTTTAGACAAAAATTTATTTTTATTTATTTGTTTGTAAAAAAGATATGGCTTTTTCTTTAATACATCATCTTTTGATATCTCAATCTCTAAAGCCTTTGAAATTAAAACTCTATAACGATCAATTGTATTTTTATCATATGCAATTTTAATTTTTTTTGTATAAAATAAAGATGCAAAACTCTCTCTAACTGATTTTTTATCAAATCCTGCAACATTTTTACAAAGAAGTTTTGAAGTGATAGCAGATTTTGTAAGACCTTGTAAATCTATGACTATGTCATATTTTGATTTTGAGAAGGATTTTATCTTTTTAACCTCTTTAAAGATATTAAAAAAGTTTTTTTTAATTGATTTTAAGTTGACAGTTTTAATATTATCAATATGAGGATTATTTTCTAAAATCTTCTCAAACCCCTCTTCAACAATCCAATCTATCTTAGCATCTAAAATATGAGATTTTATAAACTGTACAACAAAAGCGGAGTGTATAATATCTCCAAGTGCTGAAAGTTTTACGATAGCAATATTCATAAGATATTATACTAGAAAATTATAAAAGCAGATATTTAAATATCTGCTTTTACTTATTTATATTGTTGAGTTTAATTCATAACTATTTGTAATTGTGTTGGTTTGATTGTCATCATCAGTTACAGTAAGTGTTATATGCAAAGCTGAGTATTGATCTGGTGATGTTGACATCCATTTTAAAAAACCGTCTTTTTCATGAATTGCTACATCAGAGCCATCAATCGTACTTGTTTTAAATACAGACCAAAAACATTTTACAACATTTGGATCATCTGTTGGATTGTTGTCTGAATCTATATCATCATTGTCATAACTATCATTACAGTTGAAAATATAAGCATCTTCATCAGCAATTTTAGTAAAACTCATAATAGCAGTTGGTGGAATAAGCTCAGGTGCTGGAGTAGGGGTTGGCACTGGTACTGGTATAGGATTTGGTATTGTTAACTCTACAGTTTTAC
>Ga0256834_1000069_pt1 | contig 67320 bp, 68 predicted proteins | sample 4281140metaG_FD_190536 | JGI IMG/M metagenome (GOLD analysis project Ga0256834, IMG submission 190536) | Hydrothermal vent microbial communities from East Pacific Rise, Pacific Ocean - 4281-140 | ecosystem: Environmental > Aquatic > Marine > Hydrothermal vents | place: Pacific Ocean: East...
GCCTCTTTGGCTTAACGCACGCTAGGCCTTCATCAGCACGCCTTGACAGCAACCAAAATGTCTCAGAATTATACGTCACGATTAACCACACGGGACACTAGTAATCGACTATGAATATAAACAAGACGGTGATGTCTTTGAAATCCCAGGCCAGTTTGCGCTTAGTGACCATTATCAAATGAATTATGCTTATATCTCAAGAATGTTTGTATATCTTTTCTTCATTGACGATGCCTCACGCGTTTTAGCAACGATAGCATTCCCCGGTATCTGGACCGGTAGCACGAGTGAAACCCAAGTTTTCTCTCAATCTTACAAGCTCCCGGCAGGCACGACAGGAGTCTTCTTCGGCTACTCTGGAGATGTCAACGAGCGGGATGACAGGGCGTCTTTTTATGAGTTGCCTCTGGAAAAGTTAGGAGCGATCCAGAGAACTGTCTGCTTTCAGGTACAGGTTATAACTACCCACAGACCTGTTAGAGAAGTTGACTGTTCTCCAGTTGCTTTATAAGAACTGGAATGAAATCGTTAACGGCTCCTTGCCTGGAGCCCTCGACTTTGACTTCCGAGAGGTTGGTCCAGACAGGCTTGTTGTTGCCCACCTCAAAAAGTTTTGTCGCTATAATGAAATATTCTGTGTCGTATTCCTTGCGGTAAAACGAACCATGGGCATAAGTTTGCCAGCCGTTGTCGTAGACAGCTACACTGCCATAGTAAATACCACCGTATTGATGATTTACGATTTCTTTCTTATCGATCGAACGTGCCACCAATACGCTGCTGATTCCCATTTTCTTGATTTTTGCTAAGACGGTTTCCCGATCAATCTCCGCAATCGGTTGTGACAGAACTTTATTGCTTGGGAATGCTATTACACCTCGTTTAGACAATTGCTCAGAGAAGATGTTTTCAAATCACGTTGTTGTCCTTTTTTATAGTGTCTTGTAGGTTTGGCAATTTAGATCAGGCCTTTTTCTTTAAGGTCCTTTGTGACGGTTTCAACGTAATCCTGCATCATTTTTTCAAGGTTGCCCTCAACCACCGTTTCCAGTTGGGCCGACCAGATTATTTCCTCGGTTTTCAAGTCATACAGCACAGACTCAATGGTGAGGACTACAAAATTAGTCGTGGTCGGAGGCTGATATACCACATCATAGCTGCGAGAATAATTGCCCCAACCCCCATAGCCATGACGTCCTCCGTAGCTACCGCGCCCATAGGAGGAGTACCCGGAAGCATATCCAGGAGTGGTGACCGTTTCAGAACGCTGACTTATTATCTTTGTGATCAGAACGGAATCGGAGCCATTCGCAACCATCCGCTGTTTAATCGATGCTTGATTCATCTCCTTGTCAGAAGGCAGGTCCTTGTAGCTGGCAGTACCCTTTATGCCGGAGTTGGCAAGCTGGCGGCTGAAGGTGTCCTCGAAAATTCGTCTATTAATCTCTTGTCTGGCAACGCCAATGATATACATATTCTTGATCTGGCCCTGATACGAAGTGTCTGTCCATGATCCGCTCATATAGGTGCTTGAGCAGGCCGCTATCGACAGTCCAGTCAGAGTCAGAAGCAAAAATTGCAAGGTCCCTTTCATTTAGTACTTTTCTCCTTAAAGATTGGTGATATTTTGTCTGCTTTATGAGTCTGTTGTAAATCTGCTCATAATGATCAGACAGGATTTAAGCATAGCAGATTATTCAATAACCTCCAATTCCTCCAGTAGACAATAATTGATTGCCATTATCTGCTCGGGCTCCTCATTTCGAAGCGTTTCCCAGAAAAGTCCAGTGTTACTCCACTCGGAGTTATTTCTATGACCTGTAAATCTTGATCTACCCAATCGTCCTCATGCAGCAATTGGTTATTGATCCGTACCAACCGGCGATCAGGATTAGTGGTGTAGTAGTGCATACTCATGGCCAGGTCTGGAATTCGGTTACGCAGTTCTCTTGATAAGTCGAGGTAGAGAGGTAATTGTACAGGCATTGGTTTGGGTGGCATCACACCGATGGTATGCGGTTCCGTCACAGATCCACGGCTTTGATTCGATGTCGATACAGCTGTAGAAGGCTGTGCCAAGGGGGGTGGGGAGGAAACGATAATGCGTGGCATTGGTGCTGGCTCTGTAACCGAGACAAGGCTTTGCGGGTCATTTGTTACCACAGATCTTGTTGTCTTTGGGGCACTTGTCGCAGGTTTGGATTGCCTGGTCTGGTTCGACGGAGTAGTGATCGACGGCCGGTTTACCAGTGAGGGGGGTGGCGGGGTTTGTTCCCTATTGCTGTAAAGCCACCAGCCACAAAGCAGGGCAATGGACAAAAGTCCTGTCAGTATCCAGTAAAGTCGACGATTTGACTGGTGTGTTGGTAAAGAGAGGGTTCGCTTGCGCACTTTCTGTTGCGAAGGGTTCTTTTGCTGCCGTTGCTGCTCCGACTTCTTGATTGCTTCGAGAATAAAAGACATCAACTGGCTCCTGATGGGTAAAGGCAATGGCTTGCCAGTACCGGAGGTGATTACATGCCTTGCTGCAAGTCTGATAAAATTGTCGCAGGCCATTGTGCCTAAAGTTATGAATAATGGCCGACCGTAAGCTGTTAAGTGTCACGTGTCAATCGTTTTACATTTGGTGTCGCATATAGTCTGACCTACTACTAAACAACTAAAGTGCTTGACTTTTTTTGAAACCTCATGGTAGAAGCCCCACATCATACAAAGTTTGTGTATTTATTTCGTTGCTTGACAGACAGATTAAAGATAGTCAGTTTGAGCAAATCACTCGGACCAACTTTGGCCGAGTGGTTTATTTTTTTGGGCTGGCGGAAGTGCACAACAAAGACACCTCCCTTTGGGGAGTGAAGGAGTTTCAAGATGGCTGAAGGTACAGTAAAATGGTTCAACGAAGCTAAGGGTTTTGGATTCATCGAGCAGGACAACGGTCCTGACGTATTCGTCCACTTTTCCCAGATCATGGGTGATGGTTTCAAGGCTCTCGCCGAAGGTGAGCGTGTCAGCTTCGATGTGACCGAAGGTCAGAAAGGCCCCCAGTCGTCGAATGTAGTGAAACTCTAATAGAGAGTCACTGTTTTAGACAAAAAACAAAAGGGCGACCCGTTGGGGTCGCCTTTTGTTTTTTGTTGGCCCTTTTGTTTTTGTTGATAATCTGCAAAAAGTACAGCGTTCGCAAACGGTGGGGCTGCTTGCAAACCCTACGCAAAATAGATGGTTTTTACCCTACCTCGTTATAAATTCTCTCCCGAAATCCCACTTGCAAATCATCAGCAACTTTGCGACATGCATCAATATCTATACCCGGCAGGGTCACCGCTGTGGCTGTAACCTCAGGGATATGTTGTCTGGCTTCGCGCAGGAAGTCTTTCAAGGCTATATATCCCTGTTCGCCGAATTCAGAGCGGCAGATCTTCTGGTAGGTTGCCGAATCAGGTGCGTTGAGTGATACGCTGATCGAGTCAACCAGTCCAGCCAGTTCCGGCAGGATATTACGTTTGTGGACCAGGTTGGCCTGGCCGTCTGTGTTGATGCGCACAGTCATGTTGTTTTGTTTTAAATGTTTTGCAACGTTCTTGACAAGATCGAGGCGTAACAAGGGCTCACCATAACCACAAAAGACGACTTCATCGTAGGTTGTAGGATCGCCGATTGCCGTAATCACATCATCGACTGTCGGCTCCCGTTCCAGGCAGAGTTGATGTCCTTTAACGGTAAAATTACTGAACTTTGCACAGAAAGTGCAGCTATTGGTGCAACGGTTTGTGATGTTGAGATAGAGACTGTTACGGATGACGTAGGCGATACGTGTGCTCTGGTCAATATCACCGATACCGAACAGACGCCAAGCATTGAGACTAGTGATGCGGGCAACGTCTTCAAGAGTCAAACCTTTGATCTCGGCAAGTTTTTCAGCGGTTGCCCGAACATAGGCGGGTTCACAACGTTTGCCACGCCACTTCTGTGGTGAAAGGTAAGGGCAGTCTGTCTCTACCAGCATAATGTCGATCGGTAGATTCTGGGCAATATTCCGCAGTGCATCGTTCTTCGGATAGGTCAAAGGTCCTGCAAATGATATATAGAAGCCCATATCTACACATTTGCTGGCCATGGCCAGGTCGCCTGAGAAGCAATGCAGGACACCACCGATCTCAGAAGCTTGCTCTTCTTGCATGATCTGGATAACTTCAGCATGGGCATCACGATCATGAATGATCAACGGCTTGCCAGTTTCTTTGGCTAATTGGATATGTCTGCGAAAGGAGTCTCTCTGCTGATCCCTCGGTGAGTGGTCGCGATAGAAGTCGAGCCCGGTTTCGCCAACGGCAACTACCTTGACTACCGATTCTATCATGCGGGCCAGTTCAGCAATAACATCGTCATTCACACTGTCAGCATCATGTGGATGTACGCCGACGCTGGCATAGATATTAGGGTAGCGCAGGGCGAGGTCAACACTGGCGCGGGAGCTTTTCAGATCACAACCGATCGTCAGAATGTGACCGATACCATTATCGCGGGCACGTCCGATGACTGTGTCCAGGTCATCAGAGTATGGCTTGGAATCGAGATGGGCGTGGGAGTCGACGAGCAGGGATTGTAAATTTTTCATGCAAAATTTCCGGAACGAGAAGCAAGGGACGCGGAACGCGAAGACCTTGAAATTGACTTTCTCGTCCCGCATTCCGCGTCCCTCGTCCTGGTTTTCAAGTTTCGATCCTTGGGAAAAGAGGCGTTGCCTTCTCAACCATAGTCCCCGGTTTCAGCAATCCCCAACTGTCATGCTTGTCAAGTTGCTGGTCTTCCGGGTCGATGCCGAGGATGGTGCAGATCCTGGCACCGGTATCCGGCATGAAGGGGGTGACGAGCAGGCTGATCAGACGGACCGCTTCGAGCAGGTTGTACATAACCGTGCCGAGTCGTTCACGCTGGTCGTCATCTTTAGCAAGCGTCCAGGGGGCAGAATCGTCGATATACTTGTTGGCGGCACTAACCAGTTCCCAGATCGATTGCAAGGCTTTATTAAAGGCAAAAGCCTCCATGTGTTTGTAGACAACAGCGACTATCTGGATAAATTTATCCCGAAGGACCTTGTCAATATCTGTTTCTTTACAGGGTGTTGTTAGCTCACCTTTGAAGTATTTACTGAGCATCGCCGTAGAGCGGCTGACCAGGTTGCCAAGATCATTGGCCAGGTCGGAATTAATACGGTGTACCAGGGCACTGTGGGAAAAGTCGCCGTCCAAACCAAAAGGAACCTCGCGCAACAGGAAGTAGCGAATGGCATCAACACCGTACTTGTCGATGAGCATATTCGGTTCGACTACGTTGGCCAGGCTCTTGCTCATCTTCTGACCTTCGACAGTCCACCAGCCGTGAGCAAAGATTTTCTTGGGCAAAGGCAGTCCAGCCGCCAACAGAAAAGTCGGCCAGTAGATGGTATGGAATCGCAAAATGTCCTTACCTATGACATGGGCGTCACATGGCCAGAACTTGTTGAAATCGTCGTTACTGTCATTCGGGTAGCCGAGAGCACTGATGTAGTTGGTCAGAGCATCAAACCAGACGTAGATAACGTGCTTGTCATTGCCAGGAACCGGAATCCCCCAGGAGAAGGTCGTGCGCGAAATCGAGAGGTCGCGTAAGCCTTCACGGAGGAAGCTGAGAATCTCGTTACGCCGGGTCTTCGGTTGGATGAAGTCGGGGTTGGCTTCAATGTGCTCCAGCATTTGGTCCTGATACTTGCTCATGCGGAAGAAATAGGACTCTTCCTTGAGTTTATCGGTCGGTCGACCACAGTCAGGACAGTTGCCATCGAGCAGATTGGTTTCAGTCCAGAAGGTTTCGCAGGGCGTACAATACCAGTCTTCATATTCACCAAGGTAGATATCTCCCTTGGCTTCTATGGTGCGAAAAATCTCCTGAACAGCCAGTTTATGGCGCTCTTGAGAGGTGCGGATAAAGTCGGTATTCGAGATGTTGAGTTTTTCCCAGAGTGACTGAAAACGTTTGACGACACGGTCGGCCAATTCCAGGGGGGTCTCGCCCTTGGCGTGGGCAGCTTTCTCGACTTTCTGGCCGTGTTCATCTGTGCCGGTTAAAAAGCTGACTTCATACCCACGTGCGCGTTTGTAACGTGCCATGACATCGCAAGCCAGAGTGGTATAGGCGTGGCCGATATGGGGAACGTCATTGACGTAATAAATCGGGGTTGTCAGATAAAAACGTTTATCAACCGACATGACTATTCTCCCTGCTTGTTTGGACTGGGCTGGTTGGAACCTGGATTGCCAGGGCCGGGTTTATTGCCACTACGGGGTCTGCGCCTGCCGCGTCGGCGACGCTTGCTTTGGCTTTTACCTTCCGGTGATTCATTTTTCGTCTGTTTGTTCTGTTTTTCTTTTGGCTTTTCGGCTTCGTCACTCGTTTTCTTTGCTTGTTTCTGGCCTCTGGCAGGCTGTTGCTTACCCTGCTTCTGACCCCGCCCAGTCTTCTGGCCCTGCCCGGTCTTCTGACCCTTTCCCGTTCTCTGTCTCTGACTTTGTGGCCGTTCCTTATTCAAACGGGTGGAAAGAGTCTCTCCTGATGTTTCCTCATCTGTGGTGGGTTGGCTGGCTTGGCCAGTGCGGAGTTCTTCCATAGTCACGCAGCAGCAGTTACCTTTTCCGTCGCGTAAAGTCACCTGTTGACGCAGGACATCTACCGAGGTAACGTTACATTCGTTCTCCTGCCACGTAACTTTCTTGCCGCACTTCGGCATGCCCTTCCTTAAACCTTTATAAGTTTCAAATTCATAACCGAGACAGCAGAGTAGCCGACCACACTGACCGGAAATTTTGGAAGGATTCAGTGCTAAGCCCTGTTCCTTGGCCATTTTTACAGAAACCGGGTTGAACTGCGTGAGAAAGCTGCAGCAGCAGAGCTCCCGACCACAGATCCCCAGGCCACCAACCCGCTTTGCTTCATCGCGCACACCGATCTGGCGCATCTCGATGCGTGTGTGGAAATGATGGGCCAGGTCCTTGACCAGCTCCCGAAAATCGATACGACCATCGGCAGTAAAGAAGAAGATGATTTTAGAACCGTCAAAAGCATACTCAGCACGCACCAGTTTCATCGCCAGTTGACGGGAATGAATTCGTTCCATACAGAAACGATGAGCATCTTTCTCCCGGGCAGTATTGGTTTCTGCCATGGCAAGATCTTCTTCTGTGGCGATACGCTGAATGCTCTTCAGGCCATCAGGTGCTTTGCTTTCCTCCACATCATATGGAAGGATAACCACTGTAGCCATGGCACGACCACGATCGGTTTCGATGATTACCTTGTCACCGGCCTTGAGTTCCAGAGCCAAAGCATTAAAGTTGTATTGACGACCGGCTTGCTGAAATTTAAGTGGAACGATACGTATCATGAGTTCTCTATAGTATTTAGGCTGCCAGCTTAAGGAGGAGAACCTCCAGGGCCAGTTGACGATTCACATTGCGATCCAGCTGACGACGGATTTCGATCAAGGCTTCCAGTTTGTCAAGGATTGTAGAGACATTCTCGCGACCTGAAACCATGAGGATCTTTTCCTTGAGATCCAGGTTGACCAGCTCTTCGTCACTACGTCCCTGTAAGGTCATAAGAACGTCCCGATAAAAAGCCTGAAAAATCTCCAGGATATCAGGCAATACGGTCTTGTCTGCAGCCAATTGCTCGGCAAAATCCAGAATGGGCAAGATACTGCCTGAGGATAACCCCGTCAAGGTTTTTAGCAGTTGTCGGCGTTGTTCAAGGTAAAGATCGCGGTCTTTGCCAAAGGCTTTTTTGAAACTACCCTCCGAAAGAGCGGCAAGAACGTGAGACTCCGCCGAATCGATGCCAAGCTGCTTCTCAAGCTCTGCCTGAATTCGGCTGTTCGGGTGCCGGATAAAGGGTAGGGGTTGACAGCGGGAGCGTATCGTTTCGAGCAGACGATTAGGTTGTGTAGATAATAGTATAATGAGAGTGTCACCGCGAGGCTCTTCAAGGGTTTTGAGCAGTGCGTTTGCAGCGCCAACTGTCATGGTGTCTGCCTGCTCAATTATGCAGATCTTACAAGGTGCTTCCAGCGGTTTGAGGTTGAGTTCTCTTTGCAAAACCCGGATTTGTTCTATTTTGATCGAGTTGCCGTCTGGTTCAAGAATGTGCAGGTCCGGATGGTTCTGATGGTCAATCTTACGGCAAGCCCGACAATTTCCACAACCGCGCTGTTCAAGACAGACAATGGCACGTGCCAGGGCCATGGCCATCAGTCGTTTGCCGATGCCATCTTGCCCGGAAAAGAGATAAGCGTGAGCAACCTTGCCATTAGCCAGCGCTCTGCGCAGGATTTCCTTCTGCTGCTCGTGGCCAAGAATCTGGTCAAAAGTCATGTCGATCTCCTACTGATTGAAGTGATAAAAAATAACATAAAAATAATAGGTTAGATAAGAGCTCAAGTAGTAATGGAAAGGGTATTAAACCATCTGGCATAATATAATGATTTCGTGACTCGGTGCAATTGATATATGTGAACATGTGGTGTAATATAACGAACTTTTGTGATACCGGTTCATTAATAACCTGAATCCTCGGGAGATTGTCAGGCAGTCTCCTTGTGCAGCTTAACCCGAACATTAAGTACCCCTTTTATGACCCCACCTGAGATTACAGAAAATGAGATCTGGCTAAGGCTGGAAAAGGCTCTGGGATACTCCTTCCAGGATCGTGCCCTGCTTGTTAAAGCTATGACACATAGATCCTATGCTAATGAATATCATGCTGTGGGTATTCCGGATAATGAGCGGATGGAGTTCCTTGGCGACGCGGTACTCGACCTGGTCATCAGCCAATACCTGATGAAAACTTTCCCCCGTGCCCGTGAGGGTGAACTGACACGCATCAGGGCAGAAGTTGTCTCTTTACCGAGCTTGGCACGGCTGGCATGGTCGCTCGATATTGGCTCCGATCTTCTGCTCGGCAAGGGAGAAGATCGGAGTGGTGGCCGCAATAAATCGAGTTTATTGGCGGATGCTCTGGAAGCTCTGTTTGGTGCTATCTTTACCGATGGCGGCTTTGAGGCAGCCAAGACAGCCATTCTGCCTTTGTTTGTGCCTCTGCTACAGCAGGCAGCGACAGACGAAAGCCAGGACTTTAAAAGCCGCTTACAGGAATTTCTGCAGTCAACACAACGTGAATTGCCGGTTTATAAGCTGCTAGAGGCGGCAGGGCCTGCTCATGAACGTGTTTATCATGTTGATGTGCTGGTTGATAATCGCACCCATGGCTCGGGTCAGGGGCGCACCAAAAAAAGTGCAGAACAGGCTGCGGCAAAAGCTGCCCTGATTCGATTGGAAGATAATTAGTGAGAATCTACCCGGTATTCATCCCCCATGCAGGATGCCCGCATCGTTGCCTTTTCTGTGCCCAGGATAGGTCTACAAGCCCATCCGTTGTTCCCGAAGTAACCGCTGTTCCTGATGTCAATACGGTCTATAACTGGCTTGATAGTGCCCTGCCTTTACTGAAAGACATGCCTCGACACGAGGCCATACCCCTCCAGGATGGCAGCGAAATTGCTTTTTATGGCGGCACTTTCTCCTTGCTGCCATTGTCACAGCAGGCTCAGTATCTAGAGACCGCAAGACACTTTATCACCTGCGGAAGGGTTGCAGGTGTTCGAATTTCAACGCGTCCTGATGCTCTTGATGACGAATGTATCAGCCGATTAATAGCTTGTGGTGTAACAACCATTGAAATCGGTTGCCAGAGTTTCGACAATTCTGTTTTGGCTGCTGCTGGACGTGGCCATACTGTTGCTGACAATTCTTCTGCAATCCAGCGTTGTCAAAATGCCGGGTTACAAGTTGGTGCTCAGTTGATGCCTGGTTTGCCGGGCGGCGATGACGACGAAGCCTTGATGTCGTTGCAGCAGGCGTTGGAACTTAAGCCCTCTTTCGTGAGGATCTATCCGACCGTTGTGATTGCTGGCACAGGACTGGCCGAACTCTGGGCGTCTGGAGGCTACAAATCCTGGACTCTGGACGAAGCTGTTGATGTTTGTGCCGATATGCTGCATCTCTGTCGTCGAGTTGATATTCCGATTATCCGCCTGGGTTTGCATGGTGATCCACAATTGGAAAAAAATCTTCTGGCCGGGCCTTATCACCCTGCTTTTGGACAACTGGTTCGTTCGCGACTCTGGCGGCGGGCCCTGTTTAAAACTTGCCCTAACAACGAACAACTCACTATTGATCACGTCGGTGTCAACCCTGACGACCTGAGTGATGTTCTTGGTCATCGCGGCGAGAATCGTCAATGGCTCAAAACCACCAGACCGTTACTTCGTGTCATGGCCGACAAAGCTGTGGAGCGAGGTTTTTTACGTGTGAATGGGCAATGCCTGGGCTTGGTTGATCTGTAAGCATTTGGAATATAAAGAGTTTTGGAGAACAGTATGGTTGAAAAGCAGAAATTTCGTTCTGGATTTGTGGCAATTATTGGTCGACCGAATGTGGGCAAATCGACCCTGTTGAACCGCATTGTCGGGCAGAAAATTGCAATTACTTCGCACAAACCCCAGACAACTCGCAACCGTATCCTCGGTATCCAGAATCTGGATCATGCCCAGGTGCTGTATGTTGATACGCCAGGGATTCATGAGGCACATTCGCCTTTGAATCGTTACATGGTTGACCAGGCGCGTGCGGCTTGTCTGGATGTTGATGTGATCCTCTGGCTGGTCGAGGCTGATCGTCATGTTGACAAAGACCCGATGATCCCACGACTCCTTGAAAAAAGTAAAAATCCGGTTTTGTTGGTCATCAACAAAATCGATACTGTCCCCAAGGGGCAACTGTTGCCTTTGATTGATGCTTATCGCAAAATCTGTCCTTTTGCTTCAATTGTGCCGGTTTCGGCCTTGAAGGGCGATGGTGTTGACACGTTGATGGCAGAAATCCCGGAGTTGCTGCCAGAAGGCCCTCGCTACTATCCCGAGGATCAACTGACGGATGTTCCGGAACGCTTTATTGTCGCCGAGATGATTCGCGAACAGATTCTGATGCGCACCAAGGATGAGGTCCCCTATGGTGTCGCAATCGTTGTGGAGAGGTTCCAGGAAAACCCGGTGCGCAACATGGTTGGCATTGGTGCGGTAATCAATGTTGAACGTGATTCGCAAAAAGGTATCATGGTCGGTAAGGGCGGGACGATGATCCGCCATATTGGGCAAGATGCCCGCAAAGAAATCGAGCGTATGTTGGGTGTTAAGGTACATCTTGAGCTCTTCGTTCGCGTACAGAAGAACTGGACCAGCTCTAGTCGTATGATGAAGGAGTTCGGCTATGAATAGTATTTCTCAACAGACACGTATTGTGGTGACCGGTGGCGCTGGATATATCGGTAGCCATGTCGTTCTGGCACTGGTTGAGGCCGGTTACGATGTTCTTACTTATGACAACCTGTCAACCGGTAATCGAGACGCAATACTCTCCGGTGAACTGGTGGTTGGAGATCTTGCTGACAAGGATCTGCTGGCAAAGACTCTGGCAGAATTCAGCCCGGATGCGGTCATGCATTTTGCCGCTTCGATAGAGGTCGGCGAAAGCGTCACCAACCCACTCAAGTATTATCGCAACAACTCAGTTAATGCCCTGAATCTTCTGGAAGCGCTTCGTGTGGCCGGAATAGGGCGTATGATCTTCTCTTCGACGGCAGCTGTTTATGGCAACCCAGCACAGTTGCCGGTGACTGAAAATGCTCCATTGCAGCCGATCAATCCCTACGGTGCCTCGAAGATGATGACCGAGCGCTTCCTGGCCGATCTTGCTCAGGCAAATGCCGATTTTCGCTATGTCGCCTTACGTTATTTCAATGTGGCTGGCGCTGATCCTGAAACCCGTCTTGGCCAGGATTACACCAATCCAACCCACCTGATTACCAGGGCATTGAAGACCGCGCTGGGGATTTTCCCAAAATTACAGGTGTTTGGCACTGATTATCCGACAGAGGATGGCACCTGTATCCGTGATTACATACATGTAGCTGACCTGGCTCAGGCTCACCTGGATGCACTGGGCTATCTTTCTTCTGGCGCTCAATCCGCCATCTTTAATTGCGGTTATGGTCATGGCTTCTCCGTCAGAGATGTGGTTGCCATGGCTAAAAAGGTGACCGGTATTGACTTTCCGGTCGTGGAAACCGGTCGTCGCGAGGGTGATCCGGCCGAACTGATCGCCGCTTGTGAGAAAATTCGTAAGGAACTTGGTTGGCAGCCTCGCTTCGATGATCTGGAAGTTATTCTGCGCACCGCTTGGGAGTGGGAGAAAAACCTGGAACGCGAGACGCGGGACGAGGGACGCGAAAATCAAGATCAATCTCAAGATAAATAAGACATTAATTGCGTTCCGTATTTACGCGTTGCGCACTTCGGGGGTTTTATGAAAATAGCAGTCGTTGGAACAGGATATGTTGGTCTCGTTACCGGGGCCTGTTTTGCGGAGATGGGTCATCATGTGACCTGTGTTGATATTGATGCTGAGAAAGTTGCCAAGCTCAAAAAGGGCTGTATCCCGATCTACGAGCCTGGGTTGAAACAGATTGTGCTGCGTAATAGTGATGATGGACGCTTGTTGTTTACCACGTCTCTGACAGAGACCTCGGTGGAAGCTGAGATTATCTTTATTGCGGTTGGGACGCCTCCCGGCGAGGATGGGTCTGCCGATTTGCAATATGTTTTGGGTGTTGCCAGTGAAATAGGTGCCAATCTCATTGACTATACTGTCGTCGTTACCAAATCTACTGTGCCAGTTGGCACTGCAGAGAAGGTTAAGGCAGCTGTTAGCCAACAGCTGGAAAAGCGTGGTTCTGATGTCGCATTCGATGTGGTCAGTAATCCTGAGTTCCTCAAAGAGGGTGCTGCTGTTGAAGATTTTATGAAGCCGGATCGTATTGTTATCGGTGCAGAGTCTGATCGGTCCCGCGATGTTATGCGTGAGCTCTACAAAGATTTCAGCCGCAACCATGATCGAATCCTCTTTATGGGAGTCAAAGACGCCGAGATGACCAAATACACTGGCAACGCTATGCTGGCTACCAAGATATCCTTCATGAATGAAATTGCTAACCTGTGTGACTGTCTCGGTGTCGATGTAGAGAATGTGCGTCTCGGCATAGGTTCCGACAGTCGGATAGGCTATTCGTTCATCTATCCCGGTTGCGGTTATGGTGGCTCATGTTTCCCCAAGGACGTTCGCGCTCTCATTCATACCGCCAAAGAAAACAATTATCAATCAATGCTCCTGCAGGCAGTGCATGAGCGTAATGAGGATCAGAAACATGTTCTTTTTCGTAAAATCACGGCTCGCTTTGGGGAAGATCTCTCCGGATTGACCTTTGGTCTGTGGGGCTTGGCTTTCAAGCCCGGTACAGACGATATTCGTGAAGCGCCTGCGGTTGTCCTGTTAGGTGAGCTGATTACTGCAGGTGCCCAGGTTCGAGTCTATGATCCTGAAGCTCTTGACGCTGCACGTGCGGAACTCCCTCCCCTCTGGTTAGAGCGCGAGCTTGTGACTCTTGTTCGTCATCAGTATGAGGCTCTAGAACAAGTTGATGCTCTCGCCCTGGTGACCGAATGGAAGCCTTTTCGCCATCCAGATTTTCGTGTGATGAAAGAGATGATGAAACAAGCGGTTATTTTTGATGGTCGCAACCAGTATGATCCAGCCAATTTGAAAGAAGATGGTTTTGAGTATTTTGGCATAGGACGGCGTTGATTCAAGTATGTCGATATGTTGCAAAGTGTCTGTGATATGATGGTACTTCCCCACTATGTTTAGGGCACAGAAATAACTCGAAAATCGTTATGAGAATTTAGTTCGCATCCTCCTTGGTCGTGGTGTACTCAACCATAAAGGTTTGGATGAGTTGATGTGATATTGAGGGTTTAATGTCTGCTTTTTTTCGTGAAGTACTCTGGCAACGTTTAAGACACAATCGCATGGCCATGGCTGGTGCTGCAATTGTTCTGAGTATGTTTATCCTCGCGCTGCTGGCACCGGTTGTCGGTCGGGATCCTGGTGCTATCGATATCGCTCACAGGTTGCAGGCTCCTGGATTTAAATACCCTCTTGGTACCGATGATCTGGGTCGCGACGTTCTGGTCAGGATTCTCTATGGGGCAAGGATTTCTCTACTGGTTGGTTTTGTTGCCGTCGGTATCGCCACATTTATCGGGATTCTGCTTGGGGCTCTGGCTGGTTATTATGGTCGCTGGATCGACTCTTTGATCATGCGTTTTGTTGACATCATGCTATGTTTCCCGGCCTTCTTTTTGATCCTTGCCGTTATTGCTTTTTTAGAGCCTTCCATTTGGAATATCATGATCATTATTGGCTTAACCAGCTGGATGGGAGTAGCACGGTTGGTGCGCGCTGAATTCCTTTCGCTAAGGGAACGTGACTTTGTTCTTGCCGCACAGGCTATCGGTGCACAGGACGCGAGAATTATTTTTCGACACATATTGCCCAACGCAATCTCGCCGATCCTGGTTTCGGCAACACTCGGTATTGCCGGTGCAATCCTGACAGAAAGTGCGCTTTCTTTTCTTGGTATTGGCGTGCAGCCACCGACACCATCATGGGGCAATATGCTAATTGCCGGTAAACAGACTCTGGGTACTGCCTGGTGGCTCTCGGTTTTCCCAGGGGTGGCTATTCTAATAACTGTGTTGGGTTACAATTTGCTGGGTGAGGGGATCCGTGATGCAATGGATCCCAGGATTAAGGATTAGCTGCATGGACCTATCAAATATGACTGCTGATATGAACAAAAACAGTATCTCTGATTACTCTCCGGCAGAACTTATTCTCGCCCGCAGTGAAGCTTTTTCGCGTGGTGATTTCAGCTTTATCTATGATTCATATCATTCAGAATCGAATTTCCGGCGACAGTTCACTGAACGGGATGAGTATCTAGAATTTGCACAATCAAGTCTTGGCCAGGATTACCAGATAAGCAGTTGTGAGGTTCTGCAACATCAACATAAAGATGATGAAGCCCAGGTGATTTTTCTTGTGGAGATGAAGGCTCATGGCATTATCCAGCGTTTTGCTGAGCTTGCCTGGCTGCGTCAGGAGAATAATGTATGGCATTATCATCGCGGGTTGAAAATAACCAACGAAGAACTCCCTGAAAGCTCGCAATCTCTGTCCTTTACAGATTTTGCCAGGCTGGATCAGTCCACAGTTTTTTGAAAGTTGTTGATTGTGTATGACTAAATATTTACCGCGTTTCGAATTACGCGCCGTGGATCCTTATGCCAGAACTTCCCGAAGTAGAAACAATTCGCTGCGGTATTGAACCTCATGTTGTCAAGAAAACCGTTGATCATGTGCGGATTCATAATGGCTCGTTGCGATGGCCGGTTGCAGAGGCCCTCATTGAAGTGTTACCGGGGCAGAAGGTAAATTCTGTTAAACGTCGTTCAAAGTACCTGCTTTTTACTTGTGATCATGGAACACTTATCGTGCATCTGGGTATGACAGGCCATTTGCGACTAACCTCACATAGCGATGCAAGGCGTAAACACGATCATGTCGAGATCGTCTTCACGGATGGATCAGCGCTTTGTTATAACGACTCCCGTCGTTTTGGGGCCATCTTGTGGACGGAGAATGATCCGTTAGAGCATGTCCGCCTGGTGGATTTAGGCCCAGAGCCTTTCAGCCCAGAATTTAACGCAGCTTATTTGTACCAGATGTCCCGTGGCCGCAAAGTTGCCGTCAAGACGTTCCTTATGAACGCTCATGTAGTAGTTGGAGTCGGCAATATTTACGCCAGTGAGGCACTTTTTCGTGCGGGTATTACGCCTGCCAGACCTGCGGGCAATGTCTGTAAGGTCGATTACGAACGGCTAGTCCAATCTGTCATAGAAATTCTCAAAGAAGCGATTGCTGCTGGCGGTACCACGATCCGTGATTTCTCTGACAGCGAGGGTCGTCCAGGTTATTTTAAGCAACAGTTGTGCGTCTATGGACGGGCAGGGCAGAAGTGTGTTTCCTGCGAAACTCTCATCAAGCAGATCAAACTTGGCCAACGTTCTACTTATTACTGTCCCGTTTGTCAGAAATGAAGGTGATTTTATGGAAGGATTCAACTTCACAATTCCCTATACAGTACGTATTGTCGATGTGAATTATGGCGGTCATGTCGCTAACTCTGCCGTTCTGAATTTCTTTCAGGATGCACGCATCGCTTACCTGGAGAAACTTGGTGGCTATTCTGAACACGATATCGGCAACCAGTGTGGCGTTATCATGCCAGAAGCTCATCTTAAATATCTGGCGGAGATGTTTCATGGTGATGAGTTGGTGATTGGAGTAAGGATCAGCAAGCTTGGACGTTCATCATTTACGATGGTATATCGGATAGAACGAGATAGTGAAGCAACGGCAGAAGGGGAGACGGTTCTGGTTTGTTTTGATTATGACAAGCGTAAGCCGCGGCGTCTGGATGTGGCGTTTCGGGAGATGGTTGAGGTTTTTGAAGGGTAGTTGAAAATATTTGCAATCCTGTCTTTCCCATGACCCCGGTTTTTTTATGTGACCACCAGGCGACAGCTCTCCTTTCTGGATCAGACAATCACCATTAAAAAACAGTGTCGGAATTTCTTACACGCCTAAGAGAAACTTCATGTTTTTTGCACCAGGAACATTTTGTCACGTTAAGGTGCCGAAGATAAAGGGGAATACAACAATAAGCATAACGGCACATTATTTGCTTGTATGAACGATAGTTATATATCTTTTTTATGGTTGTAGATATACATACAATCCTTTTATATTGGTTTTTTTGGGAGCCCCTCATGAAGAAAATATTGCGCTTAATCCCGCTAGTACTCATTAGTATGTTTATATTCAGCAGCACCTCACAAGCTTTAACTTTGGGCAACGACATTACCATCTGGGATCGAATGGGTGAATATCATGGTGACGGTGCCGCTAATGAGGACAATGAGGTAGAACCTGGTTGTGTACGAAACCAGATATGGGATCTTGAAGGTTTTTTTCTAAAGGAAAGCACCTTGACAATGGTTGGTGGCTTTAACTTTGTCACTGGTGCAGGTGCACGGGACTACGATTCTGGCGACCTTTTTATAGATATAGGCTACGTCAGATCAAGCGATGAAAGCACCTTTGGCTATGATTATGTTCTCGATATCGATTTTGCGGAAAAAAAGTATAATGTTATACGGCTTTTCGATACCCCAACAGTGGTCATCACAACACTGCCTGTATATTACGCTATGAACGGAGCGGCCAATCCCTGGAAATATAATAGTGGCGGCGTTGCTGTTGCTGGCCTTCAGAATATATCTTTTACGGACAGCTATTGGGCCGGGCTGGTCGATGCTGATGTTGCAGGTTTAAGTGGCTGGAGTACAGGCGTTCATTATGCAGCTGCTTTCGATTTGAGCTTTCTTGGGCCTAAGACTGAATTCGTATCTCATTTCACTATAGAATGTGGTAATGACAATCTTAGGGGGGCTGGCATCTTGCCGGTACCGGAACCTGCTAGCATAATCCTGGTGGGTATTGGCCTGCTTGGCCTAGTCGGCTTACGTCGATTTAAAAAATAATTACTGAAGGGCAGGCTTAGGAGACTGTCGGACTATACGGGCCGAAGCGAAAATTCGGAAGTTTGAGACCAGATTTTGGCTCGTTTGAGAGTAATAGCTGTAGCTATTGGTAGAAAAGGAGCTAAAATATGGGCCAAACAGCCGGATTTGCAGCCGGGCCATGGATAGTCCGACAGCCTCCTAGAGCCTGTCGAACAGGCTATTAGTTTACATAAATGCTCTCTTGGTCAACTGTTGAACCGGTTCGGTCACAATTGTCACCATCGCTTGACAGAGCCCAAAAGCTCTTTTATATGTTTGTTGAGCGACACGCGCTCAAAGAATCAAGCTCGTCAGCCAAAACCTGAGCCAGAAGGTGCTGCACAACTTGCGCTGGATGAGGCAAAAACAGATACAGTCTTTTGGGATGGTTGTCCGCAATAAGGGCAGGGTGCTTCAGGCTCTTGCTTTTTAAGAAGTTTCTCAAATGTCTTACCGCATGATTCACAATGATATTCAAATAATGGCATGGTTGATCTCCCTATAACTGTAGGTGCTCAATATATACGGTATATACGATTAAAGCAAGACAGTTGATAAAAAATTTTGATCAGTTTTGAGTGGTTAACAAAAATGGCAGCCCGTAGTTGGCTGCCATTTGTTGTTACTTTACAGATTGTTAAGATGCTTAGCCAAGGATTTCCTTGAGGTCTTCTTCGGCCGTTGTGATCGGTGCAATGTTGTAGTTCTCAACCAGGAAGTTGAGTACATTCGGCGTAACGAAAGCTGGCAGTGATGGGCCGAGCTTGATGTTCTTGATGCCGAGATGAAGCAGGGTGAGCAGTATAGCTACGGCTTTCTGCTCATACCAGGAGATGATCATGGAGAGAGGCAGATCGTTAACGCCACACTCAAAAGCATCTGCCAGGGCAACCGCAACCTGAATGGCACTGTAAGCATCGTTGCATTGGCCAACGTCGAGGAGGCGCGGGATGCCGCCGATATCACCGAAGTCAAGCTTGTTGAAACGGTACTTGCCGCAGGCAAGAGTCATAATAACCGTGTCCTGAGGAGCTTGTACGGCGAAGTCGGTGAAGTAGTTACGTCCAGGTTTGGCACCATCGCAACCGCCAACCAGGAAAAAGTGCTTGATGTCACCGCCCTTGACTGCAGCAATGATCTTATCGGCTACGCCAAGAATGGCGTTGTGGCCAAAACCGGTGAGGATTTCTTTGCCCGGGCTCTCTTCGAGGTCATCACACTCTTTGGCTTTTGCGATAACTTCAGAGAAATCCCAACCTTCCATATGCTTGACGCCAGGCCATTGGACCAGGCCCCAGGTGAAGAGACGATCTGTGTAGCTTTCTGAAGGCTTCTGAATACAGTTGGTGTTAAAAATGATTGCTCCGGGGAATGCAGCAAATTCCTTGTGCTGATCCTGCCAGGCACCGCCATAGTTGGCAACCAGGTGGGTGTACTTTTTCAGGCCGGGATAACCATGAGCAGGCAGCATCTCGCCGTGAGTGTAGATATTGATGCCTGTTCCCTCAGTTTGCTTGAGCAGCTCTTCGAGGAATTTGAGGTCATGACCGGAGACCAGAATACCTTTGCCCGCCTTGGTGCCAAGTTGTACGGGAGTCGGAACCGGATGGCCGTAGGCTTCGACATGGGCCTGATTGAGCAGTTCCATGGTAACGTAGTTGATGCGACCCGCTTCGAGTGCGATGCCGACATTGGCCGTCAGGTCAAGACTGTCATCAAGTTGCGCCGCCAGTGCTTTGTGAGTGAAGGCATAAATTTCATCTGATTCCTTGCCGAGGGTGCGTGCATGATCGGCATAAGCCGCGTAGCCTTTGATACCGTAAGTAATGAGTTCACGCACTGAATGGACATCGGCATCCACTTTGAAGTCTTTAACTCCATGCAGCTCACCCAGCTTGACTTGCTCTGCCAGGGTGGCAGGCAGGGTCCAGGCCTGAGCTGCTGCCGGGACATCACCGTCATAAGCACCGGCAAGTTGCTTGGCTTTATCGCGTAGGCGCACACCTTCAGCAACGAATTTGGCAACAGCTTCAGGGTCGAAATCAACATTGGTGACAGTTGTGAAGAGGCTATCGATCATGAAACGATCGATTTCCTGATCTTTGGCACCGTTGGCGCGAGCTTTGTCGGCCCAGAAAGCAATGCCTTTGAGAGTGTAGACCAGCAGATCCTGCAGGGCCGCTACATCAGGTTGTTTGCCACAGACTCCGACAACAGTACAGCCGGTTCCTTTAGAAGCTTGTTCACACTGGTAACAAAACATGGACATGGTTTTTTCCTCCGTTTGGTGTGGTTGAGTCGTTAGTTTTAGCTCAGATGGACCGAAACACTAAAACTCTAACAGATATTTTGAAAATGACAGTCTAAACTTGCTCGATGATTTGCTATACTTGATTTTCGTGAGCAAGTATTTCGGTAACTTTACCCTTACATGCGCTGTATTCACTTTGACAGAGGTCAAAAAAATAAAAAAAATATACTGGAGTCTGGTTAAAACATCCCAGTCCTTAAGTCTTGGAGCTTAAATAATGAATCACTGGTTGATGAAATCTGAGCCTTCCTGTTTTTCTCTCGATGATCTGAAGCAGATGCCGAATGCAACAGAACATTGGGATGGCGTGCGCAACTATCAGGCTCGCAATTTCTTGCGCGATGCAATCAAGGTTGGTGATGGAGTACTGTTTTATCATAGTAACTGTCCAGAACCGGCTATTGTTGGCTTGGCAAGGATTGTTCGTGAGGGCTACCCTGATCATACGGCTCTTGATCCACGTGAGAAGCATTTTGATCCGAAATCCACCGATGATAAGCCGATCTGGTTTATGGTAGACGTCAGATATATTTGTTCTCTGCCTAACCCTTTAACCCGCAATGATTTGCGCCAACATCCGTTATTGTCAGGTATGGGGGTGTTGCGTAAAGGAAACCGCCTGTCGGTTCAACCGGTGACTGCTGAAGAGTGGAAAGCCGTCCTTGAGATTAATCAGCAGGATGATCCCCTTGTAAAGGCTTGAAAATGCTTTGAACAGTCATGAAAACTAGGTTTTTGATAACAGTTAGCTGAATGTAATTATGAAAAAATTGAAGAAAATCTTTGCTGTTGTGGCCGTATTGCTGGCTGGCTTGGTGGTCGCTTTACTGGTGTTGGCTAATGTCCTGATTACCCCTGAAAGGGTAAGACAGACGATTTTGCCGCTGGCTGAGGAAAATCTACAGCGTAAAATAGACCTCGGTGATGTCAAGGTCAGCTTGCTTTCCGGGGTTGAAATACACGGTTTAACAATCTACGAGAAGGATAGTGACGATATCTTTATAGCGACAGATCTGGTTAGACTCAAGTACCAACTTCTGCCTTTGCTGGCAATGAAGGTGGTTATCGATGAGGTCCGTCTTGAAAAGCCGATCATCAGGGTGGTTAGGTTCGTCAATGGCCAGTTTAACTTCAGCGACCTTCTCGTTGAGACCGATGCGGATGGTATCAACCTGGATCCTACTTCAGATAGGTCCTCTCAGGATACTGCTGCTAAGGATACAGGAAGTACACCGATCACTCTGCTAGTTTCGCAAATACTGGTACAGGATGGTCAATTGACATTTCTGGACCGTGTACTTAATGACCAGGCTCCATATCGTTATGAGATTTCGAACTTGCAGCTTGCGGCCAAAGGTGTGTCTTTAACTGGCCAGGTCCCTTTAGCTATAAAGTGTGAGATCAACGGTAGCCCGCTGACTATTGATGGTCAGATTAGTCTTCAGCCGCTGGGTGGGGATTTCAATATCGAATTGCAGAACCTGGATGTCGTTGCATTCAAGCCTTATTTTCAAGAATATTTACCAGGCGAACTGGGTGGTATAAAGTTGAATTTCAAGTCAACTCTCGCCGGGACTCTTGATGAGGTTTTACTCAAAGGGAAAGTGTCCATATCAGAACTTGATATGCGCCTTGATGTCATACCTGATATGCCATTGAATAATGCTCAACTGAGTGTGAATTATGGTCTGGTATTCACTCCAAAACAGGATGAATTGCTGATCCATACTCTTGACTTCGATTATAACGGTATAAAGGTCAACACCAAAGGTGAGGTCTCTGAATTAAAGAATAAACTTGTCTTTGATCTGACTATTATCATCCCCAAGTTGCAGATCCGTCAGGCGCTCAACGCGATTCCGCAGGGACTTGTGGCTGATGTCAGTGCACTTGACCCCGCCGGTTCACTTTCTGTAGAAGCAAGCGTGTCAAGCCGTACGGAAAACCCTGCAGAGGGTCTTGCGGGGTTATTGAAGTTCGCAACTATTGATTTGGAAAACGTTCAGGCAACGGCAGGAGGTCAACGACCTGCGTTTACAGGACGTCTGTTTATCATCGATGACCAATTGTCATCTAAAGGGTTAAAGGTAAGACTTGGAGATAACGAGGCAAATATCAACATCAAAGTAAATGGAATTTATTCCAGACCGATTGTTGTCAGGGCCGATATATCATCAGACCACTTCTTGCTGGAACCACTACTACAGGGTAGCGCCGGGTCGGCGCTGGCTGCAGATCAGAGCAATAGTGGCACAGAGGAGAAAAGGTCGGTAAAAGAGGCAGAGGAGGTTGGCCCTTTTGACATCCCCTTGTATGCTACAGGTGCTATTACTGTCGCCGAAACGACCTGGAAAGGTTTAGCAGTTAAAAACTTTCTGGCACAATACGAATTGAAAGATAATGTTCTCAACCTTATCCGCATAGATGGCCAAGTTGCTGGCGGAACATTCAACAACAGTGCCCGTGTTGACCTTGGTGAAAAGGGCTTAGCGTATTCAGCAAAGCTTGACTTGAAAGCGGTACAGACGGACCAGTTGTTGACAGCTTTTATTCCGGGGGCTGCCGGCAGCCTGTCCGGAGCCATGGACTTGACACTTGCTCTGGACGGACGTGGCAGCCAATGGCAGTTTCTCAGCCACAATCTCTCTGGACTTGGTAAAATGCAAATCGCTGGTGGGCGGCTGATCAGCCCGGCTCTGGTCGAAGGGCTGAGTTCGTTTCTACAACTTCCAGAGCTGAATGACATCCAGTTTGATGACTTTGCGGCACAGTTCAAAATTCTTGATGGCAAGATCATGCTGGACAGTCAGATGCTCAGCAGCAAACTGAAACTTTTTCCAAAAGGGACAGTTGGTCTGGATGGTTCTTTAAACCTGGGGCTTGATACGCGTCTAAGTCCGGAGTTATCATCGAAGCTGGACCATAAAGGAGGCGTTACAAGCTATCTGGCAGATAAAGATGGTTGGACCCGGATGCCATTATTACTCAAGGGAAGTTTTGCGTCGCCGAGTTTCGGACTGGACCTTAAAGGAGTTCAGGAGCAAGCCGCAAAGGCGGTAACTAATGAACTGGGTCGCCAGCTTGACAAACTCCTTAATCGCCAGAGTTCTTCGCAAGGCTCTGATCAGCAACCAATTGATGGAAAGACCTCGTCAGAAAAAGATTCAACACGAAAACTCTTACAGGATTCACTGCAAAAGTTGTTTGGGAATTAACCGGTTTTCAGCCTGAATTACAATAACACTTAACAGGAAGGATATATTCTTATGAGCAGTATTAAATATTTCAGCGGTTTTGAGGTTATCAGGGCGGCCAAGGAAGTCGAAAAAAACGGCCATCGTTTTTACTCCACTATGGCTGAGCGTGCATTAGATCCCTTGCTGAAAGATCTCTTCGCCGGGCTTGCTCACGATGAAATTGAACATCTCCGGCGTTTGAATCAGTTGGAGTCGCAGTATCAGGATGGTGCTTTTGACGATTGCGAAGAAGAGTTTCTGCCTTATCTCAGCCAGTTCTCTGATACGAAGATTTTTCCGGACGCTGAGCGTCTGGAGGCGGTCCTGAAAACTGATACAGCCGATCTCCAGGCGTTGGATATGGCAATTGAGGCAGAAGAAAAGTTTGCAGAATATTTTCTCAAAGCCAGTTCCCTGGCACAGTCGGAAGATGGCAAGGAAGTCTTTGGCTGGCTGGCTGAAGAAGAGGCCAGACATGCAAAAATTTTAAATGAACGTCGTGCCAACTATTCTGGCAAGTGATGTATAGTGAAAGGCCTGCCACTTGCTGCGCAGGCCTTAAATTTACCTATCATCTTTCCCTAATCACGGGCTATTCCGACGATATTAACCGCCGGTTCGTTTGAAAATATTCACAATGATCAGGCCTTTTATCGATAGGCAGAACCTCCTTGTGAGGGGTTAATGAGACGAGCAACGTTGCTTGACTTAAAGTATAACCGAGATTCAATAATTTTCATCCTGCAGGATCTTTTTTTATTCATATTGGCCGGTTTCGAAATGCTGGCCACTACGCCCCATGAAGGTTGGTAAAAACTAATCATCGTTGACCATTGACATAGTAAAAGCTTTTGTTTATTAATAAGTTATAGAGTGTGAAAGCCATCCCTATCGTAAGGTAGGCGCGGAAAGCTACGGATCCGCCCTCAAACACTTCCTCGGACAGCCGGGTTGCCATCAAAATTGGCCCCGGCTTTTCTTGTTCAGGTCGGGGAAATGGAACGGGAAGGAGGTACCCATGGACGTTTTTCTCTTAGGTGTCGTCAGTGCTTTTCTGCTTTTCACTGTGCTCCTGCCATTGATTGGAGTTGTGCTTGGCTTGTTCTGTTACTATGTCCTGCCTTATGTTTTCGGTGGCTTGGTTTCACTCGCTCTGCTTCTGGTCGTTGGTGTGAAAGTCCTGCTTACCTGGTGGGTCTGGATTGTTGCTCTGCTGTGGGCTTCTGCTGTATTCATTGTGAAACTGAAGTTTCGCAAACTTGGCGAAGAGATTGAGCATTACCAGGCTGCCCATGTAGCGTTGCTCTGTGGGGTGCCATACCGTCGCAAGCGGAACCAGCTGCGTGAAGCTATAGCAGGGGACTGTTAATTTACTCACTTCACCCAGAATAGTTCTATCTTTCCAGCGTTTAAATGCTTTTAAAGCGTAATACCGCAGAAGCGCTTGGACTGTTATGTAGAAATGGTGATTTCTATATTAAGCTCTTCAGCGACTGCGTCCAGCTCTCCTTCGATAATTTCTAACAAGACTGATTCAGGCACCTGAATTTGAATATCCATCAGATAAAGGGTCGTGCCGCTCTCAGGTGTAGCTTTTACTGTTGATTTCAGATCGACGATATTCATTTTGTTACCAGAGAGATAACGGCTTATCTTGAAAACGATGCCCGCCTGATCCATCCCCTCAACGTGTAATGTATAGAGTGGGAGGTCTTCCTGGTTTGTCTGGCGAGGTTCTTTAAGAGGGCGAATAAAAGCTGTAATATTTTTTTGAGTCTCCAGGTTGCGACACTCGTCAAGCAGGACAGCTTCGACATTATCGTTGCTGCACGAAAAAAGCAGATTGATGGTAAATTCATCGGACAACATCGACATACTGGTGTCTTCCAGATTACAGCCGTTCTCATACAATACTTCTGTCACGTCGGCAACTATCCCAGGTCTGTCCTTGCCAAAAGCGGTCATAATGTAGCGATTTTGCATATTACCCTCCATAAATCTAATTTAGAAGTTTCATTATTCTCGCATGTTCTGTTTTTTTCTTCAATTGTTTGTAAAATATGTACTTCACAGGATATCAGCAACCACTCATTTGTGGTAGTCTTTACAGGGGGTGACACAGGCCATATTTATCCAGGGAGAGAAAATTATGAATGATCAAAATGATAAGCGAGAAGAACAGGAAGAGATTGGTCTTTATGAAAAGCTGGCTTCCCGTACAGCGGACCTTCTGGAAGAGGGCAAAAAGACCTTCGATGAAGCACTCAAAAAAGCTAAAGATGAACTTGCCTCTGCGGGAGATTTTTCACGTGAGCAAACTGATAAGCTTGGTGAATTTGTTCGTCGAGATCTGAAAGAGAACGCCGAAAAAGCCAAAGACGCTGTTGTAAAAGCTGTAGAACCGCAGCGCCTGGCTGCCGGTGTGCAAAGCGCCTTCTCGCGTATTCTGACCAGCACTGCGGAAACACTTACGGAGCTTGCGGCTAAATCTGAAAAACACCTGGAGTATAAAACCGGTGAAGTCACCAGTCCAGGCACCTTGACCTGCAAAGAATGCGAAACTGAAATGCATATGACCAAAACCACGCGAATTCCTCCTTGTCCAAAATGTCACAAAACGCTTTTCCGTAAATCTTATTAAAGGGCCTGCTTAATGACAATAGAATGGTATCCAGGGCATATGGCGAAAGCCAAACGGCAAATAGCCGAGGTGATGCCAAAGATCGATATTGTGATTGAAGTGCTTGACGCACGCCTGCCGGTTTCAAGCGCCAACCCGATGTTGGAAAAGCTCCGTGGCAACAAGCCCTGCATCAAAGTTCTGAATAAGAGCGATCTCGCAGATCCTGATGTAACCGCATCATGGGTTGAATATTTCGACCAACAGAAGGGCGTGAAGGCAATTCCTCTTGACGCTAGGGATCGTTCCGCGACAGGACAAATCCCCAAGCTTTGCCGTCGTATTGTGCCTCATAAAGGCAAGCCCGGTAAAACCTTGCGTGCCATGGTTGTCGGCATTCCAAATGTTGGTAAGTCAACACTTATCAATACTCTTGCAGGCAGGAAAATGGCTCGCGTAGGTGATAAGCCTGCTATTACGACCTGTCCGCAACAGATCGATTTGCGTAATGGTATTCACCTCGCGGATACTCCCGGTTTGCTCTGGCCGGATATCCGCAACCAGAAGAGCGCCTATCGATTGGCAGCCAGTGGGGCGATAGGCGAGGGTGGCATGGATTATGTGAGTGTTGCCCTGTTTGCTGCAGAGTATCTGATGGATCGCTATGCCGAAGCGCTGGCCAGCCGTTATAAGCTTGCTGAAATCCCAGAGAGTGCCTCTGCCCTGGTTGAGCAGGTCGGTCGCAAGCGCGGTTGTTTGATCGCTGGAGGCAAGGTGGACCTGCAACGAGCGTCAGAACTGCTTTTGCGTGAATTGCGAGCCGGATTGATTGGCCTGGTCAGCCTGGAAACACCAGGGGAAATTTTAGAGGTAGAGGGTGGTCGTGACCGCTGAGGAGTTTGAAGAACTTATTAAGTCAGGGCCGACTCATGTTCTGCTGGATGTTCGCAGCAGCTTTGAATTCAAAGCTGGCCATATTCGTGGAGCCGTTCATGCGCCTTTAAGCAATGTCTTAATGGCAACCAAAGCTGCCTCTAAAAACAAAGAGGTTCTGTTGCTTCTTATTTGTGAACATGGACCTCGTGCCCAGTTTGCTAAGGTTTTGCTCAAATGGAACGGTTATAAAAATCTTGAATTACTGAATGGACATATGGCTTATTGGCGTCAATCGGGACGACCTGTTGAAAAGGGTTAATGTCCTGTGACCTGATCTCACATCCATGTAACACCTCTTGGTAAGATTGTGTAAGACAAGGATAGCTGGGGCAAGGAACTCATGTAAGATAAATTTGCGCATGGATCCCCGATAAAACAATGCGAAGATGACAGACGTTTTACCAGCATTTCAGATTGTGATGAAGTTACCTTTTGATAAACTTATCTCATGAATCATCTAAATACAGAAAAAAGCCCTTATCTTTTACAACATATAGATAACCCTGTTGACTGGTATCCATGGGCAGAGCCTGCTTTCAAACGTGCCCGTGAAGAAGGCAAACTGGTTTTTCTGTCCATCGGTTATTCGACCTGTCACTGGTGTCATGTCATGGCTCACGAATGTTTTGAAGATGAAGAGGTCGCCGGGCTACTTAACCAGCATTACATCTCTATCAAAGTGGACCGCGAAGAACGCCCGGATATCGACCAGGTTTATATGGAGGTTTGTCAGAGAATGACAGGCAGTGGTGGTTGGCCGTTGACCATTATCATGACGCCGGAAGCACAGCCTTTCTATGCTGCAACTTATCTCCCCAAACATGGCCGTCATGGCCGCCATGGCATGATGAACCTTCTGCCATGGGTTGCAAACAAATGGCAGGAGGATCCAGATTCTTTACTTCGTGCTGCTGGAGAGATTGTTGGTCAAATGCAGGGCGGCGGCAGTCACGATCTCGGCAGCCCTGTCAACCTTGAGTTGCATGCAGCAGCTGAGCAAGCGCTAAAAACAACCTTTGACAGACACTATGGTGGTTTTGGTAAAGCCCCGAAGTTCCCACGGCCACATGATCTGACCTTTCTTTTGCAGCGATACAGATTGACAGGGGATGAACAATGCTTGTCGATGTCTGAACAGACGTTGCAGATGATGCGCGACGGCGGAATTTACGATCATCTGGGGTTCGGTTTCCATCGTTATGCAACTGATGCGAAGTGGCTCGTGCCACACTTTGAAAAGATGCTTTACGATCAGGCTGGCTTGATAGCTGCTTATCTTGAATCCTGGCAGCTCACCGGCAACGAGATATACGCCGGAACAATACGAGAAATACTGACTTACCTGTTGCGTGATCTGGTTGCCCCTGAAGGTGCCTTTTACTCTGCTGAAGATGCTGATTCCGAGGGCGTTGAAGGCAAGTTTTACCTTTGGACAGAAGCGGAAATAAGAACTCTTCTGGGTGGCGAGACCGAAGCTTTCTGCAAAAAATACAACGTCACCAAGGCAGGCAACTATCACGATGAAATGACCGGTAAAGTCACCGGTAGCAATATCCTTCACGTAACCTCATCGTCAGTTTATGAGACTGATAATCCTGGTTTGACTGAAAAATTTACTGCGTATCGAAAACGCCTGTTCGCAGAACGTGAAAAACGCATCAGACCTCACCTTGATGATAAGATCATTACAGCTTGGAACGGCATGGCGATATCAGCCCTTGCCGAGTCTGGCAGGGTGCTTGGAGAGGATAAATATATCGATAGCGCGCGCCGTTCCGCCGATTTTATCCTGACAAGGATGCTCAACAAGGATGGACGTCTATACCGCCGATATCGCCAGGGAGAAGCTGCGGTTAGTGCTTTCTCCGAAGACTATGCGTTTCTGGCCCGCGCTCTACTCGATCTTTACGCGGCCGATTTTGATCCGCAACGTTTGCATCAGGCTATTGGACTCTCAAAGATACTGCGGCAGTTTTTTCAGGACCCTAAAAGTGGGCGACTCTACGATACTCCACATGACGGCGAAAAACTCCTGATAAGGCCATCAAGCACCTTTGATGGAGCCATGCCGTCAGCCAGTTCGATCGCACTGGATGTTTTTTCCAGACTGTTCCTGCTGACAGGAGATGCATCGTGGCAGGCTGCGGCGGACCAACTGCTGCAGTCGCTTTCTTTCGAATTGTCCAGATATCCAGCGGGATATACCCAATTGCTACAATCTTCGAGCTGGTTATTGCAACCAACCCGTGAAGTTGTGATTGTCGGAACTTTAGGGGAGGCCTCAACGGAAGAAATGTTGTCTATTGCCCGTAGCAGTTCTCTGCAGCAAACGGTCTTCATCTTTAAGTCGCAGGACGATTCAGCAGAGATTACCCGTTTGGCACCATTCATAGAACAAATGCAAACAGTGAATGGATGTGCGACTGCCTACGTTTGTCAGAATTTCACATGCAGAGAGCCGTTTAATGGTGCGGCTGAACTTCAAACGATATTGACTTTATTACCATGCTGAATTACCAGGTTGATTGCTGAGATTACAGATTGCACACAATGCATCCTTGGCTGTGGGCTACAGCCCAAAATCATGCTACAATCCATAATCATTTTTATGAGGCAAAAGATGCATAATTTAACAGTGATTTTCGCACATGGGCGCGAAAGCGGCCCCTGGGGAACAAAGATCAGGGCACTCACCAAAGTGGCAGAGAAGTTAGGCTGCCGGGTAATCAGCCGTGATGATAGCGATAACCGGGACCCCGAATTGCGGGTTACCAGGTTGATCGATGAGGTTAAGTCAATAGACGGCCCGGTTGCATTGGTTGGCTCAAGCATGGGAGGTTATGTGGTGACTGTAGCATCCCAGGTGGTGAGGCCGGCGGGTTTGTTCCTCATGGCACCTGCCTTCGGTTTGCCCGGTTACACGGAGCAGACACCACAGCCGATCTCTCGTGAGTTAACAGTTGTCCATGGCTGGAATGACGATATTGTACCGTTTGAGGCTGTTTTTCACTTTGCCAGAACGCATCAGGCAAGGTTCCATCTGGTTCCCGCTGGACACGCACTTCTTGAACAGGTCGAGTGGTTGACAGAGGTTTTTGAATTATTTATGAAGCGATGCCTGCAACGAGAAAGTAGTACGGCAAAACAACGTCTTCTGGCCACCCTTTAGCTTTTACTGAACATTTATCTGTATTGAAAATTTTTATGGCTGCCAAAGAAAGAATTGATAAACTGCTGGTTCAACGGCAGCTTGCCGGATCACGTGAGAGAGCTAGAGCCCTGATCCTGGCTGGCCGCGTCCTGGTCGATGATCAGACTATTGATAAAGTTGGTACACAGGTTGATACCACTGCTGCTATTCGTCTGCGAGGTGAAGATATACCCTTTGTTTCACGCGGTGGATTGAAGCTTGCCAAGGCTTTAAATGCTTTTGATCTGGTTGTCTCCGGACGTACTGCGATTGATGTCGGAGCTTCAACCGGTGGTTTTACTGACTGTTTGCTGCAAAATGGCGCAGCAAGGGTCTTTGCTGTTGATGTCGGCTATGGCCAGTTAGCATGGAAACTGCGTGAAGATAAACGCGTTGTCAATCTGGAACGCACCAATATCAGACACCTGGCTGCTGAGCAGCTCGATGCCGTCCCCGATCTTGCCGTCATTGATGCCTCATTTATTTCTCTCGATAAGGTTTTGCCTGTCACCCTGCCGCTACTGAAGTCTGGGAGTGATATCGTTGCTTTGATTAAACCGCAATTTGAAGTCGGCAAAGGCAAGGTGGGTAAGGGTGGTGTGGTTCGCGACCCGGAACAGCATGTCCAGGTTGTCGAGAAGATCAAACTTCTGGCAGAGCAACTCGGTTGCCAGGTCATGGATGTTTGTGAAAGCCCTCTCCTTGGACCTAAGGGCAATCATGAATTCCTGATTCATCTGCATAAGGAGACGGTCACATGAATCATCAGGTTTATTTTCTTGGCGCTGGCCCTGGAGACCCGGAGCTGTTGACCCGGCGTGCCGAGAGATTGCTCAGGGAGTGTCCGGTTGTTTATGTGCCAGCTCTTTATGACCAGCCATTTGCTGAGTTTTTGCATGGCAAAGAGCTGTTTGTCCCTTTTAATTATTATTTTGCTGATCTGATTGCTCTTATCAAAGATCAGTTGATCGATGGCCCGGTTGCTTTTCTGGTGCCGGGAGACTTGACTTTCTATTCACCTTTCCAGGCCCTGGTTGATGCCTTGGGCGATCTGGCCGTTGTTGTTCCTGGTGTCGGTACTGCCAACGCGGCTTCGGCACTTCTGAAGAAGACCCTTGATCTCCCAGGCATTTGTAGCCGTGCTATCGTTGCATCGCCGCGCACACTCGGCGATGATCCCGATGCACCAACCATGGGTGATTTCGCCGCACCTGGTGTTACACTCCTGATCTATATGAATAATCTGCCTTTGCCAGAGTTGGTTTCTCAGTTGCGCAAAGGTTATGGTAGCAATGTACCGATTGCTTTGGCTCACCGGGTTGGCTTGCCGGACGAAGAGATCATTGTGGCGACCCTGGATACGATTGTAGCAACGGTCGGTTCCAGGGATTTCTTTAATCTCGACAGCCCGAACCCGCGACCCGCTCTGACATTGCTTCTAGTAGGTGAAAGTCTGACAGCCGACGCTGACCCAATCTGGTGGGATTATCGACGCGATCACATCTGGAAATACCAGGATAACAGCTTGCCTGGATAAGGGTCGATATGCGCATTCTCTCACCGGTCGATAATTTTCAAGAAGCTGGCCTGCTTTTGGAGGCCGGTGCTGATGAGCTTTATGGTGGCTATATTCCTGCTGAATGGCATGATTACAGCCTCTCTGCTTCGCTTAATCAACGGACTTTTGCAGAGGCGCAAATTGCTTCTGAAGAGGAGCTTGCTGAGATCATAGCTCTTGTTCATGGCTATGAATGTACCTTTGCCCTCACGTTGAATACTCCTTTTTATACGAACGAACAGTTACCCTTGTTGCTTGAATATCTTGATCGCATGGTAACGCTAGGTATTGATAGTCTGATCCTTGCCGATCCTGGATTATTGAGGCTACTGAAAAAACGTCATGGACATATCGAGTATCATGCCAGTACTCTTGCTCATCTGACAAACTCCGGTGCGGTTCGTTTTATGGCATTGCAGGGCATACAGCGCGTTGTTTTGCCACGGCATTTGAGTGTGTCTGATATGGCATCAATTGTACAGCGAACGCCTGGCATCCTTTGTGACGCGTTCCTGCTGGTCGGCAAATGCCCTAATAGTGAAGGGCTGTGTACTTTTCATCATTCCAGCTCTGAAAAAATCTGGCCTTGTGAGATTCCATATGAGATTAACCCGCTTGCTGACGGGGCTTCTTTGCGTTTACAGCAAGTGATACAGCGGCAGAACAGCTGGTCGAAAACTAACCGTCGTCACGGTTGCGGCCTTTGTGCTATTCCTGCCTTACAAAAATCTGGTATTCATGGTTTGAAGCTGGTTGGCCGTGGGGCACCTGCCGCACATAAGGTCAGGAATGTCACATTAACAAGAGAGTTTCTCGATTTGGCAAGTCGTATCACTGATTTTGACGAATACCGTAAAAAAGCAATGGCCGCTCACAGGAAAAGATTCGGTGCGGTCTGTCACCAGAACGTTTGTTACTATCCAGAATTTTTTAATGGGCCAGGGGTTTATGATGGGGGAGAAACATGAGGTATTTGCTGGGTAGTGCGGACATCAAGACCTTGTCTCAGGAAGACAGTGTTCGTGGTGTTCTTGTCCGCATGGTTATGGAACAGGCAGAAAATGCTGATAGCGAAGAGATTGAATCGTTGGAAAATGCTTTGCAGTTGCTTCTGACGCGGTTCAAGGTCATGGAGGACGACGCCTCATGATACTGCGCAGCGTGGAACTGGAAAGCTTCGGCAGATTTCGTGGTCAGACCATCGAGTTCAGGCGTGGCATGAACCTGGTAATCGGCCCTAACGAGGCAGGGAAATCGACCCTGGCTGAGGCTATTCCTGCGGTGCTTTTCGGTACAGACCGTTTGGAGAGATTCAAGCCCTGGGGGCGCAATGTATGCTCAGCTGCACTCTTTTTTGAAGGTCAGGGACGCACGGTTCAGATAAAACGCAACCTGATTACAGATGAAGTTGAGTTGCTTGAAAAAAATGACCTTTATCACATCTTGTCACAATTCTCTGGAAAGGTGCCACTTCGGGGACGTAGCGCGTCTTATCGCAAATATCGAGCGCTCCTGGAATCCTTGCTTGGAGTTGCTGATGAAGGGTTGTTTCGAGCCACTTATTTCTTTGGTCATCATCCGCAAGAATGGAGTGGTGAAGACCTCGCACAGAAACTGCGAACACTGGTCAGTGGCTCTGCGGAAGCAGATTATGCAGAGATCCTTGATGATCTTCTGGATGAGCATTTTCAGCTGACACGCATTAACCCGTGGGGCCGGGATAAAAAGCGTGATCGCGAATATGAGAATATTTGCCAGCAGGTGGCACCAGAGGGCGGAACTGAAGCTGTACCTACTTTTGTTGAGATTGACAACTCTGCTGACCTTAAGGCAGAGATAGAAAAACTTTCCGGTGAGTTGGAAAATGACCGTCATGAACATGAAAAGGGGCGGTTGTATATTAAAAGTGTCCGCCATCAAATGATGGTAGATCTGCCAGGGAAGGCATCCCTGGTTAACGAAGAACCCTCGGATAAAGAGTCCTCAACTGTTATTGAGAAACCGTCGATAGATAAAAAAACTCCGATCAATGATGTTGCTTTGTCTGAGCAACTTGCAGCCGTGGGTTTGCCGCAAAACCCACCACGTGAGCTACCGGAACTTCTGGCTGAGGCAGCACAAATCAGACAGGAACTTGCTACGTTTCAGCAACCTTTCTCTGCACTCAATAATCGTGAGAAAAAAATCCCCAAGGTGCCATGGACTGTCCTCTTATCACTTTGCATGATCCTTGTAGCAGGAACAGCAGTTAGCTGGTGGCAGAGTTTTTATTCCCAATGGATCTCGCTTGGGGCTGGGGTATGCTGTACTCTTTTACTGAGTTGGGGCGGCTGGCAACATATATCGAGGAAAAAGGCTCTGGATGATTGCCAGGATAAGCGTAATCGTCTTGACCATAAAAAACTGGAAGTGCAAAAAAAACAGGCTTTTTTAAGTGAACGCTGTGAAGCTTTTGGCTTGCCATCCTCTGCTATTGATCTGGTCAGATTGCACAAGCTGGTTACAGCAAACCATGATTTGCTTGAGAGTTGGTGGAAGCAGACTGCCCTCTCTGTAGAGGATCTTGAGGTGTGTCAAAATAAGAGTGTCACTGATGATGGTGGTGCCAGTAGCCATAATGATACTTCCGAAGGTGGCGAAGAACCCGAAGAGAAAAACAGTTCAATAAAAGTTGGTGAGGATGAGAGGGAACTGCACCAACTGGAATCTCGCATGGCTGAATTTGAAACAGAGCTAAAACAGAAAGAAACGTGTTTGCAAAACTTGCGGTTGCAGCTCAAGGCTGTGCCTGCCGAGAAAAACTCGAAGGTTGTGACCCCGGAAGCGACTTTACAATATCGCAAACATGAATTAGAAAAGCGTATACTTGTATTACGCAAGTCTGTCAATTTACTGGCTGGCGCTGTCGATGAATTTGGTCGTTTACACCTCTCAAGCTTAAATAATGAAGCCAGCAAGCTGTTAAGCAAGATAACTGGCGGTCGATATTCTGCTATGAGGCTCGATGAGAATATGGCACCATCGTTACAGGTAGATGGTCAGCGCTGGGTGCCAGCTGAATCCTTCAGCAAGGGAACCGTTGATGCAATCTATATTGCATTGCGTATCGCCTTGGCGAAGGTCCGTAATGATGGCCGTTCCTTGCCCTTGATGCTTGATGACCCTTTTGTTCATCTTGACCAGAAGCGCTTATCGACCGCCCTTAACATGGTTGATCTGGCCTCAACGGATGGACAATTGATCCTGTTTAGCCATAATCTGGACCTAGGCAAGCGTGCTGCTCGCGAGAGATGGCATGTTGTTGCCCTGGATGGAGGGGCTGCTGATACTGCACAGAAAGAAGGAAGTGATCATGCCAGACAACTGCATCTTCTGTAAGATTATAGCCGGAGAGATACCGGCGAAATTCGTTTATCAGGATGATCAGGTGGTTGCTTTTGAGGACGTCAACCCTCAAGCCCCGTGTCACATCTTGATTATCCCGCGTAAGCATATCCGTACGACTCTCGACCTGACGACTGCTGATAATGAAATGATTGGCCATCTCTACCATGTTGCAGGTAAAATAGCTCATGACAAGGGGATTTCCGAGGACGGTTTTCGAATTGTCAATAATTGTAACGAAGCGGGTGGTCAGATTGTCTGGCATATCCACTTCCATCTACTTGGCGGACGTGACATGATCTGGCCTCCAGGCTGATTTCTGGACATAATAGACAACCTTTTTCATGGAAGCATAGTTTCACATGGACGCTCTTCATAAACCGATAGCCCAGACGGACGCACCAGAGAACTACGATGAAAAGCGTCTGCAGCGCCTGGTCAATGAGATTATGGAGTTGCTGGTAACGCATTATGGTGGCAGCCTTAGTGAAAATGTTCTCGACGAATCGATTGATGCTCTGCAAAGGGCATTGAATCTTGCCCAGAAAGCCCACCGTCAACAGGTTCGCAAGTCAGGGGAACCCTATTTCTTCCACCCACTGCGGGTTGCCCATATGGCTGCTCGACATTGGATGGATTTTGCCTCGGTGAATGCGGCTCTTCTGCACGATGTCGTCGAAGATACGCCAACGACTCTCGCTGCTGTCACTGAAATGTTCGGTACAGAGACGGGCCTGTTGGTTGATGGTCTAACCAAGGTTGATGATGACCTCCTCAACCGCAATGCTCTGAAGGAACAGACGTATCGTAAGCAGGTTCTCCTGGCAGTTAAAGATATCCGGGTCCTCTGTTTGAAATTCTGGGATCGGATCGATAACCTGCAGACCATCCAGGCGTTGAACCCTGAGAAACAACGGCTGATAGCCGAAGAGACAAGAACCATCTATGTTCCTCTGGCCAGGCATCTCGGCATGGGCCGTGTCAGCACGGAACTGGACGCACTCTCCCTGACGATTCTTTATCCGACCAGGGCAGAGCGTTATGCTGCAGCGGTCAATGAAGTGCACAAGTCTTCTGAAGCCACTCTCGGCCACATTCGTTCAGAAGTCCATAATATTCTCAAACATCACAAGATTGATGTCCTGGTCAAGGATCGTTGGCGGCCGTTTTCCATTGCTGCCGCTCGTATGGTTGCTCGTGGCCTGCCGTCACTTTATACTATGGATATTCTGGTCGATCGTTCCATGGATGCTTACCACACCCTTGGTCTGCTACACCGTCTGTACCCGCCGATCCCTGGAAAGTTACGTGATCATCTGAATCTGCCGTCACAATATGGCTATCAGGCATTAAAAACCAGTGTGCAAGCTGGTGAAGTCCGCTTGCGGGTTGAGATAACCACACGCAAGTTATCACGATTCAATGAATCCGGTGTGTTAGCTCCAGGATTCGAGTTCCGCAGCTCAAACTTTAAAGACTTGATGCAGTCGTTGATTGAGGGTGAATCTGTCTTCGATATGGAGAGCCTGCGGCTGGCTTCTGCGTCAATTCAGGTTTACACACCTCTTGGAGATGTCCACTCGCTTCCAGAAGGGAGCAGCGCCCTGGACTTTGCTTTCAATATCCATGAACAGTTGGGTTTACATGCAGTTCGGGTGCGTATTAATGGCAAAACCCGTCTGCTTAAAGCTCGCCTATTAGACGGAGACCAAATCGATGTTGAAACAGCTGATCGCCCAACAGTGCTACCGAAGTGGCTTGAATGGGCGGTTACGCCGCGTGCCCGTAATAGCATCCGTCGCTACTTGCGCTCGAAAGTCAAACAGTCGCGAGCTATCAAGGACAAGTCGTAGCTTTTTGTTGTTCGTCTTGCTGGTTTTTTGTATGTCGCTTGGTACACCAGTGTTTGCCGATCAGGCGAACGTGTTTGTTTATCACCGCTTTAACGATTCACGCTTCCCTTCAACCAATATATCTATTCAGGATTTTAAAGCACATCTGGATCTCCTGCATCAGCAGGAGTTTACAGTCCTCACACTAGGTCAGGTGGTTGACAGATTGCAAAAAGGAACCAGCCTGCCACAACGTTGCGCTGTTATAACCGTTGATGACGCTTACCGTTCTTTTCTTAGTGATGGCTGGCCTCTGCTGAAACGCTATGGCTACCCTGTAACGCTCTTTGTCAGCACGGATACTGTTGGAGGCGGGGACTACCTCAATTGGCAGGAACTTGGGCAGTTACAGGATGAGGGGGTTGAAATCGGTAGCCACTCAGCCAGTCATGCCCATCTGCTCGACAGGTTAGACGCTGAAAGTACTGCTGATTGGAGCGCTCGGGTTTTAGAGGATATCCGACGTGCTCAGCAGGCATTTGATAACCATCTAGGTCTGTCGCCAGATCTGTTTGCTTATCCCTATGGTGAGTTTTCCCCGCAATTGCTTGACCTGATTAAAAATGCCGGTTTTGTGGCAGCATTCGGTCAACAGTCAGGCGTTATAACCGCAAGCCAGGATTTCTTTAGCCTGCCGCGTTTTCCTGTAGGTGGAGTCTATTCAGCTCTCTCCGGGTTTCGCAGTAAGCTATTCATGAAAAGTTTACCTGTTAATATTGTGTCACCTGAAACTACTGTTATTAAAGATGAAAACCCACCAAAGCTAAGGTTTTACTTGAACATGAATGGCCTTGACAAAAACTCTTTGCATTGTTTTGTGCCGGGGCAATCAGATTGCCTGCTTAGGTTGGTAAATGAAGATGCTGGGCTCTACGAAGTTGAAGCGTCGCGACCTATCAGCGGCCGGCGAAGTAAGTACACTCTAACGACCTCGGATATAAGCGGTAAGTCATGGTATTGGTTCAGTCAATTATGGGTTATGCCGCACCGGGGGGATGTGGCCGATCAACCTGTTTCTCGTTGAGAGGAGACCGCTGCCAGTCGTGCTGATACTGGTAAGTATTTCTATCTTCGGTCGACGCAAAAAGGCAGTATCTACACGCGCCAATTTATTATGACGAATCATCGCCTGGATTTCTCTAATATATTCCTCGCCACGCTGTGAGTACTTCTGTAGACCTTTTGCTAAAGCCATTCCAGTGACCGGTTGTCCCGATTTACGCAGCTCTCTTCTGATTTCTCTCAATTTGCGGTAAGCTCCATGTCTATTAAGGTTGTTCATGTAGCTGCGGATTGATTCGTAAATGCTGGGGAACTTACGTACTTCATAAATTTCCCCCGACGGGCGACCTCTCGGCACGATGCCGGTGCCAGGCTTGAACGTCCATTCACCAAAGAGATTATTTCCTAACTGTGCAAACCTGGAGGTTCCCCACGATGATTCATTCGCCGCCTGGGCCAGAACTAGAGCCGGTGGAATAGTGTCAACCCTCTGTAGCAGTCGAGACCTGGCACGATGGTCAGTCAATGGGTTACCGCGTAAGCCATAGCGTTTCGATATCTCTTCAAGTCGTTCTCTGTCGCTGGCGTTTGTTGCTCTTTTATTATGCCTTTCAAGAATTTTCAGAAGCTCCTCGCGCTCCTCTTTAATCTCATGGTTGGCCAGTAAAATCATGGGGAGAAGCCCCATGAAAAAAGTATGCTTTTTTGATATTGTACTGACAGTGCTATTGATATCAGCAGGAATTTTCCCCAGGATAAATGGTGGAGTCCCATTCTCCAGTTGCATCCAGTTATAATCGAGTGCTTTAAAAAAAGCCTGCAGGCCAGCAGTTGTTTTCGGTGTTATCGTCTGTGTGTTCTCTCGATCAATGAGTTGGGTAGCTGTTACAGACACCGGTGCAAAGAAGACGCTGAATGCGAGCAGAACCGGGATAAACAAAGATGATTTTTTGGAAAAGATAAACATCAAATCGTCGTGGATCCTTGTGGTCAAATTTGTGTTTAACAAAATAACGGTACCATTTTAACATGCTTGTTTCTGCCGCCACAAGTTTTAGAACTTTCCCAACCCTTGACATTCTCCTATATCATAACTATCTTCCTTGCGAACTCAAAATAGTCCGGAGGTTTTATGACAAAAAATAAATCGACAGAGCAGGGAACAATTTCAATCCATTCGGAAAATATTTTCCCAATCATAAAAAAATGGCTCTACAGTGAAAAAGAGGTCTTTCTTCGTGAGCTCGTTTCTAATGCAGTTGATGCAATCCACAAGATGCAACATGTCAACCTGGTTGAGGGGTTGCAGATAGCCGATGAGTATCGAGTTGATGTCCTGCTGGATAAAGACAATAAGACATTGACAATTAAGGATAATGGCATCGGTATGACTGCCGACGAAATCCGTCGATATATAAACCAGATTGCATTCTCTTCAGCTGAGGAGTTTGTGGAGAAATTTAAAGATCTGGAAGATAAAAGTCAGATCATCGGTCATTTTGGTCTTGGTTTCTATTCGGCGTTTATGGTTTCAAAGAAAGTCGAAATTCGTTCTCTCAGCTACCAGACTGACGCGTCAGGTGCCCACTGGTCCTGTGATGGATCGACGAGCTATGAACTTGCCGAGGTTGACAAAAATGAACGCGGTACGGAAATTATTCTAAACCTTGACGACGATGAACTTGAGTTTCTTGAACCGGTCCGCGTACGTGAAGTTCTAACCAAATATTGTAATTTCCTGCCAATTGCAATCCATCTGGATGGGGATGTGGTTAATGATCAGAACCCTCTCTGGACGCGCATGGCCTCGGAACTCAGTGATGATGATTACAAGGACTTTTATCGTAAGCTTTATCCGTTCTCCGATGACCCCCTTTTCTGGATTCATCTCAACATAGATTTTCCTTTTAATCTGAAAGGGATTCTCTATTTCCCTAAGCTGACCACTGAATTTGATGTCACCAAGAGCCATATAAAGCTCTTCTGTAACCAGGTCTTTGTCAGCGACAACTGCGCAGAGTTGATCCCGGAGTTTTTAACGCCTCTACAGGGTTGTCTGGATGCTCCTGACCTGCCGTTGAATGTCTCACGCAGTTATCTGCAGAACGATCCTCAAGTTCGTAAAATTCGCGATGTGATTACCAGCCGTGTTGCCGGTAAGTTGATTGAACTCGACAAACTGGATCGCAAGGCATTCTCTGCCATCTGGGCTGACATCCATACATTCGTCAAGTTTGGCATGATGAGAGACGATAAGTTTTATGAAAAGCTCAACGATCACATGCTCTTTGCCTTGAGTGGTTCTGATGAGTGGACCACCTTGCCGGAATATCTCGAAAACAGTTCCGCTGCGAAAGCCACCTCGATTTATTATACCAATGATGAAGTGGCCCAGGCGACTTACCTCAAATTATTCAAGGCGCAAGGGCTTGATGTCCTGGTTCTTGATGATCAGATAGATTCCCATTTCATGCAGTTTTTGGAGATGAAGAACTCGGAGATACACTTTGCCCGGGTGGATGCAGATGTTACTGAAAACCTGCTTGAACAGACTGCGGCCAGTGATCTGGTTGACGATGAGGGTAAGACACGTGACGAGAGAATAACTGCACTGTTTAAAGAGACTCTTCAGGATGAGAACTTGGAAATACGAGTGGAAAGACTCAAGGATGAATCTGTTCCGGCAATGGCACTTTTCTCTGAGCAGGATCGTCGTTTCCAGGAGATGACACGTACCCTCGGTAAGGAGATCTCCATTCCGGATAAGGCCCCATCTTTATTGATCAACGCCTCCAGTCCGGTGGTCCAGAATATCCTTGATTTACATGCAAAGCAGAAAACTGAGGACGTTGAATTGCTTGTTGCCCAAGTGTATGACCTGGCGATGTTGACTTGCCGGGCTTTTGATCAGGAGCGCATGGTTCGTTTCTTGGACAGGAGCAATCAACTGCTGGCCAGGGTTAGCCCTGACGAGGGGTGAAGGGGGCAGGGGCAGGGGGAAGATTCCCTTGCCCCTGAGCCCTATTGTCGATGAATTCTGACCGAACCCTGCCGTACTTGTTTCTCCAGCCAGAGACTAAGTGTTGCTCGCCATACGTCTCTGGTTAATGGGACCAGAAAACTGAAGCCAAGCAGGTCTGTGAAAAACCCCGGAGTCAGCAATAGCAGACCGCCGACCAGTACCAGTGCCCCGTCAATTAAAGTGGCAGTTGGCATTTGTCCGCGTGATGTTTCTTCTTGTATCCTGCTCAGTATCGCCACACCCTGGCTGCGTGCCAGCCAGGCCCCGGCAACGCCGGTCAGCAGAATGAGAGCGATTGTTGGCCCAATACCGATGATTTGTCCGGCTTCAATCAGTATATAGAGTTCCATAACTGGTACAAATATGAAGATTAGAAGTAGTTTTATAAACACGTACCCTCGCTTAATAGCCGATTTTCAATGAGATAACTCACAAGAAACATCACATCTGACTTGTCCTGTGGTTTATTTTGTAAGTAGTTGATTTTACACGAATAAATTGTGTGCTTAAATATTGGGCATATGGTGGAAGTGGTTGTTGTTAGGTTTTGGTGTTGGTCTGCACACATACTTTTCAACGGCTTGTCCACATCTTTTGTGGACAAGAGCTGAAGAGGCCCGAAACAATTTGTTTTTTTTGTTTTTAGCAAAACTCTTGCTACTCCTCAATCCCTGTAAATCTGATCTCAAACCATCTTTTCCGACTACATTTTGTTTCGTTCGACAAGTTTCTGGTCGAGCTTGCGGATGGTTTTTCTGGTTAGTTTGCGTAGGGCTGACGCTGCATAACATGGGCACTATTCGGTACCCTGAGATCCGGCATGATTTTTAGTTAATAATCTACACTATTGCGGGTGTCTTTATGGGCCATTGTTAATCTTTTCCCAATCATGTGTTGCATCGTTCTACCGCAGCTCCCGGAAGATTGCAAGGGCCCCCAACCAGAGGACAAACAGGAGGCACTAAAGTCTTGCAAATTTATTGTTAATACGTTAATAGAGGGGACTTAATTCTGGACATAGATGAAAATCTCTTGACTGTTGCTTGAAGGCCCCTATACTGGCGCTTTGCCTGATTTATCATGAGAGTAGATTGTCGTGCTGATAAAGATCGACAAACTTAAAAGACGACCACGCCAGATTGTTATCGATAAGCAAGCAATGGACTCTCCGGCACTGCAAGAGACTATTGCAAAAGGGATTGTTACTTTCAATAAAGCTATTATCGGTACTCTTGAGGTAACCAGGGCTGGCCAGGTCATTGAGGTGGCTGGTCATCTGGCGACGACGATAACCTCCCCATGTAGTCGATGCCTGTTGCCAGTAGTTGGTCAACTGGAGGTTCCTGTTGCGCTTTGTTATTCAGACTGCGACAGTATTGAGGAGATCCCGTTCGCTGAGGAAGTTGAAATCCAGAAAGAGGAAATCAGCTTGATTCCATTCTCTGGTGCCGAAATTGATTTGCAGCCGGATATTGATCAAGAGATTATCATGGCTTTGCCGCAGCAACCGTTGTGTCAAGAGACATGCTTGGGCCTTTGCCCTGTTTGTGGTCATAATCTGAACCAGGGCAGCTGTGATTGTGAAGCGCCGATTTTTCATGCCGGTTTGGCGACTCTGAAGAAGTTTAAAGCTAAACATTGACGTACTCATAATAAGTTTCAAGATGGCTATGAGTTTGTCCGACAATAAAGATAGTGACTTTGGTAAGTAATAGCTCGTAATAAACAATAAAGGCCGGATACACCGGTGCTAAGGAGACATTCAGACAATGGCAGTACCTAAGAAAAAAACCTCAAAATCCAAGCGCGACATGCGCCGTTCCCACGATGGCTTGAAAACCCCAGGCATCTCTCTCTGCCCCCAATGTAAGGAACCAAAGCAGTCTCATCGTGCTTGCCCTTCCTGCGGAAGCTATAAGGGCAAGGATGTTCTTGGCGCCGAAGATTAGAGGCGCATCTTTTGAGTAAACACCCCATAGTCGCGGTTGATGCCATGGGAGGCGATCATGCTCCCGCTCATGAGGTTGCTGGTGCTGTCATGGCTGCCAGGCAGTGGCAGATCCCTATTGTGCTGGTCGGCCAGACTGAGACTATTGAAAAGGAGCTGGCAAATCACGTTGTTCAAGGGTTGAATATCCGCATAGAGCAAGCCAGTGAAGTTGTCGGCATGCATGATTCGCCGTCCTATGCGTTGCGTAAAAAGAAGGATTCGTCTATCCGGGTAGCATTTAACCTGGTCAAGCAGGGGGTAGCCAACGCTGTCGTCAGTACTGGTAATTCCGGGGCCACAATGGCTGTGGGAATGTTTGTCTTAAAGCGTATCTCTGGTATTGACCGCCCGGCAATTGCGACAGTGCTTCCAAACCTCAAGGATCAGACAATCATTCTGGATGCCGGTGGTAATGTTGACTGTAAACCGCCACATTTGGTTCAATTTGCCTTGATGGGCAGTGTCTATGCTTCACATATGCTCGATAAGGTTGCGCCTCGCGTCGGTCTTTTGTCGAATGGGGAGGAGGCTTCCAAGGGCAATGAATTGACGCGTGAAGCGAACCAGGCTCTCAGGAAGACCCAGCTTAACTATATCGGCTATATTGAAGGTCGTGACATCTATAATGGTCACACTGATGTCGTTGTCTGTGATGGTTTTGTCGGCAATGTTGTCATAAAAGTTTCAGAAGGGCTTGCAGAAGCGATCGGCTCTATGCTGCGTAAGGAATTCAGCTCAAGGCTGTTGTCCAAGATCGGATATCTCCTTGCCAAGCCTGCCCTTAAGGCTTTTCGCAAGAAAGTCGATTATGCTGAATATGGTGGTGCTCCGTTGCTGGGGATCAAGGGAACTGCAATGATTTGTCACGGCAGTTCCAGTCCCAAAGCTATTATGAATGCCATCAGGATGGCTCATGACACCGAGATACACCAGATCACCAGACAATTGACCGAACGCCTTGATGGCCTTCGCACAGAAAATAAAGAAGAAACCGATACATCGGATGTTGTCGTCTAACAGGTGTTTGTGAGTAATATTTGTCATGTCTGCTGAAGATGTCGATATGTTTATTCCTCATCAGGCCAATATCCACCTTCTGTGATGCCTTCGGTGGTTTTAGTTGGGCGGCAACTCTGTTGCGTTGATAAACTGAATATTTTATAGGTATCAGGCTAAAATGGTTGCTTTTATATTCCCAGGACAGGGTTCTCAATTTGCTGGCATGGGTAAGGAGTTGGCTGATAATTTTTCAGTTGCCCGCCATGTTTTTGAAGAGGCGAATGATGTGCTCGGTTTCGACTTGTCCTCACTCTGCTATAATGGTCCTGAAGAAACCCTCAAGTTGACAGCTAACACGCAGCCAGCAATACTTACAACTAGTATAGCGTCTTTGCGGGTTCTCGAGAGTGAAACCGGTCTGGTGCCGGATTTTGTCGCAGGGCATTCGCTTGGCGAGTTCAGTGCTCTGGTTTGTGCTGGTGCCTTGAGTTTTGCTGATGCTGTCCATACTGTTCGTCAGCGCGGCACTTTCATGCAGGAAGCCGTTCCGGTTGGGACAGGCTCCATGGCTGCCATTCTTGGTCTTGATCCTGAGCTGCTGGCTGCCGTCTGTGAAGAAGCAGCCGAGGGCCAGGTGGTTTCACCGGCCAATTACAACAGTGCCGGTCAGGTGGTCATTGCTGGCCATACTGAGGCTGTTGCCCGTGCCGTTGACCTGGCCAAGGAAAAGGGTGCTAAAAGGGCCATGTTGTTGCCGGTCAGCGCGCCTTTTCATTGTAGCCTGATGGCCCCCGCCGGTGAACGTCTGGTAGAGGTCCTGGCTGATATCAATGTGAATGAGCTGGCTTTGCCGGTTGTCACTAATGTTGAGGCCACACCTAATCAGGAGGCTTCTCATGTAAGTGACCTGCTGGTTCGTCAAGTTTGTGCGCCGGTACGTTGGCAAGAAACTATTACTTGTATGGTCAACCTTGGTGTGACGCGTTATATTGAGGTAGGCCCTGGCAAAGTCCTGTCTGGTCTGGTCAAACGTATGGCGAAGGGCAGCACTATTCAGAATGTTCAGAATTCTACTGATGTAAGTGCCCTTGCGAGTTAATGTAGGATTAGGATAACAACTCGGGCCTGGAAAACAACAGGGGCTGAACAACTAACAGGAAGTCTTGAAATATGCTGTCTGATAAAGTTGCCATTGTTACAGGAGCATCACGCGGGATCGGTCGTTTAATTGCTGTTGCACTTGCCGGGCAAGGCGCTAAAGTTGTTGTGTCGGCCCGCAATCTGGAAGCTCTGCAAAGTCTGGCGGCTGAGATCAAGGCACAAGGCGGTGAAGCTCTGGCTGTTGCTGGTGATGTCGCTATAGAAGATGATGCAAACAATCTCATCAAGCAGGCAGTTGCAACCTATGGTCAGGTCAATATACTCATTAACAATGCCGGGATCACTCGTGACGGTTTGTTGTTGCGAATGAAAGATGTTGATTGGGACGCTGTTCTCGATACAAACCTGAAGGGAGCTTTCCACTGTATTCGCGCGGCTGCGAAATTCATGAGTAAGCAGAGGTCAGGACGCATTATTAATATCTCATCGGTAGTTGCTGAGATGGGTAATCCCGGTCAGGTAAACTATTGCGCCAGTAAGGCAGGATTGCTCGGTTTGACCAAGTCTGTTGCCCGTGAACTTGCCCGGCGCAATGTGACTGTTAACGCAATTACCCCCGGCTTTATTGTCACTGACATGACTGCTGATATGACGGACAATGCTCGCGAAGCTTTGACCGAACAAATCCCACTAGGTCGCCTGGGTGAAGCGGAAGATGTTGCTAACGCCGTGCTATTTTTGGCCTCTGATCAATCAGCTTACATAACCGGTCAGGTGCTTGGTGTTAACGGCGGAATGTATATGTAAATGAATTGCTCCTAGGGACTGGAGACTGGGATCTGGGGGCTGGTATGGTAAAACTACAGGGAATTTGACCCTAAGATTTAGATTGATGGCTGTTTTTACAAATCATAAATGAGACGATCCATAGATCGTATCTAAACCAAGAGGAGGAAATGATAATGTCTAATGTTGCAGATCGTATCAAAAAAATTGTTGCTGAGCAGTTGGGTGTCGATGAGGACCAGGTTACGGTAGAAGCATCTTTCATGGATGATCTGGGTGCCGATTCGCTGGATACTGTGGAACTTGTTATGGCTCTTGAAGAAGAATTTGACGTCGAAATTTCCGATGAAGACGCTGAAAAAATTCAGACCGTTCAGAACGCCATCGACTACATCAGTAAGAGCACCTAAATTGTTGTCAGTTGCGGAGGATTGATCCGTAGCTGTCGTTTATAACAGAACCTGCTCCGGCAGCCTTGATTGGGTTGCCGAGGGCTGGCTTTGTGTTGGGAGGAAAAGAGCCTCATGCGCAGAGTTGTTGTAACCGGTCTGGGGATTACTTCTCCTTTAGGAACCGGTCTGGAAAAAAACTGGGATGCATTGATCAACGGACGTTCCGGTATTGCATCTATTACTCGATTTGACACTTCAGACTGTCCGGTTAAGTTTGCCGGTGAAGTCACTGATTTCCCTGCGGAAGAGTATTTCAACAAAAAAGAGGCCCGCAAAATGGATCTCTTCATTCATTATGCTCTTGGTTCAGCAGCAATGGCTCTTGCTGATTCCGGTCTTGAAATCAATGCAGACAATGCCGAACGTGTCGGTGTTGTGGTTGGCTCCGGAATGGGTGGATTGCCTGCTATCGAAAAATATCATGACGCTTTTTCTAAAGGTGGCTATCGCAAGGTAAGCCCCTTTTTCATTCCGATGACGATTATCAATCTGGCTGCTGGTCAGATTTCCATAAAATGCGGAGCCAAAGGTCCCAATATTGCGCCGGTGTCTGCATGTGCCTCTGGCACACATGCGATCGGTGACGCCTTTCGTATGATCCAGCGTGGCGATGCTGACGCTGTTCTTGCCGGTGGTACCGAGTCGACAGTCTGTTCGCTTGGTATCGGTGGCTTCGCGGTCATGAAAGCACTCTCAACCCGCAACGATGATCCGCAGGCGGCCAGTCGTCCCTTTGACAAAAACCGTGACGGTTTCGTCATGGGTGAGGGATCTGGTATTGTTGTCCTTGAAGAGTATGAGGATGCGAAGAAGCGCGGCGCTAAAATTTATGGCGAAGTTATCGGCTATGGATTAACGGGTGATGCTTACCACTTAACGGCCCCGGCCCCTGGCGGGGAGGGTGCTGCCCGCTGTATGCAAATGGCTTTGGATACGGCTGGTGTTAACCCTGAGGATGTCGATTATATTAATGCCCACGGTACTTCGACGCCATTTAATGATCTCTATGAGACCATGGCAATCAAATCTGTCTTTGGTGAGCATGCCCGACAGTTGATGATCAGTTCAACCAAAAGTATGACCGGTCATCTGCTTGGTGCAGCAGGTGGTGTTGAAGCCGCCTATTCACTTCTGACCATGAGTCGTGGCGTTGTACCTCCAACCATCAATTATACAGAACCTGACCCTGAATGTGATCTTGATTATGTACCCAACGAAGCGCGTCAGGCCGAGGTGAAGATCGCACTTTCAAATTCACTTGGGTTTGGTGGTACTAACGCGACCCTGTTGTTCCGCAAGGTGTAATCATAATGATTTTCATTGGTAGCGATCATGGCGGGTTGGAGTTAAAGGAAGTTATCAAGGCTGCACTCATTTCACGTGGTATAGATGTTAGAGATTGCGGAACTGACAACAGTGATTCTGTTGATTATCCCGATTTTGCCGAGAAGGTTGCCAGAGCCGTCTCTCGTGGTGAAGCAGGCCCCTGTAATGAGGCAGACCAAGGTATTCTGATCTGTGGCACAGGTATCGGCATGTCGATTGTCGCTAATAAATTCCCTGGAGTTCGGGCAGCTTTAGTGACCGATGAGTTCATGGCACAAATGGCAAAGCAACATAACAATGCCAATGTCCTTGTTTTGGGCGGACGGGTCCTGGCTGCAGAAATGGCTGTCAAAATGGTGAATACCTGGCTGGATGCGGCCTATGAAGGTGGCCGTCACCAACGAAGACTCGACAAAATCTCCCAACTGGAAGAGGCCGTTCGTGGCGGTGAGTTATAAACCGTATTTGCTTCGGGCAGGCCATTCGCCTGCCCGTTTTTACTTTTCAAAATAGTACGCTATCAATAAATTAACCTGGAGGCTAGCGTTACCATGTCTGATAATCTTGCCCAATTCGACCCGGAAATCACTGCGGCTATTCGCAAAGAGACTGAGCGTCAGGAATACAGCCTGGAGTTTATTGCATCGGAAAACTTTGTCAGTGAGGAAGTTCTCGCAGCTCAAGGTTCAGTTCTTACGAACAAATATGCTGAGGGTTATCCTGGCAAAAGGTATTATGGCGGCTGTGAATTTGTCGATGTTGCCGAACAGTTGGCGATTGATCGTGCCAAGGAACTCTTTGGCGCCGAGCATGCCAATGTCCAGCCTCATTCCGGCTCCCAGGCCAACATGGCTGTTTATTTTGCTAGTTGCAAGCCTGGTGACACGGTCCTGGGGATGAACCTCGCTCATGGTGGCCACCTGACTCACGGCTCTCCAGTTAACTTTTCCGGCAAGCTTTTCAATATAGTGCCTTACGGTATTCGCAAAGATACCGGCAGAATTGATTATGACGAAGTAGAGCAGTTAGCCAAAGAGCATCAGCCGAAACTGATCGTGGTGGGCGCCAGTGCTTATCCACGGACCATCGATTTTGAAGCGTTCAGGCGTATCGCTGATCAGGTTGGAGCACCAGTCATGGTTGATATGGCTCATATCGCCGGCCTGGTTGCTGCCGGTGTTCATCCGTCCCCGGTTCCACATTCAGAGTATGTTACAACCACAACACACAAAACGCTGCGTGGCCCGCGTGGTGGCATGATCCTCTGCCGTGAAGAGTATGCCAAAAAGATCAACAGCAATATCTTCCCAGGTATTCAGGGTGGGCCGTTGATGCATGTGATCGCTGCCAAGGCAGTTGCCTTCAAAGAGGCGCTTTCTCCTGACTTCAAAGTCTATGCCGCACAGGTGGTTAAAAATGCCCAGGCCCTTGCCGAAGAACTGGTGACTCGAGGTTACAACCTGGTGTCTGGTGGCACCGACAATCATCTGTTGTTGCTTGACTTTGTCGGTACTGAACTGACTGGCAAAGTAGCTGAGGCAACACTTGAAACAGCTGGAATTACAGTCAATAAGAATGCTGTTCCTTTTGATACCCGTTCGCCATTTGTGACCAGTGGAGTGCGTATCGGCACGCCGGCAAGTACGACGCGCGGTCTCAAAGAGAATGAAATGCGCCAGATTGGTGCCTGGATTGATGAGGCTTTGCAGAATATCGAAAATGAGGCGATACTTGCCAGAATCCGTGGTGAAATTCGCGAACTCTGTCAGCAGTTTCCCCTTTACGCGCACAGGCTTGTTTGATGGAAAGGCCGTCCTGGGACGAATATTTCATGGACATCACCCTTGTGGTGGCGCGACGTTCTACCTGCATGCGCCGTCAGGTCGGTGCTGTGATGGTCAAAGATAAGAATATTCTTACCACCGGTTATAACGGCACGCCTAGCGGTATCACGCACTGTAATGTGACTGGATGTCTGCGTGAACAACTAAATGTTCCTTCCGGTGAGCGGCATGAACTCTGTCGAGGTTTGCATGCTGAGCAGAATGCCATTATACAGGCGGCAAGCCAAGGTGTGAATATCTCTGGTTCAGTGCTCTACTGTACAGACTCGCCTTGTATTATCTGTACGAAAATGTTGATCAATGCCGGCATACGCAAGGTTATTTATCTGAAAGGCTACGCAGATAAGCTCTCCATGGAAATGCTGGAAGAGTCTGGCATCGAGACTTATCTCTATGCTGATGTAGTTTCTGGAGGTTGTTGATGAAATGCCCGTTCTGTAGTCATGACGATACGCGAGTCGTTGACTCTCGTGTCGGTAAAGAGGGCAATAATATTCGCAGACGCCGTGAATGTATTGATTGCGAACGTCGTTTCACGACCTATGAGCGGGTTGAAGAAACTTTACCTCTGGTTATTAAGAAAGATGGCCGCAGGGAAGCTTTTGAGCGTCAAAAGATCATTTCTGGAATTCAGCGTGCTTGTGAAAAACGACCGGTCTCCATTGCTACTATAGAAAAAGTTGTTGATCAGATAGAGCGTTCTCTTCAGGAATGTGGTGAAAAAGAAATCAACGCCAGCCGCATTGGCGAAGCTATCATGGAAGCATTGCAGTCGCTTGATGAAGTCGCTTATGTCCGTTTTGCCTCAGTCTATCGCCAGTTTCGCGATATAAACGAATTCATGGCCGAGTTAACAGATATCCTGGCCAAAGGTTCTGCCAAGTAGTTCTGTTCCCGTCTTCCGGTAACGCATAGCGAGCCGCAATGTCAATCCAGACTGAACAATTCATGCAAAGAGCTATCGTCCTGGCCCGCAAGGGCCTGGGCAGGACTGCACCCAACCCTCCGGTAGGCGCTGTTCTTGTACGTGATGGCAAGATCATAGGCGAGGGGTTTCACCCTGCGGCCGGTCAACCACACGCGGAAGTGTTTGCTTTGCGCGAGGCCGGAGAACTGGCTCTGGGTGCCGATCTTTATGTCACACTTGAGCCTTGCTGCCATCATGGCCGGACCGGTCCCTGCACCGAGGCTTTGATTAATGCCGGGGTCTCCAGAGTTTATATCGGTACGCAGGATCCAAATCCGCTGGTTGCTGGCAAGGGTACCGAATCCTTACGACAGGCTGGTGTTGACGTTATCTGTGAAGTGCTTACAATGGAGAGTCAGAGGCTGATTGCTCCGTTTACTAAATCGATATCCAAAGGCTTGCCCTATGTTATTTTCAAGGCAGCAATGACTCTGGATGGCAAGACAGCGACTTCTGCTGGCGATTCAAAATGGATTTCCTGTGCTGCAAGCCGGGAGCTTGTTCATCAATTGAGGAATCAGGTTGATGGCATCGTGGTTGGCTCCAGGACTGTGAAAGCAGATGATCCACGTCTCACAACACGGCTTGCAGACGGGGATGGTCGTGACCCTGTTCGTATCGTATTCGATGGGAGTCTCAAAACTTCACCACAAGCAACTTTATACACACAACCTTCCGAGGCAAAAACCGTACTGGTGACGGCGTCCGATCATGCTGAAGCAGTTTTGCAGCCTTATCGTGTTGTTGGTGCAGACATTATTCAGGTGTCTAGAAATGACGATGGCCTCGACTTGTCTGCGGCAATGATTGAACTCGTCAAAATGAACCTGCACTCTATTTTGCTGGAAGGAGGCAGTGTTCTTGGTGGCGCCATGCTTCGTGCTGACCTGGTCGACCAAGTAATGGTCTTTGTTGCGCCGAAGATGATCGGTGGCAAGGGCCGTGACCTGTTGGCCGGCGATGGAGTTACCAGCATCAGTGATGCCTGGTCGTTAATTAACTTACGCGCACGCCAGATTGATACGGATATCCTGATTGAAGGGGAGGTGCAGCATGTTCACCGGCCTGATTGAAGATCTCGGTACATTGCAAGAAATTCGCACAGGTACAGACCAGGCTCAGCTAACCGTTGCAACTGGTCTGCCAATGTCTGAGCTAACACTTGGAGAAAGTATTGCTGTCAATGGCGTCTGCCTGACAGTGACATCCTTTGGTGGTGGTGCCTTTTGCGCTGATGTTTCTCCTGAAACCTTGAACTGTACCTCGCTTGGTCGTTTGTCACGGGGGGATCGCGTCAACCTTGAACGCGCCTTACGCCTTTCAGACCGACTGGGAGGACATTTGGTGACAGGTCATGTTGATGGCCTTGGCCGAATCGTTGAACATCGAAAACACGGCAATGCATGGCTTTTTAAGTTTCAGATAGATGCCGCGGTCAACTCGTTTCTTGTGGCGAAAGGGAGTGTTACTATTGATGGCATCAGTTTGACAGTGAATGAAGTGTTCGAAGATTGTTTTTCGTTAACCATTATTCCTCATACTCTGACAATGACCACTTTGCAGGATCGCAAGATCGGTGATGAAGTCAATATTGAAACGGACCTGATTGGCAAATATGTTGCACGATTTCTGCAAGATGGGGCCGCCGATAAACCGCAAGGGGTAACGATGGATATCCTTGCCAAACATGGTTTTTTGTGAGATATTTTAAAGTCTTACTAACTCCTGAATCCGTGAGTAGCTGACACTCTTTACCCATTGTTTGCTCACGAATCCAGCCAAACTTTATAGCTTGCCAGGACACTTTATGCCATTAACTCGTGTTAAAGAAGCTCTCGAAGATATCCGTCAGGGTAAGATGGTCATTCTGGTTGATGACGAAGATCGTGAAAACGAAGGCGATCTTTGCATGGCCGCAGAGATGGTCACCCCTGAAGATGTAAACTTTATGGCCAAAGAAGGTCGTGGTTTGATCTGTCTGTCTTTGACTGAAGATCGTGCTGATCATCTTGGTTTGCCGTTGATGGTTCAGGATAATTCCTCTTCATTCGGTACTGCATTTACTATCTCAATTGAAGCACGTCGTGGTGTAACAACCGGTATTTCCGCAGCTGATCGCGCACATACAATCCAGGTGGCTATTGCCGATGAAACCACTGCAAAAGATCTGGCACGTCCGGGTCATGTCTTTCCATTGCGTGCCAAGAAAGGCGGTGTCATGGTCCGCGCGGGCCAAACCGAAGGCTCTGTCGACTTAGCACGTATGGCTGGGTTGAAACCCTCTGGTATGATCTGCGAGATTATGAATGATGACGGCACCATGGCGCGCATGCCTGAACTACGCAAGTTCGCTGAGAAGCACCAGTTGCGCATTGTCACAATTGCTGACATGGTTGCCTATCGAATGCGCAAGGAACTTCTGATTACACGAGCGGCGGAGACTCACGTGCCAACCAGGTCTGGTGGTGATTTCCAAACAGTTGTTTACGACAATGATGTTGATAACTGTCAGCACCTGGCGCTCTACAAAGGGGATATCAGTCCAGACAAACCGATTCTGGTCAGAGTTCACTCCGAATGTCTTACGGGTGATGTGTTCGGCTCAGAACGTTGCGATTGCGGTGATCAATTACATGCTTCGATGCGCATGATCGAAAAAGAGGGCACCGGTGTCATATTGTATATGCGCCAGGAAGGACGAGGAATCGGATTGGTCAACAAACTCAAGGCTTATGCCTTGCAGGATGAGGGCCATGATACCGTTGAAGCCAATGAGGTTCTCGGTTTTCAGGCTGATTTACGTGATTACGGTATCGGTGCCCAGATTCTAAATGAATTGGGAGTGCGTAAAATCCGTTTGCTGACCAATAATCCACGTAAAATCATCGGTCTCGAAGGCTATGGCCTGGAAATTGTTGAACGTGTACCAATTGAAATGCCTGCCACTAAAAACAACTTGAAATATCTCAAAACCAAGCAGGAAAAGCTTGGCCACTTGCTTGAAAATCTTTAATCTGCTTTATGGGAGAGCTGAGATGCCCAAAATAATTGAAGGAAACCTGGACGCCAAGGGCCTACGCGTTGGCTTGTTGGTAAGTCGCTTCAACAGTTTTATCAGTGACCGTCTTGTCGAGGGAGCTATTGATGCTTTGCTGCGTCACGGTGCTGAGAAAGAGGATATCAACATCGTTCGTGTCCCCGGTGCTTTTGAAATACCACCTGCGGCGAAACAGATGGCTGAGTCCGATCGTTTTGATGCTATCGTCTGCTTAGGCGCTGTCATTCGCGGGGCAACACCTCATTTTGACTATGTAAGTGCTGAAGTCTCCAAGGGAATAGCCAGCGTTTCAATGGATGCTGGCATCCCGGTAGCTTTCGGTGTCCTTACTACGGATTCCATTGAACAGGCGATCGAACGAGCTGGCAGCAAAGCTGGTAACAAAGGTTTCGATGCTGCAATGGCAGCTGTTGAGATGGCCAACCTCTACAAGGCTCTTTGATTCAAAATGTCAAGTGGGATAAGACGTCAGGGGCGCGAAATGGCCCTGAAATTACTATATAGCCTGGCTGATCACGAAGGTGGTTCTCTGGAAAATCTGCTGGGAAGCTTCTGGAAAAGCTTCCAGTTTCGTAATGATATCCTGGGAGAAGCTGTCGAAGATGAGCCTTTGCCATTAAAACCTGAAGTCAGGCATTTTGCAGAACGCCTGGTCTGTGGTGTCTCAGATAACCTTGAGCGGATTGATCTTGAGCTCAACTCCTACACCACCAATTGGGCACTAGATCGTATGGCCAGAGTGGACCTTGCGATCCTCAGGTTAGCGTCATATGAGTTACTCTACTGCCCGGATGTCCCGCACAATGTGGTGATCAACGAGGCTATTGAACTTGGCAAGCGCTTTGGCACTGAGGATACACCGTCGTTTATTAATGGCATTCTGGACCACCTCTCACAACAACAACGTAATGCAACACCATGAGCCGACTGGAGCGAGTGACGCTACCAACTGATTCCCTATCTGGGGATTCTGTTGTGGCGCTTTACTTTATTGACCAGAAACCACTTAATGGACCTGCTGCATTGCTGGATTGGCGTCTTGATGGAAAGTTAACCAGGATGTTGCTTAGTCGAGAAATCCAGGGACGTGCCGGTGAGCATGTGATGATGCAGAACAACGGTAAGCTCAAGGCGGATTGGGTCCTTTTTGTTGGCGGTGGCAAGTGGCATGGGCTCTGTCAAGAAACTCATGCAAGCCTGGTTAGGCATATGTTGAGCGTCGCCCAGCAAGCGGGGTTCAAAGATGTTTCCCTGGCATTCATGCCTCACGAAGAGGTAAGTCAGGATGTTTTACAGCAACAGGTCAACGATGCCTTAACTCTTGAAGGCGCAGGGATAAGTACCTGTCGCTTTTCCTGTGTACCGATAGCCTCAACTTGAAATTCAAGGTAAATGTTATGCAAACTATCAAAGTAGGATTACTCGGATTTGGTACCATCGGTACTGGAGTTGTGAAGGTTTTTCAACAAAATGGGGATCTTCTGGCCAGCCGACTTGGGGCCAATCTTGAATTAGTCCGTATTGCTGACCTTGATACGACAACTGACCGAGGTGTGCAGCTTGCTCCTGGTTTGCTTACTGATGACGCACAAGCATTATTGAATGATCCGGAAATCAAGGTTGTCATTGAGTTGATTGGTGGGTATGAACCTGCCCGTACTTTTGTGTTGCAGGCGATTCGCAATGGCAAACATATTGTGACTGCCAATAAGGCTCTGCTCGCTATGCATGGTGAGGAGATTTTTCGTGCCGCTGAAGAAGCTGGAGTTACGGTTATGTTCGAAGCCGCTGTCGGTGGTGGCATCCCAATTATTTCGGCAATTAAGGAAAATCTCGGGGCCAATAATTTCTCAGCTCTTTACGGTATTCTCAACGGCACCTGTAACTACATTCTGACTCAAATGGATGAGGAAGGGGCGGCTTTTGCTGATGTGCTGGCCGATGCTCAGAAGCAGGGCTATGCCGAAGCTGACCCAACCTTTGACATTGAAGGGGTTGATACTGCGCATAAGCTTGCACTGTTGATAGGCCTCTGCTTCGGTACAAGGGTGAATTTCGACCAGATTTATACAGAAGGCATCAGTAAGGTGACAGCCCTTGATATAGAGTTTGCACATGGTTTTGGCTACAAACTTAAACTTCTGGCGATCGGTAAAAAAGATGGTGAGAAGATTGAAGCCAGGGTGCACCCGACGATGATTCCTGAAGACTATCCCTTATCGTCTATCAACGGCGTCTTCAACAGTGTTCGCATGGTCGGAGACTTCTCTGGGCCAGTCATGCTTTCCGGTTATGGTGCTGGGATGGACGCCACTGCAAGTGCCATCATGGGGGATGTCCTGGCGGTTGCCCGTGATTTGCAAAGCAATATCGGCATTAGATCTCCGGCTCTTGGGTGCCCACAGGTGCAAATGACTTCATGTGAAATAAAGCCTATGGATCAAGTCGTTAGTGCTTATTATCTAAGATTTATGGTAAAGGATCAGCCTGGTGTCCTGGCACAAATTGCCGGTATTCTTGGCAATCACGAAATAAGTATCGAGTCAATGGTTCAGCCCCATCGTCATGCAGCTGAAGCTGTACCGATTGTCTTTATGACTCATGAAGCCGAAGAGCGTGATGTAACCGCTGCTTTGGCTGAAATTGATCAACTGGATGCGATTCAAGAGGATACTTTGTTGATCAGGATAGAAGAGAATTTGGAATAAAGGCGTGGGGCCAGGGGGGCGTCCCCTTAATTTTCTTCATCCAACAGCCCTGTCTGACGCAAAGCTTCGAAAAGCACGATACCAGCGGCATTTGATAAGTTCAGGCTCCGTACAACTGGACTGTGAATCGGTATACGGATCGAATAATCCTCATTGTTTTGTAACAACTCTTCAGAAAGACCAAAAGACTCTTTTCCAAAAACCATAAAATCGCCCGGCAGAAAGTCCGCCTGAATATATGTTTTACGTGCTTTTTTCGAGGTATACCAAAAACGTCCGTCGGGAAAGGCTGCCTTCAATTCTTCCAAATCTCTCCACTGACGCACATCTACAGCATCCCAGTAATCCAGACCAGCACGTTTTAAATGCTTGTTATCAATAGAAAATCCGAGTTTTCCGACCAGGTGTAATACTGCACCCGTGGCTCCACAAAGACGAGCAATGCTGCCAGTGTTTGGCGGAATTTCCGGTTCTATGAGAACTATATGAAAGGTCATAGCAATAGGACTATTTTTCACAACAGCGCCTCCATCGTCTATGCAGCCAGAACCATTGACTGATGTCATGGCGGATTCCGACTTCTATCTGCTGGTTGATCAAGGTGGTGTTAGCCAGAATATTCTCTGCACTCAAATCGCCTTCCAGGAGAAACATTTTTGAAAAATGACACTGGTAGGTGTTGTCCGGTTGACGATATGAGAATGCCGCAATGAGAGGTATCTGATATCTGGTTGCCATCTGCGTGATGATGGTTGTGGTATGTGCCGGCCGACCAAAGAACGGCGCGGCAATTGATCCCTGACCCTTGAGGTGTTGATCGAGTAAGATGCAGACGGCACTGTTTTGCTGTAATGATTTAAGGATGCCGCGAGCACCATTGCGGCTGTTAATGACGTGATTACCTTTGGACTCGCGTATACGTCTGAAAAAAGTATCGACCAGAGGGTTGCGCATTGGCTTGGTAACCACATTGGTCTTAAACCCCAACTGCGGCATAAAGAAGCTCCCAGCCTCCCAGAAACCGACATGAGCGGAGAGGACAATGCAGCCGCGACCCAACTCGAGAGCCTCGCTCAGGTTTTCCTGGCCATTGATCTCGAAATAGAGGTCAAGATCTTGTTGCCCGCGGTACTGATCGATACGCAACATATCAATAAAGCTAATACCCAGATGTTTGAACATTGCGCTGATGGTTGCGGTGACTTCAGGGTCCGACATCTCTGGAAATGCTTTATGTAAATTATCGCGGGATATACTTACACGTCGGCCCTGGAAGCACTGGGCCAACTGTCCAAGTCGCTTGCCAAGATTGAGCGCCCACGATCTAGGTAGCACCCTTACAAAGCTTGCAATACAGATAAAGGGAATATATTCCAGCCAGTTACGCATGAATGCTAATCCTGAATGAAGCCTGCTTGAAGTGCTGAAACGATAGCACGGACCATGACGTTGAGCAAAAGAAAAGCGGGCATAAATGCCCGCTTTTCAAGGTTAGTTTAACAAATGTTTTACGCTTGGCTGATTTCCAAAGCCTGGTCGAGGTCTTCGGTAATGTCCTGAATGTCTTCAATGCCGACCGAGACACGGATGTAATCCGGGCTGACCCCGGCTGCTGTTTGCTCTTCGTCGGAGAGCTGCTGATGAGTGGTACTGGCTGGATGAATTACCAGAGTTTTGGCGTCGCCAATATTGGCTAGGTGGCTGCAGAGTTTAACGGAATCAATAAACTTTGCTCCAGCATCTTTGCCGCCTTTGATGCCAAAACCAAGGATGGCACCTTGACCGGCTGGCAGGTAACGTTTGGCCCTCTCGTAATCAGGATGACTCTCCAGACCTGGATAATTGACCCATGCAACCGAAGAGTGTGATTCCAGGAATTGAGCAACCTTCAGGGCGTTTTCACAATGTCGTGGCATGCGGACATGCAGGGTTTCCAGACCTTGCAGGAATTGGAATGCATTGAAAGGTGAGAGGCAAGGGCCCATATCACGCAGCAGGGTGAGGCGCATTTTGAGAATGTAGGCCATCTCACCAAGTGCCTCGTGGTAGACCAGGCCATGATAGCTGGGATCAGGAGTCGTATATTCGTCAAAACGGCCACTCGACCAGTCGAATTTACCACTGTCGACGACTGCGCCACCGATGCTGGTGCCGTGCCCACCGATGAACTTAGTCAGGGAATAACAGACGATGTCGGCACCGTGCTCAATGGGTTTGAAAAGGATCGGTGTCGCCACGGTGTTGTCGACAATGAAGGGTAGACCATTATCGTGTGCAATGCGTGCGATCATTTCAAAATCATCAACATTATTCTTGGGGTTGCCAATTGTTTCAGCAAAAATTGCCTTGGTATTTTCATCAATAGCCTGGGCAATGTTCTCTGGATTACTGCTATCGACAAACTTGACGTTAATCCCCATGCGTTTCAGAGTGTAGTTGAACATGTTGTACGTTCCGCCGTAGAGAAACTGGGCAGAAACGATATTGTCACCGGCCTTGGCCAGGTTGAGGATTGCCAGATTAATCGCCGCGCTTCCGGAGGATAGGGCCAGAGCGCCTACACCGCCGTCGAGTTCTGCCAGTCGCTTCTCCAACACATCTGTGGTGGGATTCATAATACGTGTATAGATATTGCCCATTTCGGCGAGAGAAAACAGGTTGGCTGCATGTTCGCTTGAATCGAAGACATATGAACTCGTCTGGTAGATCGGAACGGCTCTTGAATTGGTTGTTGGATCTGCTTCCTGACCTGCGTGCAGAGCTTTGGTGCCAAGTCGGTAATTGGTCTGATCTGACATTGTTTATCTCCTTTTTCTTCAATAAAATTGAGCCTCAATCATGACAAATTTATCTGTTAAGTCAAGAAGAAAATGGCTGTATTGTACGGTGTTTTGCAGTTGAATTGTGGCCTTGTATTGAATGTAGTTTTTGTTTTTCGCGTTCCGCGTCCCTCGCTACTGTTTTAAGGTCAAAACCGTCGGTCCCGGCCGACAGCCGGGTAACTTTCTTTCCAAAGCCAAAGAAAGTAACCAAAGAACGCTTTGCGCGGCGCTGGGCACTTCTTTCGCCAGTGGTCGGTGAGTTAATTGCTGGCGGTTCTTGATGAGCAAGGCCCGCTGTTGTTTTGTTTATGCTCCTGAGAAGCTGTGATACGCAAGCTTTTCGTCAGGACTGAGACAATGGGCTACTAGGTTGCAGGGCAAAGACCATACATGCCGCAAAAAAACGTCCTGTTTATTCGTTGCCACACAGCACAAACGTAATCATTAACTTTTACAGCTGCACAAAACACCGACCACTGGCGAAAGAAGTGCCCTCCGCAGGAGAAAAGCCTTTTTGCATACTTTTTTGGCGTTGTAAAAAGTATGGCGTCTGTCGGGACGCGACCCGACGGTCTTGATTGGTCTTAAGGTTGATCTTGGTCTTACAGGGTTAGCCTTGCTTTTGATTACCTCACAAATCAACAAAAAGAAATTAACTTCAGCACATGCACTTAAACCATTAAGAACACCCCCCTGCTCGTTCTACTCACTTCCCCCCTGTAAAACAAGGGGGATTGAAGGTCTGTATTATTGGTAAATGTACGTCATCCCCAATTGAAAAATGAATACAAAAAGAGATTCCTTGCCGAACCACAGCAAAATGAAATAACCTCATCCCATGGACAGTCTAATATTTCAAGCCATAGCAGTAGAACTCAACCAAAAACTCGCCAACAATCGCCTCGACCGGGTGATTCAGATCACCGCCGGAACGTTGATCTTAAGATTCTGGACCGGTCGCGAGAAGCTGCATCTACTCTTGAAAGCCGACGGGCAGGGTGCTTTCTACCATACTCGTCAAACTCATCCAGCACCGGCCAGCCCACCACGTTTTTGTCAATTATTGCGAGCACGCCTGCGCCGCTTGCTTGGAGTCCAACCCGAGCCGCTTGATCGCATCGTTCACTTCATCTTTGCCGGGCCCGACAACGAGCGTTACGATCTGATTCTGGAAGCATTTGGTGCGCAAGGCAATCTGATTCTAACTGATGACACGGGACGTATCGTCGATCTCCTCCGGCGTGTGGATGGATCACGAAAACTCCTGCCCGGCGAAAGCTACCTTTTGCCTGAACAGAAAGAACGTTTATCGCTATTTGCCGCCAGGGCAGATGTTGTTTCTCTTTTAGATACAGCCGTGGATTCTAAAGCTATGGCACGAGCCGACATTGCGCCAATGTCACCAGTTTTGGCACAGGCTATCTGTAACGAAAGAACAGAGGGCCGCTCCTCTGACGCAATTCTCGAAAGTATACAGGAAACGTTCAGTGCCGGGACTTTCGCTGCCTTGCGAGTTGCATGGGATGGTCAGACCGGTTTATTGCCACTGTCACTCGGTTTGAATGCTTTCGAGAAGGTCGAAAGATTCGTAGATCTTTCCGAGTTGCTGGAAACTTCCATGGCAGAGGAAGGCCAGGAATCCGTGAAGGATTTGACGGATCGCCTGACAAATCTTGTAACCAGACAGTGTAAAAAGCTCAAAAAGAGGCTCGAAAATATCGCCAGAGAGAGTGATCGGCAATCTGATCCTGAGAAATTGCGTATCACGGGTGATCTGCTGTTGGCCAATCTGCATAATATCAAGCGTGGTGATGAATCTGTTGAGGTTGATGACTACTATCAGTCGCCTGTGGTGCAACTGAAAATCATCCTTGATAGCAAGCTGTTACCCCAGGAAAATGCCGAACGTTACTTCAAACGCTATCGCAAGGCCAAGCGGGCTGGTGCTCATCACAAACGTCGCCTGCACGAAACCAGTCAGGAAATTGACTGGTTGGAACAGGTTGAACTTGCCCTAGATGAAGCTGAAGGTGGTGAAGATCTCTACCAGGTACAGCTTGAACTGGAATCCGCTGGCTTGTTGAAGAAAACCAAGGGTCAGCTTGGCAAACGCAAGGCCGTTTCTCCAGAAGATCAGCTCCATCAGGCCGTTACGCCGGGTGGTTTCAAGCTTTTTTGGGGCAAAAACAGCCGTACCAACGATTATGTCAGTCGTCGACTCACCGGGCCGAATGACCTCTGGTTTCATACGCATGGCATGCCGGGTGGTCATCTGGTGCTGAAATGTGGAGATGAGAGCGGCCAGGTCCCGGAGGAAGATGTTTTGTTTGCTGCGTCATTTGCTGCCGGTTATTCCAAAGGTAAGGACGCCAGCAAGGTCGAAGTCATTGTTGCGCAGGGCAGGGATGTTAAAAAACCGAAAGGTGCAAAGCCGGGGCTGGTGACCGTCAATAGTTACCGGACAGTGATGGTTGCTCCCTCAAGGCTGAACGAATAGACCTATCACCCTGTTTTTATCAGGTTTTGCCAGCCTCCATCCCCCAGTCTCCAGCCTCCAGATTTTTTTATTGCATTGGTTTACCCCTTTTGCTATAAATTGCCCTCGCTTCATGCCGAAGTGGTGGAATTGGTAGACACGCTAGGTTCAGGGTCTAGTGCTCGTATGGGCGTGGGAGTTCGAGTCTCCCCTTCGGCACCAATTAACAGTAAAGGCTCTGCTATCTGTCTAAGATGGTGGAGCTTTTTGTTTTTCAGCTATTTGTCTCACCTTAACAATAGAAACAGGAAAGAGATAATGATCAATCGAGCCGCAGTTATTCTCAAAAATAAAACACCAGCAGTGCAGTGGATCAAAGATGCTGACCCTTGTCACGATGGTTCGCAGATCACTCTTGAAGAGGCTAACCATGAATGCACGGTCTATCTGATCAGCGTCCAGGATGCTGATGATGACAAAGCTTTAGCCCGCTGGATCAAGGCTAACTTTGCAGCACTGTTTGAGGCGGAGTTGGAAGGGTGGTATACCGACGAGACTCTTTGGCCACAGAGACGAACCCTTAAATTGTTCTACGAATGGTTTGCCGTGGAGTGTCATACTGTAATTGAAGATACTGTAGGAATGCCGATCAAGGATGAGGAGGGGTAGAGTATAGCTGAACGCATCATCAGCTTGACGAATTTAATACGAAGTAAAAATGGTGAAAATCAGGAATAAATAATGAGAAATACTGATAAGGTTACTTCACTCATTCCGTTCCATCTGATCGAAAAGAACGCACAACAACAAATTCTCGACAACCTCTCAGACGAGCGTTTGGTTCGTATGGCGATTATGCCGGATGTACATGCAGGATATGATCTGCCGATTGGCGCAGTGGCGCTCGTCGATAGCCATGTCTGTCCCAGTTACGTAGGGTATGATATCGGTTGTGGAATGTGTTCGGTGAATACCGGTATTCAGGTCGTTGACATACTGCCTGGAAAGCCCGAACGCGTTGAGTTATTCAATAAACTTCTGCAAGCGATCCCGCATGGCAAGGGACGTGGTCATAAGCAGGTCTGTGATTTTCCTGCCTTTACTTCGGCACAGGGTGACTCAAAACTTGATGACAAGGTCAACCGCGGAGTGTCGACCCAGCTAGGAAGTCTCGGCTCTGGCAATCATTTTCTTGAGATCTCTGCCGATGAGAATGGGTCCTGTTGGGTCACTATCCATTCCGGATCGCGTAATCCCGGCCATTCTGTCGGTGAGTCTTATATGGCACAAGCGCAACGGCAGCGGGACAAATTCCTTGCAATCGATTCCGATCTGGGGCGTGCCTACCTTGCGGATATGGATTATTGTCTTCGATTCGCTCTCGAAAACCGTCGCCGGATGTTGGCGGTCGCATTGCATCTCATAGGGATCCCTTACTCAGAAGTGTATCGTCTGCTCAGTGATGAGATGATCAATGAGAATCACAATCACGCCGTGTTGCAGACGGACGGGACAGTGTTGCATCGTAAGGGGGCAACTCCTGCGGATGAGGGACAGATTGGCATTATCCCAGCCAATATGCGTGACGGTATCGTTGTGACCATAGGACTTGGGAATACTGACTTCCTCAGTTCCTCATCTCATGGTGCCGGCAGGATTATGAGCCGCCAACAAGCCAGAAAAAGGGTGCAGATGGCTGAGTTCAAGGACACCATGAAGGGGATTGTTGCACGGGTTGATCGCTCGACTCTCGATGAGTCACCGGCGGTTTACAAAGATATCAATACCGTTATAGAGGCACAGGGAGGTGTTGTGATCAACGTGGTCGGGCAATTGAAGCCGTTGATTAATGTTAAAGGATAGGCACCCTTGGTGAGTCATCCTGGACATCTTACACTTGTGTAAACAGTAGATTAACTTCACCATTATAAAAGGATTCCTATTGCATGCACGCTAAGACACTTCCTCCTGCTCGCCTGGCCTGGACTGTATGGGGCCTCGGAGCAGCGCTTTACTTCATAGGCTTTTTCCAGCGGGTTGCTCCAGGTATCATGACTGCGGAACTGATGGGTGATTTCAACCTCACCGCTGCCGCTATGGGTAACCTGTCGGCTTTCTATTTTTACAGCTATGTAGCCATGCAAATTCCGACCGGCCTGCTTGCCGATGGTTGGGGGCCGCGTCGTTTGTTGACTGCTGGCGCGCTGGTAGCCGGGGTTGGCAGCCTCAGCTTTGCTCTCTCTGACGGCATGCTATGGGCCTGCACCGGACGTTTACTCATTGGCGGTTCGGTGGCAGTCGCTTTCGTCGCCATGATGAAACTCTCCAGCCACTGGATGGCACCCAGGCATTTTGCTCTCGCTTCCGGGATGGCTCTATTCCTCGGTATTATTGGAGCAGTTTTCGCTGGCATGCCATTGAGGTTGCTGGTGGTCGCTTACGACTGGCGATCTGTCATGCTGGTTTCAAGCATCTTCCCCTTTGTCGTTGCTGCGTTGATCTGGATTGTCGTTCGTGACGATCCGAGCGAGCGGGGATATTTAAGCTACGCGCCCAAGGTTACGGTTGATACACCTCGAATTGGGATCATATCGGGGTTGAGGCAAGTCTTGAGCTATCGCAATACTTGGTTGTTGTTTATCGCCCCCGGCGCCCTTGCTGGAAGTGTCCTTACCTTTGCTGGCCTCTGGGGGGTTCCCTTCCTGACCACCCATTACGGGATGAGTGCTCCAGAAGCTGCGGCCATCTGCTCGGCTCTGTTAATCTCCTGGGCACTGGGCGGCCCGGTTTTCGGTAGCCTCTCGGACCGCATCGGCCGGCGCAAACCTCTTTACGTGATCGGCTGCGCAGCTTTAACCCTGAGTTGGGCGGCGATCATTTTTGTGCCGGAATTGCCCGTTGCTGCACTGGTTGTTCTGCTGATAGTGAGCGGATTCTCTGCCGGTGGCATCATCATCGGCTTTGCTTACGTAAAGGAATCTGTCCCAACGCATTTAGCCGGAACCGCAGCCGGTGTCTGTAACATGGGTGTAATGCTTGGCCCCATGCTACTCCAGCCAGCCGTCGGCTGGATGCTGGATCGCCAGTGGCAAGGGTCAATGGTGGGAGAGGCCAGAATCTACGAGTTGAATGCTTTTCGTGCCGGGTTCTCGTTTATACTGGCCTGGGCCATACTGGCACTGATCTGTGTGATATTCAGCCGGGAGACTAACTGTCGTCAGGTGCATTGAACTTAAGAAATTGTCGCTGCAGCTTGATCAGATGGGATTTGATGTTCTCCATGGCAAAGGGCAGCAGCCTTTGATCAACTCCTCTATAAATGATGGCGAGCATCTCAGCTTTGGTTTTCCCCTCGGAGTGTAATTGTCTGATGGTCTTTTCCCGTTCGCGACGATGCTGCAAGGTGGCTTGAAGACGAAAGGTGCCACGCATCGGCATTCCATGTGACGGAATGATAACGGCTGGATTGAGATCGATGATCTTCTCCAAGGTTTGGAAATAGGCCGACATGTCGCCTTCAGGAGCAGCGATTACCACTGTTCCCAGACTTTGAATCAGATCGCCGACAATGAACCAGCGTAATGAATCCGGGGCAAGGGCCAGTTGCCCGGTGTCGTGCCCGGGCACCGAATAAACCCGAACCGCTTCGCTTTTCCAGTCAGTTAGTCTCTCTCCTGCTTGTTTGATCTCAACCCTGACCCCGGAAAAATAGTCAGAGCCATGTTGCTGGAAAATCAGGCGTCGGGTGTCTTCACCCATCCAGACAGGTATGTTTAGACTCTTTGCAAGTTCCGGTGCGTGCTCATGGTGATCGTGATGGTGATGTGTCAGAAAAACAGCGTTTATGTTCTTCTGTTGTAATGTTCGCAATAACTTCTGTAGAACTTTTGGCGACTCAGGAGATGGGTCAACCAGGATTCTTGGTGAATTCTCGTCTCCAAGTAAAAATAAGTTGGTTCGTTTCTCCGGTGGAAACGTATTGGAAGGGACTGGCAGAATTTGCAAACCGCTAAGAGGTTCCAGAATAGGGACAAGGTTTTCTTCATCAAACCGCGGCGAAAGATCACCAAAATTGCAGCCTTGAGGGTCTTTGTCCAACTTTTCCAGTATCCAGAGCATCGGTGGAACCATCAGTGCGTCGCCCGCGTGAAACCGGTTCAACAATTGTCGTGGAGTCTCCCAAAAAGTATCCATAATCTCTCCAGGGTCAGCTGTGAATTGCAGTGGTTCATTAAGGTCTACCCGGAAGAAGTGCAGATGAAAACGTACCTGGGCAAGGGGTGGGGCCAGGGCTGTGGCTAGAAACTTCACTGCGGTTACTTGACCGGAAGCAATTCCTGCTGGCAGATCATACTTAAGCTCTTCTAGAATTTCTCGAACCAGCGCGTGCATTTTCTGACCATCTAAGTCACGCAGTAACCGCGCAGAATGTTGTGATCTGGCGTCCTGTTCATCAATCTTGCCACCAGGAAAAGAATCGTATCCTGGAAAAGCCTGCAAGTGTGACTGACGGCGTATTGCAAAAATTCGTCCTTTATTACAGAAAACAGCAGCAACAGAATCAATAGTTTTCACAAAAATATCCTTTGTAATTGATTGCTTGCCTTAATTATTGGAGAATCAGGATAACATGTAGTTTACTCTAAGACTCTGTCCACTATGATGGAAGCAGAGAGGCATAACCATGAAGGCTTTACACTTTATTCATGCCGCCCACCTGCCCGAACAACGAAGCCACCTCTCTTCAGGATGCCTTGGTAGTTACTACATAATCATTCCAACAAATACTTGCCGACCCAATTTTTCGAAAACTGGAAAGCAGTCCGCCCACAGCGTTTACTCTTGTCACGCGACCACTTAATCGCAGTTTGCTCCAGATCCTGGCTCCAGGGGATTTCTCGCCCCAACTTCTCACTCCAGCGTTCAACACAAAGTTTCACCGCTTCAAGATAACGCTCCTGAGAGAACACATGAAAAGGAACCCAGATACCGAAGCGGTCGGAGAGTGAACTTTTCTCCTCCTGGATCTCGCTCTGCTGGAGTTCACCTTTCACGTACTTGCCGCCGAGATGGTCACCCTCGTATTCAGGCAGCAGGTAACGGCGATTGGAGGTGACATAGATCAGCACATTCTCTGGTGCAGAGTAGACCGAACCATCGAGCGCGCTCTTGAGCATCTTATATGACAGCTCACCGACCTCGAAGGTCAGGTCGTCGCAGAGCATGATAAAGCGATAGGGCTGGTTTTCAACTGCAGCAAAGATCTCGGATATATAGACCAGGTCTTCCTTCTCCACCTGGACGATCCGTAACCCTTCCTCGCCTAACTCATTAAGCAACGCCTTGACGATCGACGACTTGCCGGTACCGCGCGAGCCCCAGAGCAGGGCATTGTTGGCTGGCAGCCCCTGTAGAAACTGTCGGGTGTTATTGAGCATGGTCTGCTTCTGATCTTCAACTCCGAGCAGTTGATCGAGCCGTGTGTTGTCGGTGACTTTGACCGGTTCAAAATAGCCGGAAAAAGAGTGGCGACGCCAGTTGGCGGCATAGCAGGTCGACCAGTCGACCGGTTGAACTGGCCGCGGTAGCAGCATTTCAATGGAACTCATCAAGCGCTCGAACTGAGCAATAGAATCAGGCTTCAAGTTTATCATTTGACAGACTCTCTTTCAGTGAAGGTGCGACGCACAAAGCGTTACGATCTGGCTTTTCGTTTCAGGGGCGACTGTAGAAAGGATGTACTCACGTAGGGTTACAAACTACCTCCAGGCTGTTATCCGCAGATAGGCAGCGGGATTATATACGTCAGAATGGTTGCTGCTGTCAAATCTGAGAAGGTTTAAGGTGACACACACGGTATGTTTCACCGATGCTAATACCAGAAACTAGGACTCTGCTCTAAGAGCCTGTCTGGAGGCTCTATCCACAAGCGTAAAGAGCCGGTCAATATGTTCCTTTTGCTTCGCCAA
>Ga0256834_1000071_pt1 | contig 66668 bp, 78 predicted proteins | sample 4281140metaG_FD_190536 | JGI IMG/M metagenome (GOLD analysis project Ga0256834, IMG submission 190536) | Hydrothermal vent microbial communities from East Pacific Rise, Pacific Ocean - 4281-140 | ecosystem: Environmental > Aquatic > Marine > Hydrothermal vents | place: Pacific Ocean: East...
TGAAAAAGATGAAGAGACTCTTGAGATGCTCTATGAAGATGCAGATTCTCTCCAGGAGAGTACCAATGCACTTGAAGTGCAAATGATGCTCAGTGGTGAACATGATGCTAACAATGCCATTGTCTCCATCCACCCCGGTGCCGGGGGAACAGAATCTCAGGACTGGGCTTCCATGTTGTACCGTATGTACCTCAGGTGGGCTGAACGTCACGACTTTAAGGTAGAAGTACTGGATTATCAACCGGCTGAAGAAGCAGGTATCAAAGATGTCTCTTTCATCATCAAAGGAGAAAATGCTTATGGGTATTTAAAAGTGGAGAACGGGATCCACAGACTGGTACGCATCAGCCCTTTTGACAGTAATGCAAAACGTCATACCTCATTCTCTTCCGTCATGGTCTCTCCCGAAGTCGATGATGACATTGACATTGTCATAGAAGACAAAGACATCCGTGTCGATACTTACCGTGCATCAGGGGCAGGTGGTCAGCACGTCAACAAAACCGAATCAGCCATCCGTCTGACCCACATCGAAACCAACATCATCGTACAGTGCCAAAATGACCGTTCTCAACACAAGAACAAAGCTGCAGCCATGAAAATGCTCAAATCACGTCTATACGAATACGAAATGGCCAAAAAGCAGGCTGCCCTGGACGGTGTAGAAAAATCAGACATAGGCTGGGGACACCAGATTCGATCTTATGTGATGCAGCCCTATCAACAGGTCAAAGATACACGTTCAAATCAGGCATTTACCAATGTGGATGCGATTTTAGATGGGGATATTGATAAGTTGTTAGAGGGTGTATTGATCGCACAGGCAAAATAGTATTTAATCCGAAAACGGTTGGTTGAAACCGACTTTACATTAATCACACGGAGTGTGCCTGTCGTGGCGAACGCCCTTGAAAGCAATGCGATTTGAGAGTCACGACGATTTTTTTTGCTTCGTTTTTTTCTAAAAAAATAAAGAGAGAAACACCACACAGTAAAAATACATGGAAATAAAAATAAACACCAAAAAGTTTATTTGTTATCTTCCTCTTTCCCATTCACTTTTTCATCCAACTTAAAATACTTCGATACTGTCTTTGTTACAACAACTGCAACCAAAAAAGCCAATATGACCATAGCGATCTTGTAAGATATTTGCAACAGGTCTATATTCACTCGATCTCCCTCAATACTTTATCTTCCAATCTATACCGTGTATCACAACGTGAAGACATCGTTTCATCATGTGTCACCAGCACAAGCCCTGCACCTGTCTCTTTAACATAGTCCAGGAGTACATCCATGACCAGTTCTGCCGTCTCTTTGTCCAAATTTCCTGTCGGTTCATCTGCAAAGATGATACGCGGTTTCTTACTCAAAACACGGGCAATAGAAACACGCTGCTGCTGCCCTCCGGAGAGTTCCCCGATCTTTTGATCCATAAGTTCTTTAATTTCAAGTTTTTCAAGCAAAGCATCTTCAATATGTGAACCCGACAACATCGTAGCTACTTCTATGTTCTCCATGGCAGACATCCCTTTGAAAAGATAATGGAACTGAAAAATGATCCCGATCTCAAAACGACGTACAGCTTCCACTGCTTCATCTTTTAAAGCATAAATGTCTTTATTTAAAAGTGTTACTGTCCCTTCATCGGGTTTGATGAAAGTAGAGAAAATATGCAGCAGTGTAGATTTTCCGGAACCACTACGTCCTACAATAGCGATACTCTGTGCAGAGTTTAAAGTAAGATCAACATTTGAAAAAAGTTCTGTATCAAAACTGTGGGCAATGCCTGTGGCAGATAAAAGAGGTTGTGACATGAAGCAGTACCTTTAAAATAATTAAAAGTATTTTATCATAAAAAAGTAAGTGGAGGATATATTAGAATTTGTTAGCTCAAAATAGTCTTCTAGTTTGCTGTAGATTTGAAGGTTGTGATGAAGGAGTGTACGTCAGTACATGACTGAACGCACTCCTTCAAAGATGCAGAAAAATAGAAGAACTATTTTCCCATTTGTGCGGCAACTTCTGCAGCGAAGTCTTCTTCCACTACTTCAATACCTTCACCCACTTCAAGTCTTACAAAGTGTATGATCTCAGCAGTACCACCAGCGGCTTTTGCTTTATCTTGAATGTATTCAGCAACAGTTTTAGTGTCATCCATTACAAATTTCTGATCAAGCAGACACTGCTCTTGGTCAAGTGTTGTATTATCAGAGATAAATCTCGCAATTTTTCCGGGAAGGATTCTGTCCCAGATCTTTTCCGGTTTACCTTCAGCTGCAAGCTCTTCTTTAAGGAATGCTTCTGCTTTAGCCATAACCTCTTCTGTCAATTGAGACATAGAGATATAAAGAGGAATGTTCTTCAAAGTTTTACCAAGTCTGCTAAGCTCTTCATTCTCTTTTTCAATTGCTACAATTCTACCTTTTGTCTCTTCTTCAACAAATTTTGAGTCAAAATCTTTGTAAGAAAGTGTTGTTGGAGACATTGCCGCTGCATGCATTGCTACTTCTTTAAGTACAGGAGTCATAGCATCCGCAGTGGCTGCAGAGTCGCATTTTGCTTCGATGATAACACCGTTTTGTGCATTTGAGTGAACATAACCATTTACTGCTGTGTTCTCGTCACCTTTCATAAGTGCCGCTCTTCTTACAACAAGTTTTTCACCAATGGTCGCAACCTGAAGAGAAAGGTAATCAGCAAAAGGCTGACCGTCAATAGTTGAATTATTGATAGCATCAGCATCTGCCAACTCATTGTCAAAGGCATGATTTACAACAGTTGAAAGAAGGTCTTTAAACTTGTCATTTTGTGCTACAAAGTCAGTCTGAGAGTTGATCTCAACAATAACAGCTTTTTTACCTTCAATTCTTACACCAATAGAACCTTCTGCAGCAGTCTTACCTGCTTTTTTCGCAGCAGCACCCATACCCTGGTCTCTTAGCCATTCAACTGCTTTGTCCATATCTCCATCAGACGCAGCGAGTGCTTTTTTACAGTCCATCATTCCTGCATCAGTCATCTCTCTGAGTTTTTTAATGTCTTTAGGTCCAAAGTTCGCCATATTACGCCTCCGCCAATTCTTTTGCAGATGCAACAGCGTCTCTGAAGTTTCCTTTGAAGCTGTATTTTTCTTCCATAACTTCGATCTGAGCATCCGTCATATTTGCAACATCCGCAAAAGTATAGAAACCTTCGTCATTCAATTTACCCTGATAGACTTTACCGACACCGGCGATCTTAGTAAGGTCATCTCCCTTTTTATCAGAAGTTTCTTTGGCTTCTGTTTTAACCGGTGCAGCTTTCTCTTCAACAAGTTTTTCAACTTCAGCTTCAGTTGCCGGAGCTGCCGCTTCTTCAGCTGCTGCCTCAGCCATAACTGTTTCCATTTCACCAGCAGATACTTCTTCTGCTGCTTCACCATTCGCTTCAGCGTATGCTGCTTTACCTTCGATAATCGCTTCAGCCATCTCTTTACAGAAAAGGTTAATAGATCTGATCGCATCATCATTTCCTGGGATCGGGTAATCAACTACATCCGGATCACAGTTAGTGTCTAGTGGTGCAACCACTTTCATTCCCATTCTTCTTGCTTCTTTAACAGCAATGTGCTCTTTAACAACATCCACAACAAACATCATGTCCGGAAGTTTTTTCATGTGTCTGAAACCTTCTAGGTATGAAGACAATTTCTCTTTCTTTCTTAAAAGCATCAATGCTTCTTTTTTAGTCAACATATCAAGCTGACCATTCTCTTCCATCTGCTCGATGATCTCAAGTTTTCTGATAGATTTTTTCATTGTTGGGTAGTTTGTTAACATTCCACCTAACCATCTTGTTGCAACGTAAGGCATACCACATCTCTCAGCATGTTCTTTTACTGCTTGTCTCGCTTGTTTTTTAGTACCTACGAAAAGAACTGTTTGTCCCTCTGCAGCTGCATCTCTAACAACATTGTATGTATATTTGAAATATCTAAGTGTTTTTTGAAGGTCAATAATATAAATGTTCTTTCTTGCACCGAAAATAAATTTCTTCATTTTTGGATTCCATCTTCTTGTTTGGTGTCCGAAGTGTACTCCACACTCCAATAGGTCTTTCATTGTTACCATAAGTTCTCCTTGGTATATCGTTAATAGAACATTCATCTGTGAACATTCAGTTAAAAGCATAGCTTCATCACTAGGTTTTAGAATTGAATTGGTAATTCATTCAAATCATCCGCTGCAGTCATCAACACACAAGGTGCAACCAGTCAAGGAATAACTACATGAGTATTTCCGTTATTCAAGCTGTCAGACAGCTGTAGGTGAATAAGGAACATGATTATATCGAAAAGGTGTTTAAGATTTTATAAAAGAAGGTATTTTGATCTATTTTCTGTAGGAACAAGGTACACCTTGCCCCTACTGTATAAGCAGAAAAATGAAGCCATTATTTCCGTGTATAGTTATGCACTTTTAGTTCAGTTTGCCTTGCAATTATTCTTCTGTATCTCGGTATGCAAGACATAACGATGACAAAGATAGCAACTAGTGCACTTGCAATTGTCAAAAGTTTGATCTCAAAAAAAGAGATGAAAAAGACAATTAACGCAAGAAGCAGTATCTCTACTGTCAAATAATATTTAGGTCTATTATTTCTCCCTTTTACTCTTCTCTCTCTTTGCCCGGAACCAGTAATGTGAGCCTGCATCAAAATCCTTTCCTAGCATTAAAATTGGGCATTATTATACTCTTATTTCTGCAAGATTTCAAGTTTTTCTTTGACCTCTTCTACATGCCCTTTAACCTTTACTTTTGGCCAGACTGCTGCGATCTTTCCGTCAGGATCAATAATAAAAGTGCTTCTCACTACACCCATATACTCTTTTCCCATAAACTTTTTAAGCTGCCATACACCAAAAAGATTACAAAGTTCCTTATCCTCATCTGCCAAAAGTGTGATCTTCAGATCTTTCTTTTCTATAAAGTTTCTGTGTTTCTTTGATGAATCAGGGCTGACACCAAGTACTATGGCAGAAAGTGCTTCAAAATTCGGCAATGCTTCTGTAAAATCACAGGCTTCGGTCGTACATCCGGGAGTATTGTCCTTCGGGTAAAAATAGAGTACGATCCATCTTCCTTTGATATCTCTGAGGCAGATCTCCTCTTCATCTTGATTCGGCAGACAAAAATCCGGTGCCTGGCTTCCAACTTCTAACATTTTAAATCCTTTCATTTCTCATTTTTAATTTCTAATTTCTAATTCATTTGCTAGTATATCAAAATGAATACAAAAAATAAACAAAGCAAAGAAGAACTGCTCAAAGAGATAGACGAACTCATCTCCTACGGTAAAAAAGATCCGACAATAAACCCTGCATTGTTAGCCTATCTTGGGATCGAAGATCTGATCTCCATCAAGGCAAAGCTGCTTGATAAGGTTGGTACGCTCAGCCAGGAAGATAAGGAATGGCTGGAGCAATTCAAAAAATATGAATAAGATTAAAATTTCATCATCTTTATTAGTGATTCAATAGTCTTTCTTGACTATAATGATAAAAGATATAAATAAAGGACTAGCAAATGCAAATTACTTACGGCCCCTATAAGATCAGAACCCATGAATTGGACAACAAACTTGCGGTACAGGTAACCTCTGATTTTGGTGCAACACAAATGATCGAAGAAGCCCACGAAGCACATGATTTCCCCAACGGTATCTCTTTTAATATTGAAAATATTTCTGAAAAACCTGAAGCCAAAGGCTTAAAAAGATATTCATTTGGTGATTATACTTTTATTCTTGGTATTAACTATAATGGTGAATTGTGTCTTTATCATAGTGTCCAACTCTATGTAAGCAAAAAAGTAATTGACAATATCGATACATTGACCTTGGCATTTTTATCGGAGCCCAAAGCGTAAGACAGCAGGAATAAAATTTAAGTTCGTACCAGACCAGCACCGATTGTTAGCTCTCTGATGCTGTGGTTTTCAGGTACGTGTATTGAACGTGTTATTGAGGATGGTATTGTTGAGATATATCTTGCCATAGGCTTCCGACTTCAACATATCAGAGAGAAAGTCAACTTGCTTCTTTCCATGTACATCCGAACCTAAAAAACTTATCATACCGGATCTGCTTAAAAATTCCGCCAATCTTTTTGCAGTTTTACCGTAGTGGCCGCCCAATGAATTGAGATTCACCTGAAGAAGTACGCCAAGTTCTTTGAATCTACTGTACTCACGCTCAGGGTCTTTAATATAGCGGTAACGTTCCGGATGTGCCATAACAGGGATATACCCTGCCGCACTGATCTCAAAGATCATCTCTTCAAGCTGCAGCGGTTTGGCAAAATAGGATGTCTCGAATAAAATATATTTACCTTCAAGCGTCATCATATCTCCCCGTTCCAAATGATCCAGGAAACCATCATCCAGATAATATTCGGCGGCAGCCTCTATGATGATATCGATCCCTTTCTCTTTGGCAGCTACTCTGAGTTCTACCAATCCGTTTCTTATGATCTCTGGTGTATTGCAATAGCTGTCTTTCATGATATGCGGTGTCGTAATGATCTTATCATACCCCAGATCTTTCATTCCCTGAAGCAGAGAAAGACTCTCCTCCATAGTCCTGGATCCATCATCAATACCGGGGATCAGATGAGAATGCACATCCACTTTGAGAGAAGGAACATCTTTCATGGGTTTTTTGGTTTTAAAAAAAGAAAACATTACTTTTACCTACTACACTATAAATTAGCACTTGATAACGATTATAACACATAAACTTCCATATCACTTTCTCAGATCTTCAGAACGGTTATATTCGATATTATACTTTTTAAGCAACTCATCCTGCCGGCCCAGTGCTTCCTCTTTATCTATTATCACTTTCACCCCGTCTTTATCTTCTAGTACAATAAATTTCTCTTCCATGTTTTCCATCATTGCATAAAATTCTTTAAAATTCTTAAATGGCTTGCCATTAATGGTATCGATGGCCCACATCCCGAAATTGTTGTCACCGCGACTGATATCAGATGCCAATACCTTCAAGAGTATCACTACTTCATCTTTATCTTCTTCTTTCCATTTTGAAGCGAGACAAGACATTCTCAAACGGTTTCGATTTGTCGAGCGTATCAAATTTCTTGTAAGGGGAGAAAAAACATACCCTCCGTAAATATAATACGTTGGCATGCTGTCATAGCGTGTGGTCTTAACCAGAAACATATCGTCTGCTACATTTTTCAGTATTCCGCTGACTTTCATAGGTTTTCTGTCCCTGATAATATCAAAATTGATACGGTCACCCATTTGATGCGCATCCACATAATAATTATAATCCGTATATTCATGTTTTCTAAATGCGATCGTTCCATCATTTTCAATGTTATGCCCATCGATAGCCGTTAAAATATCACCTACTTTGAAAACCGATTTCATGGAAGAGTTGTACACGATCTTGTCGATCAGTTTTCCGCTGACAGAATTATCAAGTCCGTAATACCTTCGCATTGCCGGATTTTCAAGTTTCTGGGTACCTATACCCAATTCAGCAAAACCGTCATACTTCCCGTCTTTCATATCCGTAATGAAATGTTTTACCATATTGATCGGAACCAGATAACCGATATTCTGTGATTTGGAGATCACCTGCATCACAACACCGACGATCTTTCCGTTAGAAAGTGCAGGTCCTCCAGAGTTACCGGGATTGACCGCTGCATCCACCTGCACAGCTAAAAAAGTCTCTCCGCTGTGTGCATAGGTATGATGTTCTACTCTTGAAACCACTCCGATCGTTGCCGAAAGTGTACTTCCTCCCATAGGATAGCCATAAACAACAATCTTCTGTTCCACTTCAGGAAGGCTCCCAAAAGTAAGTGGTGTCACACCGGAAGAGAATGACTCCTCTTCCACTTTCAAAAGTGCAAGATCCGCCTGATGGGATACAGCAAAAACTTTGGCGATATAACGTTTTCGTTCTCCATAGCGCTGTACTTCCAAAAAAGCCTGATTGGCGACCACATGCGCATTGGTCAGAATATATCCACCTTCAATGATAGTACCTGATCCGGTACTGCTTCCCATAGAAGTACTCCATGGAGAAAGATAGTTTGGTATCTTGGATACATTGTAGATCTTTACGATCGCTTGTTTGGTGATGTCTTCTTTTTCTGTTTGTGCCGTTAAAAAAAGTGTACTTAGCAGAAGTGTCAATAATAATTTCATTCTTTTCCTTCGTTTTTATCGTCTATTGGTACTGTGAAATACAATACCTAATACATTTCTGCATCAAAACACTCAATACCTCGTGCAAGTGCCTCTTTTGCCATCAATCCTGCTTCATCTATGGTAAGCAGATTTTTTTCTTCATCATAGAGCCTTGCTGAACAGACACCACAGCTTGGGCTTCTGTCTTTACCTATGAAAATATCGACATCTGTATGGGTATCAAAAAAGCTTCGGGCATATCCTTCTACAGCAAAGGAAAGATCTGTTCCGGTTTTATTGGAAAGTGCCCTGCTCCCCTGCGCTGTTTTTACCAGATCCATTGTCGGACGGGGAGTGCCGAAAGCATGATCTTCCGGGCAAAAAGGGATCAGCTCACATCCCTCCAGTTTAGTGATAAGTACATCATCACGGTTGTCTGTTGCATCATAACGGCATTTCTCACCTAAAAGGCAGGCAGATATAGCTACTTTTGGCATATCAGTAGACAAACAGGAGAAGATAGACCCAGATCCCCGTTAACGAGGTCAGAGTGATCCCGATGAAGGTACGAAATCCTGCTTTTATGTGTGAACGGCTGTATGGTCCCGGCAATCCGCTTTCATAATCTTTTCTCGCACGTATCAATGTACTTGCCCAGATACCCAGTGTGATCACAGAAATAACAATATGTATCATCAACACCACAAAGAGATAATTATGGGAGACATTTGTGTTTTTCACAAAGGCTTCATAACCACCACCCAAACGCACGCCATATTCAAAATATCCTACAACAATGATCGAGACAATGAATATCAGCGTTTGAACAAGTGCATGCAGATTATAATCTTTACGTTTTGCAAAATAGATCGCCATCCCTACCAACAATGGCAACAAGGCGACGATCAGTGTAACGAAATCCATAAAAAATGGAGCCTTTGTCCCTAAAAAACCAGGTTGAAACATATAATTCACATGGGCCCCTTTAACAAATAACCACAGATTTGATCTCAGTGAACTCTTCCAGTGCCCACTTTGGACCTTCCCGTCCTACACCGGAAAGTTTTGAACCACCGTAAGGTTGTACATCAAAACGTAAGGTCGGGATATCATTGATCACCACACCACCGCATTGAGCATCATCTATAAAACGCTGTGTCATTTTCAGATCATTGGTAAAGATGGAAAACTGCAGGCCGAAAGGAGAATCATTCATCTTTTCAATAGCAGTCTCATACCCAGATACTTCAATAAGACTGACGATCGGAGCAAAAACCTCTTCACAAATGATATTCATATCATCTGTGACATTTACCATAACTGTCGGAGGAAAAATACCATTTACCTCTTCTCCGCCTGTAAGTATGAATGCCCCTTCATTTCTTGCAGATGCCACCCATGTTTTCGCTCTGTGTTTCGAGTCGGCATCGATCAATGGACCCATAAACGTATCTTCTTCATAAGGAGACCCAATCTTCAGAGTCTGTACCTCTTTTGCCAAATGCTCAGCAAACTCATCATAAACATCGGAGTGTACATAGATACGCTGAAGAGAGATACAGACCTGTCCGGAATTTACAAATGCACCATAGGTACAACGCTCTGCTGCGTACTGTACATCAGCACTTTTATCGATGTATGTTGCCGCATTCCCTCCAAGTTCAAGACTCACTTTCTTAATGCCTGCCTGTTTGGTAATAATGTTTCCTACAGATACAGAACCCGTAAAAGAGATCACCCTGGGGATACTGTTGCTCACCAGTGCAGAACCCACTTCCGCATCACCATAGACGACAGAGAGTGCATCTTTGACAGCGAATTCCGACTCAATAAAAAGTTTTGCCAGCATATAAGCTATCATCGGCGCTTCAGGAGTAGGTTTAAGTACCACAGTATTTCCTGCTCCCAATGCCGGTGCCAGTTTATGCGCTACCAGATTTAAAGGGAAATTGAACGGGGTAATGCAAACCACAACACCTACAGGTTCACGTCTGTAAAATGCCAGGGTTTTTTTGCCGCTTGGCATGATATCTGTGGGAATGGTCTCACCATTAAGATTAGCCATTTCAAGTACAGTCAGGAAAAGTGTTTCCGAACATCTGTCCACTTCAAGACGGGCAAAAGCAATAGGTTTTCCCACCTCCTTTGCCAGCATTAAAGCAAAATCTTCTCTATATACCTGTAATTTTCTTGCCACATCTTCCAACCATAAGAGACGTTGGGACATCTCTATTTTTGCAGCAGCAGGTGCTGCTTCTTTGGCTATTTGAAGTGCTTTCTCTGCATCTCCTGCATCACAGATCTGTGCGATACTCACTACAATACCGTCATACGGACTACATCGTTCCGATTTCTCTTCTTTGGTTGCTTCTTCTGAACCAAAAAAGATCTTTGCTTCTACTTCGTCATCAAATGTTCCAAACATCATAACCACCTGTCTTATAAAATTGATTGATTATAACAAATTCGGGATAATAAAAGGTAAGTTATGGTTAAAGTGTGATTATTTTTTAGAAGAACAGGAGGAACTGTCACAATAACTTTTCTTCAGGACAAACTTATAAATAAGATCCTTGATCATGAGGAGTAGACAAAAGACCCACAAAATATTCATGATAATATTGTCTTTGTACTCAAGACCATAGCGAAGCAGCGGCCATCCAAAGAGGATGATGTACTTCATATAGTAAAAAAAGAGGATCCCTACGCCATAGATCTCTTTTAAGATTTTCATTTTATTCAGCTTCCAAAATTTGGAGTACCGTCAAAGTTCGGTGTACCGTCCGGCATATTTTCTTCACCGTTTCTTTTGGCTTCCTGCTCTGCTTCATAAGCATTCATCTGCATACGTACTTCATTGATCTGCTCCGGAGTAACATTGTCATCACTTGACCAGACCACTTCTACAGCACCGTCATACTCTTTACCCATCTCTTCCACCTTGTCTGCATATTCAAAAACATCCAGACAGACAATTGGCGCTTCATCTTCCTTCATAGTGTCTATTAACTCTATGTACCATCGTCCTAACGGACTTGTTTTAATAGTTGATTCTATCATTCCTGCCATACTTTACTCCTAAAAACCAAAATCTTTTTTCTTTAAGTCACCGTTATAGACAATATCTCTGGCATCAATAGTATCATCATTCAGCATTGAGGGAACCGGATCCTGTGCTTCAAGGTTCTTGATCTCTTCGTCGAGAGAATCTTCCTGATAGGTCATCATCATATCTGCAGCCATCACTTTTGACATTTGCTGAATCTTAACAAGTTTTTCGATCTCTTCACCCACATCCTTACCTTCAATGGTCACAATAATCTTCCCCTTCTCTTTGTCATGTAAATGATACTCACAAAGTTCTGAGTTCTTAAAATCTTCTACCAGTTCATCTATATATTTTGATGGTGCCTGCACCACAATACTTGATATATTCATTTCAATTCCTTTTTAATATTATTTATTTTTTAGAGGTATCCCATATCATGATGATATTATCATCTGAGGCTGAGAAAAGTCTATTTTCGTCTTGGAAAATAATTACATTTAGTGTACTCTTTTGCCCTTTAAGCAAAGCTATTTTTGACTTACTTGATGTCTTATAGATGGATATATTGTTCTTTTCATCCATGGGAAAAGCTACTTTTTTGGCTGAAGGACTCAATGCTGTTGCATAAATGAGGAATTCGCCTTCTATGTAAGTGCCTTTTTTACTCTTCACATCATACAAAGACCCTCTTCTGTCCTGACCTGCACCAGAAACCATACCTGACTTAAAATCCACTTTATAAACATTATCGACATTTTGCCCCTGAAGCTCTTCAATGACTTTACCGCTTTTTACATCCACGACACTTAGCACACCACTTTCACAGGAAAATACAGCCCGTGTTCTGTCTTCATTTAACATAAAATCTGAAAATTTTGATTCACTCAGCTGTATTCGATATTGCTCTTTTTTACTTTCTATATCCAAGAGTGCTACTTCATCACCCAAATATCCCAGGAGAATATGGCCTTTATCTACAAAACGTGCTTTAACGATGGCTTCTTTATCTTCCGCTCCTACAAGTTTTGTTAATTTTTCCTCTTTGAACAAATAAAGATTTGAATAACCGCCTTTTCCGGAGTCACTCAAAAGAAGATATTGCTCTCCTATGGCATCTGCACTCATAACCCGTGCAGGCATTATATCACCCATGAAATCTTTGACATCGGGAATACTGATCTCTTTGATCTTCTCTCTGGATCCACTGTCATAAACTTCAATATGCCCCATATCAGTAGCAATGATTAATCTATTTTTATGCAAGATCATATCTTTTGCTGTACCGTTGATCTCAATGGATGCGATCGGACTGAACGTATTAACGGCAAAAGAAGCAACGCTTATCATACAGAACAGTAAAATTTTTTTCACACGATCTCCTCAATCTGATCCAATACAAGATCTATGAGCTCTTCTCTAGCCAATGCTGATTTAACACCATAAAGATCTATCTCTGATGCCAAAAAATTTTCAAATGCATCTTTGTCATGAAGTTTGACCATGAATTGTTCCATCTTCTCAGAGCCTAAAGCATTTTGTACAGGCTCTGCAATATAGATCACATAATTATAATCTTCATGATCAAACTCATACTCTTCCGAATCAAAATCTTCATAATTTTCATCAACATTCAAAAGATGTCTCAACTCCAACTCTTTGTCTTCAAGCTTATCAAAAAGTTTTGGGTACTTTTCTTCTAAATTCATTTTTATTTTCTCCTGTCATTAGGGCATTCATATATAGCATAGTAGCACGATTTTATTCATAAATATTGAGCCACATCAAGAGAGGAATATTTTTGACTTAAACCTTTGCATGATCCAGTTCAAACACTTCATAAGTGATCGCCTGTGTCGGACATCGTGAAAGGCAAAAACCGCAGGCTGTACACTTTTCATCATCGATCACAGGATTGAACATCCCGTTAAATAAAATGGCATCATCGATACAGGGTTCTTTGCATGCATGGCAGATCACTCCGTGATGTGCGACACAACTTTCAAGAGATATCTTAAATATTGCGCTTAAATACTCTGACGTTTCACTATTCTCAAGCGAAAGAACATCAGCTTCACAGACTTTTGCACACTCTTCACAGAAAGTACATCCGTTCTTTTCAAAACTTAATGTCGCTGTACCGTCATCAGCAATCAAAATGATCTTTTCATCACAGGAAGCGACACATGCTTTGCTTTCACATGCAGGACACTCACTCTGAAAAAGAGATTCCGATTTTCCATACGGAGGTCTTACCAAGAGGAGATTCTCCTCTTGGGCTTGACTTAATGGTTTCGCAAAAGATTTAAAAAAATCCCGTCTGCTTGCCACTATTGAACACCTTCATTCATTGCATCTGCAAGACTTGAGTGTGATTTAAATTCATCAGTAAGTCCATCTGATTTAAATGTATTTCCTACTGCTGTTTTTATCTTTGCCTGCGGTGCATGACATTGTGAACAGTTAAATCTACCTTGATACAGGTGATCCAGCTTTTTCACTTTAGCAAGTTTAATATCACTTACGTTACCCATATCGCCTTTTGCGATACCCACTTTTTTACCTTCTTTGACCAACTCTCCATTTTTAAGTACCGTTGTCGGTCTATAGTTCGTAAAGTGAGATAGTGGGATCGGCGTAGCACCCATAGATTTGGCAACGTCCGGCATGTGACAACTAAGACACTGATTGTTACCTTGTTTAATTGGCAATAATCCCTCTACTGAGTGCGGGATCATTGGCGGTGCATTCACATACGCTCGTTCAAACTTTGTTGAAGAACCCGGTGCAGGTCTGTCAAAACTTGCTGCATTCGGTGATACTGTATCTTCAGTATAAAGATCTGCTTTTCTAAGTCCCAAAGTAGATTCTGTGACCACTTTTTTATTGCCAAGGTCTTCTTTATTCAGTCTTTCAGGCAAACACACATTTTTATTGATATCGATCACTGATGCCTGTGCCACTGCTGCGCCTGCCGCATGTTCTGTCGCTCTATCTGTAGCTACTCCGGCACCGCCTTTGATAGATGCTGCGATCGCCTTCATATCAGCATCTGAAAGATTTGCAACCTGGCCTTTCATCAGACCTTTCATTGCACCCCCGTAGCTACCGTCTTTATATCCTTTAAGTGCAATCAGAATATCTGCTTCACTCATATCTTTTACCACTTTTGATTTACCCATCGCCACTTTTTCAAAATACTGTCCGTGGCAGCCAGCACATGCCGCTGTACTTACAGCATAAAGACTCGTTCCTGCAAGGAATGTTCCCAATGCCAATAACTTTATTGCTTTTTTCATTCTTCTCTCCTTATAACTATTTTTTGTTTCCAAAACTTCGAATACTAAAACCCAAAGCATCATCTCCACAGACATCGATACAGCGACCACAATTGGTACACTCACCATCTGTGACAGAGATGCTCTCTTTGTTGATCATATGTAAAACCTGATTTTCAGGACAAACGATCTTACACTCCATACAGTTTGTACAAGCTTCATGGTCATGTTTGACTCTGATAAGACTTGCTTTACCGATAAGTGAATAACTCGCCCCCAAAGGACATAAGTGTCCACACCAACCATTTTTAACCCCAAAAAGGTCAAAAAGGAATATTGCTATCACGACTGAAATACCTGCACCAAAACCAAAGATAAGTCCTCTTTGCATAATGGTAATAGGACTTAAAACTTCAAAGGCAGCTACCCCTACAACAGCTGAAACAATGAGTCCCAATACCATCAGCCAGTAACGTGCATTTCTTTTGAGAAAACGGTAGTTCACTTCCTCTTTATCCAGATTGAGTTTGCGTCTGAGCCAATTTGCAAGGTCTGTCACCATATTGATGGGACATACCCAGCTGCAAAACGCCCTTCCGCCTACCACAAAATAGAACAAGGTAATGATCACCGCGCCTAAAAGTACATCTGCACCGAGAACAAATCCGCTTGCCAAAACCTGCAGAGTCGTGTAAGGATCTGCCAAAGGAATGAAACCAAATAATTTGGATGCACCAAAGGTACCTTCCAAAATGTGCCAACCATAAGCATTGGCACCAAAATAAAGGAACATAAGACCAATCTGAGTTACCCGTCTGAGAAGAAGATATTTTATGTTAGACATTAATACTCTACCTCCGTATTCAAATAATCAGAAGCCTTTTGCTCACTTCTTTCCGTTTTAGTCTCTATTTCATCAAGGTTGCGGTCTCCTGCTCTAAGCTGGTCTTTTTTATCCCAGCCTTTCACATAATGATCTCCGGCTTTCCCTGTAGAATACTCTATAGGAAGCACAAAGATCGCAGGCTCTTCTGTAACACAAGCCTGTTCACAAAGTCCACATCCTGTACAGACATCTGAGTGTACAATAGGAAGCAGAAATGCATGTTTCCCTGTACGTTCATTTTTCTGATAATTCAATGTGATCGCTTCATCCATCAATGGACAGGCTCTGTAGCACGCATCGCACTGTATACCCCAAAAGGCAATACAGCTCTCTTTATGTACCACCGCCAGACCCATTCGTGCCTGATTAATATCAAGTTCACCTTTTTCATTGGTAACACTTTCTTCATTCAGCGCACCAGATGGACATACAGGAACACAGGGAATATCATCACACATGTAACAAGGGACATCGGTTGGTATAAAAAAAGGTGTACCAATCATTCGGTGGTCACCGCCTTTTGCCATTTGAAGTGTCCCGTCTCTTTTACTGCCGTCTTTGTTCTTGTTGCTGTCACGATTGACACAAGCCTCAGCACAAAGACCACATTTGATACAGGCTTTAAGGAAATCCTCTTCTGCCAATGCACCTGGTGGTCTGAGTACCAATGGTGATGCTTTCACTTCATCCGTATAACCACTCCACAACAATCCACCAAGTGCCGTTAAGCCTACGCTTTGAAGGGTCGTTGCCATGAACTTTCGTCTATTGTTGTCGGAGTTAGCCATCTATTTACGCCTTTGTGATCTTAACTGCACACTTTTTGTAGTCTGTCTGTTTAGACATTGGACAAGTTGCATCAAGACATACTTTGTTGATGAATACTTTTTCATCGAACCAAGGTACAAATACCAATCCCTGAGGAGGTCTGTTTCTACCTCTGGTCTCAACTCTTGCTTTCACTTTACCTCTTCTTGACTCAACCCATGCAAGCTCACCTCTTTTAAGACCTTTTGCTTTTGCATCTTCAGGGTGCATATAACAAAGTGCTTCAGGAACTGCTCTAAACAATTCAGGAACTCTCATTGTCATTGTTCCAGAGTGCCAGTGCTCAAGTACACGACCTGTACATAACCAGGTATCGTAATTTTCATCTGGCATTTCCGGTGGATCCATGTATGGTCTCGCAAAGATCTTCGCTTTGTTCTTCAATGATTTTTTGCCAAGTTTTTTATCTGGACCGTTCAAGTTACCCTGGAGAAGATTTTTCGCCAATGGACCATAGAATGCGTGTGTAGAATCAGATCCTGCTGCTTTTGCTGCTTTCGCTGCATACGGATCATACTTAACATTAAATCTCCACTGTGTTTCTTTACCGTCTACTACAGGCCATTTAAGTCCTCTAACTTTATGATACACATCAAATGGTGCCAAGTCATGTCCATGTCCTCTACCGAAGAATGCATACTCTTCAAAAAGATACTCATGGATCATGAAACCATAACCCTTAAAGACTTTACCGTCAGAACCTTTAACATTTCTGCTGTCACCTAGACACTCAGAGTTGTCGAAACCCTCCTGAGGGAATTTTTTAGTATCGATCTTGTATGATTTCGCGGCTTTGTTCGCAAAAAGGATCTCATACATGGTTGTATCTTCTTTATAACCCATTTTCAATGCATCTTTGATAACATTTGGAAGCTTCTTAGGATTACCTTTTTTATCTTTACCTCTTAACGGCTGCTCACCCCAAAGATCTTTCACTGTAAATCTTTTTGAGAATTCAACCCACTGCCAGGTATCAGACATTGCATTACCTACAGGAAGTACCTGCTGTCTCCAATGCTGTGTTCTTCTCTCGGCATTTCCGTATGCTCCCCACTTTTCGTAGATCATCGCTGAGGGAAGTACAAGGTCAGAAACTTTTGCCGAAATACCTGGGTATCCGTCTGAAGTAACGATGAAGTTATCCATCTCTCGTGCTGCTTTGATCCAGTGAGATGCAGAAGCTGAATCCTGGTATGCATTACATACATTAACCCATGCGAATTTAACCACACCATCTTCAATATCTCTGTGGATCTTCATAATATGCTGGTTACCTACCGGGTTTAGTGTACCTGCCGGAATATTCCATTTTTTCTCAACTACCGCTCTGTGTTTAGGATTTTTCACCATCATATCTGCCGGTAATCTGTGACAGAATGTACCAACTTCTCTAGCAGTACCACACGCTGAAGGTTGACCAGTCAACGAGAATGCACCATTTCCTGGTAATGCTTGTTTATTAAGTAGGAAGTGAACATTGTAAGAGAGTGTATTTACCCAAGTACCTCTGGTGTGCTGATTCATACCCATTGTCCAGAATGAAACGACTTTTCTACCTTTTTCAATGTAAAGATCTGCAAGTCCCTGAAGTTTTTTCTTGAACTCTTCGATATCTTCGTTCGGATCACCTTTGGCGATTTTCGCTACATAGTCAAGCGTAAATGGTTCAAGTGATTTTTTATAATCTTCGAATGAGATATGCCAGTGTTTCAATGTACCCGGCGTATTCTTCATTTTGTCACCCTCTTTAACACCATATGGTGCAAGTGCCGGTGCTTCTTTGGCAGAGATTGTTTTTACCATCTCTTTATTAATGATTTCCATCTCTTTAGCTGTATATTTACCAGCTGAACCATCTTTATTCACAGGAGTAATCGATTTTTCACCTGCTCTTCTCATACCGTAACCAATATTTAACGGTCCAGCTGTAAAGACAATATTTTGCTTCACAAAATCCCAGTCAATTGCTTCTGGATGATTATATACGATCTCATGAGCGATATAGTTCCATAATGCAAGGTCAGTATTTGGAGAGAAGATAATGTTAATATCACCAATATCACATGTTCTGTGCGTATAGGTCTGGATATTGACGATTTTTACTTTGTCAGGGTTTGACAATTTTCTGTCAGAAACACGTGACCAAAGGATCGGGTGCATTTCTGCCATATTTGAACCCCACGTAACGATCGTATCTGTAATCTCGATATCATCATAACACCCTGATGGCTCATCAATACCAAATGTCTGATAGAAACCAACAACCGCTGATGCCATACAGTGACGTGCATTCGGATCGATCGCATTTGAACGGAATCCACCTTTCATCATTTTCTGAGCTGCATACCCTTCCATAACTGTATATTGACCTGAAGCAAATACTGCTACACCTTCAGGACCAGATGCTTTCAATGCTATTTTTGCATGTTTTTCCATCTCATCAAAGGCACGCTGCCAAGTCACTGGTTTGAATTTTCCAAACTTGTCAAATTCACCTTTGTCATTCATTCTCAATAATGGTGTTTTAAGTCTATCTGCACCATACATGATCTTCGCATTAAAGTAACCCTTAATACAGTTAAGCCCTCTGTTCACCGGTGCTGCAGGGTCACCCTTAACCGCTACAATTCTACCTTCTTTGGTTGCAAGCATGATCCCACAACCCGTTCCACAGAAACGACAAGCTGCCTTATCCCATCTCCAATCTTTCTGCGCATCGGTTGCTGCCGCATTCAGATTGGAAGGAACAGCAATTCCCACCGCACTAGCTGCAGATGCTGCCGCTGCACTTTTAAGAAATTCTCTTCTATTTAAAGCCATATTACTTCCTCCGTAAATTGATTTTTTGGTTATCTCGTAAAGTCCTCTAAAGAACTCTAGCTGTTCTTTAGGGAACTCTACTTATAACAACGTAACTATTTTATCATAGGAAAGTCAACAGATGAGATGATTTATATCAAGAAAAATGAATTATCTTATAAATTGAACAAATATAGAACAAATATAATTGGAGAAAAAAAGTCTTAGATAAATTAAAAAAATGAAGATTACAATAAGGATAAAAAAAAATAATGAAATTAGGAGAAAAGCTCTCCTAATAAAATGCTACATGCCGCCCAATGCTTTTTTGACATTATCATCTGCCATAGAAATATTCCATGCCGGCTCCCACACCACTTCTACCTCAACGGTTCCAACATCTTCTATACGTTCCACAGCTTCATATACCCACTGTTTGATCATCTGATGCAGTGGACATCCCTGGGTTGAAAGTGTCATAATGACATGGACATTACAAGTCTCTTCATCAATAATTGCATCATAGATCAATCCCATTTCTACAAGGTTAAATCCTACTTCAGGGTCGATCACCGTAGAGATCGCGTCAAATACATTTTCTTTTGATATGCTACACATTTATAATTTTCCTTACAATACTTATTTTATATTTGCGGGGTGCAATAAATTGAACCCTACATTTATTCTCCATACGCCAGCATCTTATTCATTGTGATAAACAAAAATATTCCACCTACAAATAAAAAACTTCCTCCGGCTTTAAACAGTATATCACTCTCAAAAAGGAGACCTAACCCACCTGACAATACACCTACCACAGTAAAATTAAACATCATGGCTGCACCTTCTTTAGAATACATTTCATGAAGCATCGGTACTTTTTCCTTTCCGACTAAAGGTGAAAAACGTTCAAACCACACAAGAAATGGTACGATCTTGTAAAGGTGCCCGGTGATCATGGAAGAGATGAAGCCCAAAAATAAAAACCATACAGCTGCATGCAATACATTCTGCCCGCCTGCAAGAAAATAGACAAAACCAAGCAGTATCGCCACAATGAATGTTGCAAATGCAAATATCATTGATTTTGCCCAAACATCCAACTCTTTCCGTACAGTCAGTTTAGCGATTATATAGATCTGCCAAATATAAAAGAATACGCCTGAAAATGTCACAGCATATCCTATGTACATCATCCATTCCAAACCGATCAGCGCTCCAACAAATACAATACCCACACCTGTAATGACCAGCTTGAAGGCTCTGTTGATCGCAGTTTCATCAAAGCCATGTGCCAGAGAGAACATCGGGATAAGTATAAGCGAAAGCCCTATGATCGTCAAAATGACATAACCGCCGATTACCGCATAGACATGGGCTTTCAGCATCAGGGAAACATCAATGGCAAGATCTCCTGCAAGCCCGAGAGCAATGGCAAAACCGGTCAATATTCCCAATAACAGATAGCCGTTACTCCACTTGACCGTAGAAACCGTCAAGGTCTGAAGTTCTGTCTTTTTCAGTGTTGCAACATTTTCAAAAGCAAAGATGATCATAGCAATGAGTACAAGCAAACCTCCATAAGGCAGTAAAGCCGGCATGAACCAAAATCCTGCAACCATCACGATAACACCTGTAGCCAACAGAGGCAAAATGATATAATAGACATCTACAACAGCATGCCCGACTTCCAGAACTACTGGAATAAGTTGTGCCATAGCACCAAAAATGATCATCATGACAAAACCGAGCAGAAAAAGGTGTACCCAGCCTGCTACCCCCATTTGTTGATAGTTAAAGCTAGGTTCAAAAAAAAGCAGTGCCATCATCGAAAACAGATAAAAAACCACCCCGAATCGAAAAAAAGGTGCGATCAGTTTAAGAGGCGGGGCAAAATCTTTGGATACAGGATTCATAGTCTATCAACCGCCACAAGAATTTTGTGTAAGATCCGCCTGTTCACTTTCACCACTTCTATAGGAAAAAATCAATTTGACACGGCCATCATCAAGTTTTTCCTCTTCAATATCATAATTCTCACCGATCTTTGCCAATAGACCACCAGGGCTTTTGTGGTTGATCATCACCACTTTTTTCCCAGGTCCGTCCAGCAGTTTCAAACCTGCCATGGCATTGACCATAGGATCCGGCGGTCCGCATTTGGAAGTATCGAACTCAATAATTTGATCTTCTCCCTCTTTATAGGTAAAGAAAGGTACCGTCGCACCTTCAACTTCAATCACTTCTTTTAGTATTTCAGACATATTAACTCCTATTTAGTTTTTATCATTTTAATGACTTATAATTAAAATAACCTTGATTTATATCAAGACTCTTTAAAATTCTCTTTGAAATACTTCTCTACCAAGGTATCAAAATACTTCATACGCTCTTTTCCTTTCGGCATGGTCGTACGCAATGCTTTCATTTTTTGTAAGAATTCACCTACGGAATCAGGTATGATCTTTTCAAAATGTCTGCGGATATATTTTGCAAATGCCGGTGAAGCCCCTCCCGTAGAAAATGCAATGGTCAGATCTCCTTTTTGTACATATGAAGGAAAAATGAAATCACAATAATCCGTATTATCCACAGAATTGACCAGTATCCTGCTTCCCCGGGACTCTTCATAGATCGCTTTATGCAACGCTACGGTATCTGTTGCCACAATGACAATATCGAAACCATGAATGTCTCCTCTTTTGTATGCACGCTGATAAAGGGTCAAACAGTGATCTTTGATGAGTCGATCAGCTTCCACACTTACTTCAGATGTGATGACCGTTATCTCTTTGGTGAAATCTACAAGTTTTTCAAGTTTTTCAGTAGCAATAGCACCACCGCCGACCAGTAAAACTTTTAGATCCTGCATATCCATATACATGGGAAAGAAAGACATTGTGTTCCTTTTTATTCATTGTCAAAATTAATATAACAAAAGTCTATCATAATAGCTTTGATATGTATCAATCTTCGCTACACTATTATTCAATATACTAACTTTAGAAAAAATGGAGCACAAAGAATGCAAAACGAACTACTTTATGAGATGCAAAATGCCTTTCCTATGGCAGAGCGGCCTTTTAAGATCGTGGCTGACAAACTCAGCAGTACAGAAGAAGAGGTACTGGCACTTGTACAACAACTCAAAGATGAGAAGATCATCAGACAGACATCTGCCATTTTTGACACAAAAAGACTGGGGTACAAATCTTCACTTGTTGCATTTAAAGTATCTGAGGAGAACATTGATAAAGCCGCCGACATTATTAACCGACATCCCGGTGTAAGCCATAATTATCTGCGTAACCATGACTACAACATCTGGTTCACCATGGCTGTTGCTCCGGACTCAGAACTGGGGCTTGAAAAAACCATCGATATTTTAAAAGAACAGACCGGTGCGGAAGACGGCATCGTCCTGCCCACCCTTAAAATGTTCAAAATTTCTGTAAAAATGGATACTACAGGCAAGCGTGCAAAAAAAGAGAAACTCAAAAAGATCGCCCATAAAGAGATAGAGCTCACCCCAAAACATGTTGATGTCATTAAAGAGCTGCAAAAAGACATCACTGTTGTGTCAGAACCCTTTAAAAAAGCTGCAGAAAAACTTGGTTTAAGTTATGAAGAATTTTTTGCACTAGCTGAGGAACTCAAAGAATCTGGTGTCATGCGCCGTTTTGCCACCATACTCAACCACAGAAAAGCCGGCTTTGGTGCCAATGCAATGTCTGTATGGGTCGTACCTAAAGATAAGGGTGAAGAGATAGGCAGACAAATGGCAGAATTTTCAGCTGTAAGTCACTGCTACCTCAGACCAAGCTACCCCAACTGGCCCTACAACCTTTTTGCCATGATCCACGGAAAAAGCCAGGAAGAGTGTGATTCTCTCATAGAAGAGATGGCTAAAGAGAGCGGTTTAACCGAGTACAGAAAACTCTACTCAACCAGAGAGTTTAAAAAGCAGCGTCTGGTCTATTTTGATGATGCATTTAAAGCATGGGAAGCAGCCGTCTAAGCTAAATAATTACTCAGGCAGTGCGATCGATGGCAATCGCCTCCTACGCGAAAGCAATTAGACATCAATCAGGCAAAGCGTGCCTTGTCACTGTGAACACCCAATGCACCCCACTTACGCTTTAGCGACGGAGGGTATCGTCATTTAGTGACAGAAAAGCAAAGCGATTTGAGAACAGTGACGACTTTTGTTTCACCCCAAGGGTATTTCCGATGGGCACTTTTCTAGAAAAGTAATAAGAGAAACACGGCCACAAGTAAAATAACTAGGAAAATTAAAAAATGTGTTGAAATATGTATCTCCACGTAAAACATGGGAATAAGAAAGAAAAAAATTCTTAAAGACTACTCTTTATACCCGATCTGCTCTTTAAAATTCGCGATACAATTCGTACAATCTTTCATCGTATTCGTATCCACGATCGAATATAACGCCTCTTCATGATCAATAATGATCTTTTGTTTCTCAACCGAGATAATCCCCTCTTTTTTAAATTTTGTTAAAATTCTTGAGAAAGTTTCCGGTGTAAGATTCAAGATAGAAGCCAATTCATTATTTCTCAATCTATGAAAAAGTGAAAGCTTCTGAAGCATAAGATCTGCCACTTTAGCTTCGGAAGAGAGTACTGTTTCTTTATGCACAAGTGCCGAAAGAAGTCCCACTTTACCGGTAAGTGATTTAATGATCTCTAATGAAAAGTTCGGATTGGAAAGGTGTTTGAACACCACTTCAAAAGGTAGAAGTCCCATCGTGCCATCTGTAATAAATTCACAGGTAGCAGGGAAAGGCTGATTTTCAAAGCAGGCATATTCGCCTATAAGGTCAGGGGCACCTAAACGGTTGATCTGTATTTGTGTACCTTTGGGTGTCGTTTTATAAAGTTTAATATTTCCCTCCAGCAAAATATGCAGATAGCCACTGTCATCGCCTTCATAAAACACTATACTGTCTTTCGCATAATTTTTAATATGGGTCTGATTATAAAGCTCTTTAAGATTGGATTGGGTCAATGTAGAGAACATTGGTATATCTTCAAGTCTTAACATAGCTTTAACTCCTTATTGTGTCATAGGAGCGTACTATACAGTACAACAGATAAAATCTCTCCTATATCTTCGATAATAGCACCATTTAACCATAAAGAACTTAAAGATCAAATTAATATATAGTTAATTATTTGTTAAAATTATTTTTCAAACCAGTTAAGCTGTTCCCTCAACGTAACCACTTTCCCCACAACGATCAATGCAGGGGTAGGAAGGTCTTTTGCTTTTTGATAAATATCTTCCAATGTACCGATCACTGTTTTTTCATCCGGTCTTGTCCCCCGGGAAATTACGGCAATAGGATAATCTTTCGGTTTACCGATCTCTATAAGTTTTGAAGCGATCTTCTTTAAACGGTGAAGCCCCATAAGAAAAATGATCGTATCATCACTTTTAAAGTTTTCCCATGGGATCTGGGAATGGTCTTTCCCACTGGATTCGTGACCCGTCACTACTCGGAAGGAGACCGTGATCCCACGATGAGTGACAGGGATACCTGCATACTCCGGTACTGCTATCGCTGAAGTGATCCCCGGTATGAATTCAAACTTGATCCCTCTTTCATAAAGGTAGATCCCTTCTTCCCCTCCACGTCCGAAAACAAAAGGGTCACCCCCTTTTAAACGAACCACATTCTCATATTTGAGCGCAGACTGATAGATCACTTCATTGATCTCTTCCTGTGGAAGGGTATGATGGGAGTCTTCTTTTCCTACATAGACAAATTCACATCCATTCTTCGCTTCTGCCAAAATATCCGGATTTGCCAATCTGTCATAAATGATGACATCTGCTTCCTTCACTACACGTAAAGCTTTAACTGTCAACAATTCAATATCGCCAGGACCTGCTCCTGTCAAATATACTTTACCCATTAATTGCTTCCTTGTGTTTTTTCTTCTGTTAAATAGCATGAGGGATCTTCTGCCCACATGTCACCATATATGGCATAGGCACGGCTTCTTGATCCACCGTTGCAAATATTAATATACTGACACTCTGCACACTTTCCGCTCAGTTCTCTTGGATGTATGCGTAATTTCTGTAAAAGTTCACTCGGTTCATTTGTCCATATATCTGAAAAATCCTGAGTCAGGATATTGCCTATCTTCACAGGAAAGAACGGGTCAGGTTTTACAAAACCTTCAGAGTCAATATTCAGTAGTTTTCGTCCTGCAGAGTTACCACCCCAGTCGATAAGTCGTTTTTTCATCTCATCAGCATATTCAGGATACTTCTTTTCAAATCTGTCATAGAACAGAATGGCGTCCATCTCCATGTTACCCGTGACAATCTCAATATCACGTCCGATTTCATGGTATTCAAAAGCTTTGTCCAAAATGTAATTGACCGCGGTGATACGCTGTTCTTTACTCAGATCCATCTCCAGATTTTCAAGCCCTCTTCCGGAGTAAACCAGATGTGAAATATAGACTTTCGGGATATTGTGTTTCTCTGCCAGCTCAAAGATGAACTGCAGGTCATCATAGGTATCTTTGGTAATGGTAAAACGGATACCTACTTTGGTCTTTCCAAAACTGTTCAGAAGATCGACCGCTTTCATAGACTCGACAAAGGAACCTTTCAAGCCTCTAAAAGCATCATGCACATCAGGAGAACCGTCAATGGAGATACCAACATAGTCAAAAGTATCTAAAATTTTCTCTGCATTACTCTGCTTCACATACAATCCGTTAGTAGAGAGATAGGTCACGATACCCAACTCTTTACATTTGGCTGCAATGACAAAAAGATCTTTTCTCGTTAGCGGTTCTCCTCCTGAAAAAATGAGAAATTTCACACCGTTAGCTTTAAGCTTCGGCAGTGTTTCCATGATGTTTTCCGTCGTAAGTGTGTCAACCGCATCCAAGTCAGCCTTGGAATAGCAGTGCAGACAGGAGAGGTTACAGCGGTTGGTAAAATTCCAAATGGCAATACTTCCATCCAGTACACGTGCAGGTTTTCCTGCTGTCACCGTTTTCAATAGATTGGATAATCTAAACATTATTTCGACTCCTTGTTGGCTGCCATATTTGGATATGATTCTTTCACTTTTGTACCGTTAGCTTCTTTACTCTCATTGTTTTCTTTTTTATCTTTAAAAGACAAAATATAGGATGTAATGGCTTTAAGTTCTTGTGGATTTAGCGTAAACGCAGGCATGGCATTTCGTTTATATCCCAGTACTTTTGAAACAGAAGCGGGGTCTGTGATCATCGCATGTATCTCTTCTGCCGTTCTTTTGGATGCTATTTCTGAAAAAGGTGGTCCGAATGCTACTGCGGTCTGATGATGACATCCCCAGCAATAGGTCTCAAATACTTTTTTACCGCTGTCTGCAAAAAGCAGAGAATTGAGTATTATAGTCACAAAAAAAAGTATATATATTTTTTGCATGTAATTCGTCCTTAAATTAATATAAGGATAATAACAATTTTTTGATGTTGTAAAGTTGATTTAGCACAAGTAATTCAAAAATGGAGATTTACTTGCTGATATTGTGCTCAAATATCGTCCAATACGCTCCATTTCGTACTATCATCGAATCTGTTGGGTGCTGAATATTATAGTAGATATATGCACCCATTATTAACATCGTAATGCCAAGAAATATTAAAAAACCTTTCATTTTTCTTCCTCCTCCTTCTCATTGTAATCCATATCTTCACCATCTTCTACTTTTGCAATAACCAATATAATAATCAAAAAGAAGATAATGATACCTGCATAAATATAATCCAACATCTTATAAGTTCCCGTTTATAAAAAGGTAAAGATGCTCTTTGTCCCTAAAGAGCAGGCACATTCTGCCCTCTTTTGGATCTTGCAGATCATACGATTTACTTAGGTAGATATAGGGTGATTTTTCTATCACTTCTACCATCTCTTTGTCAGTCTCTTTTGCCTCTTCCGGCAATTTCTCAATAGTTATCTTCTCCATCACACAATCTTTAGAGAGTTTTTCTATCATTTTTTTATCATCATCTGTTTTTATTGTAAAAAGATGCGGGGAGATAGCACCTTCCTTATAACGTCTCAGTGACATCTCTTTTATCTCGTTATACGGCTTACTGCCTGTTAATCTCTCAAACGTTACATCCGTTGTTCCCAGATAAAATGTCCAAGCTTGAAAAAATACCAATATTGCCATAAGGACAACTAAAATATATAAGGGTACAAACCTGAGTTTAAACATGAAACAGTCTACCTTTCTCTTTTGCTAAGCTTTTCAGTGCACTTTTCTCTTCAATGGTAAGAAACGCATTTGAAGGAATATAAAAAGCATTTTCTTTATAGTAAAGCAGTATATCATCTTCTATGGGTACAAGCCCCTGAATATCCTGCCATGATATAAAAATATTGTCTTGTTTGACACCCTCTTCTGTTATCTGAAGCTTTATCTGAGAATTTTTCAATGGTGAGTTTTCATAAGCTCTCATGGCTCTTTGATGTATCAGCCACTTTTTTATCATATACCAATAGAGTATCAAAATAGTTGATAACATTAAAAGTCCTATAGAGCCACCTTTAAATGCCGCCACTACACCGAACTGTGCCAGAGCGACAAAAAACCACCCCACATACCTTCTGGCAGAATTTTTAAACTGATGTGTATAAGATTTTGAAAATGCCTTTTCGAAATTTTCTCTATCCCATGTGTAGGATAAATTGATAGGATTAAATGTGCTCATCTGACTCATCTATATAAAGATTTTCTTTCTTTACATGCCCCTCTTTTTCCAACGTTTCAATGAGAGCTAAGGTTTCTTCATAGAGTTCTTTGTACTTGGCACTGTTTACTTGATACTTTTTTTGCTGTTTTTTAGCATACCACCAGGCAGCAACAATAGAGAGCGAAAAGAATGCATAGATCCACCATTGCCACGCACCTAAGTCGAGCAACACGATAAAGTACTGCACAGAGAAGAGGACAAAAAACTCTACTGAAAATATAAGCACAAGGGTAGAGCTGTGCTCAAAATCAAGGGTGTATTTTTCTATGTCTCTCATGATGTCTAAATTATGATTTATTTTTTCTGCTTTCTCTTTAACAGAGGCATCAACATGCTCAAGATCTATATTTTTCAGATGAATATTGCTTAAATTGTACTCGACATTTGTCTGCATGTAGTCTCGAAGAATTTGAGGCTCTTTTTTCAAAGCCTCTTCCAACTCCTCTTTTGTCGGTTTTTCTTTACCTACCACTTTTTGCACATCTTGAAGTACCAGATCATAAAGACCCACATTCAGAATCTCATTCATCATTCTCTCTTTGTTTAACAAAGTGCTCTCCCTGTGTGCAAAATATTATCGATCTTTTAAATAAACCCAGATCATACAATAGGCTTACTAAAAAAATCATACGGGGAAATCCCCGTATGTAAAGTTTTATTTTTTCTGTGAAACGACAACAGAAGGTTGCGGATCTATACCAAATGTCGCTGTATCATCTGAAGCCGGAAGGAAAATACCGACCAAGCCTTTAAGACCAACTGACATGATAATGTTGATCATAAAGAACATCCATGCTACAACCATCATAATCGCAGCAATAGCCGCCAATATCATGAAGGTCTGATACTCTCCATCCATATAGAAGTGACGTCTGAGCATTCCCTCAAGTCCTGCCATACCCATAAAGGCACCCATACCGATACTTCCGATCAAGTGCAGATAGAAGTGTGTGTTGGCGAACTTCATGGAGAAGAGCTTTGTATTGTTTGTCAAAAGTGGCCAGAGTACATACACCACACTGTAAAGTGTCATGTACAATCCGGTCAACAATGCCACATGCACATGCGCCCCAATGATCCATTGTGTATTGTGCAGAATTCTATTCATGCCCATATCTGCCTGGATAATAGCCGCAGGCACTGCCAAACCAAATCCTAAGAGACCGGCAAGGAGATACTTTAACTCCATGGTCATTTTAAGAGGTCTGGCTTTCCAAAGTGTAATCAGTGTGATAAACAAAGCCAACCCTTGTGTAAGAAGCTCAAACATGGTTACCATCTCTCCAGAGATCAGTTTCATCATCTCAGGCTGACCTTGATCTGCCAAAAGGTGGTGAGACCAAACCATCCACGAAACAAAAAGCTCCAAGAGAAGTGCCGCACGTGCCACGTTTTCCATAAACAGCTTCTGACCAGTGATCAGTGTGGCCAAAAGATACCATGAACCTGCCACATAGATAAGCACCAATCCGTCAGCAACAAGGTCAAGCCCCCACCAGAAGAAGTTTTTATACAACAATGCATCTACCGCATGGACATCCCAACTGACACCACTTGCATCTGCAAGCAGATAAACCAGTACAAGGATACCTGCACCCAAAATTACCAACGCATCCAGGAATGTATCTATGGTTCCTCTAAATATCGCAACAACTGGAAGTGACAACGCCGGCTCTTTTGAATAAGGCGGTTTTCCTGTCAATTTATGCACAAGGTTCAACATACCGTCAATACCAAAACCGGAAATAAGAAGCTCTTTGGTCGTTTTATTGGCATGTACCCCTACTTTTGCAAAGATGGTCGCATAAATGTTATAGATAAACCCGAGTGTTCCTATCATAATAAGTGCAATACCTATGATAAAGACAATACCTCCGATGACATTAAACTGTGCCGTATCTGCCGGAAGTGGCCAATAGAGTGTATAGAGTGGTGCATAACTCCAGACAAATGCCGCAATCCAGGCCAATGCCGAACCGATTGTAATCATAAGCCATACAAAGTTTGCCAAGCCCACACTATAGAGTGGCTTTTTGGTCAAATATGGTATCAAAAACATAAATGCAGCAAATACCAGCTGATAGGTTGATCCAAATATACCGATGATCGGGTGTACGGTCATGATAGAGAAAAAGTGTTCAGGTGCACCATGGATAGGTGGAATACTTGGATTTACCAAAGCCACTCTCATCAATGTCCCCTCTATTGCCGCTAAACCATAAAACAAAAATGACATCACAACCGCACGAAGTGTTACTTTTTGAAGTGCTGTCAATGTTGATGCATCAAAATTTGTTCCTTTCATTAAACTCATTTTATACCCCTTTCTTGTCACATCCTGTGACAATAACTACTTTTTTAACAAACATTGCATTTCCCGCTGGCCCTGCATACTCTGTTGATCTTACATCAAACTCCCCACACTCATTAAATGTCCAAAGTAGATCATTTCTAGATCCGGGATTAACCTGCATCTGTGAAATCATACTTCCGTCTTGACGGAAAAGACCAAATCCATAAACCAAGTCTGAACTATGTGCATCAAATAGTACTTTCTCACCTTTTTTGATCTCCATTTTTTCCGGCATATCAAATTTATGATTCGCTATTTTGATTTGAAAAGTCTTATCTGGTGTGATATTGTGCCTCATAATATCCTCAGATACCCAGGGAATAGTATTATATGTGAATATATGATGCCCCACACCCATCGCCACCAAAAATCCTATATACAAATAAAACGGTATCCGAACGATTGGTTCAGCTTTCTTTTCACGTGTTAGGTTATAGGCAAACCATGCTATGACCGAAATGATCAGCATTGCATAAACGGTATAAGCAACATTATGAAATTTGAGCAGTTCTACTGAAGTTTCAAAAGTCATTTTCTCTCCTTTTTTATAATTGACAGATATTATAGTTTCAGGTTATAGTTTAAAAATTGATTTGTATCAACTCATAAGACAGAAAAATGATTAAAATTTAATCAATTAAATGACTTTTATTATATCTTTTACTGATGAATGATTAAAATATGAACATCTGCTATTTTAGACAGGCAAATATAAAGTGAAGGCATACCTTCACCCTACCATCTTTTTATAGTTTCTGGAGTTTTGGTATAAAGGTAAGAAGTATAACCCAAAAAAGGCCGAGACTCAATCCTGCTATTGTATCAGAGAGCCAATGCACATTTAAGTAGACCCGTGTGAAAGCGATGAGCAGAGGCCATAAAAGACAGACCATGAGTAACAATCTGCGTCTGGCAACCGAGTCGATCTTTGCTACAAAGATAAAGTAGAGAGTCAGTGCTATCGCCATAGACATCGTTGAATGTCCTGAAGGGAAAGAGAAGCCCTGCTCGTTGATGATCTTTAAAACAGGACGTGCACGTTCAACCAAGAGTTTGATCACAATGAACAGTGCAGAGGCTCCCAAAAATGCCAACAGATAAAATTTTAAATCCACATAATATTTCTTATGAATCAGAAAAGATATGAAAAGTATGGAGAAGATCGCAGAACCCATCATACCGTTGATATTGGTAATGAATATGATCAATTCTGTCAAAGCAGGAGACTGGATATTGGAGATCTCTCTACTAACCCACCTGTCGATCATGAGCAAAAGTCCATTTGTAAGCACATTATAGAGAATAGCAAGAAAGGCCAAGAGACTGATGATAAGTAATCCTATGAGAACTTTTCTTTTACTCTCCTCTTCTGCTTTCATACCATACCTTTATTGATTGATATTGTATTCTACCACATCCCCCTCAAGGGTTTTCAAAAATGCCACCACATCATCTATCTGTTCCGGCGTAAATTCATTCCCAACCTGATATTTACTCATGATGCGTACTGCCTCTTCTATTTTCTCTACTTTCCCATTATGAAAATAGGGAGAAGTTTTGGTCACATTTCTCAATATCGGCACACGAAAGAGCTGTGATCCGTCTTTACCCATAAATCCGCCCTCGTTGAGAAAAGGGAATGGACTCTCTCTCAGCTTGACATCCGGTTCAAACCACAAGCCGATATACTCTGATACATAACGTCTAAGTGGAAACTTCTGCATACTCTGTCCCCCTACCGACATACCGGCATGACATCCTTTGCATCCCTGGGTAAGAAAAAGGGTCATCCCGCGTTTTGCCTGTACTGAGATGGCATTGTTATCACCCTCCAGAAATCTGTCATACGCACCTCTGGTAAGCAGTGTACGCTCGTAGGCTCCGATAGCTTTTCGTACCTGTTCAAAGGTCACATTATTTTCATGAAAGACATTTTTGAATTTTGCAACATACTCAGAATGACTATTGAGTCTCTTCTCCACATCTTGCGGAGTCATATGCATCTCAAACGGCGCCTGTATCGGACCGCCTGCCTGCTCTTCCACATCTTTGGCACGACCATCCCAGAATTGCGCTTTTGCCAATGCGGCATTAAGTACCGTCGGTGAATTCAAGTGTGAAGGATTTGCTTGCCCCCTCACCCCTATGGCAGTAGGAAGATTGTCATCTCCTCCTTCTTTCAGTTTATGACAGGAAGCACATGAAACCGTTTTATCATCTGACAGCAGTGTATCGTTAAACAGTTTTTTTCCCAAAGCGATCTTCTCTTTGCTCATGGGGTTTTCAGGATTATCCACTACTTTCAACAGATCCTCATACGTGATAGGGATCGGTTTAAATGCTGTGGAGAGTGCACGGCTCCTCAACTGCGCATCAGTCAGTACCGGGATTGATTTTTTTATAAAAAATGGCAGTAAAATAATGAGTGTTACAACAACAAAAGTTATTGTAACCGGATGAATTAACTTTTTCATGATGGATCCCTTATTAGATACCGAAAGTCTCTTTTACTTTCTGTTCAAATGCTTTATCACTTAACTCTTTTCTTAGCGGTACAAAAGTCTCTGCTTCTACACCTACAGGCACAAAAATATCCGCATCATCATTCTCAATGATCATTTTAACGGCATCTGCTATAGGTTGTGGTTCGGGTCCCTCATTGATCGCTGCTGCAACGATAGGTACAAAATGCGCAACCAAATTTTTATAAGGAGAGTCTTCCGCAGTTGTTTTAGCATTTGCAACCAAACCCTCTTTGACAAAATTCGTACTAAAAAGTCCTGCCTGAACAGAGTGTACTCTGACATTATACGGTAACGTTTCAAAACGTAAAGAGTCTACAATGCCTTCAACAGCATATTTACTTGCGTTGTAATGTGCCAAAAGTGGTAATCCCATTTTACCCAAAAACGAAGAAATATCAATGATAACTCCTGACTTTGCCTCTCTCATATGAGGCAGAACTGCTCTTGTCACTTTGAGCAGTCCGAAGACATTGACATTAAATTGGTCAAACATCTCTTCGTCCGTACCATCTTCAACCGTTGAAAGTAGACCATATCCTGCATTATTGACCAATACATCGATCTTCCCTTCATTTTTAATGATGGTTTCAACTGCCTCCTGAATAGACTCAGAATCAGTGACATCCAGGTAGACAGGCTTTAGATTCTCTTTAGCTTCCAAGCTCTCTGCTTTTCTACTCCCTGCATAGACCATATACCCATTCTTTGCAAGAAATTCCGATGTTCGTTTTCCCATACCAGAACTTGCTCCTGTGATTAATACTACTTTTGACATTCTATATCCTTTTTATAATTTTGATAAGTTCAGTATAGAATAAGAGAAACGAAGAATCAAGATACTTTTAGCACAAAAAGAATTTTCTTTTAGCACAAAAAGGTTTATTTTTTATAAAAACTGTTTAAATAGGAGTATTTCTATCCTATTATTGATCTAGATCAATTTTTTATGCATTTTCTTGAGTTATATTTCTCATAAGTTTTTAAATGGGAGTATTTTTATCCTATTTAATCAAAATAGAAAGGTTTATTATGAAAAAAACATTAACACTTATACTTTTACTGGGGACATCACTTTTTGCAAATGTTGAAAAAGGGAAAGCTGTTTATGCAGCCAATTGTGCCATTTGTCATACGATCAATGGTGGAAACGGACTGGGACCGGATTTCAATATGGTCTCTTATACAAGAACCAAAGCAGAGATAGAACACTATGCCAAAGATCCGTACAGTCTGGCAAAAGAATTTGGTTATTCTGCCAATGCTATGCCGACACTTCCTTTGGAAGATCAGGAATTTAAAGATGTCGCTGACTACATTAGCTCTTTGCAACCCTTCAAAAAATGGATGATCAAGAAAAAGAAATAAGCTTGGTTATCCTTTTATCAACTCTTTAGGGTACACACCATAACTGGCAAAAAAGAGTTTTGAAAAATGTCCCTGATGTCTGTAGCCTACTTTTTTGGCTATCTCCCCTATTGTAAGGTCTTCTTCTTTCAATAAAATGTTCGCCTCTTCCAAACGCAGTTTTTGTACATAGGTATGTATAGTGGTTTTGTAGACTCTTTTGAATACCATTTGAAGTTTGGAAGTATTGGTAGCACAGAGATGCGCCAGAACCTCCACTGTCGGAGGTTCAATAAAGTCGCTCAACAGTACAGACTTTGCTTTGGAAGCCAGCGCCAACTCTTCATCACTGACCTCATCAAAAATATCAAGCAGTGAAAACCGATGTATCATAAACTCTATCACACGATGCTCGGCACGTATACTCTGCATTGTATCATTCTCTGTGATATGCAAGATCTTCTCTACCCTGTAGAGCGTTAACGCATCTATGGGGAGCGTATTGATACACTCCAAAGAGAGATCATGCTGTATTTTGCCATAAAGAAAATCAATGGGTTCCTGTTTGTTTCCGCTCAGGTAGCGTTTTAGAAAAAAATCTGCAATAAAAAGGACAAAAATATTTGACTTTTCATACTCTGGAATATGAAAAGAGAGATCCTGATTTGAAGAGCAGAAAATACTGATACTCCCCTCTTTGATATATTCTTGACGGTCTGAACGATGATCCTCTATGACCAATTCTCCCTTTTTAACCATCACGATCATTACCATTCTGTCCAGATTCTTAAGCCTCAGTGCTTCTCTTTTTACGTATGATCTGCTCTCGATAAAGACAATACCGTTGGAAATATCAACCCTTTGCAGATATGCCTGCTTATCTCTAAAAAGTTCTGTAACTTTGTAGCGTCGCTCTGTAATATTAAAAAAGAAACTTTCCATTTAACAGCACTTTTTAAAGATCATAATAGGCTCTTACCCTGCGTTCGAAATCTTCATCACTCAACTCTTTTTTCATTGGTATGAATTTTTTGGCTTTGTCTCCTGCCGTTTTACGTGCAGGAAAATTGACATTCTCTATGATCTCCAGGATCATTTCCGAAACCTCTTCTGTACTGTTTCCTTCATTGATCTGCGCAACAATGGTCGGGGCAAGTGTTGAGACCATTTCAGCATAGGCTGAGTCCCCTTCAAAGGTTTTACTATTGGTCACTAAGTTATCACGTGCAAAATTCGTATCGAAAAAACCGGGCATAATAGAGTGTACACGTATATTGAAATCTTTTAATTCATAACGCAGCGAGTCGGTGATCCCCTCAACAGCATATTTACTTGCATTGTAAAAAGTAAACAGCGGCAGACCGATCTTTCCAAGAAAAGAGCTTATGTTAATGATGACCCCTGACTCCTGCTTTCGCATCTTCGGAATAACTGCTTTACACACACGCAAGATGCCAAAGACATTGACATTGAACTGATCGAACATCTCTTTTTCTGTGACATCCTCAACCGTAGAGACCAAACCATACCCTGCATTGTTAATGAGTATATCTATCTCATCAATAAACCCTATACTCTCTTCAATATTTTGAGGATCAGTGATATCCAATTTGATCGGACGGATAAACTCTGTTTGTATATCAAAGAGTTTGTCCGGTGTTCGGGAACCGGCATAGACTACAAACCCCTGCTTTGCCAAAGCAATAACGGTTGATCTTCCCATACCGCTACTGGCTCCTGTGATAAGTACTGTTTTTTGACATTTTTTCATAACCTTTAGTATAATAAAAAAGCTGACTTTATCTCTTGATACTTATCAAATAAAAAAATTACATCTTTCTCAAAAATACTAACAAGCCCTCGATTATCTCCTTAGGCGTTGGAGGACATCCCGGAATATGGTGGGCAATAGAAAGATGCGCTTCTGCCGGTGCCTTTATAGCAAAAGTCTGTTCAAAAGGGGCTTCCATGGCAGGACAGGCACCTAAAGTGATAACCCATTTGGGTGCTGGCATTTGTTTAAAGGCATCCAGTACATGCGGTACCATGTTGAAGGTCATCAAACCGCTGAGTAGCATGACATCTGCATGTCTGGGGCTGGCAACGAAATAAATACCCAGTCTCTCCAGATCATAGTAAGGGTTGGAAAGTGCATTACACTCGGCTTCACAGGCATTGCAGCTGCCGCTGTCCACCATACGTATTGCCAGGCTACCGGCAAATTTTTTACTAACAAGACTTTTTATTTCTTTTTGAATGACTTTAAGTTCCCGGTCTATTTCAGGATTTTCAGTCAAGAGACCTGTTTTTATTCGTCTGTTCCAAAATCGTATCATAAATCATTTCCTGCATAACTGAGATCACAGCTTTTATTGATGAGCGGAAAATCGGCAATAATATTACCCGGCATCATTAAGTGGAGTGCCTGCCAGTTAACAAAGCTTGGATCACGGACAAAAAAACGTTCGATCACACCCTTATTGATCTCTATGCTCATAAAGAGTTCACCGATGGAACTTTCAACAAAGCTGAAATACTCTCCATCTTCTACTTCACCCAACTTCACAGCTTCACATGCTTCTACCCTAAAGTTTCTCATCATCAGCAGTGTATTTTTTACTTCTTCAAGTCTTATTTTGAAGCGTGCCGCCACGTCAGCACTTTTTTGCGTCTGCATTACAAACCCATGCTCATGGTAAAACGGTTCATCTCTTCTGTCAAGTCTAAGACCGGAAGCACGTGCAACAATGCCTACCGTATCGTATTTGAGCGCTTTTTCCGTTTTGAGAATACCGGTAGTATCGAAGCGGTCCCAGAGTGAGGGTATATCGATGATCCATGATTCAAAGAAAGTGATGGCTTCCTGCAGAGTATCAAGATAAACTGTCATAGCTTCAGTGTCAAGTGTATGTGCTTCAAAATCTATGGCAGCAAAACCGAAACGGTGTCCTGTCACTCTTTTAAGTTCCCGTCTTGCTTCTTCCGAGAGTTTGGAGGCAAAGGCAAGTGCCACAGAGAAACCGGCATCATTGGGAATGAAACCAAGATCGGTCAGATGATGGATCGTACGTTCAAGCTCCAGCAGCAAGGCATGGTATTTATGGTTTACGTCAGGAAGTTGACTTTTTGTTGCCTGTAAAACAACATCTCTCCATGCGATCTGATACGCGATACTCTCATTGCCGCTGATACGCTCGATGACCGGTTTGGCGTCTATGAGTGTTTTACCCTCCAACATCTTTTCAATGGCACGATATTTGTAAAAATGTCTGACCTCCTGATGCAGCATCTCTTCCCCTGCCTGTGAAAAATGGAAATGACCGGGTTCAATGATCCCTGCATGGATCGGACCGACAGAGACTTCAAACACACCGTCACCACCTATTGCTTCATATTTATACGCTTTGTAATCATCAAAAGCCAGACTTTTCTTTTGAAAACTTTTTTGCATTGGGTGGATACTTTTTGGAAAGCGTTCCTGATGCACAAGCGGCCGGTTATCAAAAGCATCTTCAATGAGTATGCCAAAATCATCATGCATCTTACGCTCGAACCAAATGGCAGTGGGATGTGTTTTGGTCAATGTTTTGATACGCGGATCATTTTTTGGAACCTGTTCTTTTTCTACTGCTTCATCCCACACAGTCACCACTTCAAATATATTTTCAAGTTCTTTGGCATAACGGGCGATCAGTCTCATGCGATACTCCTCAAGTAGTCAAGTGATGCCGGAAGCATTAGTGCAGCAAGACAAAGTGCAAAGATGACCAGAGCAAACAGTTCACTGGCATACACTTTTTTCTCTTCCTCTTTGCCTTCATATTTCATAGACTGGTAGATCGCCACAAAACGGTAGAAAATGACAGAGAGCAGTATGAGCAGAAGCAGTATGGCAGCGATCATTGCCAGCATATGGTCACTGTGTTTGGCAGTTTCCATCATGGCACCAAATCCATAAAGTTCACTGAAGAACATCGGGCTTGGAGGCAGAGAGATGATCGCCAGTAAAAAGAGGGAAACAAGAAACCAAAAGAGTGTTCCTTTTTTACCCCTGTACCCTCGTAAAGCACCTGCAATACGGTATTTTCCATTGGACTCCAGTACACCTGTAGAGAGAAAGAGTGCCGGTTTCAAAAAAGCATGTGCACCAAAATGCAGCAGTGCGGCAAAGGTACCGCCACTTACCCAGAACAGCACAATAAGTGCCATATGTTCAATCCCCGAAAGAGAAAAGAGTCGCATAAAGTCTTTTGCCCTGAAGATCAGGAAAGAGACAATAAAAATGGTCAAAAGGGTATAGACAAACACAAAGCCATAGAGATGTGCATAATTGATCTCCATGGCAATTTGACTGAAACGAAAAAAGCCGATAAGCACTGCCGATTCCAGAATACCGCTGAAAAGTGCAGCAACAGGATAAAAAGAGGCACGTTCAATATTTGCCAACCAGAGGTTCATGGGGAAGAAGCCCATTTTTACGAACATACCTACTGTAGCAATAGCAAACCCCATTTCAAAAAGGAACGGAGACGGAATCTCTTTGGCGTGGGAAAGTAGCAGGTCAAACTGCATCGCCTCCTCCCCAAGGATCGGCTTGGCACTCGCATACATTAGAATGATCCCGAACAAGACCAGTGAAATGGCAATGGCACCCACGATCATATAGTTCCATGCCTCTTTATGGGCTGCACGGGTATGGTTAGTTTTGATCATATAGACGGTTGAAAGTGTGGCAAGCTCCAGTCCGATCCAGTAGATACCCATGTGATTTGAAAGAATTGAAATACTCAGACCTACCCAGAAAATGGCAAAAAACCGGTAAAACCGGCGGTAGGCATTGGCGGAGACCTTCACATGCTTGTCCAGTGTCAAGAGTGCCAATGTCACCCCTATACCGACAATAGACGATACCAGTAAAATATAGGTATCAAGTTTATCTGCAACCAGATATGACCCCGCAATAGCATAAGGCTTTGGTAGCACAAACAGTTCAATGATCGGCAAAAGTATGGCAAAGGAACTGACCGGTAAAAGAAACTTCGCTTTTTTATTCTTGAAAAAACTGACAATAAACATAATAAGTGCAGGAAGCACAAGCAGTGTAAGCATCATAGGTTTGCCTCCTCATTATGGAAAAGCAGGTTAATGACCACGATCGCCATCAGCAGATCAAAGAAAATACCCAGTTCCACCAGCATCGGCATACCGTCTGTAGCGGTAATACCCAAGAGGAACAGTGCATTTTCCATACTTAGAAATCCAATGATCTTCGGTGCCACATTGCGATGTTCCATCATGAGAAGCAGCGACAGAAAAAGTGAAGAGATACTGATAGCAATATAGTTGGCATTGCCATGTATCATATGTGTGATCGGTTCGGCAAGGTAAAAGGTAAAAACCAGGATCGCCGGAATCAATATAATGGCATACTGCACTTTGATCTCAGGCTGTATCTGGCGTACAAAATGGAATTTGGAACTCAAGTTCTTAAGCAGATAGGGAATACCGATCGCTTTGATGAGAATAGTGGCAATACCGGTGATTAGCATAGCCTTGTCATCCAGTGTTCTGCCTATAACAAGCGCCAGCAGACCCAGGATCAGTGAATTCATCGAATACCAGAGTATCAGACGGTAGAGTCTTGAGGTGAACAGTGCAACGATCAGTGTTGCCAAAAAAAGTCCAATAAGGAAATCAACCATATCTGCTACGCTCCCAGTACATAAAATGTGATCAATGACAAAAAAGCAAAGACAATGGCAATACCCAATAGATTGGGTACTTTAAAAAGTCTCAGCTTGGCAGTATTGACCTCGATCAGTGCCACTGCAGCAGCAATAGCAAAGAGTTTAACAATAAAAAGTCCAAAAGCCACCGGTGCTGCATACTGCAGACCAAAAGGCATAAAGAGTGAGGCGAACAGAGAAGCAAAGATAACAAACTTGACAGAGGCTGCCGATTCTATGATCGCCAGATAAACTCCCGTAAGATCAAGGATCATCGCTTCATGCACCATCGTCAGTTCCAAATGTGTCTCAGGATTATCCACAGGGATACGCCCATTTTCTGCGATCAGCAAAATGAAAAAAGAGATAGCGGCAAAGAGAAAACTTGCCATATGTTCTTTAGGGAAATGGGCAGCCAGATTGACGCCTGCCTGTCCCACACCAAGATCACCTGCCATCATGGAGACAGAAAAAACCGTTAACACCATGGCAGGCTCCACCAGTGCAGCGATAAAGGCTTCACGCGAACTCCCCATACCTCCGAAAGCAGAAGCACTGTCAAGCCCCAGCAGCATTAAAAAGAATGTGGAAAGTGCAATAAGCCCCGTAATCGTAAAGGCATCCACAAAACTGACATAATAGGCACCCTGCACCACCGGCGGCAAAAAGAAAAGCGTCACGAGCAGAGGAGAGAGTACCAGGAACGGTGCAACCCTGGTAATGGCACTTGTTTCTGAAGAAATCACTGTCTCTTTTTGCATCAGTTTGGCAAAATTCCGATAGCCCTGAAAAAGAGAAATGGGTTTTTTGTACAAGAGCAGCATTTTGAGTGCTTTAATAAAATCCAGTAAGATCGGAGCAAGCAGCAGCAGTATCACAATGGTCAAAAGATACATGATCATTTCCTATCTCCTATGATCAATACTTTGATCGAAATGATCATGACAACCCCTTCAAGTACCAATGTCGCCCAGGAAAAATCGTGTGCAAAGATACGATAACTGAAAAGTACGGTCAGCATTAGATTAAAGATCATCGCTGCATAACGGGTCTGTTCAAAATGGGAGAGACGATAGACCCAGTAACTGATACGGTTGGCTGCTTTCCCTACAGATGTATAAAGTGTAGTTTCAAAGAGCGGTTTGACATGTACTTCATAATGGGAATCACTGAATTTACTCTGATGTCCTGCAATATTCTCCTTGGAAAAATGTTCATCCGGCTTGTAGAGCCAGCTGAAGAACCTTCGTATCGGTCCGGCAAATCCTGTTGCAGAATATTGCGTACGGGCAGAAGTCCGATAACCGCAAGCCCAGGTATGATGGATACGTTCTTTGACTTTTAAGGTTTTGTAGGCGAACATCAACAGTACAGTGATCCCTAGGAGTGCCAAAAGAAGGATGAGTGGAGAGACGACCCCTCCATTGGAGCTTACCGAATGCATATGCCAAATGCCGTCAGGAAAGATCTTGTCATACACAGAGAGATGTCCCAGTCCGGAAAGGACTTTATCGAACCAGCTTATATAAAAGGGGGTCAAGAGCATCAGGGAAAGTACCACCATGGCCATCAGTATCATCCCGGCACGCATGAGAAAATTCACTTCATGGGCATGTTTGGCATTGCTACTTCTATGTAAGCCAAGAAAAGTAATACCATAGGCTTTGACAAAACAGGCGATCGCCAATCCTCCTGTCATTGCCAGTGCAAAAATGGCAAAAGGAATCGCCAACTTTAAAGAGGTGTTATCAAGATGGCTAGAACCAAGCATGGACTGGAAGATCATCCATTCACTTAAAAAGCCATTGCTCGGAGGTAAGGCAGAGATAGAGATAGATGCCAACAGAAACGTTAGCGCAGTCACAGGCATGGCCTTGATAAGTCCACCATATTTCTCAATATTTTTAGTCTGTGTCTGATGCAACACTGCTCCTGCACCCATAAAAAGCAGTGATTTAAAACTCATATGGTTAAAGGTATGAAACAGTGCTGCAATGAAAGCGAAAGAGCTTAACACTTTTAAACCCATACTGTCAAAGATCATCCCCATTCCAAACCCGATCAGGATAATACCGATATTTTCAATAGAGTGATTTGCCAGCAGTGCTTTGATATCATGCTCGCTCAGGGCATAAAGCACCCCGATTAGAGAAGAGAGTGACCCGATAACAAGAATGAACACACCCCACTCCATAGGCCAGGGGTAAAGTACATCAAAAAGAAAACGGAACAGTCCGTAAATAGCAACTTTGAGCATCACCCCACTCATCAGGGCAGAGACTGGAGAAGGAGCTTCCGGATGGGCATAAGGCAGCCAGACATGCAGAGGTACAGCACCCGCTTTACTTAAAAAACCCAGTATCATAAAGAAAAAAAGCAGAGTTGGGTAGGCAAATTCGGAAACAATGCCATGCATAGCAGAAAATCCCAGTTCCAGATCACCGTCTGTTGCAATGAGAAAAAAGAGCAGCAGAAAAACAAATCCGAAATGGGTCATAAAAAAGTAAAAGCTGGCAGCTTCAAGCGTTTTTTTCTCTTTGCCTTCTGTCAGGATCAACTGCCAGCTGGTAAGGCTCATCAACTCCCAAAAGAGCAAAAATACCAAAGCATTGGCAGAGACCACGACACCAAGCATTGAAAGGATGAATGTAAAGTAGTGTAGTTGATAGTGTGCTTTTCTCTCGATATGGGAAAGGTAACCTGACGAATAAAAAATATTAGGTATGGCACCCAGGACAATGAGTGCTACAAATACCAAAGAGAGGGTGTCAAAAATAAACATAACGATCATCACTCCAAAACTGTGTAATCATATACGGGTTCGGTGGTGTTGCCATCGGACAGGAGGGCTGTATGAGTCCTAAAATATTTACAGAATTATACTCCGAAAGTACTTAAGATAACTTCTGTTTAAGATTTTTCATTATAATAAGCTTTTTAGGAATTTTGACATGTCAACATCTACACTGCTTATTTATATTTTTTTCGGTTCAGTGGCATTATCATACATGATGTACGGGAAGTCCCAGAGAAAAGCCATAGCGCTACTCTCCGGTATAGGTTTGGCCGTATTACCCTATTTCAGCCTGGATCTATGGCTCATGGTATTTTTGTCTCTTCTAATGATGGCTTTACCTTTTTTTATACGCATATAAAGTGATTTTGATACGTATCAATCAAAAAAGAGTGGTAGCAGAGAATATACTACCCACTATCAATATTAACAATATCAATTTTTCTACGTTCTCCAAACCACTTTCAACTCTTTAGAAAGCCGTGATGTATCAAAAGGGTTTTTTTCTTCTTTAACCCTTCCGATCGTATGCTCAGTAAAGACAAAGGGCTGCAGATAATACGTGCCCTTATATCCTTTTTTAAGTAGGTCTTTGATGATCCTGTTGATCTCTTCTACTCTTAACAAATCACTATGCACTGTTGTCCTCACCTCAAAAGGAAACTGCTTTTGGATCAGAAAATTAAGTGTTTTGGAAAAAGTGTCAAAATGTTTATCTTTTGTTATCTCAAAATATTTCTCTTTGGGGGCTTTGTAATCAAGTGCAATATAATCAACCAGGTCATTCTCTACCAAAGCATGAACCCTGTCAAAATTTATACCATTGGTATCCAGCTTGATCTTGAATTTTAGCTGCTTGATCTTTTGGCAGAACCCTACCAGGTCATCATAGAGTGTAGCTTCTCCTCCAGAGAGAACCACTGCTTCAAGCAGTCCTACTCTACTCTCCAAAAAAGCCAATGCCTCCTCCTGGCTTATCTTCCCCTCTCCAAATACGATGTCTTTATTGTAGCAGTATACACAACGCATATTGCACTTGGCAAACCAGAAAATAGTTGCCAGGTGATCCGGATAATCCAGAGCTGTGAAAGGAGTGATGTCGTAAAGAGGTTTATGCAGCATTGATCTGTGATGCTCTTTCAAGAAAAAACTTTCTCTCTTGATGCTCGCCTTTTTTACCGATATTAAAACTCTCGACCGGTCTGTGGTACCCCATTACTCTTGTATACACAATACATTTTGTTCTTTTCTCTTTTAACGATTCAAGTCTTTTATTTTGATTCATTTTATCTCCTTTAAAAAAATATCTACACACGCTTGTGCATTATGGACTAACATCTCTATCTCCTCTTTACTGGCATCATCGATATGAATACCGCAAACCACCAACAGGTCTTCACCCATTTTATCATAAATCATATTTGCCATTTTCTCTGAAATAACATGATCCTGATGTCCTTTTTTGATCATGGTCTGCAAATGACCTTTTCCTTCTATCAAGGTTGCCGAACCCATATGCTCCTCCTCTCCGCCTGTGATAATAACAAGCCTGTCCTTACCTATGGCATAAGACTCTAAATGGACACGGTAGCGCCCTTCTCCTGCACTGATCATCAACACACCTCTTGCAAAATTTCTTCATCACATTTTGGACAATACTCATGCTCACCGGAAAGATAACCATGTTTCTCACAAATAGAAAATGTCGGTGTTACCGTAATATACGGCAATCTAAAATTACTAATAACATTTCTCACCAGTTTTCTTCCTGCTTCTGCAGAACTGATCTTCTCTCTCATATAAAGGTGCAATACCGTTCCCCCTGTATATTTGCACTGCAGATCATCTTGCAAAATCAATGCTTCAAAAGGATCATCCGTATAAAATACAGGGATCTGGGAAGAGTTGGTATAGTAGTTGTTCTCCTTCGTTCCTGCCTGGATGATATCGTCATATCTTTTGGCATCTTCTTTGGCAAACCTGTATGTCGTTCCCTCTGCCGGTGTTGCTTCCAGATTGTAGAGGTTCCCAGATCTCTCTTGAAAATCTTTGAGCTGATCTCTCATAAAATCCAGGATCTTCATCGCCATCTCTTTTCCAAAGGTATCGGCTATCGTATGCCTGTCATTGGAAAAATTTCGTATCATCTCATTCATCCCGTTGACACCGATCGTAGAAAAGTGGTTGTTAAATCCTGGAAGGTACCTTGCCGTATAGGGGTAAAGACCTCTATCATACATTTCCTGGATAAAGATCCTTTTTTTCTCAAGTGTTGAATAGGCATACTCCATGAGTTTGGAAAGTCGCGCAAAAAGCTTCTCCTCATTACCGGCATAAAGATACCCCAGTCGCGCCATATTGATCGTCACCACACCGATACTTCCTGTCATCTCCGCACTTCCAAACAACCCTCCGCCTCTTTTCAAAAGTTCACGAAGATCCAACTGAAGCCTGCAGCACATACTTCGCACATGTCCCGGTTTATATGCTTCTTCATTGGGTATCAGTTCACCCTTTTCATTTCTCACATACTGACTGCCTATAAAGTTTTGAAAATAGGAAGATCCGATCTTTGCCGTATTTTCAAAAAGGATATCCGTATTTTCTCCATACCAGTCAAAGTCTTCAGTGATATTTACCGTAGGAATGGGAAAGGTAAAGGGCTGTCCGTTCTTGTCGCCTTCCGTCATCACTTCATAATACGCTTTGTTAATAAGATTCATTTCAGGCTGAAAATAGCTGTAAGTCATACTCTCCAGAGAGGTAATACTTTCATCTCTCTCCTTGGCACGCGTCAATAACTCTTCATCATCCAGTCCTGAAAAAAGGTGATGCTGATCTCTTGTCGGTATCTGATCCTTCAAATCGGCAGGAACCGTCCAGTCAATGGTAATATTAGTAAAAGGGCTTTGCCCCCAGCGTGCCGGGACATTAAGATTGTAAACAAAACTTCTTATGGCTTTTTTGATCTCATCAAACGAAAGTCTGTCTTTAAATATATAGGGTGCCAAGTAGGTATCAAAGGAAGAAAATGCCTGTGCCCCTGCCCATTCACTCTGCAAAATACCCAAAAAATTTGCCATCTGTCCCAATGCTTCTCTAAAGTGTGACGGTGCGCTGCTCTCTACTCTGCCTCTGACCCCGTTAAACCCTTCATCTAAAAGTACTCTCAAGCTCCATCCTGCACAATATCCGGTCAAACAATCCAGATCATGGATATGATAATCTCCGTCTCTGTGTGCATACCCCTCTTCTTTGGAGTAGATCGTATCGAGCCAAAAGTTGGCAATCACCTTGCCTGCGGTATTATTGACAAGTCCGGCATTGGAGTAGCCGGTATTTGAATTAGCATTGATCCTCCAGTCGGACTTATCGATATACTCTTTGATGGTCTGTGTGGAGTTGATGTATGTAGTATCTTCATTCAGCCCCAATATCTGTTCTCTTTGGATTTTATGCATATGACGATAGAGCATAAAAGACTTCATCACTTCAAAATGCTGATGGTCATAAAGTACCTTTTCAATGCTGTCCTGTATCTCTTCAACAGAGATCTCATCTCTGTTTTTGATACTCTCCATTAACTCCGAAAAAACACTCTTGTCATAGGTTTTTACTTCACTTTCAAAGGCTTTTTTAATAGCATCCTCTATCTTGAAAGGTACAAATTTTTGAGAACTTCCGTCTCTTTTTATAATTGTTTTTATCATCACTGTTTCTCCCACACTTTTACAAGGAGCCCATTATAATAGAAGCTGTTTCCAAATGGTTTGACAACTGTCAATAAATCAAAGATCTTTGATCGAAACATTTTATTTCTGTTATTTTTTGATTAAAGTCAATCAATTTATTTTAATATTATGCTATGTGGTTTCCTGAATGACTTTTACCATATCAACCAGTCTTTTGGCATACCCATATTCATTATCCTGCCAGGCTGAGATCCTTAGCAGATCTCCTCCTGAAAGATCAGTCAAAGGAAGATTGATCACAGCACTATGCGGATTCTGTATATAATCGTTGGATTCATTTGGAATATTTGTAATATCAAGTATATCTCTGTACGAGGATCTCACCTCTTCCTCCAATCGTTGATTGACCTCTTCTCTTGTATAGCTCCCCTCAAGTTGGATACTTAGATCATAAAGGGTAGTACTAGGGATGGGCACTCTAATACTTTTAGCATAAAGCCTCTCTTTGAGATGTGGGAAAAAACAGCCCGTCGCTTCTGCAGCAGAACTCATAAGAGGAATAATATTCTGTGTTGCAGAACGTGTTCTTCGTATATCTTTTGAGTAGTGTTTTCCATCAAGCAGATTCTGGTAACTCGTATAACTGTGATACATACTCATCATCGCAGCATTGATGCCAAAATACTTATCGATGATCTTAAATATGGGGACAATGGCATTGGCGGAACAACTGCTGTTCGAAATAACAGACTCCTGTTTATACGCTTTGTCGTTTACACCCAAAATATACGTTGGTGTATCATCTGTTGCCGGTGCAGAGATAATCACTTTCCTTACACCATTCCTGATCAAAGGCAAATTCGATCCTGTTGTCAAAAACATACCACTGCATTGCAGAACCACATCTACATTTAAATCGTTTATATCCATATTTTCAGGATCAGGTTCCGAAAAAAGTTTTATAACCTTATCATCGATAAAAAGTCTATCTTCCTTTACACTTATAGTATAGTCAAGCATGCCATAACTAGAATCATATTTTAAAAGATATGCCATCTGCTCATAACTATAGAGGTCATTGATACCCACTAACTCCAGACTCTCTTCTTCCAGTATGATGCGAGCAGCACTTCTGCCTATACGTCCAAAACCATTAATGAGAATACGTATCTTTTCAGACTGCATAGGCAATACTCCATGCAGGATCCATAACCATGATTCTATCCATACCGATACGGGATTTTGTCATAAAAACAACTGTTTGATGATTTTGCATAGTAAGCATTATAATGAAAATCCATGGTCAGAGTATTGACAGGTATCAAACTTGATACTTGTCAACAGATTTAGAGAATCAAAAAGATAAAATGATATACTAATTTGATAACAATACAGGAGAAGTTTATGGATGTAACACATTATTATAACCCTCAGGGTGAAGAGATACTCGATGAAAAGATCTTTGGCGGGTCACCTACAGGTTTTGTAGACTTCAACCGTTCCAAATACCGTTGGGACAGCAATATTTATGACCTGATGAATGCCAATACCTGGTTCCCCTCAGAAGTCAATACAAGTTCTGAAAAAAAGAGTTTTGACAAACTTACCGATAATGAACAATCCATTTACAAAATGACTTTTGCTCAACTCAGTTTTAATGACTCTGCACAGGAAGAGTACCTTTCCGACTTCAGACGTTTGGCAAACAACCGTCTGGTCAAATCCGTACTCTCTCTGCAGATCATGCAGGAGGTCAACCACTCCAAGTCTTATGCTGTACTTCTTGATGCCTGCGGAAATTCCGATGAAGTCTTTAACCTTTACAAATATGATGCCGCACTCAACAACAAAAATCAGCAGATAGCAGAACAGTTCGCACGTTACATAGACGGCGGATCTGTAGACAAAATGCTGCTCTCTGCCATGGCTTCAGTAAACTTGGAAGGTATCTACTTCCTGCTCGGATTCTCCTACATCTACCTGCTAGGAGACAAAGTACCCGGAGCAAGAGATATGATCAAGTTCATCGCCCGAGATGAACTCAACACCCACTTGCCGCTTTTTGCCAACATCTTTAAAACCATCCAGAAAGAAAACAAGATACAAACTTCTACCATAGACGCTGCCTATATCATGATACAAGATGCCGTGAAGATAGAATTGGAATACGGGAACTATCTCCTGGATCAATTCCCTATTATGGGAGTGACCCCTGAACTGATGAAACAGACGGTACACAACTATGCCAATGACAGACTGACAAAGATCGGCCTTGATCCGATCTTTAAACAGACAAGCACAACCTACTTGCAAAAACTGGTCACCAAACATTTAGAGATGAATGAAGTCAAATCTAACTTCTTTGAATCCAATGTCTCCAACTATGCCAAATCCAGCATTGACCTGAATGACTTTTAATGATGACCACTAAAGAGTTTCTTCCCTACCTTAAATGTGTAGGAACAGGGCCAAAACGAAACCGTGATCTTACAAAAGAAGAAATGAAGACCGTCATGCGGGCTTTTTTAAAACAGGAAGTCATACCGGAACAGGTAGCTGCATTCATGTTGGGTTGGAGAGTCAAAGGGGAGAGTCTTGATGAATTTGCCGCATCCATTGAAATTTTTGATGAATTCGTCAAACATGCACCTTTGGAAAATTCTGTGGAGTTCGGCTACCCCTATGACGGGAAAGTCAAAAACCCATACATTTTTCCTTTAACGGCAAAATATCTACAGGCGTATGATCTGAAGCTTTCTCTTCATGGCGACTTACTGCAACCGGCAAAAGACGGTACCACGGTCAAAGAGATCTGTGACAACACTACCTTGCCTGACAATATCCACTATTATGACCGTTCAGAGTATTTTCCGGAACTGTATGAATTTTCCAGGATCAGAGAGAAACTGGGACTGCGTTCTTCTTTCAATACCATTGAAAAACTACTCAATATCACGCAAAGTGACACTGCTATCATTGGTGCTTTCCATAAACCTTTTATAGACAAATACATTGCCCTCTTTAAAGACCGCTATAAAAAACTCATTATCATCAAAGGCAATGAAGGGACACCAGAGATCTTTTCAAAGTGCAGTATCACTATTATAGAAAATGATGAAATCACAGAGATCAAAGTGGATCCTCGGGAATACGGTATTGAATATAAAAAATCCACACAGCATATTTCACTTGAAGAAGCATTAGGGCAATTAGAAAATCCTAGTGATGAATTTATAAAACTTGCAAAACTCAATGCTGCCGTGATCTTATATCTCACGGGTAAAACAGACGCTATATCAGAGACGTACACTTCTCTATAGAGAGAAGAGATCTCTTCTCCTTTTCAAGCCCATTCCCTATCCTATAACATAAAAATATGTTATACTTTTAAATAATTGTAAGAAAAGGAATGTCTATGTCATTAAGTAAAAAAATGGGTGCTGAATTCTTCGGTACTTTTTGGTTGGTTCTAGGAGGATGTGGATCAGCAGTCCTTGCCGCAGGTTTCCCTGAACTTGGTATCGGTTTTGCCGGTGTCGCGCTGGCATTTGGTCTAACAGTACTGACCATGGTCTATGCAGTAGGTCACATCTCAGGCGGGCACTTCAATCCGGCGGTTTCTTTTGGTCTCTGGTCCGCAGGCAAGTTTGAAACCAAAGAACTTCTGCCTTATATTGTTGCACAGGTCATTGGCGGTATTTTAGGTGCGGGAGTACTCTACCTCATCGCTACGGGGAAAGCAGGTTTCGAAGTAGGTAGTTTCGCCTCTAACGGATATGGAGAACTTTCTCCCGGTAAATACAATCTAACGGCTGTCATCATCACTGAAGTGGTCATGACCTTTATGTTTCTCTTCATCATTCTTGGTGCCACAGATAAAAGAGCGGTAGATGGTTTTGCAGGTATCGCCATAGGTTTGGGGCTTACCCTTATTCACCTGGTCTCCATCCCTGTTTCCAACACTTCTGTAAACCCTGCGAGAAGTACTGCAGCTGCACTTTTTGCCGATACAGCGGCACTTGATCAACTCTGGGTATTTTGGGTTGCACCGATCATAGGAGCTATTTTAGCAGGAGTTGTTTGGAAGTTTTTTAAAACGGAAGAATAATCACTAGATCCTATAGGGGTAAAAGGCATGCCTTATCCCTATAAGCGCTGCTATTTATCCACAGGACAGGTAGTACGTTTTAGCTCTAAAGGTTCTGCCGGACCTACCATCCCTGATGGTTTTATACTCGCTTTACGCCTAAAAATAGCTTTACAACCTGCACCAAAATAAACCGTGCTGTTTACTACGTCTATCTTTCTGATCGTTACCGCCACTTTTGGATGCTGCTTAACAAAGTCAACCAAAGTATCCAGATCTTTTATATTTTGATGCTGTGGCGGTAAAGCAGCGAATAATACCGCTGACCCCATCATCAGACTTAAAACTATTTTTTTCATTATAACCCTTTCCATCGTTTATCTCACACAATATACAAACTTTAGTTAAATAATTCAACCACACGCTTTTCATTTATCTCAATACCGTACAACGGTAGTTTCAAAAAGACTTCTCTGCTGCTGTCCACTAAAAAAAGTGCAGGGAAGACAATGGTATAATACATCTCTACAGGGTAAGACAAAGTCCCCTCATAGGTGACGATCACAGGCACAGTATTTTCATTGATATGAGTCACATACTGCTTGTTCATGAAACTATCTTGAATAATTTTTGATGAGAGAGGATCACTCTTTTTGACCACAAGCACCAACAGGGGCTTGTATTCTTTTAAGGCTTTTTGATGTGCAAGATCATAATCGCCAAGCCAATTCACAAAATTGGCATGAAGAAAAAACGGCAGCAGCCAAAGCAGTACATACTTCACAAACGACTGCATAGCTTCATATTATTTTTTATCATCCGTCTCATACAGAAATATCCCAGAAGGATGTTTTATCTGAAAGATCTCACGTTCGAGGAACCATTCATCGGTATCAATGACATTGACCTGGTTTGCATCATTGACAGAGACATAGAGTGCAGGGTATCTATTTGACCATCTTACATGAAGTACTTTACCTTTAAAGGTAAATGTTTTTATGATCTTCAATGTTTTAGTATCCAAGATCTGGATCGTAGGAAAATCTTTACCTGAAAAGGTCACTGCCAAATATTTTTTGTCGGGGCTTAAGGAAGTAAATACAGGTAGGCCTTTCATTTCAACATTTTTAATAAAGTTGAATTTATTGTCATAAACCATGACGGCATTATCTCCTACAGCAGGGATAAAAGTTTTGTCATCAGACAGTGACCAGAAACCAAAATGCGGCACTTTCAGTACAGGCTTGTTGTCTTTCGCTGTCACTTTGATCTCAGAGAAGGTCATTTTGTCAAGATCGATCACACCAAAAGCTTTAGTAAGGAAGAAACCGACAATATATGTATTGTCTTTGATCATCGCATCAAACGGCATCTCTCCAACATTGAACTCTTTGAATATCTTGAATTTCGGTGTACCTTTCCCCGCATTTTCATCTTTAAGTACTGTGACTTTATCATTATCCATCTGTGCAAAAATGATCATATCTTTATAAATTTTAATGCCGACATTCTTGGAACCTGTGACGATCTTCTCTATGGGGTTAAGATCACGTGTCAGAATATCTACCGATTTATCATCATAATTTGCCACAGCCACATAATTCTTCCCTATCACAAACCCGATAGCAGATTTACTGGTTTTGTACTCTGCTTCAATTTTTTCCGTTTTGGGATCGAACTTGATAATAAAGCCGTCACGACTGATCAAGTAGGCATCGTTACCATCAAACTTGATGATACCATGATTCATATTGTGCATATGCTCCATATGTCTTTTGGTAAGACCATCTTCAATGACAGCCACAGATTCACTCTCCCGTTCAACCACAAAATATTTTTCTTTTGCACTTAGTGTTGTTGTAAAAAATGCAGAACCTAAGAGTAAAGCAGCAAATAAAATTCTCATCAAAAAATCCTTTAATTTATAATTGAAGTTATTGTACTTAAATCTCGCTAACAAGCCTATTGATATATATTAAAACCCTTAAAACTTTTTCCAGAAACTTCGACTGAAGAGTAAAAATACAGTATAAAATTCCAATCTCCCAATGATCATGGCTATGGACAATATCATTTTGTCTACAGAAGAAAAAAATGCATAATTATGTGCCGGACCGGTCAGCGCAAAACCTGGACCAATGTTACCCACCGTGGCCAGAGCAGTTGAGATCGCTGTCAAAGCATCAAAACCTCTGCCGAAAAGATAAAGAGAAACCAACATATTGGTCATCACAAAAAGGAAAATAAATCCTGTCGTAGAAGAGATGATCTGCGATGAGATCTTTTTCCCATCGATAAAAAGTCCAACAATCGCATTGGGATGCAGAGTTCTTGTAAATTGCAATATTATATTTTTAAACAAAACAATATAACGGATCACCTTGACTCCTCCGGCTGTTGAACCGGCATTCCCACCCACAAGCATGGCTACAAAAATAACAGAAATGGCAATATGCCCCCACTGTTCATAGTCAAGTGTTGCAAAGCCTGTTGTCGTAAGCACAGAGGCTACCGTAAAAAATGAGTGTGTCAATGCATGAAAAGTACTGTCATAATCAACAAAAACATCTACACTGCCAAGTATGAGAGAAAGGACAATAAAGATCGTCATATACCAAAGGACTTCTTCTCTTTTGTAGCCATCCAGTCTACCTGTAGAAAAAAGTTTGAGATGTGCCAAAAAATTGATCCCGGAGATGATCATAAAAAAGGTAGTGATCCAAATGATCCAAACTGAATCATAATACCCCAGTGAAGCATTTTTGGTAGAGAACCCTCCGGTGGAGATCGTAGAAAAAGCATGGTTGAGTGCATCAAAAGGTGTCATTCCCGCATACCACAAAGCAATAGCGTCTATCACAGTGAAAAACAAATAAATTCCCCAGAGCCTTAACGCAGTATCTTTCACTTTTGGCGTGATCTTCTCCATCTTTATCCCTGTGGATTCTGCTTTGAACAGTGCCATGGAACCACTGGGATTGATAAGAGAAAAAAGCCCGACACCCAGAACAATAATCCCCATACCTCCCAGCCAGTGCATCAGACTTCTCAAGTAAAGTATGGATTTGGGCAATGCTTCAATATCGGAAAAAATCGTAGCCCCGGTCGTTGTAAACCCGCTGACAGACTCAAAAAATGCATCTACCGGGGAAATCCCGGTATAAAGTATCAAAGGAATTGCTCCGGCAACCCCCAAAAGGATCCAAATGAGATTGACAGAAAGAATACCTCCCTTAATGCTTAATTTCATGGTATGTTTTCGTAACAGAAAAAAAACCATAGCATTCACAAGCAACAAGGAAAGATCAAAATAGATGAATTTTGCCATATTCTCATCATAGATCCAGCCTACAAAGATAGCAGTCAGAAAAAAAAGACTAAGTGCCATACCTATCACAGAGACAAATTTGAAAATATTTTTTAAAGCGTGTATATCCACTGCACTATCTCATCTTCCTGTTCGATCTCTCCGAATATCACCAATATATCACCCTGTTCCAAGTGATCGATTTGCGATAAATGATATATTTTCTCTTCCCTCAAAAGTAACTGTATTGAACTCTCTATACGTGAAGCTCTGATCATTTTACCTATCAATTCAGAGTCGGGGTACACTTTTCTCATACACAGTAGGCCACGTCCTCCGCAGAAATGTCTTTGGGTAATAATGGAACTGGAAGATATCTTTTCCAAGATCGCATAATGTGCACCTGCTTTACTGCCTCTTACCACAACCACACCCATTTGATGCATCAGGTTATAATAGGCTTTATCATTATTGACTGCGACTACTTTTTGAATGCCATACTCTTTTGCTTCCAGGCATTTTACAATATTGGTTTCATCATTATGCCCTGCTGCGATGATCATATCGGCATTTTTCAACCCTTCCTCTTCAAACAGACGCTGATCTTCATGGGCAGAGTTTATAATGCTCACTTTTCCCTGTAGCAATTCTGAAGCTATTTTGCAATGCTCAATATCTTTTTCGATCATTTTAATTTCCAGTTTCTTGTCCAGCAGTACTTTTGCGATCTTCCTGGCCAGCGTATTTGCACCGAATATAACAATCTTCTTGATAGAAGAAGGCATTTTTTCATCCAATATATATGCGATCTCTTCAATCGCAGCAATATGACCAAAAAGATAAACAAGATCATCTTGATGGATCTTCTCATCACTCTGTGGGATAAAGAATCTTTTTTCTCTCTCTATCCCTACAATAGACACCCTGTCATTGATCAACTGTCCGGCACTGTGACTCTCTGCATTCTCATATTGCACTCTTATAGAGATAAGTTTATGTTTTGTTTGATGAAACGTCTTTACATTGTTTGCTTTGGGAAAAGTAAAAAGGGCTTTCACCTTATTTGCTGTGGTAAGATCCGGGAAAACAGCATACTCAATAGCAAGCTTTTCCAATACATGACTCTTTAAAAATCCATCATTCTTAAGTCTGATGATCTTTCTTTTGACATCAACCACATCCTCTACGATCAAAGTGGAAAGAAGATTCGCTTCATCCGAATCTGTCACGGCAATAAACAGATCTGCAGTAACATTGTTAAGAGACTGGTATGTTTTCGGGTTTTCAATATCACCATGCAATATCAATATATCAATATCTTCATCCAGTTTATTGAGTTTATTAATATCTTTGTCTATAACGATCACATTGTGTTTGTGGGAGAGTGTCTGTGCCAGTGAGTAACCAACCGTTCCTGCACCTGCTATCATTATATCCATCTATCAATCCTTCCAACTACGTATATTGTACACAAAAAGTAATCATTTATTAATAAATTCAACCATTTTCATCTCTTGAGAATCTGTTAAATCACTCTCTTTCAGATCTATGACTTTTGCACAATCGCTTTTTGCAAACTGTACATACATTGTAACCCTGATTTTATCAGATTTTTCAAGTTCCGGTACAGTGTATTTCAACTCTTTTGTCTCTTTTGCTTCCAAATTGTAAACATGACCTCTGCTTGCATGCGCAGGGATGATCACCTTTTCCCCATTTTGTTTGAAACTGTAAGAAAAATACCCCTGCTTATCTTCACTGGGCTCTTTATAGTAATTTTTCCAGATCACTTTATTCTTCCTGATGAGCTCTATCTTTAAAAATTTCGCACGTGCCGGTTGTATGATAAGCGGATGTTCCATTTTGTTAAAGAGTGTAACGGCTATCTCTTTATCGTTCACGGAGATATTGATATCTACACCTGTTTTTCTGAAGGCTTTATCATGAATACCCAAAAACTTATGGCTGGCATGATGACCTCTTGTTCTTTTATCCATCTTCTCAGCCCCGCCGCTCACCTCTGGCATATGGCACTTAATACATCCGATACTGTCTTGTTTTTCACCCATTGCCTTAAATATCGTCACATTGTTATCGTTCAGTTTATGGGAGTGACAGCCCATACATACTTTTTTAGCATACACAGGGTTGTATACAGATGAGTGTTTATCACAGTCATCAGGATTATTCAGTCTGCCATAGAGGGTAGGTTTGTATCCTTTGGCCTGCCGTGCCTTGGTATTAACATTGAATTTATGTGCTGTTTTGACGTAGGCTATCGTATGACAGAAGTAACAGGAGATCGCATCGGTATGGGTTTTATTGCGCTTATCGGGTCTGGCTTCACCTGAGACAAGTGCCTTTAGGTTATCTGCCATAGGCATATGACAGGTGGCACAGCCATACTTCTTGGTACTTACTTTGTCTGCGATCTTTCGATGTAATTCATCAGTAAAATAACCCTTGGCATGAAAAGATAATTGATATTCTTCGTAGATCTTTTCATGACATTCATTACACGAGTGATTGTCTAAATATTTATCTTTTGCTTGAAGTGGCGTAAAAGAGAGAGAAGAGCATAAAAAAATCGTAATGAGAACAAAGCGTTTCATTGCATAAAAACCTTGGTAACTTATTGAGATGATCAGAAATGATCACTTCAATAAATTACCCTCTCCAAAAGGAGAGAGTAAAAGTATTAATTAAGCACCAGGGATATGTTGTCTGTGCTCAACTGAGTATGTAAATGTTGGCGTAGTCAAGTTATTGATATACTTTACAAATTTACCAGTGTCAGACTCGTAGATACCAATTCTACCTGTAGTCCACTCAGAGATCATCGTCCATTTACCATGGTTAGCAGGCTCAGCGTGAAGCAATCTTGGTTGTACAGGATTTTTCACAGCCGCACCTAATTTAGCTGGCATAGGCAAGATTTTCTCTTTACCGAATGCTTTTTCATTCACAGCCACTTTTTCATGTTGTGTTGCATCCCACTCTTGAAGTACTTTTTTAGTCTTCGCATCAATTAGTTGACCTTTTTTCTTACCGACTTTAATGATTCTGTCAGTCTCTAAAGTCTCTTTATTGATCAAGTGTACTTCATTGTATTTGTCCGGCTTACCGAGGACACAGTCAGACCAGATCCAAGGTGTATGCTCAGCAGTACCTACAAACAGACCACCACCTGCTGTTGGTACTTTTTTAACAATTTCCCAGCTTGGAGATTCCCAGATAACAACTGAACCGAAGTTCATAGAGTTCGTAGCATTAAGCTGTTTACCCATTTTTTTGTTGAACCAAGATGAACCCTGTCCTGGGTGTGGCTTAGATTTCTTACCAGTATGTACTTTTGCAGCCAATGTTTTGGTCTTAAAGTCAACAATTCCCATAAGGTCTGAACCCTGAGAAGCGATCATAAAGTATCTACCAAAATCCTCACCTTCGTTTTCATTCAAGAAACAGTCATGAAGGATCTTACCGATATTTGGAATATCTCCAACAATTGGAAAGTCTGGTTTAGAGTAATCGATGATATAAGTATGTCCTGCATCTTTAAGTGCCATTGCGAAGTATGGTCCATAAGGCGTATCTGCAATACCGGCAACTCTTGATGGTCCGATCTGTCCATCAGGATCAATAACACGGCTTGTATCATATACTTTTAACGGCTCAAGTGTATGTGCATCACAAAGTACTGCACCACCTGGATTATAGTTACCCGCCAAGATATATTTACCATCTGGAGATACTGCAAGTCCTCTTGATTCCTGTCCTACCTGAACAGATGCCAATGCAGGCTGCCCCGGAGCACCGATATCAAACATCGTCAACTTACCTGAACGCGAGATAGAGTATGCGTATCTTGGATCTTTTTTATTGGTCACTGTTACGTGTACCGCAAATCCAGCTTTATGACGAGACAATACTTTTCCATTTGTAGAGTCAATGAAGTCAACCAAAGAAGCATCTCTTTCCGTTGCAAAAGTGATATCTTTTACATTTTTAACTTCACCCTTACTATCAACTCTTCCCGCATCATCTACCGGATGTTTCTTAGCCAAAGTATCTCTGTCTGCAAGTTTGGTCCATGATTTATGTACTTCATCAAAGTCAAGTGTTAGCTCAACCGTATTTTTCCAGTCCATCAGCCAATCGATCATACCTGCTGCATCATCTTTAGAGAAAGTAGATTCCCATGCTGGCATTGCAGTGTTTTCCCTACCATGCATGATGACTGCTGCCAACATTTCTCTGTTTTTCTTTTTCAATGCTTTAGGTCTAAGGTCAGATCCAACACCACCCTGGTGGATCGGTCCGTGACACCCTTGACACTCTTTTTCAAACTTTTGTGCAAAATCCATGCCTGAAGTTCCGGCTAACGCAAATGTTGCTGCAAAACTTGTTGCTGCTGCTAAACCTAAAATTCTGTTCAATTTCATTCTTTCTCCTTCTTTATTGATCGTTCATTCCTATGATCAAAATATATTTTGATCATAGACCCTTGTGTAAGAAACTCAAAGCTTCTTACGCTAAAATCCGATGTCTTTTCTATAAAGAAAGACAGTCTACATTTTTGAGGGCTCTACCCAGCCCTCATACTCTCATCTACAATTCCGAAAAATCGTTTTAAAGTGTATCATTTATTTACTTAAGTAAATTATATAATCATCATAAAATAAAATGATAATTACTTATTTATTAAGTCTTTTCTTTTCACTGAAATAGATCCAAAACATCGGTAATATAATTATCGTATGCAAAAAGATCGTTAATGTGAGCGGCCCTTGATTGAGCCAGCCAAAAAAACTTGGCACAACATCTGTAAATGGTTCAAATAAAGTTCCCATTTTTTCTCCTTTGTTAAATGGTGTACAGACGCTTTAGCGCCTGTATATATTTATGTTAGGCTGCTGCCTGCGCTTTTTTAGCCTGTTTACCGAGAGTCAGCAAATCCCAGACAAGATAGATAAATCCTACGAATGTAACCACACCCATGATCGCTCTCCACATTTGTGCCTGAATATACCAAGGTAACTCTTGTGCCATGAAGAATGCATTCCATCCGCCGCCAAGTTCAGCTCTCTCTACAAGTACTTGCTCGTATCCGGCGATAGTCAATGCAATACCCATACCAAGCACACCAAATGTGATCATAAAGATCGCCATTTTAGATTTAAATGTTGCTTTCAAACGATCAATACCATAAGCATATTGGATACTCATATACATCATTCCGATAAGGATCGTTGCATAAGCACCAAAGAATGCCAAGTGACCATGTGCCGCTGTAAACTGAGTACCGTGCGTATAAATGTTTACTTGTGGTAAAGTATGGAAGAATCCCCAGATACCTGCACCCAAGAAGTTACCGAACGCATTGGTTACGATCCATGCCATAGCCGGACCATTATTCATAACAGAACCCTGTCTACCTTCCGCTTTTGCAATCCCCTGCTCTTTACCCCAATCATAAAGGACGTGAACAAACATCGCTACCAACGGAACTGGTTCTAGTGCTGAGAATAGTGCACCAATTTCCCACCAGTACTCAGGTGTACCGATCCAGAAGTAGTGGTGACCCATACCAAGGATACCTGAACCGAATAACATCAATACTTCGATCCATAGCCACATTTCAACGATCTCTCTCTTTGCACCGATGATCTTGATCAATGCATATGCTGCCAAGGCGCCAACAAATACTTCCCATGTCGCTTCAACCCAAAGGTGTATTACCCACCACCACCAGAATTGATCCATGGAGATATTGTCTGTAAAGAACATACCTGCAACATAAAGACCTGCCAGTGCCAAAAGGTCAGCAACCATCACGGTCATGATCCCGGTCTGTCTCCCTTTCATATAAGTAGCAAATACATTCCAATAGAAAATAAGTACCACCACGACAATACCGATATCGGCCCATCTTGGTGCTTCAATATACTCTCTACCTTCATTAATGAACCAGATAGACGCTTCTGTACCTGCACCGACCTGAACAAAGATAAACACAAGAACAACTATGGTTACAGCCAGTGTAAGCACCCAGAAACCAATTTTTCCAAGTAACATATGCACACCGTCTTCACCTGTTTCATCTGCCAACATAAAGTAAACGGAACCGATCATTGCATAAAGCATCCAGACTACCAATGCATTAATATGCACCGTTCTAGCTACTGAAAAATCCAACAGTTCAAACAAGAACCCCGGAACCAAAAACTGTATTGCTGCGATCAGACCAAAAAGAAGCTGTGCTCCAAAAAGGATGATAGCAACTCGGAAATACATCATTGCCAATGCTTTGGACTGACTACCTTTAAATTCATTTGTTTTAATACTAGCGAGCATGGGTACCTCCTGCCTTAAATGTTTCAACTGATTTAGAGAAGTTTCTTGGGAAACCGTTTGTGTCGATTGAACTCATATGTTTAAGAAAAGCAACCAATCCCTTTGCCTCATCCGCTGTGATACCAAGATTAGGCATCATACGTGCATGTGTAGGATACTGTGAAGGGTTCTGTAAAAATTCAGCTATTGCTTCTTCAACAGTGCTTTTCCCTGTCATACCCTGTAGCGGTCCACCATCTTGCCATGCCGGATCTAACCATGCTTTTGTAAGATCCGGTGCATAATATGCTCCGTTACCTAAAAGTGTATGACAATCCATACAGTTCTTCGCTTGAGAAGTCAGTTTACCAAGGTGTAGCAATGCTGCTGCATCTTTGTCACTCCACTCTTTCCCGAAAAATGGCTGTTTTTCACCAATAGTCGGTACTTCATGTCCTCTTTCCTTACTCATTTCATAACCAATTTTATAATTGATCACCGTTGCTGCCGGTACCCTTTTGGTTACCTTGTTCAGTAGATCTGCATCTGTCCCCATTGTGATCTGTCCAAGTGTATCAAACGATAACCAAATAAGCAAAATCGTTGCAAACCCTGTTACCCATGCCGCTGAACGACGCCAAAATGGTATACTGGTCCAAACCGAAACATTTTTGTTAGCCATGTGTCCTCCTTTTATTTTGTATCTTGTAAGATTTCATCTTTGTCTTCGTAACGTTCATCCGCAGCAGATATCAAATAAAAATATAAGTGCGGTACAAACAGATACGCCACCATCGTAACCATCAATACTTTCATCGTAAAATGATTACTCTGGATCATCATTGCAAAATCATACAAGAAGTAAGTTTGTAATGCCCAAAACAGATATCCAACCGGCATCCATTTTTTGGAAAAATAACCCATTTTAGCTAGAGTGATGATTGCTGCATACCCTACCCCAAAAACGAGTACAAGTGTCGATTCTACAAAAATCGGTAAGAATTGATCTAACGCGATCTCTGGTCGAACTATCATAGTTTCCATCATGTGACTCCTGTCGTCTATCTATTTACTGAAAGGATCAAAACCTTAGAGCATGGAGGTATTATGACAGTTTAAAAAATAGATAGGATTGACATATATCAAGAAATTGAAGAAAAACGGAAAGAAATGATTGTCAAGTTAAGTAATTATTATAATATTTTGTAAAGGGAAAGAAGAAGTAAAACACTGTAATCTACAGCATTTTACTTTACAATACAGCGTGCAGAGAAGAAGGGTCGATTGTAATGAGGGGAGACAAAATTGTTATTTTCCAGTGTCCAATCATTGGATCTTTGCACAGTAACAGTCTGTGCGACCTTTCTCTGCATTCTACTCTCACACAAAATAGGCAAGTCTTGTTCAAATGCTGTCTGTACTTCCGCCATTCTGTTTACTGTGACTATATAATGCCCTCCAATGAAGAATGCCAGAACCAGGGTTACCCATAAGAGCCCTTTTTTCCATGCACCTTTTGTCATGAATGGACGGGTAGAGACAAACAGGGTAATAAGCAGTATGATCCCACCCAGAATAAGATATGCGCCTTCTAAAAAGAAAAAGTTTTTCATTGATCTACCTAACTATGTATTTGATAGAGAAATAATAACACACTTTAATTAGAAGCAGATTGATATTCATCAAGCGATCTTTATCCAAAACGCCCTATACTGTCAAAAACTAATCATAAGGCACAGTATATGAACTCTTTCAGAAAATATCTTCCACTGGCATTACTGTTAGGCTTTCTATTTATCGGGCTGGGTGCTTTTTTTCAAAGCAGACCAAGCCATAAAAATGCTTACGTCTATAAAGCCGTACAGAAATACAGTCCCTACTATATGGATAAACGTTTTGGCGGACTTCAGATCATGAGCAAAGAAGATCCTGAATTTAAAGAAAAACCCAACAATATGACGCTCTTTAAAGAGTTTGAACGTCTTGAAAAAAAGTGGGCAAAAACCCATTTGAAACTGGATAACAATACGCTTATCATCACTGACAGCAACAACTCACAAGTCGCCACACTCCCTCTTCAAAACAAAGAAGAGTTGGATTTTGTACATAGCTATTACGGACTGTAAAGATGATAGATCTTGTTATTACGCTGACCTTTACTGTCGTCATGCTTGTTTTCATGGCTTTTCCTGCCATGAAGATCGTAGATCTTATAGAAACAAAGATCACATTCTCTGAAACCATGCACAATGTCATGCTTATTGGTACCACTATCCTTCTTTCACTGTTGATAGGACTCTTTCTCAAATTCGCATAACCGGTTATTAACCACTTTTTAGCTAAACTATCCAATTATTTTACACACCTTATTTTGGTGTGTTTTGGAGCATAGAAAATGGATAAAGCAAAATATATATGGATGGATGGTGAACTGACACCCTGGGATGAAGCCAAGGTTCATGTTCTCACACATACACTTCACTACGGAAACGGTGCCATTGAAGGAACAAAAGCCTATAAAACAGTGGATGGAAGATGTGCAATATTTAAACTTAATGAACATACACAAAGACTTCTGAATTCATCAAAAATGACACTAATGGATGTCCCTTATACCCTTGAAGAACTCAATGATGCACAAGTCAAACTGCTTCAGGAAAATGAGCTCTTTGACGGTGCCTACATCAGACCGCTTGTTTATCTCGGTTATGGTGTTATGGGTCTCTATCATAAAGACTGTCCGGTAAATGTCTCTATCTCTGCCTGGAAATGGGGAGCCTATCTCGGTGAAGAGGGCCTTAAAAAAGGAATCCGCCTCAAGATCTCATCAATGACAAGAACACCGAACACTTCAGGGATGGGAAAAGCCAAAGCCGTTGCGAACTACCTAAACTCACAAATGGCCAAGTTTGAAGCAGTTGAAGCAGGGTATGATGAAGCACTGCTAAGAGATGACCAGGGTTATATTGCAGAAGCATCTGGTGCCTGTTTCTTCATGGTAAGGGACGGAAAGCTTATCTCTCCTCCATCGGACAATACACTTGAATCCATTACCCAGCAAACAGTCATTGATCTGGCAACAGATATGGGAATTGAAGTTGTAAGAAAACGTATTACAAGAGAAGAGATCTACATTGCAGATGAAGCTTTCCTCACAGGAACAGCAGCAGAAGTCACACCGATTCGTGAAGTCGATGCACGCATCATCGGTTATGGTTCACGCGGGGAGATCACGGAAAAACTCCAAACAGCCTATTTTGATGTCGTGGCAGGAAAGAATCCTGACTACCTTCAACATTTAACATATATCAATTAATTTAATGGTGCGTATTCACGTACCCTACACAACATAAGGAACATTATGCCAGCAGATATGAATGACTATTTTAAGAAAAAAAAGCCCGGTAATTCTTCAAATAATAACGGAAATAATAGAGGAGGAAACAACTTTGAGAACCCTCTGAACAATTTGGGTAAAGGTGCACCTTGGATCGTGGTCTTGATCGCTGTCGGTTTTGCATTTTTCATCTTGAAACCTTTTACCATCATCAATTCAGGAGAAGTAGGGATCAAAGTCAACACAGGTAAGTTTGAGCCAACACCTTTAAAAGCAGGACTTCACTTTTTCATCCCGGTATTCCAAAAGATCATCCCAGTCAATACACGTATCAGACTCATCACCTACTCTGACGTAAGCACAGGCGCTTTGGGAGACTCATACAGAGGCTTTGAAGGTGGACTTAGAAGAAACCCTGCCATCTCAGTACTTGACAGAAGAGGTTTGACTGTCAAAATTGATATTGCAGTGCAGTACAGACTTAAAGCGGATACCGCTCCTGCAACTATTGAAAAATGGGGTTCAAGCTGGGAAGAAAAGATTATCAACTCCAAAGTAAGAGAAGTAGTACGTGATGTGGTTGGACAATACACAGCAGAACAACTCCCCGAAATGCGTAATGAGATCGCTGCTGCCATTGAGACAAAAGTGAAACAAAGTGTAGATGACCTTCCAAATCAACCTGTCATACTTACTTCTGTTGAACTAAGAACTATCAATCTTCCTACGAAGATCAAAGATCAGATAGAAAGAGTGCAGATCGCCAAACAAGATGTCACCATTGCTGAGCAACAAAAAGAGAAAGCAAAACAGCAGGCACAAAAAGCAGCTGAAATAGCAAAAGGTGAAGCGGAAAGAAACCGTATTGAAGCACAGGGTGAAGCGGACAAGATCCGTATTGAAGCAGAAGAGCAGGCAAAAGCCAACTTACTCATCTCATCTTCATTGACACAAGAACTTTTACAGCTTGAGCAGATCAAAACACAGGGGAAATTCAATGAAGCATTGAAAGTCAACAAAGATGCAAAGATTTTCCTAACCCCAGGCGGTGCGGTACCAAATATTTGGGTCAATACACAAGGTAAAGAACAAAAAACCGTTTCGGCGCAACAGTAATTGTAGGGTGCGTTTGCTAACGCACCGCATAATAAAATTTTATATAAAATAGAACTTTCGCCGTAAGGGCTATTCAATAGTGCGTTGGGAAACGCACCCTACATGGAGAAATTATCATGACTATAAATTGGAATAAAAACCCCCTCATCCCGGCCATTGCACAAGATGCCGAAACTTCTCAAATACTTATGCTTGCCTATATGAATGAAGAAGCTTATAACCTTACTCTTTCTACAGGATATGCCCACTACTTCAGCAGAAGTAAGCAGCGTATCTGGAAAAAAGGTGAAAGCTCCAACCATACTCAGAAAGTGAAAGATATATTGCTTGACTGCGATGCAGATACTGTCATACTGAAGATCAAGCAAAATGGTGTAGCCTGCCATACAGGACGGAAAAGCTGTTTCTTCACTTCTGTCCTTCAGGAGAAAGTCATTTTGGACAAAGAGGTTGATACTGATGCCATCTATGGCGTAGTCGATACACTCTACCATACCATATTAGAGCGCAAGAATGCTTCTCCAGAGACAAAATCATGGACAAAAAAACTCCTTGACAATAAGGAGCTGATGCTGAGTAAGATCCGTGAAGAAGCCGACGAAGTCTGTGTCGCGATCAATGAAGAGAGTGACGAACAGGTCATCTACGAATCGGCAGACCTACTTTACCACATACTTGTAGGTCTGGGCTATAGAGAGATCTCCCCAGACAGAGTCAAACAGGAACTTGCAAGAAGATTCGGTATGAGCGGGATCACCGAAAAAGAGAATAGAACAAAATAAATATTATATCAAAGTACACATAGATCGCTGTGAGGGCACTCCGTCCTACTCTCTTCGTCTCTACTAAAGAATACTTTCCTTTCTCTTCAGTACATTATAAGAATAATGGATCTATAATTAACTAACCAGTTAATTAGTTAGGATACTTATGTCTAAAAGAATACAAAAAAGAGATGCTACACTTTCCAAGCAGCGTATTATAACCCATGCCGTGGAACTCTTTTCGCAAAAGGGCTATGCTTCTGCTTCTATGGATGAGTTGGCAAGACGTTCCGATTTGAACAAGGCGATGGTCTTTTATTACTTTAAAAACAAAAAAGGGCTCTACGAAGCAGTAATGCGTGAGGTGCTTCTCGAGATACAAAAGAGCATTCTGGAAGAGAACAAAAACTATAATACGCCTCAGGAAGAACTTGAAAGCTTCATTCGTACTTATGCAAAGTTTGCTTTTACACACCCCTACCTGCCCTCTTTGTTACTCAAAGAGCTGAGTGACAGTGGCGCTGTCATTCATGAAATGTTATTTATTTCTATGCGGCAGCTTTTTGCACTCTTTTGCGATATTCTTAAACGTGGGGAAGAGAAGGGATGTTTTAGAGAAGTACAACCGATGGTAGTCTACTTTATGGTGCTGGGTACACTCAATCTTATGGTTACCACACATTCACTTCGCCTTAAAGCTTCGCAACTTGACGACATAAAAGTTGATACCTGTGCAAATTGCAGCAGTGAAGAAATAGCAGCTTATGTGCTGGATAACATAGAACGTATTATACACAAGGAAATTTCACAATGAAACACATATTACTTTTGGCAGGGATGGCTCTTTCTTTACAGCTTCATGCAAGTTCTATTACCTCTTTACTCAATGCATTGGAACAAAGACCGGAAAACAGACTCGATGCACTCAATGTTGAAAAAAGTCTTTTGGGGAAACAAGAAGTTTCTGATAAATTAATGCCTACCGTAAACCTTTATGGAGGTTATGAAATTTACTCTTCACCCAGTGGAATGTTACCTGTTGCTCCTAATGAATTGATACGTATGGTTCAAGACCAAACTATTGGACAGCCTTTCAGTAAAAATATTTTACATGAAGGTTTAAATTTTACCTGGCCTCTTTTTGTTAAATCTATTTATACGTTAAAAGAGAAAGCATCACTGCTCCATTTGGCAGCCAAAGAGAAAAAAAAGCTGAACTTCATTCAGCGGGAGGCTATTGTCGTAGGTTCAGTGGCACAACTACGCTATTTGGAATCTTTAAGAACAGCGCTTATGTCTAAAAAACATTCTATTCAGCAAACAGAGATAACTACAAAAATGCAAGTCAAAGAGGGTCGCACACCTGAAAGTGCCATTTTTATACTCAACAGTCACATCAATACACTCGATATCGCAATGAACGATATAGACCAAAATATCAATTT
>Ga0256834_1000072_pt1 | contig 65834 bp, 68 predicted proteins | sample 4281140metaG_FD_190536 | JGI IMG/M metagenome (GOLD analysis project Ga0256834, IMG submission 190536) | Hydrothermal vent microbial communities from East Pacific Rise, Pacific Ocean - 4281-140 | ecosystem: Environmental > Aquatic > Marine > Hydrothermal vents | place: Pacific Ocean: East...
TTGATTATATTTTACATTTTTGTACAAAATCAAATGCTCTAAGTGCAAAAGTTCATAAAATTAAAAAGTTGCATATGAAGATAGGTGAGACTAAAAAGATAAAAAAAAGCCACCATTTTAAAAAGAATATGAGTACAAGAAAGCTATATGTGGGTCTTCACAAAGTTGAACTTCAGATAAATGGAAAGATTTATGAGAGTGTAGAGTTTCAGTTAAATGAACTTTGAGTTTCAACTACCATTGTGGGCTATTTTATATTGTGGCTTAATTTTTGCAAATGCTATTATAACGATTATTATGAGTCAAAATAGAACTAAACTTTATGTTTTAGCTCAGTTACTCTCAACAGCTTTTATAATTAGTTTTTTCTTTATACATTATGGAGCAGTTGCAAAACCTAGTGATGATATGGTTTTGTTTGCTATGCTTGGGTTTATCTTTTTTCAAGAGGTTTTTATAAATCATGAACTATATAAAAGGGTGATGTTTGAGCAGATACCAAAAGAGGATAGGGCTGTTATGATACCTATTTTTGGTATTATAATGTCTGTTTTCCTTTTGCCATTTTTTTATATTGTGTTTGAAGTTTTAAACAATAATTTTACTTAAATCCAATTTAATAGTTGTCCCTTTATCTTTTTTTGTATCGATTTTAATATTTATCTTGTTTTTATCACAAAATGATTTTACGATGCCAAGCCCTATACCATACCCTTTTGTTGTTGGGTTTTCTTGAAAAGATTTTTCAAAAATTATGAAGAGATTTTTTGTGTCAATTCCTATGCCACTATCTTGAATATGTAGTACTTTATCTTTTAGGTAGATATGTACAAATCCATTTTTTTTATTGTATTTTATGGCATTTGAGATGAGGTTTTCTATGGTTTTTAAGAAACCATTTTTATCAGTTATTATCTCTGTTTTTGGAATTTTGTTTGTGATTGTTATCTCATCTTTTATCTCTTGAAATTTTGAGATACAATTTTCTATTTCTTGGTATAAATCAAAAGTATTTTTGTCAATTTGTTCAATATTTTCTTTTATATTGTATTCGATACTTTGGTATAGTTTTGTTAGGTTTTGAGATGCATCTTTAATTCTATTTAATCTCTTTAAATTTTTTTCATCTTTGATGGATTTTCTTAGCATTGAGATATTTGCTTCTATAGTTGCTATTGGAGTGTTTAATTCGTGGAGAGTCTCATCTATCATGGTTTTTAGTTTTTTGTCGCTTGTTAAAAAACTATCTGTTAAAGGGATAGCTAAAAATATATAAGCAAAAGCCGAAGCTACAACCAAGATAAAATCAAGTAACAAACTAGATCCAAGAACATCTCCTAAGATGCGATGAAGTGCCAAAACAGCAACGATTAAAACAACAATAATTAGCAAGTTCGCAAATAGAAGTTGGGATTTTTTAGAGTTCAAGTTTGTACCCTATGCCTTTTTGGTTTTTTATCATCTCTTTTCCAAGTATCTTTTTAAGTTTATTTATATAGACTCTCAAAGATCCCTCACTAGCCTCCTCATTCCACTCCCATAACTTTTCTAATATTGTCTCTTTTGTTACAATTTGATTTTGCTGTTTTACTAAGATATCTAAAAGTTCTGATAGTTTTTTAGATAAAATAAGCTCTTTGTTTTTATATTTTAAAGTTTTTTGTTTCGGATAGTAGAGATATTTTCCAACTTTTATCGTATTTGTAAGGCTTTTTGTTCTTCTTAAAAGTGCAGTTATTCGACTATAAAGCTCATCTAAATCAACAGGTTTTTTCAGATAATCATCAGCTCCTTTATCAAAACCTTTTAAAATAGAGTTTTTATCTCTAAAAGAGGTTAAAAATATCGCAGGTGTATCATCGTTTTGCTCTCTTATGTTTTGTAAAACTTCAAAACCATTTACTTTAGGGACATTTATATCCAAAAGCAAAAGATTGTAACGATTTTCATAACTCTTCTCTAAAGCAGACTCACCATCATTACATATATCAACACAAAATCCAAGCTCAGATAAAAAATCTTCTAAACTTTCAGCAAAAAGATTATCATCTTCTAATAGTAGTATTTTAATCATATTCTTATGATAGCAATTTTTTAGTATGATGTATATAAGGTATATAGAAAGGGTTTGTTTGAAAATTTTGTATTTAGCGGATGTTATTGGAAGGCCTGGCAGAACGATGGTGAAACATCATATTGCTAATATAAGGGATGAATTTGGTATAGATTTAGTAATTATTAATGCGGAAAATGCAAGTCATGGTTTTGGTGTGAGTGTTAAAAATGCAAAAGAGCTTTTTGCTATGGGTATTGATATGATGACAGGTGGAAACCATTCATGGGATAAAAAAGATATTTTGCCTTTGATGGATACACTGCCGATTTTAAGACCTCTAAATTATCCTAGAAACTCTCCTGGAAGCGGAGTAGGGTATCTTAGTGTGAAAGAGGAGAAGTTAGTAGTTATCAACATAATGGGAAGTTATACAATGCCGATGGTTGATAACCCTTTTACGATGATTGTTGATGAGGTTGATAGGTTAAAAAAAGAGGGATTTAAAAATATATTTATAGATTTTCATGCAGAGGCTACTAGCGAAAAGAGAGCTCTTTTTATGATGTTAAAAGGAAAAGTTAGTGCAATTTGTGGTTCACACACTCATATAGGTACAGATGACTTGGAGATAAATGAGGGCACTTTTTATGTTAGTGATGTTGGGCTTACTGGGTGTCGTGATGGTGTGATTGGGATGGATAAAAAACAGCCCATGGAGAGATTTTTAACCTCTATCTCATCTAAGTTTGATGTGCCAAATAGTTGTAAGAAGATTTTGCAAGGTGTTGTGTTTGAGCTTAAAGATGGTAGATGTTTAGATGCATTTAAAATCAAAGCTTATGATTATGAGAGTGTAATCATATCTCAAAGGGCTTTTTGTGAATAATAGTTTTGAACTTTTTGTAGCTTTAAAAAATCAAAATCTTTTAAGCCAAACAGAGGATCTTAACTGGTGGCCAAATAGTGGTAGTTTTGAGGTAATTGTTGGGGCGATTTTAACTCAACAGACAAAGTGGGTTAAAGTAGAAAAATCTTTAGAAAACTTAAGAGTTCACAACCTTTTGCATCTTGAAAAGATAGCTGATATAGATGTAAAGATATTGGCAGAGTTTATAAAACCAAGTGGTTTTTATAACACAAAAGCAAAACGCTTAAAGATGCTTTGTCATAAAATTATTGAGGTATATAGTGATTTTGATAACTTTAAAAATGAGGTTACAAGAGAGTGGTTATTGGCACAAAAAGGGATAGGATTTGAGAGTGCGGATGCGATTTTGTGTTATGGGTGTGGTAGAGAAATTTTGGTAGTTGATAACTATACAAATAAACTTTTAAAATCTTTTGGATATGAGTTTGAAACTTATGAACAGATGCAAGAGTGGATGATGAAGGGCATAGAGGAGAACCTTGAAAATATCTATAAGCTTTATGAGGGCAAAATTAATTTATACACGATTTATTCACGATTTCATGGGAAAATAGTAGAGCTTGGAAAAAGCAAAAAAGATATTAGGGAGATACTGTTATGTTAAAGGAAGAAAATATAGATATCACCAAAAAAGAGCACTACATAGTTCAAGTTGCAGAGTTTGAACAAAAGTGCAAAGATAAGATTAGTGAGCTTAAATGGGCTGATGATGAGTTTGAAGAGTCAGTTATCAAAGATGAGTTAAATAAATATACAACAAGATTAAAAATGCTAAATGATAGATTGTTAATTATTTCAAAGATGGAGAGGAGAGCTTAGCTCCTCTTTTTTAAAATTTTTTAGTATAAGTGTGGCAGTATGGCTGTTGATTGTTTTTCTTATAATAGTCTTGATGATACTCTTCAGCTTTATAAAAAGGGTGACTTTTAGCTTCGATTAACTTTGTAGCTACTTTATATCCTCTATCTTCTAAAATCTTTATAAGTTTTAAAGACTCCTCTTTTTGTTTTTCATTATTATAGAATATAGCAGATAGATATTGTGATCCAATATCTGGTCCTTGACCATTTGCTTGACTCATATCATGTATCTCAAAAAATAGCTTTGTTAATGTTTCAAAATCAACCTTTGTTGGATCATAAGTAACCTCTACTACTTCTAAATGCCCTATTGTGCCTGTACAAATCTCTTTGTAAGTTGGATCTTTTGTTTCTCCACCCATATAACCACTCTCTGCTGATATAACTCCTTTTAATTTTGCAAAATGGTACTCAACTCCCCAAAAACAACCTGCTGCAAAATATGCTTTTTTACTATTTTTGTCGTTCGCACCATCAAACTCTAGTGAGATAGAGTTTACACAATGTCTTGTGTTTTTAGAAGTTAATTGCTCCCCTTCAAAAACATGACCTAAATGCCCATCACATTTTGCACAAACTATCTCAACTCTTCTACCATCACTATCTGGAACTCTTTTTATAGCCCCTTGTATCTCATCATCAAAGCTTGGCCAACCACAACCTGAACTAAATTTATCTGATGAGTTATAAAGAGCTGCTCCACACTGTTTGCACTTATAAGTTCCTTTTTCATAAAATGTATCAAATTTTCCGCTATATGGTGCCTCTGTACCTTTGTGTAAAATTACCCTCTCTTCTTCTTGTGTAAGTTTTTTAAATTCCACTTTTTCCCCTCCGTGTAAATATATAAAGCCTATCATGATAAGCACGAATATTAAAACATTCTTTTTCATAAATTTCCCTTAAGCTCTCTAAATCTCTATCTCTAGCCCCACAGGACAGTGATCACTTCCCATAACTTTATCTAAGATATATGCATTTTTGATTTTATCTTTTAAATCTTCTGATACAAAAAAATAGTCAATTCTCCAGCCGACATTGTTCGTTCGTGCATTTGCTCTGTATGACCACCAACTGTATTTGTCTGTTAACTCTCCGTGTATGTGGCGAAAGGTATCTATATACCCTAAAGAGGTAAATTTATCTATCCAATCTCTCTCAATTTGTAAAAAGCCTGAAGTGTTTTCATTTGCTTTTGGTCTAGCTAGGTCTATCTCTTTATGGGCTGTATTTACATCTCCGCAGACGATTATTGATTTTCCTTCAGTTCTTAGATTTTCAAGATGCTCTAAAAAACGATTATAAAATGCCATTTTGTACTCTAATCTCTCCTCATTTCTTTGACCATTTGGAAAATAGACATTAAAAAAAGCGATATTTTCAAAATGAAATTCATTTATCCGCCCCTCATCTAAAATATCAATATGTGGAGAAGTGCAATGTTTTATAGGCTCTATATCTGTAAAAAGAGCTACACCTGATTGCCCTTTGTTTGAAGATGAGTTTACGAGAGTGTTTTTATACTCTCTGTCAAAAATTGTTTGGGGAATTTGCTCTTTTTGAGCTTTTATCTCTTGTAAGCCTAAAAAGTCAATATTCTCTTTATCTACCCATCTTAAAGCTTCTTTTTTGTCAACTGCTCTTATGCCATTTACATTCCACGATATAAATTTATATGTTTTCACTAGTTTCTATCCTTTTGCTTGGTATGATAGCAAAAAAAATGGATTTATTTAGACAAGTAGAGCTTGTTCTTTCTCTTCATATACAAAAAGTTCAGGCTTATCTTTAGGCTCTCCCAAATAAAACCCTTGAGAATAATCAGCCCCCATCTCTTTAGCGATGTTATAAACATCTTCATTGTGTACAAACTCTACGATAGTTTTTCTATTTAGTTTTTTACAAAATGAGATAATTGCTTTTGTAATTATTTTTGCATCTTCATCTTTATCTATATTTTTCACTAAAGAGCCATCAATCTTTAGATAATCAGCATCTAGTGCCAAAATATGCTCAAAATTAGAGTAACCACTTCCAAAATCATCAATTGCAACTTTTGCTCCAAAGCTCTTTATCTCTTTTATAAAATCTGAAACTTTAGAGTAATCAGCAATTTCTTCAGACTCCACAATCTCAAAAATAACTCTTGAAGGTTCATTGAAATTTTGAAGAGACTTTTTTACAAATTTTGTTGTTTCATAGTCTTCTATATCTTCAGGAGATAAGTTGATTGAAAACTCATATGGTAAATCTCTAAAAGTATCAAATGATTTTTGTATCACAATTTTAGTTATTTGGCTGTAAAGATTTGCTTTTTTGGCAATATCTAAAAAGAAAAATGGTGACACAACACTTCCATCTTCTTTTATAAGTCGTACTAAACTCTCATATTTATTAGCTTTTGCTGTTTTATTGTCTATAATTGGTTGAAAATATATGACAATCCTATCATTGGCAATTGCATCTTTTATGGTCTCAATCCAGAGCATATTATTTGCATAATCATTCTTTTTTTGCATAGATTCATCATAGACAAGATATTTTTTATTTGCTTTTTTTGCACTTTTTAAGGCTGATGATGAAGTTTGGATAAGTGAAGTCAACTCTTTTTTAGCATCTAACTCATCCCCAAATGATATACCAGCTGTTACTGAAAGAGAGATTTGATTCTCCTCATATTTTATCTTATTTGCTTCAACATACTTTATGATTTTTGATACAAAGTTTACATAATCATCGTGAGAAAAAGAGCCTAAGTCATTTAAAATTGCAAACTCATCAGCGTGAAGTTTATAAAGATCCACTCGACTACTTTTTGCAATTTTATTTAAAACCATACTAAGTTCAATAAGCACTCTATCTCCAACTTGGCTTCCATAAAAATCATTTAATTCGCCAAAAGAGTTGATATTTATAAGCATCATTACAGGATTTTTTATAGTTACCAAATCTTCTAACATCTGATTTCTATTTGCAAGTCCTGTCAAAAGGTCAGTTCTCTGTTTTTTTAATTCCTCTTTTTTATTTTCTAGCTCAGTTATATCATGTCTTACAGCTACATATTCATATATCTCACCCAATTCATCAAGTATCGGTATGATAGTTGCATCTACAAAGTAAGCTTCGCCATCTTTTCTTCTATTTTTAACTTTTCCATGCCATACTTTTTTATCTTTTAGTGTTGCCCACATCTGTTTAAAAGCTTCTTTTGGCATATCAGGATGTCTAATGACACTGTGAGGTTTGCCGATAAGTTCATTATATCTATATCCTGATAATTCACAAAATTTATCGTTTATATAAGTTATAATTCCTTTTTTATTTGCTTTTGAAACTATACTACTCTCATCTATTGCCATTTTATATCCACTTAAAAATGACATGTTTGTCCTAATTTTATTGCCCATAAAATTGAAGCTATTTATTACTTCTCCAAGTTCATCGTTTGTGTTGTGATTGATTTGTACATTTGTATTACCATTTGCTACTTGTAAAGAGGCATCTTGTAGTTTTTTTAAGCCACTCATGATAGAGAGATAAAATGCAGCAAAGAGATAAAGTAAAACTGCTGTTGAAACTAAAAAGATAAGTAGATATTGTGCAAATTTATTTTCTATTTTTTCTATTTTTTCAACAATAATACTTTGATATGTTATTGCTAATTGATCATATAAATCAAAAACATGTTGTAAAACTTTTGTACCATTTTTAAAAAAGTTTTTTGGATTAAGAGTTAGTTCTTGAGTATTTATAATGTGGTTATTGTATGAGTTTAAAAATGTTATTAGTGAGTTATTTGTAGATTTTATCTTTAACTCTGTTTTTTCATAATTTTTTTGCTTAGTTAAGCTATGGTGGGCTTTTATAGAATCCATACTAGATGTGATAGTAGCATATAGATGCAAGCTATCTCTTTTATCTTCTAAAGCTACCTCTTTTCTTGCTAATATTCCTGCACCAAGTCCTCTAGCTTGACCTACATTTTCTCCAAGTAGAGGTAGTTTATCTGATAAAATAGTTTCTATATAATTTAAGTCTATATCTATACTTTTTGAGAAACCTGTTAGATTTGATACTCGCTTCATCTCATTTAAAATAATTTCTATCAATTTTGTGTGTGCTATATTTGAGTGTTTGGCATTAGTATTTGTACTAATTTTGTCATATTTTAAAGCTTCCCAGCTTTTCATAAGATTTTCTATGAGTTTACTATCTTTATAAAGCATTAGATTTTTTTTATCAAAGTTAAGTATCATTTCAAAATCTTGTGAAAGATACTTTTCAGACTTTAAAATATCTTTTTTAAAGGACTTATCCCCACTTAGATAAGCATCCATAGCTCCTCTGTGTTTTGGAATATGTCTTAGTAGGTTTATAAAAATACCATTATATTCTAATCCTACCATTTTACTTTTTAAGACTTCTCTCTCTTGTTGGATATTAAAAAAGATAAAACTTACATAAACTAATAGAGGCAGAAGTATAATGGTAAAGAAAACAGATATTTTTCTCTTGTAAGATAATTTATCCATAAGTAGTGTCATGGGTTTTAATAAGCTTTCAAACAAAAATCTCTCCTCTCATAATTTTCTATATAAAAGCAGTATCGACAAAGTTTTAAATAACTTTAAAAATTATATTCTATATATTTTAGAATATATTGATATAATCAAACTAAGTTTTTTTTATAAGGTAGAATAATGATAAAAGTAAAATATATATTAGTTTTTTTATTGATGTTTTTTACAAGTTCTTCACTTTTTGGAGCAACTGGCACGATAAAAGGTAGTGTTTTTGAAGATTTAAATCTAAATCAAAAAAGAGACATAGGTGAGGGTGGCACAGGTGTGCATACTTTTGTAAAACTCTGTAGAGATGATGTATGGGTTGATAGTTATGAGATAAATAGTTCAAATGCAGATGGTTCTTATGAATTTACTATATCTGATTTTTCAAAATATACAATAATTCATGATGATTCAAATACAAGTAGTTGTACTATGCCAACTGATCATACAGTCCACAATGAGAAAGGTTGGTCATCTAGTAGTTCACATTTTAGAGAGGTGATAGGTAATCCTCCAAACTCAATAATAGCCCAAGATTTTGCTAAGTTTAGAGATGACCATGAGTATTTTAAGCTGGATGATATGAAAAAGGCTTATCTCTTTCAAAATAAGCCAACAGATGTATATAGTATCGATTTAGTTACTGGGGATCTGAATAAAGTTGCAGATAATATTACACCTTATTCTGGGAGCTATAGTGCAAATTGGCACATAAATGGGTTGGGCTTTAATGTTATAGATGGTTTTATGTGGGGTTCAACTCCCATGGAAAAGAAAATTGCAAGAATAGGAAAAGATAGTTCTGGGAATTGGGTTCAGATACAGTTTAATGAGATTGAAGGATTAAATATACACTCATATACAGGTGATATAGATGATAATGGCACACTTTATATTTTGAATCACAGTAGTTATGCTTCAAAAGCTGTAAAAATAGTTCTTAATCCCGAGTCTAAAGATTATTTAAAAGCAGTTTCATTAAATTTAGTAAAAAAAGGTACTTTGATAACAGTTGTTATAAAGTCTACTGATTGGGCAGTAAATCCGATTGATGGTATGTTATATACTGTAAATAATGGAACAGGTTTACACTATCTATGGAGAATTGATCCACAAACTGGTGAGGCAGAGAGACTTGGAGATGCAAAAATAAGTAATAGTGATACAGGCGGCTCAACTAAAGGAGATGGGAATATGCCTCCTGGACATCCACTAATTTCAGGTAAATCTCGTGTATTTGGCGGGTCATTTTTTACTGGAGATGGGTACTATTATCTTTATGATAATGGACCTGGAAGACACACTGGAGAAGTATTTCGTATAGATATTACTGATCCTTCAAATATAGATCCCACGGCCGTTCCTTTTTCAAAACCTAGAAAAACTTCCCTAAATGATGGTGTAATGTGGGCTGGTAATTTTATCCTTTTAGATTTTGGAGATGCACCAGATGATAGTAATGTATCTAGTGGAGATGGAACAAAAGAGGGTAATTATAGAACTCTTTTATCAGATAATGGACCAAGACATACAATTCCATACTCTGGAGCTATTGTATATCTTGGAGCTAATCCACCAGACTTTGAAGATGATGCCAATGCAACAAAAGATGCTTTAGGTGATGGTGCTGAAGATGATGGTGTAACATTTGAAGGTTCAAGTTTGCAAGGTGCCCAAATAGTTGCAGATAGTAAAATAGATTTAGAGATAACTACAGCCGGAAATGGTTTTTTAAATGCTTGGATAGATTGGAATAGTGATGGAAATTTTACATCCAGTGAGCAGATTGCTACAGATGAAGATGGTTTTTCAGGAAGCATATCTCTTAAGGATATAAAAGTTCCATCAAAGATGAAAACAGATGTGATGAGTGTTGCAAGATTTAGATATAGCACAGATAAAGGTTTGGAAGCAACAGGTCCTGCAAAAGATGGTGAAGTTGAGGATTATATGATAAATATTGTCTCTGGAAATGAGTTTGGTGTTTGGGATACAAATCTTAGCATCGCTAATCAAATCATAACAACCAAAATTGTAAACCAAGATATAAATCTAACCATTGCATCTCTTGATAAAAATAATAGTAAATTTATGACAAGCTCTTACGAAAATGTAAAAGCTGCAATATTTGCAAACTCAAAACAGTTAACTGTTTGGAAAGATGTTAATTTAACCGATACAAATAGCACAGATGTGATGTTTGGAAAAATTGATGAAGCTCACAAAATAGCTTATGTTAGAGTAAAGTATGGAGATGCAAATATCACAAGTGATTTAAAAGATGCAAATTTATCTGAACAGTTTGCCATAAGACCAGATAAATTTGAGATAGGTTCGATAACTGGACCATTATTGGCAGGAAAAGAGTTTGATTTAAGTATTACAGCAGTTGGAGTAGATGGAATTGCAACTAAAAATTACAATGAAACATCTACAGGGTATAAAATATCTTTAGATGAAGAGCAAAATCTAACTTGTACAACAGGAGATACAATCATAGCAGTTGGTTCAAAATTTAGCGATGGTTCATTTGGAGCTAAGGCTACTTATTCGGAAGTTGGAAGTGTTGTAGCTAGCATAACAGACATAGGGTTTGCATCTATTGATATAAATGATACCTCTGCTTCGCAAAGGCTCATAACAAGTGCTAGTTCCCCTCCGATTGTATTTAATGCGGCTAATTTTGATGTAAAGTGGAATTTTGTAAATAGAGCTCAAGTTGCTAAGATGACTTATTTCTCTTCAATGCCTGATGGTATGGGTGCTAGATTGGATATAGAATTACAAGCAAAAAACTTTTTAGGGGCAAATTTAAAAAATTATACTGCATCTTGTTATGCAAGTGATATAGCAACAAAAGTAAATTTTAATATATTTGGAACAGAAGGTAGTAGATATACACCAACTTGGTTGGTAGATATTGATGGTGGAATTTTAGTTAGTTTAAATCCATTAGTTATAACATTTGGGGTAGCAAATGGAGGTATAGTTGCAGGTACATTTAAAAATCGTTTTTCTAATGGAAATAATGGTCAAGCAAATACATCGGTTCATATAAATTTGCGAAGAAATCAAAGATTTGTATCTAATCCTGTAAATCTTGTAGTAATAGATGTAAATGCTACGGATATAAATACTATGTATGAAAGTAAATATGATAGTGAACCTTTGAGTATGTATGAGAGTTCATATGGAACGGAAGAAAGCTCATATGGAAGTCCATATAAGTATAGAGATGGTAGTTATGTGAATAAAGATAATTTAAATGGAAGTGCATTTGGATTTAGTGATACATCAAATACAGCAAGCTTAGATAATGCTAACTTTTACTACGGCAGAGTTCATTCACCTGATTATCAAGCTGTTGGAATAGATTTTAATGCTACTTTATTTTATGAGGTATATTGTCGTGATTGTAATCGTGTAAATTTTCCAAAGATTGCTAATGCTAGAGAGAGTGTGGATTCTGTTTTTTGGTATATATTGACTTTTAATGATTTTGACAATTTAGGTGTTGGTGTTAATAATCCTGTTTATTCCAGAGGTGGATTAAATATTGCAAATGTGACTAGGAGAGATGTTATAACACTGCAAGCTAATCAAACACCTTATACTGACCGTATTATTTATCGGACTGCTCCTTGGTTACTTTATAATAGATTTAGAAATGTAACTGAGCATAGCTTTTTAATAGAACACCATAGCCCAGCAACAACTTGGAGTGGTAAAGGTGAAGGAGGAGAGAGAATGGAGCAAGATGCATCTAGAAGAAAATCTGAAAAGATGGATTGGTAGTTTTAAAAAGCAGATAGAAATATCTGCTTTTTATAGAGCTTTTTTAATTTGCATCACAAAGTGTTGCTTTGATGCTCATCTTAAATCCTATAGCTACATCACTCCAAGTTTTACCCTTGTGAAGGTCAAAACAAGCTTTGTTTATAGATGCAAGTGCTTTTGAGGCTTTAAAATCTAAAATATCTATAAAACCATCTGCTCTCATAATGCCCTTATCGTGGATATATTTTAAAGGGACTTTTTTTGTTACGTCATTCATTGTGATTTCTACGATTAGGGTTCCTGTCTTTGGTTTTCCCATCTCTTTTTTATGTGTGTTTATTTCAATAATCTTTGCTGTAATCTTTTTATCACTCATAATTTTAAAAAATGAATTGGTAAGTTTCAAGTCTCTATCTACATGTTTTGAATTTACTTTGTTAGTATTAATTATAACAGATGAACCAACAAGTATCTCTTTAAAGTTTTTTCCCTCTTTTTTAATAGCCATATAAGATACATCATCAAAACTTCCACTTACACTAACTTTTGCAGGTGTTTTATAGGATTTCCAATTAACTATAATATCTCCCTCTTGAGATAAAATACAACTCTGTTTTGTAGTCATTTCACCAGCATATATAAATGAAGATAGCAATACTACACCAAATAATAACTTTTTCAATAAATCCTCCTAAATAATAATTTTTATCATCTTACTCTTTTTTTATTAAATCTATTGACAAAAACACTATTTTTCTATATACTTTGCATCACAAAGTAATTTGCAAAGGAAAATAAATGAGCGAAAAAGATGAGGCACTACAACATTTAGAAGGTATAAAATCGGTACTTGATGATAAAAAGTTTTTTCCATATAACTACAATGCACTTATATCTTGGGGTGTTATCTCTATAATTTTATCACTATTTTTACCCTTTCTTTTAAAAAGTAGTCTTGTTTATGGTTCATTTTTTTTGATACTTTTAGTTGGAGCTGGATTTTTTGTGGAGGGATTTTTAATCAAAAAAGAGAATATCAGTTATGATATAGATGATTGCACAAGAAGACAGAAGTTTATCTTTCGTATCTACTTGGTTACTTCACTTTTTGGTATAGCTATGAGTATACTTTTGGCAAAACATCAGCTTTTGATTCCTGTTTTTATGTTGTGGATATTTATCTGTGGGCTTGGAAATGTTGTTGTTGGACACACTATAAATAAAAGACTATTTTTAACTGCTGGGTATTTTAGTATTTCATTGGCAATTTTGCTTATATTTATCTCTGTTTTTATTTCTGATTTGGGTAGTGTTGCGTCTTGGTTTTTTAGAGCTTCTCAGTTAGCTACTATCATAAGTATTGGAGTTGTTCCTATATATCTTGCATCTGTTATCAAAAAAGAAGAGGCAAAAAGTGTTTGACCCACTTTTACACCAAAGCATTAGGTCTAAACTCATATCATTTTTGATTGCTAATGAAGAGTTGCCGTTTCGTGCTTTAAAAGAGATGCTAGATGTTACTGATGGTAATCTCTCATCTCATTTAACAAAACTTGAAAAGGGGGGATATGTGAAGATAGAGAAGAGTTTTGAGGGTAAACGACCAAAAACAACCATCCATATCACTGATGAAGGAGTAGGAGCATTTAAAAAGTATATAGATGAGCTTAGAGTTTTTGTACAAGAGAACTAATGAGAGAGATTTTCAAAAAGATACGGAGTATAATTTTAAGTTTCAAAGGAGTTAGTGAGAGTAAAAGTGCCAATCAAGTAGCTTTTAAAGATGACTACAGCACGGTTTTGATGTTAAGAGAGTATGAAAATAGAGTGATTATCATCTTGGCAAAAGGTGCTGTATTGCAAGAGAGGTATCCATTTTTAAAAGGAGATGCAAAAGTAGTTAGGCATATGGATATATATAAGATGGGTGATTTGGATGAGGGGCTTTTAAGAGAGATTATAAAAGAGAGTATGATTTTAAATATGGAAAATTATGAGTTAAAAAAACTAAAAGGAAAACGATGAAAAAGATAATAGTAGCAAGCATGATGATAGCTTCAAGCCTTTTGGCTTTGACAAATTTAGAGATTGCACAAAAAGCAGACAAGGCAACAGATGGGTTTGAAAGCTCTATTTCAAAAACCCAGATGATACTCATAAATGCAAATGGACAAAAGAGCATAAGAGATCTTTTAATGAAAACTTTAGAGGGAGAAAATGGCGATAAAACTATCTCCACTTTTTTATCTCCAGCAGATGTTAAAGGGACAAAAGTTTTAGGATGGGAACATATGGATAGAGATGATGATCAGTGGCTCTATCTTCCTGCTTTAAAAAGAGTTAAGAGAATTGCAAGCAAAAACAAATCAGGCTCTTTTATGGGTAGTGAGTTCTCATATGAGGATATTGGAAATCAAAACTATAAAAAATATACATTTGAGGGGGAGCCTGAAATTGTAAAATTAGATGGTTTAGAGTGTTATAAAGGTGCAAGAGTTCCAAAAGATAAAAACTCAGGTTATACAAAACAGGTAAGCTTTGTTGATACAAAAGATTTTTTGATACGAAAAATAGATTATTATGATAGAAAAAAAGAGCTTTTAAAAACAGCTACTTTTTCTGAATATAAGCTTATTGATGGCATCTGGAGGGTAGGAAAGATAGAGATGAAAAATCATCAAAATGACAAATCTACAATTTTAATCTGGAAAGAGGATAAGATAAAAGCAGGTTTAAATGAAAAAGATTTTAATAAACGAGAGTTAAAAAAGTGAAAAAGTTAGTTTTATTCTCTCTTTTACCACTCATGGTAGTAGCAAGTGAGATAGAGTACAAAGGTAATTTTGGATTTGAGACAAAATATTTTCATCATGATATGCCAAACAAACGAGATAATGCTTTTGCTTTGCAGCTAGAAGCAGAGTTTAAAAAAGAGTTTGGAGATGGTGAAGTTGTTGTTAGATTAAAAAGTTTTTTTGATAAAGATGACGAAAATAGACGATATTTTGATTTTAATGATCTCTACTATAAATATAATTTTGAAAATAGTGATATTTTGATAGGACGAAGCACTAGATTTTGGGGAGCTTTAGAGTTTTATAATCTTAGTGATGTTTTTAATACTAAAGATTTTTTAGATAATCCATTTGATTATGAGAGTAAGCTTGGGGCTTGGAATGTGGCATATACAAGGTATCTTGAAAACTCTGAAGTATCACTCATCATAAAGCTTTATGAAGATAGACAACCCATGCAAGATATAAAATCGGTAAATAATTTTTTCCCATTTCCATATAACGATAAATTAAAAAGACAAAAGGGTAAAGATAGACCTTCAGTTTTTCTAACATATAGTGGCTCTTTAGATGAGGTGCAGATGGATTATGGAGGGGTTTATCAAAATGGTTATGACTCTAGTCGTTATATGAGTTTAGAGGGTGGTACTTTTTTTCAAAATGCTTATATAGTAAATAAATTTATAGGATATGCAACTTATATACATGGAGATACGATATACAAAACAGAGCTTGTTTATGCTTTTAGTGATGATAAAGAGATAGGTGATTATGGTGAGTTTGGTCTTGGAGTAGAGTATACTTTGTATAGTTTTTGGGATGCAAAAGATTTAGGGTTTCTTAGTGAGTATTACTACAATGATAGTAAAAAAGATGCTAAGAAGCTTGGTAAGTTTTTTGGAAATGATTTGACTTTTGGATTTAGATTATCTATGAATGACCAAGCAAGCTCTGAGGTTCTTGGAGGGTTAAGTATCGACTTGGATAACAAAGAGAAGATATTTTTTGTTAAGTACGATACAAGAGTTTTAGAAAAGTATAAATTAGGACTCTCATATCAGAGGTTAGATCCCGTGAGTGACTCTAGTTTTAAAGAGTTAGATGAACTAAAGCTTGAATTTGGTTACTATTTTTAGGAGAAAAGAATGAAAAAATATATAGATTTTTTAGATAAATTTAAGTGGGTTATAGCTATCGGTGTGCCTCTTTTGGTTTTAGCTCTTGCTTCAAATCTTAAACATTTAGAGATGGATGGAAGTTATCGTATCTGGTTTGGAGAGGATTCTAAGATACTTACAGATTATGATGATTTTAGAAGAACTTTTGGAAATGATGATGCTATCATCATAACTTTCAAAGATGAAAATGGCATCTTTACAAAAAAAGCACTCCAAAGTGTAGAAAATATCACCGAAGCTCTTTGGCAGATGAAGTATATCGCAAGAGTTGATTCTATAACAAATTACCAATATGTTCACTCAAGCCTTGAAGAACCTGATGATGTGATAGTTGAGGATTTTATACAAGATATACAAAATGCAGATAAGACATATCTAGAAGGTAGAAAAAACATAGCAGTAAACGACCCTTTGATAGTAGATGGTTTTATCTCTCGTGATGGTACAACAACAATGATATCAGCAAGACTCACACCAAAAGCAAATGACGACACCGATAAGAGTGCGGAAATCATGAAGATGGTAAATGAAATTTTAGCTCCTGAGATAAAAACAACTGGTTATAAATATTGGTTAAATGGAGGACCACCTCTAAATACATCTTTTGTTGAGATTGGTACAAGTGATGCGACGACATTTACACCTCTTGTGCTTATAGCTTCTATGATACTTCTGTTTTTACTATTTCGCCGAGTAAGTGGAGCTTTGATACCAATTGGTGTGGTTGTTTTTACATTTTTAACTGTACTTGCTGTGCAGGTTATGCTAGGCTTTAAGTTAAATAACTTTACAGCAAATCTACCAGTTTTTGTTGTTGCTATTGGAATTGCTGATGCGGTTCATGTCTATATAGTTTGGCTTATGTATAAAAAAGAGGGGCAAAAGAACAAAGATGCAGTTATACATAGTTTGCAAAAAAACTTTCTTCCTATATTTTTAACATCTGTTACAACTGCAATAGGGTTTGCAACACTTACTATATCTGAAGTTGTTCCTGTTTTTACATTGGGAATTGCTACCGCTAGTGGTGCTATTTTGGCATTCTTAATATCTATCTTTTGGATGCCTGCTATGCTTTTACTTCTTAAAAAAGAGGTTAAAGCTGAAGTTACTAAAGAGGTAGTTGTTAAAAAATCTTTTGGTTATGGAGAGTTTATCGTAAAAAATGATAAGAAGATAGTTATCATTACTACTTTGATATTTGCTGTTTTAGCAGCTGGACTTTTTAAAGTAAAAGTAGATAGCAACACTATAAGATATTTTGATGAGAGTGTAGAGATTAGAAAATCTACAGAATTTTTAGCACAAAATCTAACAGGTCCAATGGCATATGAGATAGTTATAGATAGTGGCAAAAAAGATGGTATAAAAGATCCAGAGTTTTTAAATACAGTTGAGAGATTTTATGAAGATTATCAAGAGAAGTTTCCAGATGTAAGACATCTTAGCTCTATCTTAGATATCGTAAAACGCTTCAACAAAGTTCTTGATGGCAAAGATGAAGTCCCAGACAATCAAAACTTAATAGCCCAATATCTACTACTTTACTCTCTATCTCTTCCTCAAGGTATGGAGCTAAATGACAAGATGGATATAGATGAGAGAAAAATCAGAGTAACAGGTAGAGTAAATATAGTAGATACATCTACAGATTTACAAATGATAGAGTATGCTCATGATTGGTGGGAAGATACACCATATAGTGCAAATGTCAATGGTCAAACAGCGATGTTTGCATACATGCAAAGTGATGTTACAGATACTCTTATCTACTCTTTGTCTTTAGCGATAACTCTTGTTTCTATTTTGATGTTAATTATATTTAGAAGACCAAAACTACTTTGGGTTTTTATATTACCAAATCTACTGCCAGTTATGTTAGTAGTTGGAGTTATGGGCTGGATAGGGATAAATATCGATATAGGAGTAGCCATAGCAGGAGCCATCATCATTGGGGTTGCAGTTGATGATACGATACACTTTTTAGTTAAGTATTTTGATGCAAGAAAAAGAGGACTCTGTTTGGCAAATGCTTTTGATGAAGTGCTTCGTTATGCTGGAAAGGCTATAGCATTTACAACTATAATACTTAGTATATCATTTTCTGTTTTTGCATTTAGTACATTTACTCCAAATCAAAACTTTGGAATAGTTACTGCATCTGCTCTTGTTATCGCATTTGTAGTGGATTTGTTACTTCTTCCTGCACTTTTAAGTATATCTGAAAAGAGGGGTTCTAAAAATGAGTGTTTGTAAAAATTATTGAGCTATATGTTTAGAACTAGAGTTTGAAAAAACTCTAGTTCAAGTTTTTTGATAGCCCATATTAATAAAGCCAAATCACTGCATGTGCTTGTTTCTTATGATGAAAAAGCTCAAATATGTTACATTATAACAACATATGAACCAGCTACAAGATATTTTTTAGAAGACCTGATAACAAGGAAAAAAAATGATAGCAGATGTCCTATCTGTCAAGGATATAAATAAAATTCTTTTACAATATTTACAGTTGATTTGAAGTTTGGTATAATTGTAGTTCGTGATGTTCCTGCAATGATTTGTGAGCAATGTGGTGAAGAGTGGATTGCAGATAAAGAAGTAGGATAACTAGAGACTATTGTAAACGACGCAAGGCAAAAACATAGTATGATAGAAGTTGCTAATTTTTCAGATTTGTTGAGGGTTGCTAGTTAATAATATGGGTTTATGATAACCAATAACCTAAAATTTTGGATTTTTTTAAAATATAAAGGTGTGGTGGGGACACTACAGTCTCTTACTTTTAGCTTCATAAGGGTTTTTAGAGATGACCTTAATATACTAATGCTATAATTTAATTTTTAAACTTATAAAATAGGAGGTAAGAAGATGGGATTATTAGGAACATTAGGAAAAGTTGCGATGGGTGTTATGATTGCTAAGGGTGTTGGAAATGCTATGGGTGGTTCAGGTGGACTTGGTGGTATGCTTGGTGGACTTTTAGGTGGTGATAAACAAAGTGGAGGAAATAGCAATCAACAAAGCGGTGGTTTAGCTGGTGGTTTGGGTGGTTTGCTGAACTCTTTGAGTGGTGGTTCACAAAACAATAAGATATCTACTGCAGATGATAGTAATAATCTTGGAGGATTGTTAAACTCTGCATTTGCTGGTGAAGAGGTGACTTCCACACCAGAACAAGAGGAGCAAGCTAAACTTTTATTAAGAGCTATGATAAGTGCTGCTAAGGCAGATGGTAGTATAGATGCAGATGAGCAGAAGAAAATTACTGAGCATATTGGAGATATTACTCCAGAAGATATAGAGTTTGTAAAAAGTGAGATGCAAGCACCTGTTGATATTGAAGCTTTGATAGCTAGTGTTCCCTCTGGCATGGAGCAACAAGTTTATATGATGAGTTTATTAGCAATCAATCTTGATTCAAAATCAGAAGCACTTTATCTAGACAAACTTGCAAAAGGTTTAAATGTTTCCAATGAAGTAGCTGATTCAATTCATGAAAAATTAGGAGCAGCCAAACTATATAGTTAACTCTTATTTGCACTTTTAAAGACAAAAGCTAAGACCTCTGCAACAGCTTTGTAGAGGTTCTCTGGTATCACTTCATCTATGTTAGCAGATTTGTAAAGTTCTCTTGCTAATGGAGGATTTTCTATTATTTGGATTAGGTGATTTCTACCTATCTCTTTGATTTTTAAAGCTATCTTGTCTGCTCCTTTTGCTACTACTCTTGGAGCAGACTCTTTTTCTTTATCATATCTTAGTGCTACTGCAAAATGGGTTGGGTTTGTGATGATGACATCTGCACTTGGAAGTTCTGACATCATTCTTTTTTGTGCTAATTGCATCTGTACTTGTTTTATTTTAGCTTTTATTAGAGGATCACCTTCCATCTGTTTGTACTCATCTTTTACCTCTTGTTTACTCATCTTTAAATCTTTAAAGTATTGATAGCGAACTATCATAAGATCAACCATTCCTAAAACAAAAAATATCATAAGCATAATCAAAACCATTATGATGATTTTTTCAGCTAACCACTTCATCTGGCTCATAATGTCAAAATTTATAACAGTTGGAAGCTCTTTTGTATACTCTATCAAAAAGTAAAATGCAATTACAAAAACTATAATTACTTTAGCAGTTATCTTAATACCCTCTATAAGTTTTTTCATAGAGATTAGTTTTCCAAGACCTTTAATAGGGTCAATCTTTTTTAAATCAGGAGTAAGAGGCTTGGTAGTATATACAAAACCAAACTGCACAAGCCCAGCAACAATACCAGAAAGAGCAACGATAGAAGCAATAGGGAGTATCATAAAAACAAGCTCTCTTAATGAGATAAAACCGATATCAAATACAATTGTGGTAGTTAGAGGCACACCTATGAGTGACATATAATATTCATATATAAAAATTATCCTCTGCATAATAAAAGGAATAAAAATATATACAGCTACAACAGCAACTAAAAGAGTTATAAAAGAGCTTGTATCTTGACTTTTTGGGACATTTCCCTCTTTTCTTGCATCTTCTATTTTTTTGGAGGTTGGCTCTTCGGTTTTCTCCATATCATCAGCCATGGTGCTCCTTTTTTACTTGTGTTCAATCCTCATAGAAAAATCAAGCCAGACAGCTTTGTGAATTAAGCTACCACTACTTATGGCATCTACTCCTGTTTTGGCAAACTCTACTATATTTGTTTTATCCACATTTCCACTAGCTTCTATGAGGACTGAAGGAAAGTTTTTATCTCTATATTTAACTACTTTTTTTATATCTTCAGTTTTCATATTGTCACACATTATGAGACTAGCTCCTGCAGACATGGCTTCATAAGTTGCCTCTATACTTTCACACTCTATCTCTATTTTAGATGTGTAGGGAATCCTTTTTCTAGCCATTTTGATAAATTGATGCAAGTCATCAATAGCAGCTAAGTGAGTATCTTTTAACATCAAACAATCATCAAGTCCTAGCCTATGGTTTGTTCCTCCACCACATCTTACAGCATATTTTTCCATTACTCTTAAACCTGGTCTTGTTTTTCTTGTATCTAAAAGTCTTACATCATAATCTTTTACAAGCTCTACAAAAGATGCCGTATTTGTAGATATACCACTACAGTGTTGCAAGATATTTAAAATTACTCTCTCATACATTAAAACTCTATTTGCTTCACCTCTTACATAAGCTATAATTTCACCTTTTTTAAGAGTGTTTCCATCATATTTTAAAAACTCTATCTCTAAATGCTCCATCTCTCCTAGCTCTTTTATGTAGAGTTTACCAGAGAAGATACCATCCTCTTTTGCTATAATTTTTGCTTCAACTTTTCGACGGTCACTAACAAGTGAAAAAAGATCTCCTCTTCCTATATCTTCAAGTATGGCTTCTCTAACAGTCTCTTTTACTCTCATATTTCAAACATCCTATCAAGTGCAACTTTTGCCCATTTAGCTACCTCTTCATCCACTAAAACTTCAAAAACTATTTTGTCATCTTCTATTGATTTTAGTACATTATATAGATCTTCTAAAGTTGTTTCATTCATAGTAGGACACTCTGGTTTTGTAGAAGAGAGTACGTAAGTGTTCTCTTTTCTTAAGCGGTTTACAAGGTTAAACTCAGTCCCAACTGCTACTTTTTGTTCTTTTGGTAACTCTTTTATATATTTTATAATTTGACTAGTTGAGCCTACAAAGTCAGATGCTTCACAAACTTCAGGTTTACACTCAGGATGAGAGATAATCTTTATATCTGGATATTTGTCTCTATAAAATTCAATATCTTCAACATCAAAAAGCTGATGAACTGAACAAAAACCATTGTAACAGATGATATCCGCATCTTTTGGATCACTTCCATCCCCAATAACACAAGATGTTAATCCCATCATGATGGCGATATTTTGTCCTAAGCATTTATCTGGAACAAAAAGAATTTTTTTACCACTTTTTAACCCTTTTTCGATAATTTTTTTAGCATTTGAGCTTGTACAGACCAAACCACCCATCTGCCCAACTTTTGCTTTTACTTCAGCTGAGGAGTTGATATAAGTTATAGGCATAATATCATCTTTTTTAATACCCGCTTTTTCTAAAAGTTTTACACTTGTATCATAATGCTCTCCATCAATCATTCTAGCCATCGCACAACAGGCAATTTTTGGCATAAGAACTCTCTTTTTTGGCGAGAGTATCTTGACACTTTGTCCCATAAAACCAACTCCACAAAATACTAGAAAAGGGTTAGTGTCTTGGACTGCCATTTGTGCTAATTGCAAAGAATCTCCTGAAAAATCAGCCATATCAAAAACTTCATCTTTTTGATAGAAGTGTGCGACTATGGTTACATTTAGCTTCTCTTTGAGTCTTAGTATCTCTTTTTTATAATCTTCGTTTGTCAATTTTAAATTCCTTTTCGAATTAGTTTTGACTATTATAACATATGATTTATGAAGCTAAATCTTTTTTTAATATTGCCGATAAATAGAAGTGTGAGCCAACTTTTAATATGTGAGGTTATTGAAAAACCTTTTACCATCTAAAATAAAGGAGAAGCCGTGAGTGAAAAAATGATAGAAAAACTTGTAAAAAAATCAAAGAACTTAAAAGTGCTATATGTGGAAGATGATGAAGAGACCAGAATCTTTACGCTCCATATGTTAGAAGAATTTTTTAATAAGGTTGTTGTGGCAGTTGATGGGCTTGAAGGGCTTAGAAAATATGAATTAGAACATTTCGATCTAGTTATTGCTGATATTACTATGCCAAATATGGATGGAGTGGTAATGAGTAGAGAGATTTTGGAGATAGATAAAAATCAATCTATTATTATAATGTCTGCATATAGTGAATCACCTATGCTTATGGAATTAATGAATATGGGAGTTGAGTATTTTATTCAAAAACCTATAGATTTAAAACAAGTTGTAGATATATTTTCACAGTGTGTAACTAAAAATTTAGAAAAAAGAGATTTTCTTGAAAATGTTAAAAAGATAGAAGATTTAAATAAAGAGTTAGATTCTCTAATAGGTAGTTATGATAAATATGTCATAGCTTCAAGAACTGATCCAAAAGGTAACATCACTTATGTTAGTGAAGCATTTTGTAAAATTGCTGGATATAAAGAGAGTGAACTTATAGGAAAACCTCACAATATGGTAAGACATCCTGATATGCCAAAAGAGGTTTTTAAAGAGTTATGGGAGAGTATCAAAAGTGGAAATATTTGGCAAGGTGAAGTTAAAAATATTAGAAGAGATGGGACTCATTATTGGGTAAAAGCAGCTGTGGGTCCATATTATGATCAAAGTAGTGGAGAGCTGTTAGGTTATAGTGCAATTAGAGAGGATATAACTTTTCAAAAAGAGGTTTTAGAACTTGGTTTAAAACTAAAAGCCCAATCTAAACAGATGAGTGATCTTTTAAATAATGCAGGTGAGGGGTTTTTATCTTTTGATGAAAATTTGATTGTTGAACAGACTTTATCTCGTGAAGCCTTAAAGCTTTTAGGAGATGAAGTTGCTGGTAAAAACATAGCAACTGTTTTGTATGCAACTGATGATAAAAAAAGAGAGTTATTTAAAGATATTATCGGGAATATCTTGGCAATTAATGATGATTTATCTAAAGAGATGATGCTTTCACTACTTGAAAAAGAGTTATCTTTAGGTGATAAAACTCTTGAGTTGGAGTATAAGTTTTTAGGTGAAAATAGATTTATGTTGGTTATTAGTGATATAACGGAGAAAAAATTTCTTCAAAGAGAGATAGAGTATGAGAAAAAAACTCAAAAAATGATAGTTTCTATTGTAAGCAACTATGATGAGTTTTTTGAATTAATTAATGATTATGAGAGTTTTGTTAGTACAATCGATTGTTATTTAGATAACAATACTTTAGTAGAATTAAAAAGAGAGATACATACTTTTAAAGGTCTATTTGCTCAAAAAGAGATGTTTAATACTGTAAATGGACTGCATAACATTGAAACACAGATGAATGTCTGTATAGAAAGTTCACTAAATAAACATCTATTTGAGGGATGGTTAGCTTGCGATATGAGGATAATAAAAAAAGTTTTAGGGGATGATTTTTTAGCAAATAGGGATAAGATATCTATTAGTTGCGATACTTTAGCTCAAATTGAGGAAAAAATTACCATAATTTCTGAACATTATAAAGGGGAAGAGCTTGATTTGTTATTGGGACAAATTCAAAGTTTAAGAGATAAACCTCTAAAAGAGTTACTATCAAATTATCCTGATATGGCTCAAAAAATTGCTAATAAACTTGAGAAGTCAATTTATGCTTTTGAGATTAAGGGAGATAAAAATCTTAAAGTTTCACAAAAATATAAGCCGTTTTTAAAATCACTAGTTCATGTGTTTAGAAATAGTATCGATCATGGCATCGAGGAGTTAGATCTTAGAGTCCAAGATGGTAAAGATGAGATTGGAAGTATCAAATGCCAATTTTCACACCTTGATGACCAGCTTATACTTGAAATCTCTGATGATGGAAAAGGAATAGATGTAGATGTTCTTAAAGAAAAAGCTATATCTAGTGGAAAATTATGTCCAAAAGTAGCTGAAAAATTAACTCATAAGGAACAGTTAGAGTTAATTTTTGTTGATAGTATTAGTACAAAAGATAATGTTAATGAGCTATCAGGAAGAGGTATAGGGCTTGGTGCTGTAAAAGCTGAGATTGAAAAATTGGGTGGAGTTTTGGAGATAGAGAGTAAAAAAGGTATAGGAACTACTTTTACTTTTAAGACAAAATTAGAAGAGTTAGGAGTAGAAAATGCAAATGTATGAAGATGTTTTAGGTGCACTTATCGATAGAATGGAGAGTTTTGTTGGTGAAGATATGGGAATTGAGATTTTGGATAAAAATATATGTACCAAGGTTTGTGAGTTTGAGTTGTTAGATTGTATGACGATTATTGGTTTGGGTGGAGATTTAAATGCTTTAACGGTGTTTAGTTTTGATACCTTTTTGATTGATAAACTTGTGGAGTCTTTTATCTATGGAGAGGTTAGCCAAGAGGAGAGAGCTGAACTCTCAAAAGAGATACCTGCTGAAGTTGCAAATACAGTAATTGGAAATGCAATACCAAATTTTCCAAACTCTGGAAAAGGAGCTACTATAACTCCACCAATTATTATAGAAGATGCAAAGCTTGCTAGAAAATTAAAAGACTCTAGTGTCTTAATGGCTATGATTAAAACAAAATATGGAAATGCACAGTGTGCACTATTAAATTAAAAAAAGGAGAAAGAGATGTTAAATGTAATGGTTGTAGATGATTCATTAATCATAAGAAGAAATATAAAAAAGATGCTAATAGAGTTAGGATGTAATGTTGTAGCTGAAGCGGTAAATGGACAAGAGGCGGTTAAATTATATGCAAAATACAATCCAGATGCGGTAACTATGGATATAACAATGCCTATAAAAACAGGTATAGAAGCACTCAAAGAGATAAGAAAAGATTGTAAAGATGCAGTAATAATTATGGTGACTTCACATGGTCAAGAAGAGCTTGTAATGGATGCTATAAAAAATGGTGCAAAAGGGTATCTTTTAAAACCTGTGACTATTGATAAGTTAACAATTGTATTTAAAAAAGCTTTTCCTGAGTTAACATTTGAGGCAAAAAAAGAGCTAACCGCAGTGTAACCAAAATATAGTTATACTAAGTGTTATTAATATAAGGATTAAATCTTGGAATTTTTATTTAACACAAATGTTCAGTTGTATATTTTGGCATATCTTGTTGGGAGTATTCCTTTTGGGCTTCTTTTGGCAAAGTATGTTGGAAAAGTTGATATTAGGAAAGAGGGAAGTGGTAACATAGGTGCTACAAATGTACTTCGAGTTTTAAAAGAGAAAAATCCTGATTTAGCTAAAAAATTAGGAGGGGCAACTCTTGCACTAGATGCACTAAAAGGTGTTTTTGTGCTTCTTATTGGGTATATGTTAGGAGTTAGTGAAGCTACTATGTGGGCTATTGCTGTTTTTTCTGTTATTGGGCATTGTATCTCTATCTTTTTACTTGGAGATGGGGGTAAAGGTGTTGCTACTTCTCTTGGAGTGTTGATGTTTATGGTTCCTTTTTCTGCCATCGTGGGGCTTGCTGTCTGGCTTTTTTGTGCAAAAGTTTTTAGGATTGTCTCACTCTCTTCTCTTTTTGGTGTAGTTGGAGCGGTTGCATCTTCGTTTGTTCTTTATCCTGATATTATTCATACTCCTATTGTTATCATTGGTTTTATGATTTTTTATAAACATTGGGAAAATATCGGAAGGCTGTTTGCTGGAAAAGAGAGTAAGATAGCATAAGATTATGTTGTATACGATTTGTATTGAAAATCTAAAACTTAGAGCGATTATAGGAATTTTAGAAAAAGAGAGAGTAGAGCCTCAAGAGATTATAGCTTGGTGTTTTATAGGGTATGAGAAGTGTGAAGCAAAATTTATAAATTATGCCAAAGTCTCTAAAATGATTGAAAATATGCTTGTAAAAAATAGATATAACTTAATAGAAGATGCTTTAGATGATATTATAACTAATATAACTAATAGTTTTAAAGGAATAAAAACTATTAGATTAAAACTTTCAAAGCCTGAAATTCTTGATAATTGTGTGGTTGCAGTGGAACTCTTCAGGAAAATTTAAAAAAATTTTAAAAAAACTTTAATTTTTGACAAAATTGTGGTATAATCCATATAAATTTTACAAAGATAAGGAAAATAATGAGAGTTTTGATTGTTGAAGATGAGGTTACATTAAATAGAACTTTAGTAGAGGGACTTCAAGAGTATGGTTATCAAGCAGATAGTTCGGAAAACTTTAAAGATGCAGAGTACTATATAGGTATTAGAAATTATGATTTAGTTTTAACAGATTGGATGCTTCCTGATGGAGATGGTGTTGAACTTGTAACTGCGATAAAGCAGAAAACTCCAAGAACTGCTTGTGTAGTTTTATCTGCAAAAGATGATAAAGAGAGTGAGATAAAAGCACTTAAAGCTGGTGCGGATGACTATATTAGGAAACCTTTTGATTTTGATATTTTGGTTGCTAGAATTGAGGCTAGATTAAGATTTGGTGGTACAAATGTTATTAAGATTGATGATTTGGTGATTGATCCTGATGAAGAGAAGATTACATATAAAGGTAAAGATATTGAGTTAAAAGGTAAACCTTTTGAAGTTTTAACTCACCTAGCTAGACATAGTGATCAAATAGTTTCAAAAGAGCAACTTTTAGATGCAATTTGGGAAGAGCCTGAGCTTGTAACTCCAAATGTTATCGAAGTTGCAATTAATCAGATAAGACAAAAAATGGATAAACCATTAAATATCTCTACAATCGAAACTGTAAGAAGAAGAGGTTATAGATTTTGTTACCCGAAAAAAGTATAAAGAGAAAATTTTTAATCCAGTTAGTAGTCGCATCTGTGGCACTAATTGTGATTTTTTCTATTATTCTTTATAGTTATATTAAAGTATCTATCCTAAATGATACTATGTACAAATTAAAAACTGATGCGGTCATTTACATCGAAAAATCAAAATCAAAAAAACCATTTTCAAAAAATACTCTCGCAGTAAACGAGTTAGGTTTAGATGAGATGAGTATGGTTATTCGTGTTGATTTAAAAGATGATATATATTATGAAAAGTATAAAAAAGATGAAAAAAATTATATCAGTATTTTTCATATTTTTAATAAAGAAAAATCTACTTATCTAAAAATTGAGAGAGATGTTGATGGAACTCATAAGCTTATACAGAAGATATTAAAAAGTATAGTTCTTGTTAATTTTTTGACGCTTTTTTTAATTTTAGCTTATGCGATGTTTTTATCAGAGACACTTTTGCAGCCTGTTAAGCAGATAACAAGAAGGCTAGCAAGAATGAATGAGAATTTTTTAGAGCCAATTGAGACAAAAACACTTCCTGGCGAATTTATACCTCTTGGAGAGAGTATAAATAGACTAATAGATAGAATTCAAAATTTTGTGAAGTATCAAAAAGAGCTTTTTATCGGAACCTCTCATGAACTTAAAACTCCGCTAGCAGTCATGAAGGCAAAAAATGAAGTAACTCTTATGAGAAAAAGAGATCCCTCAAAGTATCAAGAGACACTAAAGCTTAACAATAAAACAATTGACGAGATGAACAGTATGATAAGCTCAATTTTAGAGATTGGAAGACAAGAGGGTGCTCAGTTTGAGAAGCCTGTTGAGGTTGATTTGATTCAGTTTTTGAAAGATAAATCAAAAGATTTTACACTTATAGCTAAAAATGTTGGTAAAAATATCTCTATCGATTTAGAGCCAAAGATGTATTGTGTTATATCTCAACCAAGTTTATTAACTCATATACTTCAGAACTTTGTTCAAAATGCTATTAAGTTTACGCCAGAGGGTGGGAATGTTCATATCAAAAGCAGGTTAGATGGAGATGATTTTAAGATTGAGATTATCGATGAAGGCTCGGGGGTTGATGAGTCACTAGATCTTTTTGCTCCATTTAAAAGAGTTGGAAAAGAGGCTGGTGCGGGGCTTGGATTATTTTTAGCGAAAGGTGCGGCAGATGCTATTGGAGCGGAACTTAGTCTTAAAAATAGAAGTGATGACAAAGGTGCAGTTGCTACACTTTCACTAAATTCTAGAAACTATTGTCCAATTGATGATGATTCTAAAGGTGGTATATTTAATGCATTTAAAAAGTGATGTTTGATAGTTGGCTTTGAAAATTATAGATGAGTGTATATCTTGTGATGGGTGTGTTGAAGTTTGTCCAACTGCTTCGATAGAGGTATGCGATCCGATTTATGTTATAAGTGCAGTAACTTGCTGTGAGTGTGTAGGTTATCATAAAGAGCCATCATGTGTGAAAGTTTGTCCTGTAGATGCTATAATAGTAGATAAAGATTATTTTGAGAGTGAGAGTTCTCTTTTAGAAAAATATGAAAGAAGTTTATAAGTGGCAAAAAGAACAGCGATAATTGATATAGGTTCAAATTCAATCTCTCTTGTTGTGTATGAGAAGAGTTCTCGTTATGCTTTTCATCTTATTGAAAAGATTAGATCTAAAGTTAGAATTGGCGAGGGTGCTTATGAAAATGGCGGGCATCTTAGTGATAAAGCTATGCAAAGAGCTTATGGTACACTTAAAGATTTTTTATCTGTTATCAAAAGCTTGGGATGCAAAAAAGTTTTAGCAGTTGCAACATCAGCACTTCGAGATGCACCAAATAAAAAAGATTTTCTAAGCAAAGTTTCTAAAGAGTTAAAGCTAAATATAAAGGTAATTGATGGTGAAAAAGAGGCATATCTAGGAGCGGTTGCTGTTTTAAATCTTCTTCCTAAAGTTGACAATGCAATAACTATAGATATAGGAGGAGGTTCAACAGAACTTGCTAGAATTGAAAAGTCAAATGTAGTAGAAACTATCTCTCTAGATATAGGTACAGTTCGTTTAAAAGAGCTTTTTTTTGATAAGAAAAAAGATTTTTCAGATATTCAAAATTATATAGATGATGTTTTTAAAGATATACCAAAAAGCTATAAAACAGCAAATATAATAGGAATAGGAGGGACGATAAGAACTCTCTCATCTGCTATTTTACAATATAGCAATTACCCAGTTCACTCTTTGCATGCATATGAGTATGAGTATGATAAGCATAAAGATTTTATTAAAAATATTTCAAAATGTAGTGTTAGAGAGTTAAAAGAGTTTCAAATTGCAAAGAGTAGGTACGATACGATAAGAGAGGGAAGCACTATTTTTTTCATGCTTTGTGAAAAACTAGGAGCAAAAAATGTTATTACTAGTAAAGCTGGTGTTAGAGAAGGTGTCTATCTAGGTGATATTTTAAGAGGATGCAATCATAAATTTCCTGTAAATTTTAATGTTAGTATAAAAAGTCTTATTGATAGATTTGCAATTTATGGTAAAAATATCTCTTATATTAGAAGAGTTACATCAGATATTTATATGCAGACAAATCAATTTTTTGATGAAGATGAAAAGTTTAAAGATGAACTTCTAAAAGCTTCAAAGCTTTTACTTATACTAAGACGGCTAAATATCTACTCAAATAGTGATGTAAGTTTCTATTTTTTAGTAGAAAATTTAAATTTCGGACTCTCTCATAAGCAAAAAATTTTAATAGCTGTTATACTAAAATATGCACATAACAAAGATATAAATGAGGTTGAAATAGAGAGTTTTAAAGAGTTATTGCCTTCGGTAGAGGTGGTAAGATGGTTAAGCTTTATACTCTCATTAACTCTTTGTATCAATAAAAATAAAAAAATTCAAAAGATAGATGTAACATACAAAGATAAAATACTTACCATAAAAAGTGCAGATAAAATGTTTCTAAGTGAAGCTTGCATAAAGAAGCTGAAAAAACCAGCCTCTTTTGCAATAGTACTAGAATCTTCTTCCTAAACTAAACTCAATTCTAGAAGTTCTGTCTCCCTCTTCATCATCAAGTGCTTTTGCATAAAAGAGTTGTAATGGTACACCAAGAGGTGACTTTGCCCACTCTAGTCCAACTCCCGTTGATGATCTTTTAATCTCATCAAAGTTTTTATCTCCAGTCATTCCATAGTCATAAAAACTAAAAATCCTAAGTTGGGCTGATTCAATAAGAGGAATAGATAGCTCAATTGAAGCTGCTGCTAATTTGTTTGCTCCTATGAGTATATCATCACTGTTTTTTGGTGCTAATGAACCTGATCTAAATCCTCTAACACTCCCCATGCCCCCTAGATATAGTTTTTCATTTAGAGGAAGATTTCCTTTATCTTTTATATGATTTATACGAGCTTTTAATCTTATAATTAAATCATAATCAATTAAGTCATAAAAACCGTAATAATATTTAGCACTAAGGGAAGTTTTTAGAAACTTTGCTTCACCTCCAACTCCAGCATACTCAAAACTAGATGATAAACTAACACCTTTTCTAGGTAGATAGTAGTCATCTGTATTGTCATAGCTTATAGCTGGGATAAGTGAACTTTTTACAGTTCTTCCCTCTTTATAAAGAATATTATTTTCTTGTAAAGTTTCATTAACATCCGTTAACTCAACATCTTCATAAAGATAAGTGAGTGAAGCATGGGTATGTCTCCCAAGTTTTCGCCCAAGTCTTAAATCTCCACCTTTTGATTTTTCGTTGTAATTGTAGTAATCAAGCTCTTTTTTAAATAAATTTCCACCCAAGCTATAAAGTGAGTCATAAACACGAGGATTATAAAAACGAATAGCTCCTCTTTGAGTTCTTTCAGATGCATCTATATCTACACCAACTTCAATGCCACTACCTAAAAAGTTTCTATCAGATACTCCAGCATTGATTCCAAATTTATCAAAGCTACCATATGAGAGTCCACCCATAATACTTCCAGTACTTGCTTCACTAACATTTACAATAAAATCTAATTTATCTTCAGCAACTTGTTTAGGAACAATTTTTACATCATTAAAATAGCCTGTTCTTTTAAGAGCATTGTTTGAATCTAAGAGATCTTTTTGATTAAATAGCTCAGATTCACTAAAATACAACTCTCTTCTTATGACACTATCTGCTGTCCTTGTGTTTCCTGCTATTGTGATATTGTTAACATATACTTTTTTATTTGGTTTTACTATATAAGTTATATTGGCCTTTGAGTTTTGCTTATCTTGTTTAACATCTGGGGTGACATTTGTAAAGGCATAACCTTTAGAAGAGACAATTTTTGTAATCTCTCCAATATCTCTTCTGAGCTTTTGAATATCAAAAACATCTCCCTTTTTTAGTTTTAAATTTTCTATAAGCTTATCTTTATTAGCAATTGAGTTATCAATATCAATTTTAAGTTCACCAACTTTATATTGTGTACCTTCATCTATATTGTATGTAATGGTTGCTTTATAGTTATCAAACTGTGTCTTTAGCATAGGTTCACTGACAACTGCGTCTAAATAACCGTGATTTAGATAAAACTCTTTAATTCTCATAGCATCCATTCTAAGTTGATCTGCTTTTAAAAGCCCATCATCCCTTCCTAGAAACCAACCCATAGTTTGAGTTTTTTTATTTGCAAGATGTGGTTTAAAATCTTTGTAAGTAAAATCTTTTGCACCAAAAAAGTATATATCTTCTATATGGATATTCTCACCCTTATTTATAATAATATTAGTTTTAAGGCTTCCTGGATTTAATATTTCATTTTCTGTCTCTATAGCAGAGTCAAAAAAACCTTTTGCTTCAAGAGATTTTCGTATGTTTGTTTTTGCAGATTTTATTTTTGTTTCATCATAAATATCACCTTTTTTGATACCAGCAATTTTAAGTATCTCTTCATTTTTATCTTTTTTAAGACCTGTTATTTCTATTTTGGCGATTATGGATTTCTCTTTAAAGTGGTAAGTTAAAACTCCATCACTCTCATCAACCCAGATATCTTCAAAATATTTTTGTCTATAAAGTTTTTTAATACTCTCATCAACAAGTGCAGGGTCAATTTCATCCCCTTTTTTAATATTAATAATCTCATAAGCAATAGCAGGAGATATATGAATTAAACCTTCAAATTTTATATCTTTAACACTTTTTGCTTCAAGTGACATAGTCACAAATAGAGTAAAAAATATAAGAGTTTTATATATAGAGTTTTTTGATTGGAACCAAATCATGAAAATTTACCTTTTATAGATATTTGTAAAATAAATATACTATCATTTTAATGATTAAAAAGATAAAATCATTTAAAAAATTAAAAGATAAAAATTATGGTTATAGGTATTGTTGGATTAGGTTTGATGGGAGGCTCATTTTCATTAGCACTAAGAGCTTCTAAGATTAGTGCAAAGATTTTGGGGTTTGATAAAAATCAAAAACATTTAGAGCAGGCTAAAAACCTTGGTTTAGTAGATGAGATTGTTAAGTTTGAAGATATAAAAAAAGCTGATATTATTATCTTGGCTATACCTGTTGAGGCGATTATAGAGAGTTTTAAAGAGTTAAAAGATATATCTTCTAACTCTACAATTATTGATTTAGGGAGTACAAAAAAAGAGATAGTTTTAAAAACTCCAAAAGAGATAAGAGAAAATTTTGTTGCAGCTCACCCAATGGCTGGAACTGAAAACTTTGGACCACAAGCTGCATTTAAAGAGCTTTATAATGGGAAAATTGTAGTTTTATGTAATATTGAAAAAAATAGCACTCTTCATAAAACAAGAGCTATCGAAGTTTTTGAAGCTTTAAAGATGCAGATAGTTTATATGGATGCAAAAGAGCATGATATGCATGCAGCTTATATTTCACATCTCCCTCATGCAATTAGTTATGCTTTAGCAAACAGTGTGTTAAAACAAGAAGACCCTAAAAGCATATTAACTTTGGCTGCTGGTGGTTTTAAAGATATGAGTAGAATTGCTAAAAGTTCACCAAATATGTGGAGTGATATTTTTAAACAGAACAAAAAAAATCTTTTATACTCAATAAACAGTTTTGAAGATGAGTTAAAATATGCTAAAAAAATGATTGAAGATGATAGGCATGAGGAGTTAAAAGAGTGGATGCAAAATGCAACTACTTTGCATCAGATAATTTAGTAACATTTTATTTAAATTTTTCAAACTCTTCAATCTCTTTTAAACTCAAATCTACTCTCCATAAGACAGAGGTAGATTTAAACTCTCTATTTTTGTAGCAGATGCCTTTTTTATTAAAGTAGTGTTCATATTTATTGACTAAAGTGTATGGTATTTCAAATGATATTGGCAATTTTTTTATGTATGTTTGAAATTTTGCATAGCTAATCACCTCTTTTGCAGCTGCTCCATAAGCTCTTACCATGCCACCTGTTCCTAGTTTTGTGCCACCAAAATATCTTATGGTTAAGAGTGCACTATTTATAATTTTAGCACCTCTTAATATATTTAAACTAGGAGTACCAGCACAACCTTTTGGTTCACCATCATCACTTGAGTTCTCTTCAATTTGTTCTAAATGGTTTAGTTTTCTATATGCCCAGATTATGTGTGAGGCTTTTGGATGCTCTTTTTTTAGAGTTTTTAAGAGTGTTTTAAACTCTGAAATAGGTGTAAGATAAGAGATGAAAATTGATTTTTTTACTTCGATTTTTTGGAGTATTGTATAATCTATAAATATCATTGAAATTCCTAGAATTATAATTTAAGAAAAAACAGATTATAATGGAGGATTGTAATTTGTTAACTGACACTTCCGCAAATGTCAGTTAACAAGGCAAAAAGTGAAAGACCCGCATCTTCTACTTTTCACATTCAAAAGGAGTTGAATGAATTTGTTTACTCTGAAAGTATAAGATATTAAAGTAAATGGAAAGTTAATCACAACACTTTTATCTTATAAAGTGTTGATTTTTTCTACAATCGGTGCTTTTATCGTAGATTTCTCTCTTTTTTTCTCTGTTCTTTGGTTCTTTATATCCTTCTCTTGTGCGATATGAGTTAAAAAATTCTCTTTTACTATAATATTTACTTTTTTGCCTGTAGATTTTAAATCCTTGTTGTAGTAAAAGATTATAGGACTTTCTTTTCCATTTTCAAGAAATACATAAACAAACAACTCAACATCTTCATCATAATTTGACTCAAGTATCTTTCCTCTTGCTTTATATATTTGTGAAGTGTTATTTGTATGATTAGCAATTTGTATTGGTTTGGTTCTAGTTTGTTCTTTATTGGTTTGGACTGTAACATAATCCGCTTTTGCAGCAGATCTTACCTCTGTCTGTGAGTATATATCTTCAAAAAAACCTTTTGATTTTGCTGTACAGCCTGAGAAGATAAGTGTTAAGATGAGTAAAACTGAGATATTTTGATAGTTCATTTGTGCTCCTTTTTTGTAATATTATCTAAATTTTTTTAAACCATTCTATAGTATCGTTGGCTATCTTATCTTGATTAATGCTTTCAAGCTCAAGACTAAGATTTATTGCTTTGCCTTCTTTGAAATTTGGGGAAACAAACAGTAAAATATCATCAACAATTTCAAGGCTAGCTTTAAGCATGCCCTCACCACCTTCAATCATAATGAACTTATAGTTTTTTAATCTATCAAGAGTATTTTCTATAAAAACATTTCTATTTTCAATATTAAAAAGTGGAATTTCCTTATCAAAATCATCTCTTTTTGAGTAAATTAAAATATCAGGAGCCTTTGCATCTATAAATCTACAATCCAAAGTTGGTCTATCAACTCTAACAGTATTACCTCCAATAACCAATAAATCTATTTTTTCTCTTAGTTTATGTACATATGTTCTTGATTTAAGTGAGCTTATAATTCCATCTGTATAAACACCATTTTGAGTGAGGGCTAGCTTAAAAAATATATAAGACTCATCTTTTTGCCATTTTTTAAAAGGTTTTAAAAGTGCATCACATCTTTTTTCCAAAATTCCTTTAACAATTTTTATTCCATTTTTTTCCATTAAAAAGATGCTTCCAGTTGCTTTGGGATTTGGGTCAACTTTACCAATAACTACTTTTTTAAATCCTAAAGTTGTAATTAAAATAGAGCAGGGTGGAGTTTTTCCTTGATGATTGCAAGGCTCTAGTGTGATATAGATAGTAGAGTCTAAAAAAAGATTATTATGATATTTTAAAATATATTGATATTTTTCATTTATATCACTAATATATTTTATTTTTTTATCACCTAATACCTCTAATGCTTTGATTATTGTGTTTAGTTCCGCATGAGCAGTTCCTGCCTTTTTATGAGCTTCTTTTGCTAATATTTTACCATTTTTATCAAGTATCAAAGATCCAACAGCAGGGTTTGGATAGGTTAGACCTTGATATTTCCAAGCCTCTTTAATGCATAAATCCATATAAAAATCATCATTAATCAAAAAAAATTACCACTCGAAATATGTTTTCGCTTTGATAATATCATTAAAATTAACTAATTTCTCTTCTTTGTTATCTTTGTCATAAAGTAGTATATTTTTATTTTCTACTTTAAGAATTTTAGATTTGAATTTTTCACCACAAGAGAGTTTTATCTTAACCAGTTCATCTATAGAGTTTTCAAAGTGTTCTAATTTGCTTAGTTTTCTATCAATCCCAGGAGAGCTTACTTCTAGTGTGTATTCACCATTTAGTGGAGGATCTATATCTAAAATTGGTGAAATAATTTTTGTAATCTCACTACATTTATTTAAAGATATGCCATTTTTTGAAGTTATATAGATGCGAAAAATTCTCTTATCTTTATCAGTTACAATCTCTGTATCATAAAGCGATACACCCTTGTCTTCTATGAGTTGTTTTAGTGTTTGATTATCCATCTTTTTTATGTAGCTCTTTTTCTATTTTTAAAAACAGTGCATCTATACTGTTTTGTTTCTCTAATGAGTGGTCAAATTTAAATTTAAATTTTGGGCATCTATACCAACCTTCAGCTTGTTTGCAGTAGTTTTCAATGTAGCTTCCAGCTTTAGCTAACTGTTTTACAATGTACTTCTCATCTTCAAGATCTGTAAAAGATGGATCTAAAAAGACCTCTGCATCGTATTTCCCGCGAGAACATTTAATATCTAAAACAGGAATATTATTTATCCTCTCATCTAAAAGAGTTGTTATGGCTTCAGGAACCAACTCTCTTAGTACAGATTCAACTCTTAATATCTTAACACTTTTATCCACTTTTTTTCCTATCCTAATCCAAAGTTGCTTGCTCTTTTACTTCTTTGAAACTCTCAAGATAATCACCAGGTTTAATATCATTGTAACCAACAACTCCAATACCACACTCATACCCTTTTGCAACCTCTTTTGCATCATCTTTAAATCTTTTTAAAGATGAAATTTCACCTTCATATATAACAATACCATCACGAATAACTCTCACTTTTGCACCTCTGTTTATCACACCATCAGTGACGATAGAACCAGCAATTGCTCCAAGTTTTGGTACAGAAAATACTTCTCTAACTTCCGCTTGTCCAAGGTTCTCTTCTTTTATAATTGGTGACAACATTCCGCCTAGAAGATTTTTGACTTCGTCAATTAAATCGTAAATGATATTGTAAGTGCTGATAGTAACACCTAATTTTTTTGCTTTTTCTTTAACTGAGCCAGTTGGTCTTACATTAAATCCAAGAATAACACAGTTCTCACTAGCTTCAGCTAAGGTTATATCGCTCTCACTAACTCCACCGACACCAGAACTGATAATGTTAACTTTAACCTCTTCATTTCTAAGTTTCTCAAGGCTTCCTTTGAGTGCTTCTAAGCTACCTGCAACATCAGCTTTTAAGATAATTGGTAAGCTTTTTATATTGCCCTCTGCGATTTGTGCTCCTAAATCTTCGATTGTAACTTTTGTAGATTTAGATAGCTCTTTTTGTCTAATATATTCTGCTCTTTTGTTTGCATATGCTTTTGCAATTTTATCACTTTCAACTGCTACAAGAGAGTCTCCAGCACTTGGCACTTGACTAAGCCCTACAACTACACCAGGCTCTCCTGGGAGTAGTTTTTCTAATTTCTCTCCATCTTCATTAAGGAGTAGTTTTACTTTTCCATAAGCAACACCGCAAACAACTGTATCTCCGATATTTAGAGTTCCATTTTGCATAATTACAGTAGCAACAGGACCTCTACCTTTCTCCAAAGAACTTTCTATCACGATAGCTTTTGCTTTTTTATCTTTCTCTCCTTTTAATTCAAGAATCTCTGCTTGAAGTAAAAGAACTTCTAAAAGCTCATCGATGCCTTCACCTGTATGAGCTGAAATATTTATAAACTCATGCTCACCACCCCAATCAGTTGGAGTCACACCAAGTTCAGCTAATCCAGCTTTTGCTAAATCAGGGTTTGCATCTTGTTTGTCAATTTTATTTATAGCAATTACAAAAGGGACATCAGCGGCTTTTGCATGTTCAACTGCCTCTTTTGTTTGAGGTTTTACACCATCATCTGCAGCAACTACAACAACAACTATATCAGTAGCTTTTGCACCACGAGATCTCATTTGTGTAAAAGCAGCATGTCCAGGGGTATCGATAAATGTGATGTTTTGACCATTCTTTTCTATCATATATGCACCAATGTGTTGAGTAATCCCACCGTGTTCACCTGAGGCTACTTTTGTAGCTCTGATTTTATCTAAAAGTGAAGTTTTACCATGATCTACATGACCCATTATAGTTATAACAGGAGGTCGCTCTTCACCTTCATTTTCTCCCTCTTCATATGAGCTTTCATAATCAAACTCATCAAGAGGATTTACCGTTGTAACTTCAACCTCAAACTCTTCAGCTAAAATCTCAATCGAATCTTTGTCTAAAAAGTCATTTTTAGTAACTAAGACCCCCAAAGTAAAAAGAACTTTTATAACATCACTGATAGGACGGTCGAGCTTTTCAGCAAACTCATAAACTCTAATATCTTCAGGTATCTCTATGTCTGTTACATTTTCACTAATAACATCTTCTTTTTTTCTCTTTCTCTTTCTTGATTTTCGACTTATTCCTCTATTTTGTGTAAAGCTACTTTGTTTTGTTGCTCGCATTTTAGTGGGATCAAATTTTTTCTTTGTAGTTTGTTCTCTATCAAATTGTGTTTTGTCTGTAAAGTCAAAATCATGGAGAACAACCATGTCATCTTCGCCTAAAATCTCTATACTAGATATATTTCCACCAGTAAACATATCTATTTTCTGTGAATTATCTTGTTTTGCACTAGCACCTTTTTTAATTTTCTTTTTTTTCTTTTGAGCACCTTCAATAATTTGAGGCATCTCTATCATCTTTTTTCTTGATGTGCTAAGTGTCTGTTTTATTTCTGGAGGTTGAATGGCTCTTTTTTTTCTAACAACAACTAAGCCTCTTCGTTTTTTGAGGCTAGATTGAGCAAGAGTTTCTTTTTTTGGTTCAACTTTTTTTGGCTCTTCAGTTTTTTGAATTTTTGGTTCTTGCTTGATAGTAGGCTCTTCTTTTTTTTGATTTATTGGGGTTTTGTCAATTTTTTCAATAATTTCTTCTTTTACTTTAGGAATCTCTTTGACCTTTGGTTCTTGTTTAGTATCCTCTTTTATGATAGGTTCACTTTTTTTAGGCTTCTCTTTTTTGTTTGGGCCCTCATATTTACCTGTCAAAACATAGTTCATTAGATGTTCGGCTTCATCCAATCCTACGGCACTGCTTGCAGCTTTGGCTGATATACCTATCTCTTTCGCTTTAGATAGAACATCTTTGGCTTCTAAGCCAAGCTCTTGTGCTATCTCACTAATTCGAACTTTATCCATTTATTAAACTCTCCAGATTTGTAATTTTTATCTCTTTTTTGCAGGCTCTACTTAGAGCTTTGAGTAAATTTTTATTTTTTGCTTCAAGACATTTGTGACATATATAAAAACTTCTACCAAAATTTGTATGTTTAATCAATTCTCTATCCTTGCACTGCAATCTAAATAAGTCTTTTTGGAGGGATCTAGTTTGGCAGCTAATACACATTCTAATTGTTTTTTTAATAATATCTCTTGGCATTATAGATAAATTTCCTTAAGTATAGCTCTAAAAATCAGACTAAATCGGATATAGTGTATCCCGTATTGTTAAAATTGTATGTTTTTACTCTAAAATTTACAAATTTTTCTTGTAATTTTTTTTGTAAACTAGATGCCTCATCTTCATAAACCATATTAAAAAATGAAGAACCACTACCTGAGAGTGTACTCATGAGGGCTCCATTTTGCAAAGCACTTTTTTGTACTTCAAATAGCTCTCTCATAGCATTCATTCTTACTTGTTGATGTAATTTATCTTGTGAAGCTGCTTGTAGAACTTTCCAATCTTCATTAAAAAATGCGGCCGTTAAGACGGCACTATGAGAGAGATTAAAAACTGTTTTTTGCATAGTGATATTTTTTGGCATTTTAGCTCTTGATTTTAGAGTTGACATGGGTCTATTTGGTATTACTATAACTGCTTTTAAATAAGATGGTATCTCTTTTTTTTGAGTTATAACTCTCTCATTTCTAATTGTCAAAGATGCGGTGAAACCGCCATATACAGCAGGTGCTATGTTATCTGGATGTGGTTCATAAAATAGAGCTTTATTTAGTATAGACTCTCTTGAAAGTGTAACTCCTGCTTGGTGATATGCACTTGCGATGGCTGATACAATTACAGCAGATGAGCTTCCAAGTCCTCTTGAAAATGGTATGTTGTTTTGAAATTCAAATCTAAAGTTATCTCGTCTGCCTATCAATTTTATATAAAAATTATAAAAGATGCTTACAAATTGATTGTTTGTTTTTAATTTTGGTTTGTTTGAGCCTTCTCCTTTTATAGAGACTGTTAAAAAATCCGATGGCTTTATGGAAACTTGGTTGTTTAAGTCTAGTGCTAGTCCAAGTGAGTCAAATCCAGGACCTAAATTTGCACTTGTAGCAGGTGTTTTTATAATCAATTCTATCTCCTTTTACAGTGCAGGTATGATGTATAGTGGTTCACAATTTGTTGAAAAAAGTGTTTTATCTAAATTTTTTGGTAGAGTAAACGGCACTATTTTTTCACTTTCTAATTTTTGAGTTTGGATTTTACCATTTTTTTTTAAAAAATAAAGAGTACCTAGAGCTTTTATGGGAGAGTTTTGGTTAAATGCAAATCCATCACTGGCAAAAAGGTCTATATTTTTAGTGATTGCTATACTTTTTAGAAATAGGTATGATACTTTTATAGACATAAAGCTCCCTGGACCTTTTGTGTAGTACAAATTTTCAATAGTATATGTTTTTAAAATGGATGCAAAAATTTTTGGTAAAACATCACTTGTTTTATCTTTGCTTTTAAATTCTTTTATTAAAATACTATTTTCATACACACCTACAAGAAGAGGAGCGGTAAGTGATATGATAAAAACATCAACAGATTTTATGCATATGCCTTTGAAAATGTTGTATCTGCGGTACTCTCTAACTCTTTTACATAGTAATTTTCTTTAGACTTTAAAACCTCTTTTGTCAAAAGATGATTGAGATGGTGACTTCCTGCAAATGATTCGTATTTACCGATATAAGGCATACCAAGAAGTGTTAAATCTCCTATAGCATCTAGTATTTTATGTCTAACAAACTCGTTTCCAAATCTAAGTCCATCTTCATTAATAATCTTTTTATCATCTAAAACGATAGCATTATCTAAAGATGCACCAAGGGCTAAATTTTTTGATCTTAGCATTTGCACATCTCTTAAAAATCCAAAAGTTCTAGCTCTTGAGATTTGATTTATATACTCATATTTGCTAAAGTTAAAGTTGAATTTTTGAAAACCAATTGCTGGATGTTTAAAATCTACTGTAAAGATAAATTGGCTGTTATTGTCTGGTGAGATTTTTGAAAATTTATCTCCATCTTTGACCTCTATCTCTTTTGCAATTACCATTACTTTTTTATTTCTGTTTTGTTCTTGTACTCCTACTTCGTTTAGCATCATACAAAAACTTGCACTACTTCCATCCATAACAGGTACTTCGCAAGCCCCAATTTTTATAAGTATATTGTCAATTCCAAAAGCATAAATTGCTGATAGTATATGTTCTATTGTGGAGATATTGTTTCCGTCTTTTCCTATAACAGTAGCCATCTGTGTATCTACTACATTTTGTGGTTTCGCTTCGATATATGTTCTTGTATCAGTTCTATAAAAGACAATACCACTATCTACATCAAGCGGATGAAGTGAAAAAGGTACAGGCTCACCTTTGTGAAGACCGATACCTACTCCATCAATTTTTCTTTTTATTGTTCTTTGTTTCAAAAATATCCTTTACAAAAGCACCAGCATTGTTTGAGTAGGTAATTTTTTTCAAATTACCATCAAAAAGCTCTTTTTCCAAAATGTCACCATTAAAGATAATATGCCCATTTCCTAAATCTTTTACTATCATATAATCACCATCACACTGAACAAGTCCGTCGATAGTTCCGTAAACTTCTACATTTCCCTCAGCAATTACTTTTGCTGCGCTATTGACTCTGCCAAAAATTGTAACATCACCATCGTGAATAACCTCTTCACCTGAACGGATAGTCTTTTCAAAAACAAGCGTCTCTATCTTTTTAACTTCCACAATTGTAGCAGATGATTGTGAACTATTTGTGACATTTTCTACTTTTTTTGATGCTACTCTTGGCATTGTATCATTTTTAGTAGGTTTATTTGACTTAGTAATTAGTTTTAGATTGCAATCATCAGCTATAATAAAGCATAAATTATTTTTATCAAGATACTTTGTAACTTTTGGTGTTATATTTCCACTAAGAATTAGAAAATACTCTTTTAATAAAATTAAGTTTTTATCCATGTATGGAAAAAAGTCTACTTCATTTTTAATTTGAATATCAAAAACTCTTAGGGTTTTTTGTTTTGCTTTCATCTAATTGTGTCCTATTTTAATCATTTATCTATCATTTTTTTAGCACCATTTATAACATCTGTTATATTTGTCTGTATCCATTTTGAGTCCATCCACTCAGCGGGTCTTACAAATTCACCTTGTATTAACATGCTTAAATGAAGATGGTCACCAAGTGCTAAGCCTGTTGCTCCTGTTCTTGCAACTATTTCACTAGCTTCAATCAAATCTCCTCTTTTAACCATTATGTTTGAGCAGTGACCATAAAGTGTGTAAAGCCCTAAGCCATGATAGACGATAAGATTGTTTCCATAAATTCCATTATAATCAGCATAAACAGCAACACCAGGATTTGTAATCCTAATATTCCCCATTTTAACACTAGCTAAATCAAGTCCAAGATGATAAGCTTCACTGATGATGTTTTTTTTATCTTTATAGTAGTAATACCTATGATCTCCAAAACTTGCAACAACTTTTGCATTTCTAAGTGGATAAAATGGTTTCATATCAAAATTGGAAATCTGATTTGAGTCGATTTTTCCTGTTATCTCTTTGATCAGTTTTTCATTCTCTTGCCTATATATTCGGTTTATAAAATCTAGTTTTTCAGTTGGAGATAGTTTATCTGTTAAATCTGGGCGATCTTCTGCTAAATCAGAAATTTTTCCATTTATAAATCTATCTTTTGCTTGCAGATAAGATACTTTGTATTTTTTATTTTTTAGAAAAAAGCTTAATCTTGCTCTTGATTTGTTTCCTGCTTTGTCAATAGCTATAACTTTTGCTGAAAATCTATCTTCAACTATTGGCCATGCAACAAGTACAGCATAATAGCCATCTTTATAAAAGCTTGTAGGGTAGAATTTTTTACCAAAATTTGTCTCCACATAAAGCTCTTGGAGATTTTCATCTTCAGCTTTAAATATAGCAAGAGCTGCTCCACCTTTTGTAATACCATAAGAAGTTATTAAAGAGAATAGATCTGGTTTTTTTTTGTCGATTGTTAGGATGGATTGTTTTGTAGTTTTGTTTCCTCTAAAAAAATTCCATTTACTGATGTCAGTTGTATTGATAGTTAGTTTTAAAACTCCTTTTGGATTTTTAAGACCCATTTTTGGATATTTTATCTCTATGGTGTGTGATTTTTTTGCATCTTTGATATATTCATCTACAACCGCTACTCTATTGGTTCCATCACTTAAAAAAGCTTTTATATTTAAGAGTCCTGTATCATCTTTTATCTCAATTTTTAAAGGGATATTTGAGTTCCAAAATTGTGAGCTTTTAAGTTCAAATGTGGGGGCATTTTTTTCAAATATAGGTGAATTTAGCTTTGTATATCCCCAGATACCAATACCAATGATGATAAGTAATATCAAAAAAGAGCCTAAGGAGAATCCTCTTTTTTTAAGTTTTTGTTTCATAGTTCTACCTTGTTTATAATTTGTTCTATAACTCTATTTATATCTTCTTGTTTATGTTCAAAGCCTGAAGATTTTTTATGTCCACCGCCACCAAAAGCTTCAGCTAACAAAGAGACATCAAGAGTGTTTTTGCTTCTAAGTGATATTTTGTAGCTTTCATCTTCTAGCTCTATTATAAAAATTGCTAACTCAACAGTTGCTAAATTTCGAAGTATATCAACTAGATGTACGGTATCGCTTTTTAATGCTCCACTTTTTTTAAGATCTTTTTGTGTTAGGGTGCCTACTGCTACTTTTGCATCTTTTAAAAGTTCAATTTTGTCTATAAAAATAGAGGTTAATCTAGTCTTTGCAAGAGAATTTCTCATCTTTAAATTTTGTGCAATTTTAGCAGGTTCTACTCCAAGTAAAATCAGTTTTGAAGCTTTAGAAAATACCTCTGCATCAGTGTTACTGAACATAAAAAATCCTGTATCTTCAACAAGACCTGTATAGATGCAAATAGCTTCATCTTTGGATATTTTTCCATGTTGTTCTAAAATATCCATTACAACTAGTGTACTACTTGCACTTTTTTCATCAACGATATTTATATCTCCATAGAGTGTGTTACTTTTGTGATGGTCGATATTTATAATTTTAAAATCTTTTTTTAAGATGCCAAGCCTATCAAAACTACCACAATCAAAACAGATAAGAAGATCACATTTTTGTGGGAATATTTTTTTTATTTTTTTAAAGTTTGGTAAAAAATCATATTTAATTGAAACCTCTTCACTTGCATTAAATAAAGAGACATTTTTACCCATTTTTTTTAGAGTAGGGTAAAGCGACAACATGCTACCAAGCGTGTCTCCGTCAGGGTTTATATGTGAGACTAGAGTGATATAATGACTTTTATGAATGAGTTCCCAAACTTGCTTATACAACAAAATACCTTACCAAATATATTTAACCTTAGTGTAGTGAAAAGTTGCTAAAAGATGCCCTAAATTAATAATTTAATCAACCTCAAAGCTTTTGTTCTATGCGAAAACTCTTGTTTAACTTCAATTTCCAACTCTCCTAAAGTTTTTGAAAACCCATCAGGTATAAACATAGGGTCATATCCAAAACCACCATCTCCTCTTGTCTCAGCTATCACACTCCCATGCATAAAGCCGTGAGCTGTAAAAACTCCTTTTTCACTCACAATTGCCATAGCCGCGGTATAAAAAGCAGGAGTTTTTTTGATGTTTTTTTCTTTTAAAGCATCTATCAGCTTATGTAAATTATCTTTATCACTGGCTCCAATTCCAGCATATCTAGCACTAAAAACTCCAGGAATTCCGCCAAGAGAAGGTACCGTTATACCGCTATCATCAGCTAAAACTATAAAGTTGTCTATTTTGTCTTTTAATTTTTCATAAATTGTAGTAGCTTTTATGATTGCATTTTTTTGATAGGTATCTCCATCTTCGATAATCTCAAACTTCTCTATTATATCAGAATAAGCAAGTACCTCACTATCTTTATAGTAGTTTTTAATTTCTCTAATTTTACCGCTGTTTCCACTTGCTAATATTATCTTCATACCCAACCTTAATACAAATAGGACTATAATTGTCTCTATATTTTTACACATTATAACATAAGGGGTTTTAACGATGATAAAAACAGTAATGCCATTAAGCATGATAATAGCTCTTAGATTTTTTGGGCTTTTTATCGTACTGCCAGTACTTTCAGCATATGCTCTCACACTTGAGGGATCAAATGCATTTTTAGTGGGAATAGTAGTTGGAGGTTATGCTCTAACTCAGACGATATTTCAAGTTCCTTTTGGGCTTATGAGTGACAAAATAGGGCGAAAAAAGACACTTGTTTTTGGTCTTATTATCTTTATAATAGGTTCTATTATCGCAGCTTTAAGTACAGATATTTATTGGCTTATGTTTGGTCGATTTTTGCAAGGTGCTGGAGCGATAGGCTCTGTTGTTATCGCTATGATTAGTGATACGGTAAAAGAAGAATCAAGAGCTCATGCTATGGCTATTATGGGTGGAACTATAGCTATGAGTTTTGCAGCTGCTATGATAATTGGTCCAGTTGTTGGTGGACTTTATGGTGTCTCTTCACTATTTTGGATTACGGCATTTTTAGCCGCATCTGCGATTTTTATACTATTTACAAAAGTGCCTAATCCTCCGAAAATTGTCCATACTTACTCACAAGAAGAGAGTAAAATGAAACATGTTTTTAAAGATAAGAGTTTAAGAAGTATGTATATTACATTTTTATTTCATAGCTCTATTATGACAATGGCATTTTTTATAATTCCGATAGTTATGACTAAAAGTGTAGAAGAGGGTGGTTTTGGCTGGGATAAGATGGATCTTTGGAAAGTCTATCTTCCTGCTATGATTTTAGGACTTTTAGCGATGGCACCTGCTGCAATACTTGGTGAGAAAAAAGATAAAGGAAAAGAGGTCTTTATGGTCTCTATCATAAGTATTGGTATAGGCTTTTTACTAATGGGATTTGCAACAGATGCAACACTTTTTATCATAGGTGTGTCTCTATTTTTTATTGGATTTAATATGTTTGAACCACTTTTGCAATCATTTGTATCAAAGCTTGCTAAAGTACACCAAAAAGGAGCAGCACTTGGTGTTGCCAACTCTTTTGCCTATTTTGGAGCATTTTTAGGTGGTATTTTAGGTGGTTGGTTAATGCATAGTTTTGAAAGAGGTACTCTAGCGGGGTTTGTTTTAGTTCTTTGTGTTTTATGGTTTTGGTGGGTTATGAAGCTTAGAAATCCAGGACATAGAGCAAATGTTTACATGGAGTTTGATAAATATGACAGAGAGAAAGTTGAAGCTTTTAATCAGCAAGAAGCAGGAGTAATTGAGAACTATGCTAACGAAACAGAGGGAATTATCGTAGTAAAGTATGATAAAGACCTTATTGATGAAGATACAATTAGAGCAGCTTTAGTAAAATAGCTTTTTGGTATATCTCACTCTTTTTGGTGTCTCATTTTTGGCAGCAACTCTGCTGCCACTTGGGAGTGAAGCACTACTACTTTACGATATTTCACTTGGATATGATATCTCATTATTAATTTTAGTCGCCACTATCGGAAATACTCTTGGCTCAATTGTTAACTACTTTTTAGGTTTAAAAGGAGTTGATTTTTTAATTTCTAAAAAGTATACAAAAGAGAAACAGTTAAAAGATGCAAGAAAAATATTTAAAAAATATGGAGCTTTTTCACTTCTTTTGTCTTGGGTTCCAATTATCGGAGATCCTATCACTTTTATAGCTGGGGTTTTGAAGTATGATATTAAGAAGTTTATTTTGATTGTTTTTTTGGCAAAAGGGGCTAGGTATGTTGTGGTGAGTCTGTTTATTTTATAACATTTATAGGTTTGGATAAATATTTTAAAGTAAATTCGCTAAGAATATATTTTACACCTTTACTTTCAAGAACATAGTAGGTAGTTTCTCCATTGAAAGCATCTTCATAAAAATGTACTTCTACAAAAGTAAATTGAGTTTCAGGTGGGATATGTTGATTTACTTTTTCGCTATCTAATTTAGGATGCATCTTGGTTAACTCTTTTTCAATATCTCTAACTATTGGCACAATTGATGGATGTTTTCTTATGATATATCCTAATGGTTGAGGAAAAGAGATTTTTTTGCCAATTTTAGGATGATTTTCTATTTTTAGATTGGTTGTGTGATTTAATTTTTTTAATGTTCTTACAAAATTTGGTTCACAACTAGAGATAAAAAAAATTATAAAGAAGAAAATAAAAAAACTATAAAAAATTATTAATCCAATATTGCTAGTTTTTTTATTATTTTTTTTTAATAATCCACATCTTGGGCATTTATAAAGATTACCAAAATAATAATTGCCACAATTATCGCATTTCATAATAATACCAGTTCCTTATATTAAGTAATATCGACAAATATAAGCAACAGTTTAGAAAATTTATTTTGATTTGGTATAGCTTTCTACACATTTTTTTCAAGCTATGAAACCTCAATATTTAGGGCTTTTTTTCATAGCTTAAAAAGTTTGACAATCCTTCATCTTCCCACTTTTAAGACCTCTATGAAACCAAGTCATTCTCTGCTTTGAACTACCGTGAGTAAATGCATCTGGTTGTACATAACCTTGAGCTTGTTTTTGAAGTCTGTCATCTCCTATTGAGCTTGCTGCATTAAATGCTTCGTCTATATCACCTTCTTCTAGCATGTTGTATGTTTTGTGTGCATGATGTGTCCAGATGCCTGCATAACAATCTGCTTGAAGCTCTACTTTTACTTGCAGAGCATTTGCTCCTGCTTTTCCACTGGCTCTCTGTTTTGCATTTTCTACTTTTTTTAAAGTTCCTTGTAGATGTTGGATGTGATGTCCTACTTCGTGAGCCAATATATAAGCTTGGGCAAAATCTCCTGTTGCTCCATATTTTCGTTGTAATTCATCAAAAAAACTCAAATCTATATAGATACTTTTATCTGAGGGGCAGTAAAAAGGTCCAATTTGTGAATTTGCTAATCCACATCCACTTCTAGTCTCTCCACGATAGAGTATCAATTTTGGCTCTTCATATCTATACCCTTCATTTCTAAAAATCTTACCCCAAATAGCTTCAGTATCAGCAAATACAGTTGATATAAAAGCGGCTTGTTCATCATCTTTTTCCTCATTTGCTACAACTAAAGAGCTACTAGATGCTCCTCCCATTCCAACTACTGAAAGAGGGTTAAACCCGCTCATGTAAGCAACTGCACCAAGACCGATAACAGCCCAGCCAAATTTACTTTTTAAAAGAGGTTTTATAAGTGGCATTATAAAAAATATTGTTTGCATTGAGGGCATGCGAAATCCTCCGCCTCCACTGCTGTTTTTTCGTCTATCATCTACATTTGAGCTTTTTTTTCTATTTTTCCACTTCATTCATTTGCCTTTTTGCGGTTATAATTTTGTTTACTTTATCAAATATTTGGTTAAAATTGATACAATTAAATAAATTAGATTATGGAGAGTTTTGATGAGTAGAGTTTTTAATTTTGGTGCAGGTCCTTCGACAATTCCGCTAGAAGTGCTTGAAGAAGCACAGGAAAATTTGGTAGATTATAAGGGTGAAGGTATGTCAATCATGGAGGCTTCACATAGATCTAAAATGTTTGATGATGTTCACATGGAGGCTTTGGCACTTATACGAGAACTCTATGAAGTTCCTGAAGATTTTGAGATTTTGTTTATGCAAGGTGGGGCTTCTATGCAGTTTGCATTGGTTCCTTTAAACTTAATGCAAACTGGTGTAGCCCAATATGTAGATAGCGGAGTATGGTCACAAAAAGCTATCAAAGAGGCGAAAATTTTAAAGATAAATTATGAAGTAGTAGCCTTGTCATATGATAATATACCAGAAATTTTAAACTTAAATGATAAAGCAGATTATGTTCATATAACTTCTAACAACACAATTTATGGAACACAATATAGAGAGTTTCCAAAGACAAAAGCACCTTTAGTTATAGATGCATCTAGTGATATATTTTCTTATGAAGTTGATTGGTCAAAGATAGATTTGATGTATGCAGGTGCTCAAAAAAATGCAGGACCATCAGGAGTAACAATTGTGATAATAAAAAAAGATTTGTTAAATCGTTTTAGTGATAATACTCCATCAATGTTTCGATATAAAACTTATGCTGATAATAATTCACTCTATAATACTCCTCCAACTTTTGGTATATATATGTTAAACCTTACGATGAAGTGGATTAAAAAACAAGGTGGAATTAAAGCTTTGCAAAAAGCAAATGAGAAAAAAGCAAAACTTCTTTATGATGCAATTGACAATAGCGAAGGATTTTATATAGGTTATGCCAAAAAAGATTCAAGATCTTTGATGAATGTCTCTTTTAATATAAAAGATAGTGGATTAGAGTCAGAGTTTATAAATCTTGCTACTAAAAGTGGATTAATTGGATTAAAAGGGCATAGATCAGTTGGAGGCATAAGAGCTTCTATCTATAATGCGATGAGTTTTGAGGGAGTTAAAACACTTGTGGAAGTTATGGAAAAATTTGCAAGTGAAAAGTCAAGCTAGATTATTTAGCTTGACTATCTTTTTAATTTAGAATTAGCTTAATTTTTACAGCTTGAACAGCTCCATCATCAAATGCATCTACATATGGATTTGATGATCCACCAAGATTTAAAGCAAACTCTGTTGGCTCAAAAGTTCCAGGATTTCTAACAAATGATCTATCAAATGTACCATTTGGCATCTTCTCATGTAGAGTTAAATGCATTTTTATAGGTCCCTCTTGTGTTAAGTTTTTAACTAATATACTTTTAGCTACACTAGAAACACCTGTAGCATCTCCCGCAGCTATAAGTCTAGTAAAATACTTTCCAGGATTAAATGAGAACTCATTTCCTATTGTAGCATCGTCCATCTCTTTATTTGTTGTAACTATCATAATACCAGTTGTTTGTTCTAGTTTTTTTGCAGTGAGTAAAACTTTACTATCTGCTGGTGATGAAAAATATAGTTTTTCTCCACTTCTTGCCACATCTATTTCGATTACAGCACTCATATACTCTTTGTTTGGAGTATTTTCAGCTTGATTATTTGTAAAGTGCAAAACCATAGTTGCTGCAAATGTTCTTGTGTCACCATCATTTAAATTAAATGGGTTATTGTCATTTTCAAAAACATGACTTTTTATAGAAAATAGTGGCTCAATATAATCTTTGATTAACTCAAACTGTGCATCTGTATCAAGATTTTTTGCACTATCATTTAGACGAATATATTTTTTCTCTATCCATACATGTTCTATTCTATTTTCACCCTTACCATTTTGTGCAAACTCTGGTATTACATCATTTAAGTCTGAGCTAGCTTGATAGAGTAGCATTCCTCCGTCTGGAGTATTAGAATCATTATCAATTGAACCTAACTCTCCAAAATCTGCAGCAAATTTAAAGTTGTCAGCTTGTGGTCCACACACGATAGAAGCAGAACCACTTAAGTCTAAATTTGAACATGTTGTTATTGTAGTTGGTGTATCGTTATCTGTTATAGGAGTAGTTTGTGGATTAATTTTGGCAGTTTTAGCCATTTTTACACCTTGGGCATAAAAGTTTGTATTGTTATTTATGTTTATCGTTACCCAAGACTTAACTGAAAGTGCAGCAGTTTGGTTAGTTACTGCTGTTAATGAAGCTAAATCATCATCTTTTAAACCATCAGTTGCTAACTCTTTTATTGCACTCATTATCACTACAATTGCATTGTAAGCTATCTTTTTTTGCTCAGCTGTTCCTGTATAATCAGATGTAAGATTCATAAGCATATCTGATATACTCTCTAACATCTTCTCTTGATCTGGTGATAATTTATCCATAAGAGCTTGGTTTTGTTTTAATAAAGCAGTACTTGTACCAGTACTGAGTACACTATAAGCAGATTCACTCAATGGCTCAGTTAATGCTCCGCCTGCATACTCAAATGCATCTTTATATGGTATGTTAAAATATGTAAGTGCTTCTTGCATATTTAATAGGTAGTTTTTTTGTGCTAATGAGAGTGGGGTAGGTACATTTAAGTTGTACTCTTTATTTAAGTAGTTTGAGAGACTTAAATTTGCTGTTTCACCAACAACATCACTTGATAGATTTAAAGTAATTAAGTTATCATCTTCACTATTTGCTTGCTCATCATTTCCTGTTCCTTTTGCACCAGATTGTAGTACAACATAAGATGGCTTTGTGCTTAATTTGGTTAAAGAGTAAGTTCCATTAGCATTTAACTCTGTAGCTCCTAACTCTTCTCCTGTTTCATTATATGCTTTAACATCACCTCTAAAAATTTTGCCTACATATGAAGCATCACCACTCACATCATATGTGATAGTCTCTGTATCTGGAGTAGTTGATGGTGGAGAACTTTTATCACTACACCCACTCAATATAAATACACCTGCTAATAATGCACTCGCCGCTACTTTTGAAATCATACTTTTTTTCATAAAAACTCCTATTTTAATTTTAAAGCTATTAGCCATATCGACACAATATAGAAAAACTTTTGCTTTTTAATAATTAAGACAAAATTAGTATTATTTTCTATTAAGAAAGATATTGTATTATAAAGTTTAAAAACAAGGGAAAACTTATGAAGACATCACTACTTCACAAATTTAGGACAATAGGAAATATAGAAGGAACTTCATATTTGATACTTCTTTTGGTTGCAATGCCTTTAAAATATATTTTTGAGTACCAACTTGCTGTAAAGGTAGTTGGAATGGCTCATGGAGTTCTATTTATAGCATATGTAATACTTCTTTTGATGGCGATGAAAGCATATAAATGGGATTTTAAATATGGAACACTTCTTTTTATAGCTTCACTTATACCACTTGGAACATTTTATACAAATAAAAAATTAAAAAAACTACAAGAGGCTGAAGAAGCAAAAGTTACAGCTTAAAAAGCTGTACTTATGTTTTAAGCTCTCTCATAATTATCTGTTTAGGTAGAAAATCATAACAAAAGTATGAGCTACTAAAGGTTATTTTACTATTGTCTCTTCCATCGGGGCTTATAAACTTCATCCGCTTATCAAACATTAAAAGTTGTAAGTCTTTATCTTTAAAGAGCTGTTTTGGAGCGGCATCATTTAGCCAAGTGTTTGACATTATTAGTGCAAATGGTTTGTTGAAACTTAATGCTCTTTCAAAATATCTCCTCTTTTTTGTAAATGGTGGGTTGGAGATTATGATATCCCAATTTTCAGGCTCATACTCAAAAAAATCTTCTCCATTATCTATATGGCTATAAACAACTTCATTGATACAAGATATCTGTTTTACAAATTGGCTCTCTTTTTTATCAAAAGGGCACCAGATAATCTTATCTTTTGGGATAAACTCTAATATAGGAGAAACTGCATAACTAGGTGTGTAACATTCGTCATTATCTCCTTTAGAGTAGAGAATCTTTTTGCTATCTGTTTTTACACTCATTTTAAATCTTAAATTTTTTTATAGTGTAGCATAAGAAATATCTAGCTATCCTTTCATAATTAAGGATAATTTTGTGGAAAAAGTAGAACTTCTCTCACCAGCTGGTAATTTTGAAAAATTGAAAATAGCATTAGCTTATGGAGCAGATGCAGTTTATGGTGGAGTTAGTCACTTTTCACTTCGTATTCGCTCAGGTAAAGAGTTTGATTATGATAGTTTTTTAGAAGCTATTAAATACACTCATAGTAAAAATAAAAAGATTTATGTAACTATAAATGGTTTTCCTTTTAACAATCAGATAAAACTTTTAGGCGAACATATCGAGAAGATGGCTAGTATGAGTCCAGATGCGATTATCGTTTCTACTCCAGGAGTTGTTAAACTTGCTCATCAGATTGCCCCGCATATTCCAATTCATCTTTCAACTCAGGCGAATGTTCTTAATTATCTAGATGCTGAGGTTTATTATGAGATGGGAGTAGAGAGGATAATCGCAGCTCGGGAGGTTAGTTTAAAAGATCTTATAAAGATAAAGGAGCATCTGCCAAAGTTAGAGTTAGAGGTATTTGTTCACGGTTCGATGTGTTTTGCTTATAGTGGAAGGTGTCTTATTAGCTCAGTTCAAAGTGGAAGAGTTCCAAATCGTGGAAGTTGTGCAAATGATTGCCGTTTTGATTATACTCTGTATGCTGAAAATCCAGATAGTGGAACACTTTTTAAAATTGAACAAGATGAGGGTGGAACACACATCATGAATGCAAAAGATATGAATATGAGTGCTTATGTTGATGAGATTTTAAAAAGTGGAGTAATCTCTTCATTAAAAATTGAAGGTAGGACTAAAAGTGCTTATTATGCGGCTGTTACTGCACGAACTTATAAAATGGCGATAGATGATTTTTATGCAGGAAATTATGATGCAAAAAAATATGAAGAAGAGTTAAATACGACTAAAAATCGTGGCTTTAGTGATGCTTATTTGGTGCAACGCCCACACGAGAGAGTTGATACACAAAATTTAAAAACAGCTATAAGTGATGGGACTTATGAAGTTAGTGGGCTTGTGCTTGAAAATGGGGAGTATTTTATGTGTAAATATAAAACTTATCCAAATGTTGAGATAGAGATGATTTTGCCAGAGGGTGAAAATGTGCAAGAGGTTGAAAATGAGATTGGTAAAATATATATAAAAGATACAAAGCCATATATCAAGTTTTATAAAATTATTACAAATACGGGTAAAGAGTTAGAGAGTGTGCATAGTGGCTATACTTTACCAATTAAATTACCAGCATTTTTACCATCTTTTACTATTTTAAGACAACTCTCCTAAATTTTTTTTGCTAATTGTCGATATATTAAGTAGAAAAAAATTATAAAAGGCTTTTGGTGTATAAGATACTTTTGGTTGAAGATTCAAAACCAATCTGTTCATTTTTATTAAAAAAAATTAATCGAAATTTAAATATTTCTGTTGACATTGCTTCTACATTTAAAGATGCAAAAAAGTTGATAGAGGAAAATCCTGATTATTTTTTAGCACTTTTAGATGTGCATTTGCCAGATATGGATGATACAACTATGGTTGATTTTGTATTAAATAAAAATATACCTAGTATCATCATGACGGCGGATTACAATAGCGAGACTAATCGTAATTTTTCTAAGAGAAATATTGTTGATTTTGTTTTAAAAGAGTCTCCTGAATCTTTAAATTATATTGTCTCTTTAATTGATAGAGTTTTGGAAAACAGTAAAACAAAAGTACTTGTTGTAGATGATTCTAAGGTAGTTTTAAAGCAGTTAGATAAGTTTTTAAAAAATCAATTGTTTCAGGTTTTTCCTGCAATTTCTCCATTAGAGGGACTTAAAACTATTGAAAAAAATCCTGATATTAAGATTGTTATTATTGATTATAATATGGCAGATTTAAATGGTGTGGAGTTTTTAAAAATTATTAGGCGGAATTTCTCTAAAAATAAAATTGCGGTTGTTGGCATTTCTAGTGATGAGAGTAGTTCTATCTCTTTTTTAAAACACGGTGCAAATGATTTTATAAAAAAACCTTTTATAAAAGAGGAGTTTATCTGCCGTATAAATAATACAGCAGAAGCATTAGAAAATGTCATTAAACTAGAAGAGATTGCAAATACTGATTTTTTGACTAAAGTATCAAATCGAAAATACTTTTTTGAACAAGCAGAGCACTATTTTTCAATAGCATTAAGAGAGCAAAACTCTTGTGCTGTTGCTATGATAGATATTGATAATTTTAAGCTTATTAATGACACTTATGGACATGTTATGGGTGATGAGGTTATAAAATCATTGGCAAAATTATTGACTGATAATGTAAAAGGGCAAGATATGGTTGCCCGTTTTGGTGGGGAAGAGTTTGTTTTGTATTTAAAAGATATATCTCCTTTTTTTGCTTCAAAATTTTTAGATCAGATATGTAAAAAAGTTGCAAAACAAATGATTAGAGTAGAAAATGATAAATATATCAGTTACACTGTCTCAATAGGAGTTGCTACAAAACAGTCTATGACATTATCAAAAATGATTGATGATGCGGATAAGCTTTTGTATAGTGCAAAACAAAGTGGTAAAAATAAAATTATTAGCGATCTTGTAATTGCTTAGAAAAATTTTGATAGAATAGTCTTTAAATATTTTAAAGAGGGATTTTTATGAAGTTTGTAGCTATCGTTATTGGAAGTAAGAGTGATTTTAGTGTCATGGTTGAGTGTGCTAATACACTAGAGAAATTTGGAGTTTTACACGAGCTTATAATATCATCAGCGCATAGGAGTCCTGAGAGAACTCAACACTATATAAAAGATGCTGAAAAAAGAGGTTCGAGAGTTTTTATTTGTGCAGCTGGAATGGCGGCTCATTTAGCTGGAGCTGTTGCTGCTCTCACTGTAAAACCTGTTATTGGTGTTCCTATGAAGGGTGGAGTGATGGATGGCATGGATGCAATGCTTAGCACTGTTCAGATGCCTTCAGGTATGCCTGTTGCTACTGTTGCTATGGGAAAAGCAGGAGCTATAAACTCTGCATATCTTGCTATGCAGATTTTATCTTTGGAAGACAATGATTTGAGAGTTAAGCTTGAAGAAGACCGTATTTTAAAATCTAAAAAAGTTGAGAGTGATTCTTTGGATGTTGAGATAAGATTGTAGATTTCATATGCAAAGCACAGATGAACTTGAAGTAATTAGCACAAAAAGAGATACAAATGTAGCCACAAGCGAATTTGTAAAAAATTCATTTCAAGCGGTACTTCATCTTCATGAACAGGTGGTAGATGCAAAAGAGGCTACACTTGAACAGTTAAGATCTGAAAATGAGTTTTTAAAAGAGATCATAAAATCTATCCAAGATGTTCACACAGAAGATAGACAAACGGTCGAAACACTAACTAATCAGATAAAAATTCTACAAGAAGAGTTAGAGTTCACAAAGCGAAAATATAAGCTAATGTGGAATAAAGCAGTAGAAAATTATAAAAAATAGAAAAAAGAGTATGACTAAATCAATAAATTTTTCACAAATGTTACTAAAACTACAAAGCTATTGGGCAGATCAAGGTTGTAATATACTTCAATCTTACGATATGCCTTCAGGTGCAGGGACTTTTCATAAAGCTACTTTTTTAAAAACCCTAGACCCAAGACCATGGAGAGCTGCTTATGTAGCACAATCTCGTCGTCCAACAGATGGTAGATATGGTGAAAATCCTAATCGCTTGGGGATATATTATCAATTTCAGGTGATTATTCAGCCAAGTCCTGACAATATTCAAGAGTTGTATTTAAAAAGTTTAGAGGCTCTTGGTTTGGATCTTAAAAATCACGATATTCGTTTTGTTGAGGACAATTGGGAGGCTCCAACTTTGGGGGCTTGGGGGCTTGGTTGGGAAGTTTGGCTTGACGGTATGGAGATTACTCAGTTTACATATTTTCAGCAAGTTGGTGGATTTGCTTGTGAGAGTGTTGCCGTTGAGATTACTTATGGGACTGAACGACTTGCAATGTATCTTCAAGATAAAGATAGTATCTATGACATAATCTGGAATGAAAGTGAATATGGTGTGACAACTTATGGAGATGTTCACAAACAAAATGAGTTTGAATTTAGCAAATATAGCTTTGAAGTTGCAGATGTCGATATGCTCTTTAGGCACTTTGATGATTTTTATAATGAGTGTAAACTCTGTCTTGATAACAAACTAGCACTTCCAGCTTATGATTATTGTCTTTTAGCATCTCACGCTTTTAATGTACTAGATGCAAGAAAGGCTATTTCTGTTACTCAAAGACAAGATTATATTTTAAAAGTTAGAGATTTGGCTAAGGGGTGTGCTAAGGTTTATAAAGAGGGAATTTCACCCTCTTAAATTAAGTTTTTATTTATGAGATTTTAAAATTACAAGTGTCATTTTTATATTTAAAGCAATAAATCTAATAAATTGCCAAATAACACAAGTTCTGAAAAATTTCACCATACCTGTAGGGACCATAGTCTCAAACTCTGCTGTATAAGGTTCGATATGTTTCACATGTGGTGTTTGACTTTTCTCTTTTGTTTCCATCTTTTTCCTTCTTTTTTATTTTAATTAAATTGATAAATCATCTCTACTCTGGAATAAACTTCCATCCTGGCTTCATTTGGGCTTTCCATAAAAAGCCGTAATGAAGTAGATGTTTTATCCAGTGTCCCGCAAGCCCAATCTCTCCAAATGTATGGTTAAGATCTCTTCCAATTCCTGGGTATTTTTCAAAATCAGGAACAACAGGATAGACCGTAAGTGCTGCTGCTGTACCACTAAAGAAATTTTTTCCTGTAGATGCAACACAAGCCGCTCCCATCTCAGTCATACTTGCTGTATGAGTTGGTTCACTTTTGCCTTCTATTATCATATCTCTGATACTTTTTGCAACCGCTTTACCAATCATAGCAGAAGGCATTCCAGTTCGTGGAGGTGTTGGGTTTATTGGAGTACCATTTGGTGAACTCATAGGTTTTGAGATGAGATGAGGAGGTGCAAATGCTATACCAACTGCAAAGATATTTTTGTATGTTGGATTTTGATAGTTCCTTGGCCAATCAGATGCTTTCCACTCTTCATAAGGTTTTGGTGTATAGTCTGCATCAACTTTTAAAAACCCATTTGCTGCGAAAATATCAGCTGTTATATCGTTATCATTTTTATCAAATGCTTTAAGTCCTACACCTGCAAAAGGTGGTATAAGCATAGCAAAATCAAACTCTTCTACATCCATTGTGCCATCTAATAGTTCATAATGTGCTTTACCTTTTTCTACTTTATTTACATGTGCACCTATAATCCAACCTACATCTCTTTCAGCATAAATTGATTCAGCAAAAAGTTTACTGGAAGCTGCATAACCACCTCTTTTTATATGTAGTCCGCCAATTCCAAAATCTCCTAAAAATGATTCATTTGATATCCAAGTGATTTCAGCCATATCTCTAACACCTGCATTTGCTAATACAAACTCAACATTAAATATATACTCAAATGCTGCACCTTGACAAGTACACATACCATGACCTGTTCCTATCAAGAATTTTTGTTTTTCACCATTTTTCATCTTTTCTATGCAAGCTTGGAGCTCTTTGCTCGCATGTTCAGCATGCTCAGCTGTACAAACTGAAACAGTGTTTCCGCTATCTGGTCCTAAACCCTCAGTTGCTGCAAAATTTAGTTTGGGTCCAGTTGCATTTATGAGATAATCATAAGTTACAACCTCTTTTTCACCACTTTTTGAAGAGTCTGTATACTCTATTGTTATATAAGGAGATATAGCATCCTTTCCCCCTTGTGGATGAATTGAGAGTGCTTTTGCCTGTTTAAATGTGGCACCTACTTTTTCGTACACTGGAGCAAGATCAAAAGTTACATCCTCTTTTGACATCTCTCCTACACCTACCCAAATATTTGATGGTATCCAGTTCCATTTGCTGTTTGGAGTTACTACTACAACTTCATGTTCTTTGCCTATCCAATCTTGTAAAAATGATGCAGCCGTATGTCCTGAAACACCAGCTCCCATTATCACCACTCTTGCCATGTATACTCCTTAGTTTAAAAATTTTAAATAGTATAATACTATAATAATTATTAAAATATTATAAGTAAAAATTATTTTCATTTATAATAAAAAATTATATTATAAGACTTTATAATGGAAGATTATATAAATTTATTTTTTAATTGTATAATTAAGTAAAGGCTATATCTTGAGACTGATTTTAATACTTATATCTGTTTTTGCTATTTCATTGCATGCTAAAAACTACAATTTGAATCCAAAAACTGTAGAGTTTATTAACATGATGGTAAAAGAGCATAATTTTAAAAGGCATTATTTAGAAAAGCTTTTTTCCAAAGTTAAGATGCAAAAAGCTCCTCTTCGTTTTTATGCTGAAAAAACTAAAAAAAAGCCGAGCAAAAAGGCACAAAAACTATATCCACTTCACGGTGCATGGGATCGTTATGTTAAATACAAAGTAACACAAAGACGAACTGAGCAAGGGGTAGAATTTATAAAAAAATATAAAAGCACATTTAAAAGAGTTGAAAAAGATTATGGCGTTCCCTCTCATTATGTGGCTGCGATTATTGGAATAGAGAGTGTTTATGGTGGAAATGTTGGTAAATATCCAGTATTTGATACTTTAACAACTTTAGCTTTTGAAAAAAATAGAAGAAATAAGTTTTTTAAAAGAGAGTTAGAAAAGTTTATTTTGCTCTCATATCGTCAAAAATTTAATCCTAAAAATGTAAAAGGCTCATTTGCAGGAGCTATTGGTCTTAGTCAGTTTATGCCTAGTAATTATGAAGCTTATGGAGTTGATTTTAATAATGATGGCAAAATCAGTCTACAAAATCCTGTAGATGCAATAGCTAGTGTTGCAAACTATTTAAAACAACACGGTTGGAAAAAAAATGAAGAGGTTGCTACAAGAGTTTCGTATAAGGGAGATAGATTTAAAAAATACAAAACAGGATATAACAAAAAATATCATCGCTCAAAGCTTGTAGGAATAGAGCCAAAATATGGAAAATGGAATTATTTTGATAAAGTAAGACTTATAAAATTGAGTCGCAAAAGTTACGATGAGCTTTGGTATGGGGCAAAAAACTTTTATGTTATCACCAGATATAACCATAGTGCCTATTATGCGATGGCAGTACATCAATTGGCGGTGAAGATAAAAAAAGAGATATAAGTGAATTTAAGCTATATGTAAATATAATCTTATTCGAAGAAATAAATTACTTAACAAAGGAAGAAGAATGATTAAAATAATTTCAGGAGCAGTGGTTGCTGCGGTTTTATTTGCAGGGTGTTCAGCAAAAGATGCAGTAGTGGATGCAACAAAGGGTGCAGCAAGTGCAGTTGCAGACGGGACAACAAGTGCTGTTAGTGGTGTAGCATCAGGTGCTGCTGATGTGGCTGGTGGAGCGGTATCTGGAGTTACAGATGCAGCAGGTTCAGTTGCTGATGGTGCAAAAGATGCAGTAAGTGGTGGTGCATCTGATGTTGCAAAAGATGCAACTAGTGTGGGTACAACAGATTCTTTAAAAGATAAAGCAATTGACAAAGCGGTAGATGTAGCTGATGATAAAACAGATGGAGCTGCTAGCAAAGTTATAGATGCTGTAAAATAAGTTCTACTTAAAATAGGGTGCTTTTATGCACCCATTTTTTACACTCTCTTTTTTTAATGAACTCTACAAGTAAACTCAGCAAGAGAGCTTTTAAGTTCATTTGCTGTATTTTTAAGCTCTTTTGTTGTTTGTGTAGCACCAAAGATACTATCTCTATTTTCAGAAGAAGATAATTTTATCTCTTGCATAGTGGAGACAAATGTTTTCATCATTTTTGAAGATTCTACTATCTTAGTTGTTGTTGTATGGACATTATCAACAGCTGTTTTCATGACTTCGCTCACTTCGTCAACTTCTTGATGAACTTCATTTGATGTTTGTGTGAGAATGCTTATGTTCTCTACATTCTTGTTCATCTCTCCACTCGTATCTATGATTGCTTGAACGATTACACTTATAGTTGCATTAATTTCGCTAAGTGACTTTTGTGTTCTTTCAGCTAGTTGTCTAACTTCATCAGCAACTACTGCAAAACCTCTTCCGTGTTCTCCAGCTCTTGCTGCCTCAATTGCTGCATTTAGAGCGAGTAGGTTTGTCTGGTCTGCAATATCACTTATAACACTAAGCACAGATTTTACTTGCTCAGCATCTCCACTTAATTGATTTAGTTTTTCGGCTAACTCTATTTCACTATGAGAGTTATCACTCATTTTTTCTATCATATTTAAAATTTTTTCTCTAGCACTCTCTAACTTATCTTGAGCTTGCTGTATATTATCTTTTGTTATATTTGCTTCATCTGTTGAGCTAGATAGTGTATCTTGTAGCTCTCTTGCGCTATTTGCAGTCTCCTCAATCATCTTAGCTTCACTCTCGATATTTTGAGTTATATCTTGAAATATATTGTCTATTTTGTCTGTAGCCTCTTGGTTTTGTTTAGTTCCACTTTGAGCATGGCTTATGGCATCTGATGTACCAACCACCAAAGAGCGTACAGATTTTGCAATTGAGCCTATCTCATCACTGCTTGAAACATCGATAATATTTGTTAAATCTTTTGTACCAACTATATCTTCAATTTTCAGTTTAAGTTTTGAGATGGAGTTGTTTATCCCTTTAATTAAAGAGATTGCAAATAAGATATTAAATAAAATTGCAATAGTTGCTAAAATAGAGTGAAGTAGTAGTGATGAAGTAACTTCATCTTCAAATATTTCGATATTTTGATCAAGATATTTAGCCGTCTCATCATCAATCTCTTTTAAGATATTTATCTTTTTAGTAATTTGTTCAAACCAATATACACTATCAACACCAAATTCTCCAACAGTTGCTTTTTGTATAGCTATATCTCTCATTTTTTGAACCTCTTTGACACTTTGTGCATCCATCTTTTTCTCATAAAATGAAAAAAGCTCATTTGGTGCAAAACCTTTAAAAGTTTTTATAAAAGCATTTTGTTCTCCTAGCAAGTCTACAAATGTATGGTGAGATTTACTTGTAAATTTATCTTTTGCAAAAACACCACTCATAACAGCTCTTTCAACTCCAGCTCTCTCTTTTGCTTCTAAAAAGACAAAATAAGAGGCTAGTGCTTTTGTGATTTCATTTTGAGGAGAATTTCTTGTATTATTACTTGCGATACTGAGCATCTTTGCATTCATATTTGTATAGTAAGCAACTGTATCTTTTAACTCAATATTTAGTGTTGAGATTTTCTCTCTCATATTGTCAAGACGATTTAAATCTTTTAACAATGTAACTGTTCTACTTTTTAATTCATTTGGAAAATTAGAAAATTGGAAATTATCTATAAACTCTATAAATTTCTTTTTTTGTTTGTTAGTTAATTTTCGTTGGTTTGCAAGTTTTTCTTTAAACTTTACTCCATTTGAGCCAACAAATCCAGCACTTGCACCTCTCTCTTTTTGAGTCTCATGTAGTATGAGACTTATCTCTTTACTTAGCTGTGATAACTCTTTTACTTTTGCAACATCCTCTTTTATGACTAAATCATTAAAAATTATTGAGCCTGTGAAAAATATAATTAACAGTGAGGGAATCAATGTTAAAGTTATTAGCTTGGTTCTGATTGTTAGATTTGAAAACATGTGCTTGTCCTTTGAGTTTTTTTGGTCGTAGCATATGTATCGGTAGAAATGAAAAAATCTTTAATTTATTTTAACTCTATATAAAATGAAGTTTCAAACACTTTTTTAACAGCTCCTTTAAAGTAAATTACACCATCAACCATCGATAGTAAAAGTTCCTCTTTGCTAGTTGGGTAGACTTTTGTCACTTCATCAACATTTTTATCTTCTAAAGCTGCATAAAAACAAGCCGCCATGCCCGTTCCACAAGCTTTAGTTTCATCCTCTACACCTCTCTCATAAGTTCTGATGTGGAGTGTTCTATTTTCGCTATCTATTTTGGCAAAGTTTACATTTGCATCGTATTTATCTCGCATCTCTTTGGCTATATCTTTTGAAAATAGTTTCAAATCATCTACAAAAGTGACAAGATGAGGGACACCGGTATCTATAAGTCTCCACTTAAAACCCTCTTCAATTATGACACTATCTAAGAGTTTTGCTTTGGTTAATTTAACTTCTGCTTTATCATCTTCAACAGTAGCTTCGATAACACCTGAAAGGGTTAAAAACTTCATCTGTTTTTCACATAAGTTATTTGAAAAAGCATAGTGAGCTACAGCACGGCTTCCATTTCCGCACATTTCAGCAACACTTCCATCGCTGTTGTAAAACTCCCACTCAAAATCATAAGAGCTATGGGGAAGAATAACTATCAATCCATCAGCGCCTATACCGCTTTGTCTGTTACATAGTTTTTTTGCTAGATTAGCTCTTGGTTTTTTTAAAAAAGTGTGAAAAATGATAAAATCATTTCCACTTGCATTATATTTTGTTAGTTGCATCTACACTCTTTTCTTATTTTTTCTCTATTTTAGCGAACATTTCCTATATAAAAATGTCAACAATGGCTCTTCTAATTTAATACGAATAAGATAGCTAATTACAAATATAGCAAATATAGCCACCAAAGTAACAATCCAACCATAACTAACATGCACTGCAAATTTAAAATCTACAATCGACAACATAGGTCCATGGATCATAAGCATTATGTACTCCGCTTCTCCTAATTTATATATGAAATTATTAGCAGGAGCAGGTTTAAATTTACCATAATTTACAACTGCAATCACCATCAAAAGAGAAGCAAGACCAAATACTAAAACTCTAGATTTATAGAAATCAACTTCAGTATAAGCATGTATTGTGCCAATGGCAAAAAAGACAGATATTGCAAAAACTAAAAATAGGTTATATCTCTCAATTTTATAACCTTTTTGAAAAAAGTAGTATGCAAAAGCTCCAAAAGCAAACTCAAGATTGTGAGGGCTAAAAACCCTATAAAGCACATCTTCACCAAAGATTTGTGATCCTATAAATACTCTATCTATAAGGTTTATAAATGAAACTCCAAGTAAAATAGCCCATAAAAGCATAAATTTTTTAGAGATTATCGCTAAGCCAAAAACAATCACAAAAAAGACCAAATGAGTAAGAACCCAAGTGATAACAGCAATTCTAGGATGTCCAAACCACATAAAAGCAGTCTCCCAAATCCTATCCGCTTCTAAGCGAGCTATGCTAGAGTGGATTTCAGGATTTACAAACCAAGCAATTAGACCAGGTATAAAGATAAGTAGCCAGTAGATTAAAAAAATACGAGATAGATTTTTTATAAGATACTCTTTTAGCCCTTTCCCATTGATGATGTATTTGTTTGAAGTATAAAAAACAGTAAACCCCATCAAAACAAAAAGCATATCTTCAGCAGCTTCTCCAAAAGTAAAGAAGTTTCCAAACAAAGAACCACCACTTATCTGATAGTGTTGAGTTGCATGGTATACCATCAGAAGTGAAGCTAAAAATACATATAAAATTTGTAAACTTACATAGGTTGGTGTTTTTCGAAGATCCATATTATTTTACCTTTATTAAAAAGCATCTATTTTAGCTAATTAATATAAAACTATGAGCCACTTGCAAATTCCAAATATAGATTTCTAAGCTACCTATTCGGCAGTTTACAGCAAAATTTTGCCTCTAAATGAAGCTATTACTTGCATTTAGAAAATTATACCATTATTTTATAGCAAAGAAAAAGAAGCCTTATTTTAGGGCTTTATGAAGTTATTGTAAAATAATGGTTTTTTTAAATAGATATTAAACTCTATCCAATATCTTGGCATATATCTTTTTTAAATTTTCATAAACTTTTATAGCAAGTACGATAGATTCTATCATCTCATCTTCATTATCAGGGTATTCATGTGTGAGTGTATCTCTAAGTTTTCTATAGTCTATCCATGTATCACTACTATCTAATAATTCCAGTTTCTCCAGCTTATGCAAAACATCAATCAAGGACATACTGCTTTTATACTCTTGTAGTTCTTTTAGAATGATGGGAAATAATTTTTCACCCATTCTATCTTGAACTTTTGTAAAGCGATAGATAAAAAAATCAATAGTTTTTATCTTTTCTATCTCTTGAAAATCACTCTCACACAATGGAAGATAACTTTTAAGCTCTGGTAAAACTGCATCAATTCTACTAAAATGCATATCAAGCTCTTTTATTACTTGTTCAAGTGTCATAATGCAATATCCTCTTTTTTATCAGTTTGGATATAAATATCTATATCCCCACCTTTTTGAGCCATATCAGCACGAGAACCAAATATCATCACCTTAGAACTATCAAAAATCTCCCAAGCAAATTGTTTGATGGTATGTTGTTGTTGCTCTTTTAATCTAATCATAATAAGCCCATTGTACACAATTTTAACTTACCTCAGTTTTAAACCATGTTATCGCTAGAAAGACTTTTAACACTAATATAGGGAATATTTATTAAAACACTAACTTCAGATTAGATTAAACTATAATTCTTATATCTTAATATTTGGATATTTTTTTCGTATATACTCCACAAAATTTTCTACTTCATTTTGTAGATGTTTTAAATCTTTTTTATTGTCTATCACAAATGTGGATAGAGATTTTTTATCATCT